>Ga0134125_10006952_pt1 | contig 12784 bp, 10 predicted proteins | sample KB31751_FD_96464 | JGI IMG/M metagenome (GOLD analysis project Ga0134125, IMG submission 96464) | Terrestrial soil microbial communities with excess Nitrogen fertilizer from Kellogg Biological Station, Michigan, USA - KB3-175-1 | ecosystem: Environmental > Terrestrial > Soil > Unclassified ... | reverse complement strand
CGGGCAACCTCGTCGAGCTGGCTCTGCATGGTCGAGGCGACGCCGTCGCGAAGCTGGATGAGGCCGGCAAGCTTGCCGCCGGCATCGGTGTTGCCGCCGCTGCCGGCGGTGATCGGGACGTTGTCGATATAGACGGTGTTTCCGGCCATGCCGGCGGCATAACCCGGCGATGCCGAGAAACTGACCGAGCGCGGTATGGTCTCGAACAGCGTCGTGCCGCCCGTCGTGGTGATGACCATGTCGTTGCCGCCGCGCGTGTAGGTCGAAACCGGCACGTATTCAGAGATTTTCTTCAGCAGGGAGTCCCGCTGGTCGAGCGCATCGGACACGTCGGAACCCGACCGGGTTCCGGAGACGACGGCGGTGTTGGCGTCCTGGAACTGGCTCAGCAGCGTGTTCAGGTCGTCGACGGCCGTCGATATCTCGCCGTCGGTCTGCGTGCGGAAAGCCTGGATCGCGGTGGTGCCGTCGTTCAGCGAGCGCACCACCTGCTTGGCCGCGTCGATGACGCTGGTGCCCAGGGTCTGGTTGGAAGGCGATGTCGCGTAAAGTTGCAGCGCCTGCTGGAGGTTGCCGATGGCGGTGGAAGCGGACGAGGCGTTGTCGACGCCGTTGACCGACAGGCCCAGCCTGTCCATGCCGTCGTAGAGCGCATTCTGGCCCGCCCAGGAAGACAGCGCGGACAGGTTCTGGCGAAACAGCAGATCGTTGGTGGCGCGCTGGATGTCGACGGAGCGCGCACCGGGCGCCGTCGAGACGACGGTGGCGGTTCGGCGCGAGTAATCCGGATTGGAGGCGTCCGCGACATTGCGTGAGACGACGCTGGTCTGGCGCGACGTCGTCTGCAGCGCCGACTGGGCAATATTCAATGCGGAACTCAGCGACATACGGGTCTTTCGGAAGCCTCAGGCTTCTCCTCTATCTCTTCAGGTTGACGAGCACGTCCATGAGGTCCGAACCCGTCTGGAACACTTTCGAGTTGGCGGTGTAGCTGCGCTGCGCCGCGATCATGTCGGTCAGTTCCTCGGCGATATCGACATTGGAGTTTTCGAGCGCGCCCGAAATGATGGAGCCCTGCTTGCCTTCATTGGCAAACCCGATGCGGATGGCGCCGGAATCGGTGCCCTGCGCATAGACGTTGCCCGGCAGCACGGCGAGATTGTCCGGGCTCTGGACGTCGGCCAGCGGTATCTTGTAGAGCGCCTTGGAGGAGCCGTCCTTATACTGCGCGAAGATGGTGCCGTCCTTGCTGATCTGGATCTTGTCGATGGTGCCCGGTGCGCTGCCGTTTACCGCCCCGTCGGACACGGTGAAGCCTGCGCCGAGCTGGCTCATCTTGGAAAGATCGAGCGTGAACGCCGCCCCGCCCGGAACGGTCAGCGAAACGCCGGTCACCGGCCCGGTCATCTTGCCGGTGGTGGTGTCGAAGGCCAGGTTGGCCGAGCCGAGCGCGCCGCCCGTATAGGGGAAGGAGGTGCCGGGCGTCGCCTTCGACTGGTCGAAGACCGAAACCTGCCAGGTGCCTGCGCCGGTGTTGGTGAAATAAACGTCCAGCAGTTTCTTGTTGCCGAGATTGTCATAGACGACCATCGACGACTTCGCCGAATACTCGCTGGTGGAAAGGTTGGCCGATGGCAAGTCGCCGGTGACCGGTGTGGCATTGGCTGCGAGGTTGCCGGTGTAAAAGCCGTCGGTGCTGGGCGTCGCCGACATTTCCTTGTCGGAGATTACGACCGGTTCAAGCCCCTCGAAGCCGTTGACGGTCGCGGCGGGGGTTCCGTTCTCGTAATTGTAGGCCATGAGCTGGTAGCCGGCCGCGTTGACCAGCTTGCCTTCGCCATCCGGAACGAATGCGCCCGCGCGCGTCAGGAAGGGAGTGCCGCTTGGGCTCTGGACTACGAAGAAACCGCTGCCGTCAACGGCGAGATCCGAAACGGAGGTCGTGTATTGCATCACGCCCTGCGCGCTGATCGAATTCATGATCGTCGTGGAGACGCCGCCGGAATTATAGGCGCCGCCCGTCGTCGGCATGACCAGCGTGGAGAATTCGGTCGAGGCGCGCTTGTAGCCGGTGGTGTCGGCGTTGGCGATGTTGTCGGCGGTGGTCGACAGGCGGTTGGCCTGCGCATTCATGCCGGAAACGCCGGTCCGCATCATTCCATAGAGGCTCATCCAAACGTCTCCTCAATTCCAGCACATTTGGTCATGAGGATAGGCTGTGTTTCTTGCGCGAGGCTGGCGCGGTCGTGCGGCCATCGTTTTGGCGTTCATCAAAAAACCAGCCGGTAGCCAAGGAAGCGCTTGGAATCGATCGGGTCGCTGCCGAGCCGTTCACGCAGTTTCTTGCGCAATTTGCTGATGTGGCTCTCCACCACGTTTTCCTCGACCTGTTCGTCGAAGATTCCATAGATGGCGTTGAACACCTGGGTCTTGGTGACGCGGCGGCCGCGATTGCTGGCAAGATATTCGAGGATGCGCCGCTCGCGGCGCGGCAGCGGCAGCGGCTGGCCGTCGATTTCCGGATCGCGGCCGTCCATGAAGATGCGCATGGCGCCGATCTCGGTATAGGCCACGTCTTCCTGGGCGCGGCGGCGAATGGCGGTGATGCGGGCCAGTATCTCGCGGATATGGACCGGCTTGCGAATGACGTCGTCGACGCCGGATTCGAAAAGCCGAAGCGTGTTTTCAAGCGAATGCTGTTCGCTGAGCGCGATGACCGGTGCGCCGGTACGGTCGCGAATCTGGCGCGGCGAAATCGTGCCGTCGCGGCAATCGCCGATCAGGAAGGCCCTGACCGATCTGAGATCGTCGTCGGCGGCACTCGTCACCCATTCGCCGAATTCGCCAGGCGCGAACCCCGCGCATGCCACGCCCTCTCGATCGAATAATGAGTTGTAACCCTCGGTTACAAGTTCGCGCTCGTCAACGACCACGATCATCGGCCCGCCCTCCGAATCAGTTCATCTGCCCCGTGACGAAAGGGGTAGTCGCTGTCGGGAATCCTGAACAACCGTCAATTCTTGTAGCTAGAATATTGGGAGTCTGGCGCGACGGCGGTGCCGGGGATGCAGACGCTGCCCGTACCGGTCAACAAGTCTGGGCGGGTGCGTATCCGTCGATGCTTAATCGTCTACGGGTTGCAAAAGGAGCGCGCATTCGTCGTCCACTTGCCGAAGCCGACGGCGACCATGTTGGTGATGACGCGGCAGACATAGATCTTCTGCGCCGGGTCATTGTTGGGGCCGGCATGGTAGCGTGCCACGGCCATCGACCAGGTTTCGTGGCGGGCGTGCAGGCGGGCGAGAAAGCGGGCCGCGTAGTCGACGTTCTGGCGCGGATCGAGCATGTCGGAGACGCTGCGAAAGTGCGAGCCATGATAGTATTGGTTGATCTGCATGCAGCCGAGATCGATCAGCGTCTTGCCTTGGCTTCGCGCGTTCCTGAAGGCGGCCAACGCTTCCGCCCGGCTTTTCGGGAAGACGGCTTTTCCCTCTATATTCAAGGCATTGGGTTGAAGACTTCCCTTTTTACCTGTCTCGGTCAAGCCGACCGCATAGAGGATGCCGGCGGGAATTCCGTAGCGGTCGGAGGCGCGCAGGATCTCCGCCTCGCAGGGGTTGGCCGAGGCATTTGCACGCGCGCTGAACAGGCTAGATAAACAGATCGCCGCCAGTGCGATCGCGAGGATGCGGGGCGCTGCGCCCGCCATGTTGGCCATCATTGCCGTGGTTCCTTCCGGATTGCTGGCCGCCCGACGCGCCACCGTTGCCGCCGGAATTTCCCGGCTGGAAGGAGGACGGATCGCGCCCGGCCGGGCTTGCCGCATCCGTGCGCGGGGCGGCGTTGACTGCTATTGCAGGTTGCAGAACGGTAACCTTGTCGACATTGAAGCCCATCCCCTGCAACGACTTGACCAGGCTGTCCGTATCGGAAGAAAGCTTGCGGTGGGCTTCGTGATTTTCCGGCTTCAGTTCGATCGAAAGCTGGCCGCCGGCCAGGCGCAGGCTGGCTGTGACCATCCCAAGCTCGGCAGGATGCAATTCGATCTTCAGGATGTGTGACGCGAGAGCAACAGAAGCGGCCGGCTGGGCGAGCCCGGCGGACGCCGGCAGCGTCTGCCTCGCCCCATTGTCCGCCGCAATTGCGCTGGCGAGGCTGGTTATGGTTGGGCTGGCCGGATGGTGTGCGGGTGCCGGAAAGCTCTGCGCCCCGGTAACGGTGACATGGGCGGCCGGTGCGGCCTGCCTGTCGGCGGTGGCTGCGGAATGTTTGACCGAAGGCGCTTCCATTGCGGCTTCCGGCTTCTTCCCGGCTGTTGCCGGGTCAGGTGCGGAGACCGATTGCGGTCCGGTTTCCTCGCCGGTTCCAGCGACCTGCGTCGAGATGGACGGGAGGGGGCTTTCCGCCTGGGCGGTCTTGCCCGACGAGAGTATGGTGGTTTTGGTTCCATTCGGCGGCGTTGCGGCTGCGGTTTCGGCGGCTGCGCCTTTCATTGCCGGCAAAGATGCTTTTATCGACGCCGCTTGATCTGGGCCAGGCAGTTTGGCTTCGGCCGCGGGCGACCTGACTGCACCGTTGCCATCCGGATCGGGCTGCGCGGTTACTGAGGCGTTTGCGGCATTCTTTCCATCCATCTCGGCCGCCGGATCGCGGGGTAGGCCGGGCAAAACGGTCAGCAGCGGCGGCAGTCCCTGCGCTTGCGGCTGATGCTTGTCGTTTCGTTTCGCCTTGCTGTCGCCGGTCTTGGGATCGTCATCCGACGGCTCCTCTGCATCGTCGCGCGCCGATATTGCAGGCTCTGGACCCGTTTCCGTGGCCTTGTCGGCCAGTTTCGCGGCAAAGCCCGGCCACAGCGGCTGGCGCGGCGTCGCCTCGGCGGCCCGCTGCCCCTTGGCCGGGGACTCCTTTCCAGCGTTCCGCAGGATATGATCGAAGCCGGTCTCGGCCCCATCGTCGGCGGCCTGCCTGCCGCTGCGGCCGGATGAAGCAGGCACGGGCAGGGCTGGGTCAGCGCTTACTTTCATTTGGGCGATACTCCAAGAATCTGGTCGATCGATTCCAGCTTGCGGCGGGCATCGGCGATAGCGGCGTCGGTCGCGTCGGGCGCGGCTGCGGGCGTCTTGGCCGGAGCGGGAGCCGTCGGAGCCGTAGCCTGATCCGGGCTGGAAACCGGCGCGGACGGCGGCGAAACCGGCGCCGCTGCGGCCGGCTTTTCCTGCAACACGCCTTCCACGGGCGGAAGATCGGTTTGGGCCGAGGCCTGTTCGACGGGCGCTGGCACTGCCGGCGCGGCGTCCGGCGTCTCCAGCGGCATGGGCGCAGGCTTTTGAGCGGGCGGCGCGGGCACCGCCACCATTTCGCTGACGACGGCACGCGCCGCGTCGAGCAGCGACTGGTCGCCTTCCGAAAGCCGGCTGCGGTCGATCGTCTTCAGCTTGGCGCGCACGTCCTCGACCGTGGCGGAGGTGACCGTGGAAAGGCTGGCGTAGAGCAGCGCGCGGGGATCGTCGTCGTTGTTCTCGCCGTTGCGCCCCTCTTCCGCTTTTGCCGAAGCGAATGTGGAGAGGTCGTTGAACCCGTCGATGGCCGCGCGGCGGGCAATGCGCAGATAGATCACCTTCTCCCGCTCGGCATCCATCATCGATGTGATGTCGATGAGCTTGTCCTGGCTGATCGCCTCGTGCATGGCGATCACGCCGCTGACGAAGGCGTCGGCGAACTGGCTGGCGTAGGGCGAATAGAGATAGCGCTCGACATATTGCGTGGAGGCCAGCGCGAAACGGGCGGCGTCGCCCTGCGTGGCATCGATGGCGACCGAGCGGCGAAGGGCTGCTTCCTCGACCAGCGTGCCGGGGCTGAGCAGGCGCGCCTGATCGAGCAGCGCGAGGGCCTCCGCCGGCTTTTCGGCGGCAAGAAGCGACCCTTTCACCAAAGCGAGGAACGCGCCGAGATCGGGCGACAGTTGCATCGGGTCGATAGGCGTCAGGGCTTCGATCGCCGCCGCCGGCCGGCCGTTCAGATAATCGACGATGCCTTTCGCGATGGCGCTGTTTTGTGCGTCGAGTTCAATGCGGGAGGTGGCGGCCTCGACGGTCACCGGGTTGCCGCCGCTCATGCCGTAGACGAGCAGGGCGCGGAAATTCTTCGGCTCCTTGAACGTGTCGGGCGAGGCGGTGCGCAGGCGCGCGTCCACCATTTCGAGCAGCTTTGCCTGCATCGGCAGGGCGGCATGGTCGCCGGAGGCGATGCGGTCCTGCACGAGTTGCAGCGAGCGCACCAGCTGGTAGGGCTCCAGCGTCTCGGCGGCGTGCGACGGGCAGGGCAAAGCCATGGCCGAAAGCGCAAGGCCGATCACGCCGCACAGGAGCGCCGGACCTCTCATCCGTCGGTTTCCATGAGGATTTCGATGCGCCGGTTGACGGCGGCAAGCGGGTTGGCCTTGTCCTTCGGGCGGCGGTCGGCGAAGCCGGATACCTCGACGATCCGGCGTTCCTCGACGCCGCCGCGCACCAGCATGTAGTAGGCCGATTGGGCGCGCGCGGTGGACAGCCGCCAATTGTCGTAGGTGTCGCTTCGGAAGGGGCGGGCATCCGTATAGCCCTGGATGGTGATCTTGCCTTTCTGGCCGTTGATGATGCGGCCGATCTTGTCCATGGCGAGCACCAGGTCGCGGTTGGGCATGGCCGACCCGATCTTGAACATGCCGAAATCCAGCCGGTCGGTAATAGAGATGACCACGCCCTTGTCGGTCGCCTCGACTGACACGCCGTCATGGAGCTTGTCGCCGACCTTGAAAGCTTCCGCGAGTTGCTGCCTTACCTCGGCTGCGGCCTTGAGGGCTTCGGCGGACGGCGTTTTCTCCGCCTTTGCGCCGGCGTTCTGCGCCGTTTCAGTGGCGGCATTGGTAGCCTTGCCAGCCTTGGCATCGGCTTGCGCCGCCTTGTCCTTGGCCAGCGGTTCCAGCGGTGCGATGTCCGCTACCGGGCCGGGCGCAACGGCCTTGACCTTGGGGTTTTCGGTTTCGGCGACCTTGTCGCCAGGCTCGACCGGGTCGCCCTCGATCTTGGCCCGCTCGGCGCTGGCCTCGGCGGCGGGAGCCGCCATCTGCTGCGACCAGAAATCGGGAGCGAAGGGATCGCGATAGGACGTGCCGCCCGAAGCGCCGGTGGCGGGGCCGGCGTTTTGCGCGCCGCCGTCGCCCTTCTCGCTGACGTTTTGCATGATGCCGGTATCGGTGGCGATTTCCGACAGCACGGCATAGGGGTCGGCGAAAAGATGCGCGTCGGAATTGTCCGCTCTTTTCGGGGCGGCGGTCGAATCCTGCGTCTGCGACGATTTCGCGCCGCCATCGCCGCCTTGGCCGGATTTGTCGGCGTCCTGCTGGGGAGAATCCGCCGTCAGCCCCGATTCACGCGGACCGTCGCCGAGATCTTCGAGGCCCTTGCGGCTGGCATTCCGGTCGATCAGCTTGACCGGGTTGAAATAACTGGCGACGGCCGCCTTGGTCTGCTCGTTGGCCGCGTTGATCAGCCACATCACCAGGAAGAAGCACATCATCGCGGTCATGAAATCGGCGAAGGCGATTTTCCAGACGCCGCCGTGGTGCGCTTCGTCGTGGTCGCCGTGGCCACGCTTGACGATGATGATCTCGTGCGGGGCCTCGCTGGTTTCGGCGGTGCTCATGACAGCACCTCGGTAAGCGCGCCGGCCCATTCGGCCATGCGGGTTTCGAACACGGCATCGTCGATGACGACGGTGAGGTCGAAGCCCGGCGCGTCAACGAAATCGAGGTGGCCGGCATGCGGACCCAGCGCCGCTTTCAATGTCTCGAACATCGATTGCGGGCCGCGCACGCTGACGCGGACGGCATCGGTATCGCCGACGCTTTGGCGAATGGTGCGGGCGAGCGCCTCGAGCGAGCGCTTCTGCAAATCCTCGCTGAGCAGGCTGCCGACGATACGACCGACGGTGGCGCCGACAAGGTCGCCGACGCGAACTTCCATCGCTTCGATTCGCGAGGCGATGGTCTTGCCGACATCCTCGCCCAGGCTTTCCAGAAAGGCCTTCGCTTCCTCGGCGTTTGCCTGGCGCTCCGCTTCCATGGCCGCCTCGTGCGCCAGCGTCAGCCGCGCTTCGGTTGCCGCTTCGGCATCGGCGACGGCGCGCGCCACGACGGCCTCCACGTCGGGCGGCGGATCGACGGGCTGCGGGGGATGCTGATGTTCGGCGGTCGCCGGAACGGCGCGGACGTGGCCCGCGCCGAAATCCGGCAGGAGGTCGAACAGGGCTGCGTGAGCCATCAGCCCGCGGCTTCCTGGGCGGCCCATTTACGCAGAATCTGCGCGGTGCGCTCCTCGTTGAGGTCGACCATGCGGGCGAGCCGCTCCTGCGGCGCCGGCCTGAGCTTCTGGCGCAAATCGTCCAGCGGGGTCGGTCCGCCCCGGCCGGGCAGGGCTGCCGTCTGTGCGCTTGCCCCATCGGCCGGGGCGCCGCCTTCGGGCGTCGGCAGCGCGCGCTGCACTTCCTCGAAGCTAGGCCCCGCCAGCGCCGGCGTTGCCTGCGCGGTCAGCGCCGCCGCCATCGGGCGCAGGCCGAAGAAGGCGACCAGGAATACCACGACGATGAAGGCGCCGGCGTTGATCAGGCTGCCGGTGTAGTGGCCGATCTTTTCCATGATGCCGGGCTGCTCGATTGGCGTGCCGTCGAGCCCGTCGATGAATTCCACCGACGACACGTCGATGACGTCGCCGCGTTTTTCGTCGAAGCCGGTGGCCGACGCCACCATCTTCTGGATATCGGCGACGCGCGCCGCGATCTGCTCCGCCGTCGCGTCTTTGCCGAGGATCGCGGCCAGCCGCTGCCGGTTGACGACGACCGCAATCGACATCTTGGTGACCGAGTAGCCGTTGGACACGGTGGCGATCTTCTTGGAATTGATCTCGTAGTTGGTGATTTCCTCCCTGCGGTCGTTTTGCGACGTCGACTGCGGGCCTTCGGTGGCGGGCGTCTGGGTTTCGGGCAGGTTCTGCTCGACGCTTGCCGGGGTGGACGCCTGCTTCTGGCTGTTGTTTTCGTTGTTACGCACGGACTGCACCGACCGTTCGACGCGGGATGCCGGATCGTAGATGGTTTCCTCGGTCTGGCGGGTGTCGGTGTTGACGTCGGCCGCCACACTGGCGCGGAAATTGTCCGGGCCGAGATAGGGGCTGAGCGCGCGCCGGATATTTGCCTCGATCTGCGCCTCGACCGATTGCTCGATGCCAAGCGTGCGGGCAGCGCTGGTGTTGGAGGGATCGTCGCCGGAGGCGAGCAGGGTGCCGCTGGAATCGAGCACCGTCACCCGGTCGGCCGAAAGTGCGGGAACGGCGGCGGCGACCAGATGGCGGATCGACATGGCGGTTTTTTCCGCGTCGGCGCCGCTGTAGCGGATGACGACCGATGCCGACGGCTGCTGTTCCTCGCGGCGGAAATTGGCGCGCTCGGCCATGACGATGTGAACGCGCGCCGCCTTGATGCCGGAAATCGACTGGATGGTGCGGGCAATCTCGCCTTCAAGCGCGCGTACGCGGGTGATCTGCTGCATGAAGGAGGTGAGGCCCAGCGAACCGACATTGTCGAAGAGTTCGTAGCCGGCGTTGGCGCTGGTCGGCAGGCCCTTTTCGGCGAGCAGCATGCGCGCCTGCGCCGTCGAGCCGGCCGCCACCAGAACGGTGGTTCCGTCCGGGCCGACGTCGAAGGCGATGCCGGCTTCGCCGAGCACCATGCCGATCTGGTTCACGTCCGAGCGTTCGAGGCCGACATAGAGGGTCTCGTAGGCGGGACGGTTGAGATAGACCGCGCCGAGGCCGATCACGGCGATCACGATTGCCGCGATGCCGGCCAGAATGGCAAGCCGCCTGGTGCCGAAACTCTTGAGGTTCGAGATGAGTGTCTGGATTTGTTCCGGCACGGATCGACGGCTCCCGCATCATTGCCCGAAACGACACTAGACCGCGAAGCTTGTGCGAAAATGAAATCGGGCCGCGCTTTCCGGCGCGGCCCGATTTCATGAAGAAGGGAAAGCCGGTCCGGCGGATCAGCCCTTGAACAGCGCCAGGATGTTCTGCGAGTTGGCATTGGCGATCGACAATGCCTGGATGCCGAGCTGCTGCTGGACCTGTAGCGCCTGAAGCTTGGTCGATTCCTGGTTCATATCGGCATCGACAAGCTGGCCGACGCCGCGATCGATGGAGTCCATCAGCTTGGAAACGAAATCCTTCTGCATGTCGATTCGGGACTTGGCGGCTCCAAGCTCGGAGGCCGCGCCCGTCATGTCGGCGAGAACCTTTTCGATGTCGGTCAGGAGGTTGTCGAATTTGGCCGTGTCGCCGGTACCGGTGACACTGGCTATGCCGGATGCCGACAGGTCGATGTTGAGCAGCGAGACGCCGGATGCGGAACCGTTCCTGTCGAGAATGCCGGCGTTGCCGGCGGTTTTGGTGTCGATAAGACGGATGTTGTCGTAGGGGATAGTGATCGAGCCGGTCACCGCCGCGCCGGTCGAGGTGCGGTTATAAGAGGAGATGACATCCAGGGAAGTGTCGGTTGAACCCGAATCGGTCTGCAAAAGGTTGGCGCCGGCGTAGTTGGCACCGCCGATGGAATCCTTAAGCTGGTCCTGGTAGGCCTTGATCTCGCTCTGGATCTTGAGCCGATCCTCCGGGCTGGACGTCTTGGCGAGAAGTACCTTGGACTTGATGTCGTCGATGATGTCGATGGCGCTGTTCATGGCCGTATAGGCCGTATCGACCTTGCCGGCGCCGAGGCCCAGCGCGTCCTGTACGACCGAGTTCGCCTTGTTGTCGGAACGCATCGTCGTCGCGATCGACCAATAGGCCGCATTATCGCTGGCGTCGGCGACGCGAAAGCCCGTCGAGATACGGGCCTGCGTCTGTTGAAGCTGCTTGTTCGTTGCATTCAGGCTCTGCAATGCCGTCATCGCAGAGGCGTTCGTCATGATGCTTGCCACGGGGCACCCCTTCCTCAAACAACCCGCCGGGCCAAGCTGGGAAGCCCAGCGCACACGTTCGGTTAACCATAGTTACGAATACATGGTTAACAACCGATTAAGCCAGCTATGCGTGAGGTAACGGGTAAATGCAAAAGGGCCGCGCCTCCATCGGAAGCGCGGCCCTTCAAGCCTGGTGGCCGGCCGAAGCCGGGCGGCGTAATCCTTAGCCGCGGAACAGCGACAGGATCGACTGGGTGTTGTTGTTGGCGATCGACAGCGACTGGATGCCGAGCTGCTGCTGGACCTGAAGGGCCTGCAGACGGGTCGATTCCTTGTTCATGTCGGCATCGACGAGCTGGCCCACGCCGCGGTCGATCGAATCCGACAGCTTGGAGACGAAGTCCTTCTGCATGTCGATGCGGCTCTTGGCGGCGCCGAGTTCGGCGGCGCCCGAAGCCATGCCCTTGAGAGCCGTTTCGATACCGGTCAGGAGGTCGTTGAAGGCGGTAGCCGTCGATGCCGCACCGGTGCCGGAAACCTTGAGGCCGACGATGGAGGTGGCGCCGGTGCCCGTCTGATCAAGGATGCCAGCGGTGCCGCTGCCGTCCTTGAGGAGACGGATGTTGGCCAGATCGACGTCGATCGCGCCGGTCGTGACCTTGCCGCTCGAGTCGCGGTTGTAGGAGGTCATGACCGTGAGCTTGGTGTCGGTCGTGGAGCTATTCTTCAGCAGGTTCGACCCGGCATAGCTGGCGCCGCCGATGCTGTCCTTGAGCTGTTCCTGCAACGAGGAGATTTCCGTCTGGATCTTGGCGCGGTCGTCGGTGCTGGAAGTCTTGGCCAGCAGCACCTTTTCCTTGATCTGGTCGACGACGTCGATGGCCGAGTTCATCGCGGTGTAGGCGGTGTCCACCTTGCCGGCGCCGAGGCCGAGAGCGTCCTGAATGACGGAGTTCGCCTTGTTGTCGGAGCGCATCGTCGTGGCGATCGACCAGTAGGCTGCGTTGTCGGACGCGGTCGAGACGCGGTAGCCGGTCGAAATGCGCGACTGGGTGGCTTCGAGGGCCTTGTTGGTGGAATTGAGGCTCTGCAGCGCGGTGAGCGCAGAGGTATTGGTCATGATGCTGGACATGAGTACGCGTACCTTGTTTTTACTCGGAAATTTTTGACATACCGGGCTGTCCGGTATGACGGTACGGCATCATGCCCATGATCGTCGAATGCGATCACCCGCCATTTGCCGGAACATGACAGAGAGTTCCTGCAAAAGGGCTAAGCTTTATGGTTAACGGACCATGAATCCGCGCCGACAGGTTCCGTGGGGAACGACCCGGCTGTGGTATTCACAGGCAAGGGTGGGTGGCATCCGATGGCGAAGAGACAGTTTCGCGCAATCCATACTGTTTAGAATGGTCAACCATGGCACCGGGATAGCACGAACAGTCGTGGGCTGGAGAAATGATGTCATCTGCAAAAAGCGTTCGCGAAAGCCGCCCGGCGGTTGATCATCAATCTCCGGCGGAAGGTAATGTCCGGGGCGCCGGTGCGCTTATCCGGGCGGTCAGCGGCGCTCGGGCAGGCATCAAACCTGTGGAGATCAAAGCCAAGGGGGGCGTTTCGGCCCGGGATCGGAAGATCATTAAAAAGGCCGGACAAACAGTGAGGCAGGCCGTCGAAGCATTGGACACGCGCCGATACAAAGCGGCCGAAGTGCTTTTCGACCAGGCGATTGCCATGCTGGATACAGTGCCGCCGAGCTTGTGGTGTTATCGCCTGGTGGCCGCGGCCAAGGCG
>Ga0134125_10006950_pt1 | contig 12785 bp, 10 predicted proteins | sample KB31751_FD_96464 | JGI IMG/M metagenome (GOLD analysis project Ga0134125, IMG submission 96464) | Terrestrial soil microbial communities with excess Nitrogen fertilizer from Kellogg Biological Station, Michigan, USA - KB3-175-1 | ecosystem: Environmental > Terrestrial > Soil > Unclassified ... | reverse complement strand
CGTGTCAGTCTTCATAAGCGGAGGATTTTCGATGCGGTTGATTTGGATGGCTGTGGCGTGCGTGATGCTGAGTGCCGGCGCTCAGAGTGTCGCTCCCGCTCCACCCGCGCAGACGCCGTTGGTCGACGGCAAGCGCGCGTTGTCGATGAAGCAATTCGCGCGCGCAAAGGTGATCTTCACGGAGTATGTGCGCAAGCATCCGGACGACATCGCGGGCAAACTCGGTCTCGCCGATGCCGAACTTGGCCTGCATGAATATGAGGCGGCAGAGGGAAGCTATCGCCAGATCGTCGCCGCACAGCCGCTGCTCTGGGCCGCGCACAAGAACCTCGTCATCGTTGAAGCCGCGCTGGGCCGCTGGGAAGACTTCGACGGCGAGCGCACTGTGCTGCGCGCGGCCCGGGAACGCGGTGCAGCCGGCATCAGCGCGCACGAAAGCGACGTCATCGATGTCCTCAACGTCGCTGGACAACGCTGGATCGTGCGCGACTACTTTGAGCCGATGGGACGCTCGCGCTCGCGCTACAACTTCGAACGGTTTTCCGCCGACGGCCGCGTGCTGGCGTATGTTTCGTTGGAATCCGCAGATGCGTTCCGCGATCAGACTACCGGCGGCAATGTGGTGGTAGGCGCTCCGTCGCACAGCGCCGACCCCAACGGCTTCGCGCTCGATTGGTATAACGGCAGGTCGCACGGAACGATTGCGAAGTACGCCGCAGAGCCGAAGTATGAAAAGGTTCGCGCGGATTTCTTGCGCTGGGTACATGTGCGGAACGTGGGTCAATCGAGCCATGGAGGGGCAACAAAATGATGGAAGCGAGAAACCGAACGTCGATGAGAAACCTGGTTCTAACGACGGCACTTTTCGTGAGCGTGTCGGTATTTGCTGGAGCACAAATGACGACTCCGGCTCCAGGTACGCCGCATGTGCCGAAAGCCGCTACCGGTGCAGGCAGCGGCGATCCACTCGCAGTTGGCAAAGGCGCAATGCACCAGGGCGATTATGAGAGCGCCCACAAATTCTTCAGTGAGTACCTCAAGGACAATCCTGATGATATGGAAGCCGTCTTCTATCTCGGTGGCTCCGAGTTGGGGCTAAAGAACTTCAGCGCCGCTGCGGTGGACTTTCAGCGTGTCATCGCGCAGATGCCGAACCAGTGGAGTGCCCACAGCAATCTCGCTTTGGCCTATGCGCAATCTGGAGACTGGGCAGCATTCGACAAGGAGCGCGCAGTGATCAAAGCGGCCCGCGACAGCAATGCAGCCGGAGTCGATAAGGACGGCTCCGATCTGATCGATGTGCTGACCGTTGGCGACAAGACGTACGAAGTGCGCTACTTTTACAAGCTGTACGGCCGGTACAACACCCGATATGTTTTCCTGCACTTCGGAGCGGATGGTAAGGCTGACAACTATTTTCAATGCGAGTCGGACGATGCCGACCAGCGAATGTTTGCTGCTGAACATAAAGAGCAAGCGAAGGCGGGCGAACGGAGGTTCTCCCTGGACACTTACACCGCAGGCCCGAATGGTATGTCACAAGGACTTATAAAGTTTTACGACGGGGAACCAACCTATGAGACTGTGCGTACCGACGTGCTGAAGTCTCTGAAGATGGCCGCCGATTCAAAGAAAAACGCGGCCCCGAAGAAGTAACTTTGAAGGAGCGGTCGCGGGTGGACGACAAAGTCATGGCACGAAGACCGCGTCGCGCCCTTCGCATCGCTGTGTGGCTTTCCGCGGTGTATGCGCTGGGTTGTGTTGTCGCGGGAATCGCCTTGGCAGAGATGTCGGTGCATCTACAGAAGCTTCCGTTGCGAGATTCCTCCGCATATCGCTCTCAAATTTCACAACAATTCCATGCTCAGGTCGAAGACGTTTCCATTGCCGCCGCCGATAACGCGCCGCTGAAGGCATGGTTCGTCCAGCCGCATAACGGCAATGGAAAAGCAGTCGTCATCCTCCATGGTGTAACGGCAAATCGAGACGATTCGGAGGGATTCTCCGAGATGTTTCTCAACCGCGGTTACTCGGTGCTCATGCCGGACTCGCGCGAGCACGGGGAGTCCGGTGGAAGCATTGCGACCTACGGCGTGCTGGAGAAAGACGATGTGCGGCGCTGGGTGACGTGGGTGCGCGGTCGCGCACCGGGCTGCACGTATCTATTGGGAGAGTCGATGGGGGCGGCGATCGGCTTGCAGGCGACGGCCGTGACGCCGCAACTTTGCGCGGTTGCCGTTGAGGATCCTTATGCCACGTTTCGCGAGATCAGTTACGAGCGGCTAGGCCGGCCAACCCATTTGAGTCCGCTCTTCTGGCGGACAATCGGACGGCCCATTCTCGAAGTAGCGATTGCGTATACGCGCGTCCGCTATGGTGTTTATCTTCCGGACGCGGACCCCAAAGCGGCGGTCGAGAAGTCGCACGTGCCTGCGCTGCTGATTGCCGGAACTGTCGACCAGAATATTCCGATGCATCACGCGCAGGAGTTGGAGAAAGCCTGTCCAGAGCACTGTGCGCTATGGATCGTTTCGGGGGCGGGCCATTGCGGCGCTTCGACCGTGGCGCATGCGGAGTTTGAGCGGCGGGTGCTTGAGTGGTTCGACCAGCACGGGGAGCCTTAGCTCCCTCAATCTGAGTCGTGTTTCCCACAGATATTTTCTGAAAACTGTAAATTTCTCGCTCGTGATTTTGAATACAGGATAGGTCAATCAAGGCAGCTATAATCATCGGCGCAACGTAAAGAGTCTGAATCACATGTGCGGTGCTGTCCCTTCAAAGCGAGAAAGAGAGCACCATTGAAAGTCACCATTCATAAGGGCAGCCGAGAAATTGGTGGAAGCTGTATTCAAGTCTCATCAGGAAAGACAACGATTCTACTTGATGCCGGACTTCCTCTCAGCCCCAACAGTCAGCCCGTAGACCTCTCGCACCTTATCGTAGATGCCCTTCTGGTCAGCCATCCTCACCAGGACCACTTCGGTCTGATGGCTACACTGCCACCCGGCACTCCGGTCTACATCGGCAGGCTGGCCCGCAGCCTGATTGATGCCCCGCAGGTGTTCATTGGTGGAGATAGATATGCGCTCGACTTCCACGATTTCAAGGCCTGGCAGCCGTTTACCATCGGTGAGTTCACCATCACTCCCTATCTCGTCGACCACTCCGCAACCGATGCCTACGCTTTCCTCATCGAAGCCGAAGGAAAGCGCCTCTTTTATAGCGGTGACTTTCGCTCACATGGCCGAAAGGGAAAGCTCTTCGACAATTTCATACAACGACCAATGGGCGACATTGATCTCCTTTTCATGGAAGGCACGATGCTGCACCGCAACAACGATCTTTTCCCTGACGAGACGGCGGTCGAAAACCTAATCCTTCAGACAATTGGACAACAGAAGAACATCTCGTTCTTGCTTGCGTCCTCGCAAAACATCGACCGCATCGTCTCCGCCTATCGAGCCTGCAAACGCGCCGGCAAACTCCTCGTCATCGACATCTACACCGCATGGGTGCTGGAACAACTTCGGCAAATTACTGAAAATACGCCCGCCATGGATTGGCCCGAGGTAAGGGTTTTCGCCGCTTACAGCCAGGATCAAAAGCTCAAGGCCAATCCAGACTACTTTGGAGACTTCAGAAAGCGACTCTATCGCTATCGGGTCAAGCGTGAGGAACTACACGCAACTCCTGAAGCTTTCCTCTACTTCGGCAAGATGTCCAGCTTTCGTCTCATCGATGCGTTCAAGAACGCCGAAGCTCCTGTCAACGTCATCTACTCGCAATGGCTCGGCTATCTCGACGGCACCCACGCCGACTACTTCGGGAGTGACAAAATCTCAGCCTTTCGCAGCGACCCGGAGGTCAAATTCATCTACGCGCATTCGAGCGGGCATGCGCCATTGAAGGATCTGCAAAAACTGGCTGCGGCTTTGAAGCCGAAAATGCTGGTGCCGATTCATACAGAAGACGCAGAGGGCTTCAGAAGCCATTTCGAGAACGTAACGACACTAATGGACGGAGAAACGTTCGTCCTAAGCTAGAAAGGAAAGAAGTGACAGAGCAAAAAAAGTTTGGACGTCTCAAAGCAAATGACCCACTCGTTTTGGAACTTGCCTCGGGAAGGCATCCTTGGTGGAGCAGACTCGTGGAGATCGCCCGCACGGACCGCGATATCAATATTCAGGTTCGTGGGACCTACCTCAACGTGTACTGCAAGATGGGGAATCTTCTCAAGATTTACATGAATGGGAAGAATGTCGCATGCGCGGTCCACTACAAATATTTGGTTGGGCCTCACACTCCTGAGTACATAGAAGTTTTTCCTACCGGGCGCGACATTGCCGTGCAAGAGTCTTGCGATATGGTCTCTTCGATACTCGATGACAGGAACTTGCGCATCGTCAAGCAGAACATCTCCGCATATGCAGGAGAGGAAAAAAGGATTCAGTCTCGCCTGGTTGAAAAGAACAAAGCGACGATTTTGGACGTGGAACTTGCATTCTCCGATGCAGAGGTTCTCGCGAATTCCGAAGATGGAAACACGCGAATCGACATCGCTAACTTCGACAAGAATCGGAACTGCCTGGTATTCATCGAGTTGAAGCAGATCTTCGACTCCCGGCTCTACTCATCTGAAATGAACGACCAGATTCGAAAGTACAGTAGGTTCGCCAAAAAGCATGAGCCGCATCTATTGGAGGCATACCGGGATGTCCTGAAGGTCAAACGGGCACTGGGGATCATTTCAGATGGAGACTATCTCGCATCCGTTGATATCCAGCGGGTCGAACACAAACCCATTCTCGTTATTGCCGGGTACAATCAGGCGCTCATTGAGGGGATGAGAAAGAAAATTGTGGAGGGAAAATACCGACTGGACACCTCCAATCTCGCCGGACTTTATTTTTTCGGAGCTGACACGGACCTGAATCTGAAGGAAGGTAAAAACAAAATAGTGTTTCCAACCGTTCCCTAGTAATACGGAGTAATACCGGAGTAACGGAGTGACACGGGGACATGACACCTAACACCCTTACGTGCGTTGCGTGGCCGATCCAGCCGATGGCTCGTGGCTATAGCATTTTTCGCTCTGATGTTGTTCCGGATCGGGCATCTATAAGTCGCGCTTTCAGCGCTCTGACGCGCCTTACATCCCTGACCTAGGCCTTCGGCCTAGGCTGGTATGGGACGGGCTTTCAGATGGGATGAGACGGCTGGTCTCGCGGGAAGCTAGGCTAACCGCAGCGCACTCGAGGTGCTAGAAGGAGACCAGCCATGAAGAAGGTTAGCAAAGTGAAGAGTTCTGTGAAAGAGAAGCCGTTGATGACGGTAGGTTTGGATCTTGGCGACCGTTCGAGCCACTACTGCGTTCTGCAGGGGGGTGAGGTCATTGAAGAGGGTAAGGTGCAGAACACGGAAGAATCGTTGCGTCGTCATTTTGGTGACGGAGCTCGATACCGGATCGCTTTGGAGAGTGGGACCCACTCTCCGTGGATCAGCCGGTTGTTGGAATCGTTCGGCCATGAGGTGATCGTGGCGAACTCACGCAAGATCGCGGCGATTACCTCCAGCGAGAGCAAGAACGATCGCAACGATGCGGAGTGGCTGGCGCGCTTTGCCGCTGCCGACCCTAAGCTTCTGTCTCCGATCCATCATCGCAGTGTGGAGCGTCAGCAGGACCTGAACCTGCTGCGGTCCCGTGACGCGCTGGTGCGGGCGCGAACGATGCTGGTCAACGTGGCGCGCGGCCTGGTCAAGAGCGCCGGATATCGTCTCCCGTCTTGTTCGCCGGCCTCGTTTCCCAGACAGGCCGCGGCATCGGTCCCTGTGGAGCTGGAGGCATCGACCATACCGCTGCTCAAGCAGATCGAGTTGCTCAGTGAGCAGATCAAAGAGATGGACCGTAAGGTAGAAGCGTTGCGTGAGAAGTATCCGGAAATCGATGTGCTCAGGACGGTGCCTGGGGTTGGCCCTGTGGTGGCTGCGGCGTATGTCCTCACGCTCGACAGTCCGCATAAGGCCAGTCATCGCTCGGCAGGAGCATTTTTAGGGTTGCGGCCTGCACAGAGTCAGTCCGGGGACTCCGATCCCGAGCGAAGGATATCCAAGACCGGCAACGTCTATCTGCGAAGTCTGCTGGTCCAGTCGGCCCAATACATCCTGGGGCACTTCGGCCCAGACTCGGCTCTCAAGCGCTGGGGACTGAAGCTGGCTGCTGGAGGAGGCAAGAGAGCCAGAAAACGAGCTATCGTCGCGGTGGCCCGCAAACTGGCTGTGATGTTGCACAGTATGTGGCTTAGCGGAAAGCCCTTCCAACCCTTCCCACAACCCATAACCGCAACTCAAGTCGCCTGAAACCATAGACAAAGAAATAAACTTTAGCCACAAAACAATCTCGAGCCCGGGTGACTGCGATACGAGGGTATGGCCATCAAGGCCGGCTTTCAGATAGCAGCCCCAATTCATCAACATCGGGTCCCAAAAGGCACAGAGTTCAGACAGCTCACTCAAAGTGCGGATAGAAGCCCGGGATGAAGGCTAAGAGCAACAGCAAACACAACAGCAACAGCAAAAACGCTATGAATAAAAAAACAAAAACACCTTGACCACAACAGCCGTCTCATAGAAGCCCTAAAACCAGAACGAACCATAGCTTAAGTGTTCGTTCTAACGCAACGCCGCATCCACTTCCGCATAATAGCTCGGAGCCTTCAGGATTTCGCGGGGCTTCGATCCGTCCGCTGGGCCGACCAGGCCGTCACGTTCCATCATGTCGATGAGGTGTGCGGCGCGGCCGTAGCCGATGCGCAGACGGCGTTGCAGAAGCGATGTCGAAGCCTTGCCGAACTCGAAGACCAGCCGCACCGCATCGTCGAACAGCGCATCATTTTCTTCGCCGTCGTTGGCGCTGCCGCCTTCGCTGCCCTTGTCTTCTTTGGGCGCTTCGAGGAAGCCTTCGGCGTACTCCGCCTGGCCTTGCTTGCGCCAGAACTCCGTGACTGCGGAAATTTCCTTCTCCGTCACGAAAGGTGCGTGGACACGCTGCAGGCGCGATGTGCCCGGCGGCAGGAAGAGCATGTCGCCGCGTCCCAGCAGGCTCTCCGCGCCGTTGCTGTCGATGATGGTGCGCGAGTCGACTTTGGTGGCGAGGCGGAAGCTCATGCGGGTAGGCACGTTGGCCTTGATCAGTCCAGTGATGACGTCAACCGAGGGCCGCTGCGTCGCGAGCACGAGATGGATGCCGACAGCGCGCGCCATTTGCGCGAGGCGGGTGATGGCTTCTTCGACGTTGGCGCGATCGAGCATCATCAGGTCGGCGAGCTCGTCGATGATGATCATGATGTACGGCAGCGGTTCCTGGTTCACGTCTTCGAAAAGGTAGTCGCTGCCGTGCTCGAAGAGCTTGTTGAACTGGTCGATATTGCGCACGTGGTTTGCGGCGAGAAGCTTCAGGCGGCGCTCCATCTCGCGAACAGCGTTGCGTAGCGCATTGGCGGCGAGTTTGGCCTCGGTAATGATCGGCGTAAAGAGATGCGGAATGCCTTCGTACATGCCGAGCTCGACGCGCTTGGGATCGACAAGGATCATGCGCACCTGCTCCGGTGTGGACTTGAACAGCACGGACATGATCATCGCGTTGATGGCGACGGACTTTCCTGAGCCTGTCGAACCGGCGATCAGCACATGCGGCATGGCGGCGAGATCGGCGGTAACGATGCGGCCGTTGATGTCTTTGCCCAGGGCAATCGCGAGTTTGCTCTTGCTTTGCGCGAACGATTCGCACTCCACGACATCGCGCAGCCAAATCGTTTCGCGCTCATGGTTCGGTACCTGTATGCCGACTGTGGACTTGCCGGCCATACGCTCGATGAGGATCGATTCCGCGGCCATGGCGAGGCAAAGATCGTCGGCGAGTCCCGTGACGCGCGAGTACTTTACGCCGGAGTCGGGCTTGAATTCGAAGGTGGTGACGACAGGGCCGGGATTGATCTGCGTGACGTTGCCATCGACGCCGAACTCGCCGCATTTCTCGACCAGCACCTTGGCTTCTTCGAGCAGTTGTTCCTCGCGCGCCTGTACGTGCTCCTCGCTGCGGAAGAGCAGCGACGAAGGCGGAAGCTTGTAGCCGCGGATGGACTTTGCGGCCATCGCGACTGCCTTGATGTCGGCGTCAGCGCGTTTCCCGAAGGCGATGTTCTGGTCGGCAATGGGCTGCATTGGCGAAGGCATCGGTGGCGTCGCAACTGCGCGGAGCGGGGTCGGGACCTTGGCTGGTTTCGGTGCTGGTGTTGCGGGCAGAACGGTTCGCTCGGGAGAATCGAGCCAACTGTCTTCCACGGCCGCTTGCGTAGTCGCCTCGAACAGGTCCGGCTCGTTCGACTGCGGGAAGCTGAGCGGCTGAGCGGCGTTGGCGAGGACCTGTGCGAACGGCGCTGCTGCTGCGGCAGCCGTTGCGATGGCTGTTGGCGCTGGAGCGTCGACGTTGGTGCGCGGCAGGTTCTGCCACACGGACTTGGGTTCGTCGTCGCTGGCCCAGGTCTGGCGGGCAGCGGGGATGACGTCATCGCTCTTCTTGCGGCGCGAGAACCAGCCGAAGAAGCTGCCAAGCAGGCTGGTGTTCTCCCGTGCGGCGACGGTTGCATCGGTCGCGGCTGCAGGTTCGGCTTTCGCTGCGCGGTTGCGGGCCTTCTCGATAGCGCGTTCGCGTTTGGATTCGTATGCGCCGATCAGCTTGTCGGCTTCGTCGTCGCGCTTGCGCTGCTGGCGAGCGTTGTAGCGGTCGCGGATGTTGCGGGCGAAGGCGAAATGCGACGTAAACCACTCACGCGCGGAACTCAGAGTGAAGGTGGTCGCGAGGTAGAGCGAGATCAGCACCATCATCATGCAGAGCGCCGATGCTCCCGGGAAGTTCAGAAAGCTGACCAGGCTGTCGGCGAGCAGGCGGCCTTCGACGCCTTCGACGGGAAGGGTATGGCGCCAGAGGACGTGTCCTGGAAGCAGCCCAATGACAGGCGGAGCGAAGATCAGCCAAAGCGCAAGGCCGACAGACTTCGCCATGCCCGAACCGACCGCGCGCGAGCGTATCCACGAGATGCCGACGCGCAGAATCACCAGCGGAACGAGAAGGATCGACGCGCCGAAGATTTGTAACAACGCGTCCGAAAGGTAGGCGCCGAAGAGGCCGATCCAGTTGTGGGCCGGACGTGTGAGCGCCGTGCCTCCCACCGTATTGAACGAGGGATCGGAGGGCGTGTAGGTGATGAGGGCGAGGAGAAGGAGGCCGGCGATAACGAGCACGACGAGGCCCAGCATCTCGTTGAGTCGAGGGCTGCGCGTGGGACGGTAGACGAGTCGCTGTGGCTTCATGTCTTGTTGGCGGTCGCGGGCTCTCGCTCACGCGAATGTCTGCGCAAGACGAGAGCGAAGCCGGAACCTCCAGAGCTTCTCCATTGTTTCAGGCAAGGCTGTGTGGTGTGTGTGGGGGAACCTTAGTGGTGAACAGGGAAAGACAGGGAACAGGGATTAGGGATTAGGGATTAGGACGTGCGTTAGCCTATGGGCTTGGGGAGACGATATGCGCGGGTTGGTTTTGGGTGTGGTGTTGGCGGTGAGTGTGGGCAGAGCAGGTGGGCAGGCGTTTGCGGTGTTCTCGCCGGACACGGTGAAGCAGATTGCTGCGCAGAAGGACTCGGCTTTGGGAGTGAGGTTTGTGCGTGATGCGAACGGCGAGTTGAAGGACGATCCGCATCCCATGGCGCGTGTGCATACCGAGGGCACGCTGGCGCACCAAGGCATCCGTGACGAAAGCCAGGCTGCCGAGCGCGATTGGGACAAGATGCTCAACTTCGCGATGGCGTATCGGCTGACCGGCGATCCTCGCTTTCTCGCGGCAGCCGACCGCTTCCTGGGTTCGTGGATGAGCGTCTACCACGCCAGCTTCAACCCGATCGACGAAACGAACATGGACAAGGTGATGATGACCTTCGACCTGACGCGTGGCGAACTGAAGCCTGCGACCGAGGCCGCGACTCTGACGTGGCTGCACGATACCGCCGAGGGTTATATCGGGTGGATGGAGCAGCGAGGCGATAAGGACATCGCCAACTGGTCGAGCCATCGGGTAAAGATGGCCGTTCTGGCGGCGTACGAGCTGGGCGATGCAAAGCTTGAGGCGCGGGCTGCGAAGGTGTTCCGCGACCACCTGGCGAAGAACATGCAGAAGGATGGATCGGTCGAAGACTTCTACAAGCGCGATGCGCTGCACTATGTTGTCTACGACCTGGAGCCGATGGAAACCGCGGCGCTGGCGGCGCAGGCTCATGGGGAGCATTGGTTCGATGCGGGTGAGAAGGGCAAGACGCTGGCTCACGGTGTGGATTGGCTGCTGCCGTTTGCAACCGGAGAGAAGAAGCACATGGAGTTTGTGCATTCCACGGTAAAGTTCGATGAACAGCGCGACAAAGCAGGCGAAAAGGGTTACTCCGGCGAGTGGGATCGATCGGCGGGCGTCAATACCATCGCGCTTGCCGCGCTGATGGAGCCGCGGTTTGGAGCGCCTCTGACCCAGGTCACGGCCTCGACAGGCCGTACTCCAGCAAGCTGGATGCTGATGTACTCCGCCACGCATGCAGGCTCGAAATAGACGTTGGTCTATAGTGAGTAACCATTCGGTCATCTTTCTGCATCTACTGAAGGGAACTGGTTTGCGGGCGTCCTGAGCGCTCGCGGACTCGGTGGTGCGGTTCGCAGGGGAGTGGGATTTTCGCGATTTCTCCTGCTTGCTGCCGGTGAAGGAGAATCGCTGCAACCGGCAGACCCTGCGACTGCGATAACTTTAGGCTTTTGAGTGACTTGAGAGGATTGGGAACAAAATGAGTGAAAACGGCTCCGATAAAAACAAGGAAATGGAACGCGTCCTGCTGGAAGTGATCACCACGCTGCAGGACGGCCAGAAAGGTTTTGCCGATATTGGCGAACACCTCAAGGACGACACACTGAAGCGCTACTTCCTGGCCGAAAGTTTGAAGCGCGCGAGCTTTCGCGCCGACCTCGAAGCCGAACTGCACCGTGCCGGCATGCATGATGTGAAGGATTCCGGCTCTGCAAGCGGAGCGTTGCATCGCACCTGGGCTGACCTCAAGGCCAAGCTCGGCGGCGGCGACCACTCGCTGCTGGAGACGGCTGAATCTGGCGAAGATACCGCCAAGGCAACCTACAAAGATGCTCTGGAGCAGGACCTTCCGCTGCCGATACGGCAGTTGCTCACCGAGCAGCAGGCGCATGTGATGACGTCGCATGACTATGTGAAGCGTCATCGGGATGAACTCGCAGCGAAGTAGATGTACGCAAGGGGAGAGGGGCGGCCGGGAATTTCCGGCCGCCCTTTTACTTTGGTTGGTGGTTAGCCCCGAAGGCACCTGTAGGGGAAATTCCGATGGGAGACGGCTAGAGTAGAAGAATGACGACCAGACGGGGCCGGATGGCGGGCGAGGGGGAGTACGCAGAGCTGGAAGAGCGGTTGGGGCATCGGTTTGCGAAGACGGAGTTGTTGCGTCTGGCGCTGACCCACCGGTCGTTTGCCTATGAGTCACGCGGTGTGGATGAACGGACCGCCACCGCGGAACCCGGAATGGACAATGAGCAGATGGAGTTCCTGGGCGATGCGGTCCTGGGGTTGGTCGTGGCGGAGTCACTGTTTCGAGAGTTTCCGGAGTGCACTGAAGGCGAACTGACGCGGCTGCGGGCCAGCCTGGTGAGCCGCAAACGAATGTCGGGCGTGGGCGAAGATCTGGCGCTGGGCCGGTTCCTGATCCTGGGGAAAAGTGCGGAGCAGGTCGGCGGACGGACCAAACCCGCTCTGCTGGCCAATGCAGCCGAGGCCGTGATCGCTGCCGTTTATCTGGATGGAGGGCTGAAAGCGGCGAGCGCACTGATTGAGCGCGCCGTGGTTGCTCCGCAGAGAGAAGAGTTGCGAAAGGCGCTGGCGGGTTCGACCGGCGGCGCGCTGCGCGACCATAAGACGCTGTTGCAGGAGCGGGTGCAGGCGACCGGCGCAGGCAAGTTGCGGTACGTCGACGCCGGGCAGAGTGGACCGGCGCACCAGAGGCTGTTTTGCGTCGAAGCACAACTGGAGAGCCAGAACGGCACTCTCACGCTGGCGTCGGCCGAGGGCGCGACAAAAAAAGAGGCGCAGCAGCGGGCCGCCGCGTTAGCGTTGGAGAACTGGGCGGAACTGGTCAGGCCGGAACAGAAGGACATCGATTGAGCAGCGGACCGAGCGAGCGCGATCTCAGAAGGGACGATGTGCTGACTGCCATTCAGTCTCTTCTGCTGGTGGTGGTGGTCGCGACGTTTGTCATTACTTTTATTTTGCAGCCGTTTCAGATTCCGTCGGAGTCGATGGACCCGACCGTGCGAGTGGGCGATTTTCTGCTGATGAACAAGCAGGCACTGGCTCCGCACGGGCCTCTGGACGCGCTGCTGCCGAGGACCCCGCTGCGGCGGGGAGACATCGCGGTCTTTCATTACCCGCTCCACCCAGAGGTGGATTTCATCAAGCGTGTGGTCGGGCTTCCGGGGGACCATCTGCATCTGCGGGATGGAAAGCTGTTCGTGAATGGCAAGCCGGTCGATGAGCCGTATGCGTTCTATGGAGCGTCGATCCCGGACAGCTTTCGAGATAATTTCCCGACGCTGCACAACATGGATGCGAACGTCGACCCGGCGTGGTGGATGATGATGCGGCGGGACGTGCGGGATGGCGATCTGTGGATTCCGGCGGG
>Ga0134125_10006946_pt1 | contig 12788 bp, 11 predicted proteins | sample KB31751_FD_96464 | JGI IMG/M metagenome (GOLD analysis project Ga0134125, IMG submission 96464) | Terrestrial soil microbial communities with excess Nitrogen fertilizer from Kellogg Biological Station, Michigan, USA - KB3-175-1 | ecosystem: Environmental > Terrestrial > Soil > Unclassified ... | reverse complement strand
TAGGCAAGTTTCTGGACGCCGATTTCCTTGAGCCATGCCTTGGGCTTGTCGAGGTTACGGGTGTCGATATTGATCGCGACCACCTGGAAATCGGGGCCGCCCAGCCTCTGCTCGAGCGCGTCCAATGCCGGCATCTCCTTGCGGCAGGGCACGCACCAGGTCGCCCACAGGTTCAGCAAAACCGTACGGCCACGCCATTGATCGAGAGCGACCTTTTGTCCGGTGCCGTCCTTGAAGATGAGGTCGGGCACCCGGAGCGGCGTCTTGGCCACGTTGACCGCGGCAACCTCGCCGGTCGCCAAAGGGGCGATTTTTTGGGCCAGGTTAACCGCAGGACGGCATGCCCGGTCGCCTGCATTGCGCTGGAACCCGCCAATCCCGTATACCCCGGCCAGCCCGGCTCCGATTCCGGCCAGGATGGCCACCGCGATCATCGCAAACAGGCGGCGTGACGGGCGTTTTGTCGTTTCCGCAGGTCGTTCGTTCATGGCCGGTCGGATTTCGGTGGATGTGTCATGAGCAACAAGATGTGGGGCGGGCGGTTCACGTCTAGTCCCGACGCCATCATGGAGGACATCAATGCCTCCATCGATTTCGACCGGCATCTTTACCGCCAGGACATCGCCGCGTCCAAGGCCCATGCGGAGATGCTCGCCAAGCAGGGCATCATTGCGGCGGACGATGCGAAAAAGATCGCTCACGGTCTAGACACGATCCTGTCAGAGATCGAATCCGGCAAGTTCGAGTTCAAGCGGGTGCTGGAAGACATCCACATGAACGTGGAGAGCCGGCTCACCGATCTTATCGGGGCGCCCGCCGGCCGATTGCATACCGCGCGCTCGCGCAACGATCAGGTGGCGACCGACTTCCGTCTCTGGGTGCGCGACAGCATCGACACGATCGACAAGGCGCTCGCCGGCTATCAACGCGCGCTTGTCGAGAAGGCCCACACGCACGCCGGCACGGTGATGCCGGGCCTCACGCATTTGCAAACCGCGCAGCCGGTGACTTTCGGTCATCATCTTCTGGCTTACGTTGAAATGGCGGCGCGCGACCGCGGCCGGCTTGCCGACGCTCGCAAGCGATTGAACGAGTCGCCGCTCGGTTCCGGCGCCCTCGCGGGCACTTCTTTTACGCTCGACCGTGACATGACCGCGCGTGCGCTCGGCTTCGACCGGCCGACGGCAAATTCGCTTGACGCCGTTTCCGACCGCGACTTCGTGCTGGAAACGCTTTCCGCCGCGTCGATCGCATCGGTGCATCTGTCGCGGCTTGCCGAAGAAATCGTGATCTGGACGTCTCCGCTTGTCGGTCTCGTCAAACTGTCGGACGCGTTCACGACCGGCTCCTCGATGATGCCGCAGAAGCGCAATCCCGATGCTGCCGAACTGGTCCGCGCCAAGACCGGGCGCGTCGTCGGTGCGCTGACCGCGCTTCTGATGGTGATGAAGGGTCTGCCGCTCGCTTATGCCAAAGACATGCAGGAGGACAAGGAGGGTGCGATGGATGCGCTGTCCGCGTTGAGCCTCTCGGTCGCTGCGATGACCGGCATGGTGCGCGACATCGAACCTGACGCCGCGCGCATGAAGAAGGCTGCGGGCGAGGGTTACGCCACCGCGACCGATCTTGCCGACTGGCTGGTGCGCGCATTGAAGATGCCGTTCCGCGAGGCCCATCACGTGACCGGACGCATCGTCGCCAAAGCCGCGGAGGAGGGCGTTGCGCTGCACCGCTTGCCCATCGAGGCCATGCGTGCGATCGAGCCGCGCATCAGCGATGACGTTTTCACGGTGCTTTCGGTCGATCGCTCGGTGAAAAGCCGGATGAGCTATGGCGGCACCGCGCCCCGGAATGTCCGTATGCAAGCGAAGAAATGGCTGAGGAAGCTGGAAAAGGAGAAATCCTGACTTCGCCTTGTTTGTCCCGTTTGCTATGGTCTGCCCATGCAGGAAGCGCGCTCCATGAACCGTCTTTGTGTCCGCCCATTCACGGCTTTGGCTGTGCTTGGCACGCTGGTTGCCGCGCTCACGCTGGCCGGATGTGGCCGCAAAGGCCCGCTTGACCCGCCGCCGAGCGCTGCGGCGCCGGTCCAGCCGGAAGCGCCGACCTCCGGCGGTCTGCTGTCGCCGATGGGGCCGGCCGCCGCGTCTGGCACGCGAAGCGACGATCACAGGGCCGGCGTGACGTCGGACGGACAGGCGGTTGCGCCCAGAGGACAGAATAAACGTATTCCTCTCGACGCTCTGCTCGACTGAGCGAGCGATGCATCACTTCGACTATCGTAATGGCGTACTTCACGCCGAGGCGGTGACTCTCGACGCGCTTGCTGCCGCGGTTGGGACGCCCTTTTATTGCTATTCGACGGCGACACTGGAGCGGCACTATCAAGTGTTCGCCGGTGCCTTTGCCGATGTCCGCGCACTCGTCTGCTACGCGATGAAGGCGAACTCCAATCAGGCCGTGATCAAGACACTGGCGAGACTTGGCGCCGGCGCTGACGTCGTTTCAGGGGGCGAACTCAAGCGCGCGCGCGCAGCCGGTGTGCCGTCCGACAAGATCATGTTCTCCGGTATCGGCAAGACCGCGGACGAGCTTGCGCTTGCAGTCGACGAAGGCATCCTTTGCGTCAATGTCGAGTCCGAACCTGAGCTGGAATTGCTGTCGTCCATCGCAACCTCGAAGGGCCGTGCTGCGCACGTGTCGGTGCGCGTCAATCCGGATGTTGATCCCAAGACTCACCACAAGATTGCAACCGGCAAGGCCGAGAACAAATTCGGCATTCCGATCGGCCGCGCGCGCGACGTCTATGCGCATGCCGCCAAGTTGCCCGGACTCAAGGTTGCCGGCGTCGACATGCATATCGGCAGCCAGATCACCGATCTCGATCCTTTCGGCGACGCGTTCAGGCTGCTGGCCGATTTTGTGCGCACGCTGCGAGCGGACGGCCACACGATCACGCATATCGATCTCGGCGGCGGGTTGGGTATTCCCTACCGTGACGACAACGAGCCGCCGCCGCACCCGGACGAGTACGCCAAGGTGGTCAAGCGCGCGACACGCGATCTCGACTGCCGGCTGATTTTCGAGCCGGGCCGATTGATCGTCGGCAATGCCGGAATCCTCGTGACGCGCGTCCTGTTCGTAAAGCGCGGCGAGGCCAAGACTTTCATCGTCGTCGACGCCGCGATGAACGATCTTATTCGGCCGACGCTCTACGATGCTCATCACGAAATCTGGCCTGTCCAGGAGCCGAAGAAAGACGCCGCGCGCGTCCGCGCCGACGTCGTCGGGCCGGTTTGTGAATCGGGCGATTTCCTGGCGCTCGACCGCGAACTCGCCGAACCGCAGCCCGGCGCCCTGCTGGCGGTCATGTCGGCCGGCGCTTACGGGGCGGTGCAGGCCGGAACCTACAATACGCGTGCGCTGGTGCCGGAAGTGTTGGTCAAAGGCGCAGAATGGGCCGTTGTGCGCCCCCGCCTTGAAGTTGACCAATTGATTGCGCTCGATCGCATTCCGCCTTGGTTATAAGCGCACGTGGTTCCGGACCCTGCCGCGTGTTAGCGTGTTAACGGGTAGATTCGACCGCGAGTGCGACGGAGCGGTTTTTGGATACCTTGGATCAGCAGCAACCCGGCGAGGACCGGCCGGTCAGGCGCCTGCTCGAGCGAGCGCTTCAACGCGCGCGCGGCAGTATCCTGTGGGAGCGTCTGTGGCCAGCGCTGGCGGCGCTCGCCACCGCGTTCGGATTGTTCCTCGCGCTTTCCTGGGCTGGTCTTTGGGTCGTGCTGCCGCCGCTCGGGCGTGCGATCGGCTTGTTCCTGTTTCTGATCGTCACGCTCGCCGCTGCGATTCCGCTCGCGCTGCTCCGCGTCCCGACGATCAATGACGGTTTGCGGCGTCTCGACCGCGGCAGCGGCGAACCGCATCGGCCTGCGACCGCGGTTGCCGATGAGATTGCGGGCAATCCGAACGACGCGGTGACGCAGGCGCTCTGGCGCGCACATATCGAGCGCGCGCTGCTCTCGGCGCGCAAGCTGAAAGCCGGCTGGCCCACGCCGCGATTGTCGGCACGCGATCCGATGGCGCTGCGCGCGCTTGTCCTCATGCTGGTGTTCGCGACTTTCTTTGCCGCGAGCGGTGAGCGCATCAAGCGCATCACGGCGGCATTCGACTGGCACGGCGTGGTCGCGCCCGCGAATTTCCGCATCGATGCGTGGGTGAATCCGCCGCTCTATACCGGCCGCGCGCCGATCATGCTTCCCGGCCTGCGTCCAGGCGAAACGCCGCCAAAGGAAGCGAACGCGATCGCGGTACCGGTCGGCAGCCAGCTCGTTGTCCGCGCCACCGGACAGGTGCGCCTGGATATCGTCAAGCATGGCGGTCTTGAGGATGTCGCAGCCGATGCGCGCATGCCACTCTCGAAGGGCACCGAGGAGCGCCACTTCGCCATCAAAAATAACGGCAGCGCAGTCCTGCGTGGTGTCGGCGGCGCCGACGTTGTCTGGAATTTCAGCGCCATTCCCGACCGCGCTCCCGCCATTTCGCTGATCCGCGACCCGGAACGGCTTGCGCGCGGCGCCATGCGGCTCGACTACAGGGTAGAAGACGACTACGGCGTGACGCAGGCGCAAGCGACGTTCGCGCGCAAGGACGAAGCCAAGGCCGGTGCCGAAACGCCGCATCCTTTGTTCGCGGCGCCGGACTTCGCGCTTTCCCTGCCGGGGCAGCGCGCGCGTGCCGGCACGGCGCAGACCACGCACGATCTCACTGAACATCCCTGGGCCGGTGCCGATGTGACGATGACGCTGATCGCGCGTGACGAAGCTGGCAATGAAGGCCGCAGCGAACCGCACGCTTTCACACTGCCGGAGCGCATCTTCACGAAGCCGATCGCGCGCGCGCTGATCGAGCAGCGCCGGAATCTCGCGCTCGATGCCAATGCCAGGCCGATCGTGCTCACCGCGCTCGACGCGCTGACCTTTGCGCCGGAAAAGTTCACGCCCAATGTCGGCATCTATCTCGGCTTGCGCTCGATCTATTTCGATCTTGCCCATGCCGGAAACGACGATGCGCTGCGCGAGGTGGTGGGACGGATGTGGGACATGGCCGTCCAGCTCGAGGACGGCAACATGTCGCAAGCCGAGCAGGCGCTCCGGCAGGCGCAGGAATCGTTGCGTCAGGCGCTTGAGCGCAATGCACCTGACGAGGAGATAAAGCGGCTGACCGACCAGTTGCGCGCGGCGCTCGACAAATTCCTGCAGGCGCTGGCGGAACAGATGAAGCGCAACCCGCAACAACTTTCCCGCCCGCTCGACCGCAACACGCGCGTGCTCAGCCAGCAAGATCTCAAGAACATGATCGACCGGCTGGAAAACATGGCGCGAAGCGGCAACAAGGAAGCTGCCCGCCAATTGCTCGAGCAATTGCAGTCGATGCTCGAAAACCTGCAAACGGCGCAGCCGAATGCCGGCCCCAACGACGGCGACGACGACATGATGTCCGCGCTCGACGAGCTCGGCGACATGATCCGCAAGCAGCAGCAATTACGCGACCGCACCTTCAAGCAAGGTCAGGACTCGCGCCGCAATCAGCAGCCCAGCCAGCGCCGGCAATTCGGCGATCTGCAGCAGGACCAGCAGGGACTGCGGGACCGGCTCAAGAAGCTGCTCGAGCAGTTGCGCCAGCGCGGTCTCGGCAGCCAGCAGCCCGGTCAAAAGGGTGACGATCAGAACGAGATGGTCCAGCTCGGCGATGCCGGTGACGCCATGGGTCAGGCCGAAGGCGAACTCGGGCAGGGCGATTCGGATAACGCTGTGGACTCGCAGGGCCGCGCCATCGAGGCGATGCGCAAAGGCGCGCAAGGCCTGGCGCAACAAATGCAACAGAGCGGCGTGGGTCCCGGACCGGGGCAGCCCGGACGCAACGGCCGCCAGCGCGCGGAACAGAATACCGATCCGCTCGGCCGGCCGATGCGCGGCCGTCAATACGGCGACGACATCACAGTGAAGGTGCCGGGCGAGATCGATGCGCAACGCGCGCGCCGCATTCTCGAAGAGCTACGCAAACGCTATGCCGATCCGGCACGGCCGCAGACCGAGCTCGACTATATCGAGCGCTTGCTGCAGGGCTTCTGATTTTCAACGCAGGATATCAAGCTGCGCGCCTATTTTACCGCGCCGATTTTGTCGTGGCTGTTGAAGAAGCGCACCATGACATCGCTTGCGTCTTTTGGAGGCGAAGCGAGCCGGCTGTGGAATCGCAGGATTTCACCGGGCCCCAGAATACTTCGGCTCGGCAGCGCGGTCCACGTATAGAGTTCCTGTCCCTTTGCGTTGCGTGCGGCAAAGCGCAGCCGCGGCACCTCCGTTGCGCCGGCCGATTTGCTGACGATATTGCCTTCGATCAGCAGCACGGCGACGCCTTCGGTCGTCTCGCGCGATACCTTCACGTCCTCGAAGGCAAGATGCCGCAAGTTGACCGGCAGTCCGATCATCGAAAACAGCGACGCGGTCTGCGGCAGGAAGCGCACCACTTCGTCGCGCGCGCCTATCACGGCGACATTGATGGCGACGAGGACAAGAATGATTGCCGTCCAGCGCGAACGGTTCTGTTTGAGCTTGCGGCTGCTTTGCAACCGCTCGCGGCGCGCCGCGAAGGTTTCGATGTCGTCCTGATCTGTTTCCGCCGTTTCGGTTGCCGGCTCGGGGAGCGGTTCCTGCTCGATCAGCGGCACCAGCGAAGGCGATTCGGTGACCGGAACCGTTTCCTCGCCCGGCCGTATGTCGAGATTGCCGTCGATCGGCGGGCTGCTTTCGGCCGGAGGCAAAATGTCTTGCGCCGCTTGCGGCGTGGGCGGCTCGGGGGGCGGCGTGCTTTTGGCGACAACTGGCGAGGGTGCTTCGGGCCGGACGGCCTTTGCGGGAATCTCGTTGGAGGGGCTGTTCGGTTGCGCTTCGGCTTCGGCAATCACCCGATCGACGTATGCGCTGACGTCGGCCTGCTGCGCAGGCTTTGCGTCGGCAAACCAGCTGGTCTTGCAACGCGCACAACGAACCGTTCGGCCGGAAGGGCCAAGCGACCCCTGGTCGATAGAGTAGGATGTCGCGCAGTTCGGACAAATGATCAGCATGAAAAGCGCATAGTTGGCCACCCGAACGGTACCAGCTGTCCGTTAACGGACCGGAAACCATGGAGCCCGTTTGCGGGTAAGTTCCTTGCGTCTTCGGGAAGGCGGCGGTTCTGGCGGGGCCGTGATATTGCTGTAAAAGCGCGATTCTTGCGGGGGTGGTGAGAGACGGCAGGCCGAGGGCTTTCCAGCCTGCCACCCAAGGGACGGAGACGGGTTTGGTTCGATTCGAGAACGTAGGTTTGCGCTATGGGCTGGGGCCTGAGGTGCTGCGCGACCTCTCGTTCCGCATTGAGCCGCATTCCTTCCAGTTCCTTACGGGGCCGTCGGGCGCCGGCAAAACCTCGCTGCTGCGGCTGATGTTCCTTTCGCTCAAGCCGACCCGCGGCCTGATCACGCAATTCGGCCACGACGTCGCGACGCTGTCGCGCGACGCGCTGGCCACGCTGCGGCGGCGTGTCGGCATCGTGTTTCAGGATTTTCGGCTGCTCGACCATATGACGACCTATGAAAACGTCGCGCTGCCGTTGCGCGTGATGGGGCGCGCCGAGGATAGCTACCGCGACGAGGTGATCGAGCTGCTCAACTGGGTCGGGCTTGGCGAACGCATGTGGGCGCTGCCGCCGGTGCTCTCCGGTGGCGAGAAGCAGCGCGCGGCAATCGCGCGGGCGGTGATCGCGCGGCCACAACTGCTGCTGGCGGACGAGCCGACAGGCAACGTCGACCCGAGTCTGGCGCAGCGGCTGCTGCGCCTGTTCGTCGAGCTTAACAAATCCGGTACGTCGGTCCTGATCGCGACACACGACATCGCGCTGATGGATCAGTACGATGCCCGGCGGCTCGTGCTGCATGACGGCCGGCTGCACGTTTACGACTGAGGCGGACGATGACGGATGCGTCGATGAACGACCTGAGTGCGGCGCCGCGCGGGCCTGGCTCCAAGCCACGGTTCGACACGCCGATCGTGCCGCGCAATTCGATTTCAGGGCGCGCGCTGATTGCCGTCGTCGCGATCATGACGTTTCTGGCCTCACTGACGAGCGGCGCGGTCGTGCTGGTGCAGGGCGCTGCCGGTGAGTGGCAGGCCGATGTATCGCGCGAAGTGACGATACAGGTCAGCCCGGCGCCCGGCCGCGATCTCGATGCCTCAGTCGACAAGGCCGCGGCTGCTGCCCGCGCATTTCCCGGCATCGCCGATGTGCGGCCTTATACGAAAGAGGAGTCCGCGCAATTGCTGGAGCCGTGGCTCGGCAGCGGGCTGACGCTCGACGAGTTGCCGGTACCGCGCTTGATCGTCGTCAAGATTGCCGCTGGAGCCGCGCCGGACATTCCGCAGCTGCGCAGCACGCTTGCCGAGAAAATTCCGGGCGCCAGTCTCGACGATCATCGTGGCTTTATCGATCGCATGCGCACGATGGCCGGCACGGCGGTCGCCGCCGGCATTTGCATCCTGCTGCTGATGCTCGCCGCAACGATGCTGTCCGTCACCTTTGCCACGCGCGGCGCCATGGCGACCAATCGTCCGGTGATTGAAGTTCTGCATTTCGTCGGCGCACGCAACAGATTCATCGCCGGGCATTTTCAGCGTCATTTCCTGGTGCTGGGCTTGCAAGGCGGCGCGATCGGCGGCGGCGCGGCCATTGTGCTGTTTGCGCTGGCTTCGCTGATCAGCCGGTGGTTTGCCGGTACGGCCGGGGGCGTGCAGACCGAGGCGATGTTCGGCTCGTTTTCCATTGGGTTTGAAGGTTATGTCGCCGTGCTGGTGCAGGTCGTGCTGATCGCGGTGGTGACGGCGTGGACGTCGCGTTACACCGTCAAACGCACATTGCAGTCGATCGATTGACATGCTGACCCGTCTCGCGCGCTGGATCGGCTTTTTGACGATGACGGCTGCCGTCATCGGCTTCCTTGCGCTGATCGTCGGCTACTATTTATTTGCGTCGGGAATATCGTCGGAGGAAATCAAGCTCAACCGCAACGCTGACGGTATTGTTGTGCTGACCGGCGCCGCCTCGCGCATCCCCGACGCCATCGAATTGCTCGCCGACGAGCGCGGCCAGCGGCTGTTGATCACCGGCGTCCACCGCAGCACCAGCGCGAGCGAGATTGCCCGGCTGACGCCGCTTTATGCGCGCCTGTTCGCCTGCTGCGTGGATCTCGACCGTTCCGCGCTCAATACCGTCGGCAACGCCATCGAGGCCAAACGCTGGGCGAAAGAACACCGCTTCAATTCGCTGATCGTGGTAACGTCGAGCTGGCATATGCCGCGCGCCATGGCGGAGCTTGAGCACCAGGGGCCTGAATTGACGCTCATCCCGTTCCCGGTGGTTTCCGAGAACATGAAGAGCAATCCGTGGTGGGCAAACGCGGCCACGGCACGTTTGATATTGTCGGAATATCTGAAATACCTGTTCGCCGTCGTTCGCATGCACATCGATCCGGACACCGCATCATAGTTGTGAGATAAAAGTGCTGGTCCGATCAATCGCATTCAACATCGCGTTCTACCTGAATACGCTCGTGTACCTGGGGATCGGGCTGCCGACATTTTTCATGTCGTACAGGTCCGTGCTGGCGGTGGCGCAGGCCTGGGGCCGCACCAATCTCGTGCTGCTGCGCGTCCTCGCTGGCATCAAGGTCGAATTCCGCGGCCTGGAAAAGATTCCGAAAGGCCCGCTGATCGTCGCCGCCAAGCACCAGTCGGCTTGGGAAACATTTGTGCTGCTGACGCTTTTCGACAATCCGTTGTTCATCCTCAAGCGCGAACTGCTCTGGATTCCGTTTTTCGGCTGGATGCTCTGGAAGGGGCGCATGGTGCCGGTCGATCGCGCCGCCGGTTCGCAAACGCTCGTGAAGATGACGGCGCGCGCGATATCCGAATTGAAGCAGGGACGCCAGCTCATCATCTTTCCCGAGGGCACGCGGCGTCCGGCCGGCGCCGAGCCGAAATACAAATTCGGCGTCGCCCATCTTTACGCCGCGGCCGGCATTCCGTGTTTGCCGGTTGCGCTCAATTCCGGATTGTTCTGGCCGCGCCGCTCGATCCGCCGTGTGCCGGGGACGGTGCTGGTCGAGATTCTCGATCCCATCCCGCCCGGCATGGACAAGCACGCGTTCTTCGCCCGGCTGCAAAGCGAGCTTGAAGCGGCGACCCGGCCTCTTATCGAGGAAGGCAAACGGGAAATCGAGCGCGCGTCAGCCTGACGATTTTGCGTGCGACTCGTGCGTGCCCTTCAACTGATCGGCGAGCAACCGCAGGTCGTCGTTTCGATAGCCCAGCGTCTGCAATTCCTTCACGGCGGCCAGAACGTATTCGCGGTTCGGGCCCGAGCGTCCGTGACCTTGCCGGACATAATGAAGCTGCTCGGCGAGCGTAAGACGGCCGGCATATTGCCGGTGGCCGCGGTCAACGACGTAGCACAGCGCCTGCACGCGCTGGCGCGGGTCGCCAGTCAGCCAGACCGACCGCCACACTTCGCGATAGACGAGCGTGGTTTGCTCGCGCGCCCGCAGATACGCGATCGTCGCGGCGCGTTTTTTTGCCGCCACGCGGTAGGCGATGCCGCTGCACTTGCCGCCGCGGTCGAGGCCGAGCACCAGGCCCGGCCGCTCCGGCGTGCCGCGATGCACGAACGAATAGACGCAAAGCGCGCGATGTTCCCCGATCAGGCGCGCATTGAGCCGCTCGAGATAGTCGAAGCCCGGCCGCCACATCAGCGAGCCGTAGCCGAAGACCCAAAGGTCCCCATCGCTGGGGTCGATACTTGTGCTCATTCGAACCGGGAGATAGCTGTGGCGTTGACAGAGGCTGCCGATTCCGGCTCGCGTAACAGCAGCGAAGTCCGGGTGCAACCCGCCGGGCAGCCCCGCCCGCCCGGCGCATAAACGCCGTATTCGCCCGCTTTTTGACAGGTCCGATGGCCCGCGAACCGCACAGTTTCCAATCCCGCCGCCGCACCGGGCGGCGCTACGCGGTATGGCTCTTCATCGTCCTGGCATTGATCGGCGGCTGGACCTGGCTCTGGCGCTATGCGTCCGACAAGGCCACGGAAACCATCGAGGGCTGGCGCGCGCGCGAGGCCAAGGCAGGCCATATCTATAGTTGCGGCAAGCAAACCATCGGCGGTTATCCCTTCCGCATCGAAATCAATTGCGACCAGGCCGGCGCGGTGCTGCGCGACAATCAGCCACCCTTCGAATTGAAGGTCGCGAACGTCCTGGTTGCGGCGGAAGTATTCCAGCCGACATTGCTGACCAGTGAGTACGCGAGCCCGTTAACGGTCGCTGCGCCCGGTCAGCCGCCGGCCTTCATCGCCAGCTGGAAAAGCGCGCAGTCGCGCGCCCGCGGCACACCGGCGTCGCCGGAGAGCATATCGGTCGTGCTCGACGGCCCGTCGCTCGACCGCATGAACGGTTCATCCAGGGAAAGCGTGATCAAGGCGCAGCACATCGAGATTCTCGGCCACATGCTCGAAGGCTCGGCGAGCAAGGATCCCGTGATCGAAGTCACGTTGCGCACGACTCAAATGGCGGCGCCGGGGCTGAACCCGTTCGCGGCGACGCCGATCGATAGCGACATCGACGTGGTGCTGCGCGGCATGAAGGATTTCGCGCCCAAGTCGTGGCCGGCCCGGTTTCACGAAATCCAGGCCGCCAACGGACGGATCGACATCAACAAGGCGCGCGTGCAGCAGGGCGAGACCGTTGCGGTCGGCAGTGGTACGGTTTCGATCAATCCGCAGGGAAACTTGCAGGGTCAGTTGACCGTTACGATTACAGGGCTTGAGCCGTTTCTCAAAAGCATCGGCGCCGATCGTTTCGTGCAGAATTCGCCGACCGTGGACAGGCTCGCCGGCACGCTGGACCGGCTGATGCCGGGACTCGGCAATGTCGCACGCCAGCAAGCGGGCGCCAATTTGGGCGCCGGCATCAATCTGCTTGGCGAGCAGACCGTGCTTGAGGGCAAACGCGCGGTGAAGTTGCCGCTTAGGATCGACGACGGAACGATGTTTCTCGGCCCGATTCCGGTCGGCAAGGCGCCGGCTTTATTCTAAATCCCCGTCCGCAGCGTATGGCTTCGGCAGCGGCGCCAGGCCCGAATGCGGGCGGCCGAAATCGGGCGCGGGTGAATCCTGGCCGATATCGACGATGCCCTTGCGGATCGCGCGCGTGCGCGTGAAGTGGTCGAACAGCGCGTCGCCGTCGCCCTTGCGGATCGCCTTTGTGAGCGCCGAGACGTCCTCGTTGAACCGCCCGAGCATTTCCAGCACGGCATCCTTGTTGGCGAGAAAGATGTCGCGCCACATCGTCGGATCGGACGCGGCGATGCGGGTGAAGTCGCGAAAACCACCGGCGGAAAACTTCAGCACTTCCGAACGCGTTACCGACTGCAATTCCTCGGCGGTGCCGACGATGGTGTAGGCGATGAGATGCGGCAAATGGCTGGTGATGGCGAGCACCAGATCGTGATGATCCGGCGCCATGGTGTCGACGTTGGCGCCAAGCAGCCGCCAGAATTGCGCAAGCTTTTCGGTCGCCTTTGGATCGACGCCCTCCGGCGGCGTCAGGATGCACCAGCGATTGACGAACAGCTCCGCGAAGCCTGCATCGGGACCGGAATATTCGGTGCCGGCGACCGGATGGGCCGGAACGAAATGCACGC
>Ga0134125_10006945_pt1 | contig 12789 bp, 13 predicted proteins | sample KB31751_FD_96464 | JGI IMG/M metagenome (GOLD analysis project Ga0134125, IMG submission 96464) | Terrestrial soil microbial communities with excess Nitrogen fertilizer from Kellogg Biological Station, Michigan, USA - KB3-175-1 | ecosystem: Environmental > Terrestrial > Soil > Unclassified ... | reverse complement strand
TACGTAGATTGAAAACACAGGTGCGCAGGTTATCGAGCGTGGTGTCGTCGCTGTCCTCGCCCCAAAGCAACGTGGTCAGTTTGCGACGCAATTCGCGGCGGCTCGGATGGACTGCGAGATAGGCGAGAAGCACGCGTTCGCGCTTCCCAGTCACAGTGACCTTGCGCCCGCCGGCCAGCTCCGTCAGTTCGAATTCCCCGAAGAGGCGCAGCGACCAACACGGCCGAACATCGCTTACAGGCCCGACAACCGACACCATCTTGCTCCCCTGTTTGAGCCCGCCGCCTCCGCCCGGCCAATAATTCAGCCGGAATTCTCCATTTTAACGCATTTCTTGACGCTCTGCTGACGGACCGGGAACGCGCGGTTTCACGCGCACCCCTTACGATCTCCGCTGCACTCTACCATGGGAACCGGCACATGCTATCTCCCCAAAGCTTCGATTGGCGGATCCTTCTCCTGGGCCCGCACGCCGCGAAACAGCGTTTTTGCTTCACTTCGTCGCGCGACGTGGCCGCGTTACTGGGCAGCGCCCTGATGCTTGCGGCCTGTGCTGGAGGCGGCGGACATAGTGTTCCGGCGATTACAACCACAGTCGCGCCGCCTAATTCAGGCGACGGGAGCACCGCCACCCCGGTCGCCCAGGGACCGAGTGAAACGGGAACCAACAACGGTTTCGCGGCGCCGATCTGCGGGTCGGCCCCGTGCAGCTCTGTGGATGCTCCTGCCCCTGCTTCCTTCGGCAGCAATCCCATCCCGGCGCAATTGGCAAGTCCCGATGGCGCCAATTTCCAAGGTGCCTATAGCGGCACCTTTCCGCTATTGTTCAGCGGATTGCAGGGAACTCAAAACGGTTCGACAGCGATCCCGGCCGGCGACGGCGCAACAATCACCGTCAGCGGCTCCGCTTGGAACGCATCCGGTCAGTCCCCAGTTTCATGGCAAATCAGCATTCCGTCTGCGAATGTAAATGACAGCGGATCGGAACTCGTCGGTTTCTATGAGGGTGCCGGTCTTGGTGGCCCCATTCAGGCGTTGAGCTATGTCGCGATGGGGTATTGGACCACCGCATCGGGATCGAACAGATGGGATAGTTTGAGTGCCTCGCAGTCGATCGGCGCATTCGTGTTTGGTTACGAGACGCCCACCGCGTCAATGCCGACATCAGGGCAGGCGACGTTTTCCGGCTACGCGGATGCGGCGGTTTTTCGACCCGGCATTCAGGTCGTGTACGCCGATGGAAAAGCCTCTCTTGGGGTGGATTTTTCATCCGGGAAGATCTCCGGCGCATTTACCGAGATGAAAGGCTATTCGCCAAGCTTCAGCGAACCGTGGAACGATGTTTCAGTTACTGCTGCAATTGCCTCGGGAACAAACCGCTTCAACGGCGTGACCGCAGTCACTTCATCGCCTGCCGGCAGCTTCAGTATGAAGCCTTCGGCGACGGGTTCAATCAGTGGCGCATTCTACGGACCGGTTGCCCAACAACTTGGCGCCGTCTGGTCGCTAACCGACGGCGCGTCATCCGCCATTGGCACTGTCATGGCTGGCCACTGACCTGCCCCAAGCACAATCAACATGGAAGAGAGCCTCATGGCAAAAGTATCTCATTCTTTTTCCCTGACATTGCTGCTTGGTCCGCTTGCCCTTGCCGCGTGCGCCGGAGGCGGCGGCGCGCCATCCGTCAACACGTCAACCGTATCGTCGCAGCCGGCGACCTCGCCATCAGCGCCGCAGCCGGACGTCCCGCCATCAGCGCCGCAGACGTACATCATTGAGCCGCCGGCGCCAGCGACATACGGCCTGACACCAGACACCGCTCAGTTTGCTTCGCCGGGGGGGCCGAGTTTCGACCGTAACGGCGGAAATCTTCCTGCTGCAAACACTTCTTTTCCGGCGCTAACCAGTGCGATGACGTTTTCCGGCAAAACAGCGGCCGACACGGCCAATCGCAGTATCACGGTGACGGTGCTCTCCGCCACGCCGACTTCTACGACCTTGGAGTTCGCCATTCCGTCGGTCGGTCTCGTCCAGGCCACGACAAATTCGGGCCTCCCCGGCACGATCGGGCCGCAGTCGTCTATTTCGTTCCTCGGTGAACAAATAGCATACCAGATGAATTACGTTTCGTTCGGCGTCTGGAGCTTTGGATATCCGCGCAACAGCGATGTAACGCGCGACTTTGTCCCGCTCGCAGGATCAGCCGATATCCCTACCCAGCTGTTTTATGCGTTCGGCTACGAAACGCCAGCAAGCTCTATCCCCATCAGCGGGACCGCGGCGTACCGTGGGACGGGAACCGTCGGAGGACGCGTATGGACGACGATGAATTTCGGTGATCTCGGCGGCGATGCGTCTTTCTCGGTCGACTTCGCGTCCGGAAAGATCAATGGCGCTCTCACCAATATGACGGCTTCAAGTTACGATGTTACGTGGCCGTGGCATGACGTTTCGGTCGTCGCCAATATCGCTGCCGGAACGAACAAGTTCACTGGCGCCACGGCAGCTTCGTCGCAGCCGCCGCCGACCACTCTTCCTTCTGGATTGAATCTGACCAATTCGGCCACGGGTCACATCAATGGTGCGTTCTATGGACCCGCCGCCCAGAATTTAGGCGCGTTGTGGTCGCTGAGCGACGGCACGGGCTCTGCACTCGGCTGGGTTGGCGCGCATTAAAGTTCCCTTGGAAGACTCTCTATGGAGATGAGTGCAATCTGGCGGCTCTGCAATGGCGCGGTTTTCACCATGGGCCTCGGGCAGGCTGGCCGCAAAACCGCCGTCGTCACGAAAATATTCATTTGCGCGCTGCTCGTCTGCAACTGGACGTGGGAGGTGGCGCAAGCGCAGGACTCCGCGGCCGCCCAGCAGCAGATTTCCCTGGCGGCGGCGGCGGCGCTGCTGATCCAGGCGAACCGGATCGAAGATGCAGAGCGCGTGCTGGTCCTCGCATTGCGGCAGAACCCGAATGACAATGAAGCCATCTTCCTGCGGGGAATGATCGAGGTCGGGCGCAAAAATTACGATGCCGCAATCGAGGATTTCCGCCGTATCCTCGCCTCCGAGCCCGAGCGTGAACGCGTGCGCTTGGAGCTCGCCCGCGTTTTTTTCTTGCAGGCCGATTATGAAAATGCTGAGCGCAATTTTCGCTTTGCCCGCGCCGGCGATCTACCGGACGAAGCCAAAGCCAATGTCGATCAGTATCTCGCCGCGATCATCCGGCTGAAACGCTGGTCCTACGATTTTTCGCTCGGCGTGGCCGATGATACCAATGTCAATGGCGCCACCAATTTGCGTACGGTCTATTTATACGGTCTGCCATTTACTCTCTCGGACAACGCGCGGCAGACCAGCGGAATCGGGGCCGCGATCGATATTTCGGGGGAATTCTCGCCACTCCTTTCGAACGATTCCAAATTCCTCATCGGCGGGCTTGTCCATCGTCTGCAATATGGTAGGGGCCGTTTCGACGATATAACGGTGTCGCTCTATGCCGGCCCGCAATTCTTTGTCGGACGCTGGCGCTTCGACGCGCTCGCCACTGGTTTTGGTCGCTGGTATGCCGAGGCGCCTTACAGCCACGGCGTCGGCGGACGCGCATCGGCAGGCTACGCCCTGCTCCCCACGTTGCAAATCGGCCTAACGCTGGAGGGACAGAGCGAGACCTTCCGCCCGATCAGCGATCAGAACGGACCTGTCTACGCCGCCCACGGCGAGATTGCCTACACTCTGAGCCCATCGCGCATTCTTCGACTGTCGGGCGGAGTGGCGGGGCAAAAGTCCCGCCTCGGCACCTACGCAAATACCACCTATTGGGTGGCGCTGGACTTTTACCAGGACCTACCCTTTGGTTTCTCAGCCAATGTCGAACCCGCTTGGTCGAGCGTCACCTTCGACGCCCCAATCGCAGCTTTTGACACCCGACGTTTTGATCAAACCTGGGCGATACGTCTCGACGTGTTGAATCGGCGCCTCGAATATCGCGGCTTCGCGCCGCGCATTTCCTTCATTCACGTGCATCTCGACAGCACCATCGCGCTCTACCGGTTTACGCGCGACCAGGTGCAGTTTGGGGTCACGCGTCAATTTTGATCAAGCGGAGGACCGCAATGAGATTTCGCCATTTTGCGCTTCGGCTGATTGCGTTTTCGGCCGCTACATCGCTCTCGGCCTGTGGCGGTGGCGGCAGCATCGGTGCACCTTCTACGGCAGTGACCTCGCCGCCATCAAGCGGCGCGAACGGGGGCAGTTCTAGCGTCGCTACATTATTGACAGTTATGGAGCCCGCTTTCCCTTCGCGCGGGTCAGCACCAGCACCCACGCAAATTGCAACGGCCAGCGCGCTACCGTTTAATGTTGACGATCCCAATAACTCCGAGGTGACATTTCCACTTACCCGAACGACTTTGGTCGCGTCAGCCGGTATCCTCTCGGCGGACGCAAGCAACGAAAGCGCCACCGCAATTGTGAAGGCGTCATCAGCGAATTCCACAATTCTTCAAATCAGTATCCCCTCTATCAACATCAACGAACCCATAGCCATACCCGGCAATTTGGCAACCGCAGAAATGGTCCACTCCTCGACGGGACTCTCATATGGATACATGAAGACTTTAAGCTATGTATCGCTGGGCGTATGGGCAGGGCTCAATCCCGGGCCGTGGAATTGTGACGTGCTCCTGACGTGCTCCCCGTATTGCCCTCGTTCATAAGGAGAGTCTGTTCTGGTTATGGCCCTGGTTGGGGCGTGCTGCAAACTCCGTGGGTGTAAGCCCGTTGAGGCTCGTATGCGGCCTCCTGGTGTTGTAGTCGATCCTCCATGCTTCGATGATCCGTCTGGCTTCAGCCAGGTTGGTGAAGAGGTGCTCATTGAGACATTCGTCACGCAGCCGGCCGTTAAAGCTCTCGATGAAGCCATTCTGCGTCGGCTTACCGGGCGCGATGTAATGCCACTGCACACCGCGATCTTCCTGCCATCCGAGTATGGCGCGTGACGTTAGCTCGGTGCCGTTGTCACTGACTACCATGCACGGCGCGCCTCGTGTCTCGACGACCCGATCTAGTTCGCGTGCGACACGGGTGCCGGAGAGCGAGTTGTCGACGACGAGCGCCAGACACTCACGGCTGAAGTCATCGACCACGGTCAGGATGCGGAACTTGCGGCTGCAGGCCAGAGCGTCCGACACGAAGTCGAGCGACCAGCGTTGGTTCCTACCCTGCGGGATCGCCATCGGTGCACGCGTTCCCAGCGCTCGTTTGCGTCCACCGCGCTTGCGCACCATGAGCCGTTCCTCGCGGTAGAGCCGGTAAAGCTTCTTGTGATTCAGCACGACACCGTCCCGCCGGAGCAGGATGTACAGCCGTCGGTAGCCGAACCGCCTTCGTTCCAAAGCCAGTTCTTTTAACCGCTGCCGCAAGGCGCCGTCATCCGGCCGTTGCGAGGCATAGCGGTAGGTCTTCGGCTCCAGGCCGACCAGTGCGCACGCGCGTCGCTGCGAGTAGCCCTTGTCCTTGATCGCCCAGCTCACGGCCGTCCTCCGCGCCCTGGGCGTTAGAAGTTTTTTCCGAGCATCTCCTTCAGCGTCGCGGCATCAAGCACCGTCTCCGCCAGCAGTTTCTTCAGCTTGCGGTTCTCATCTTCCAGCGCCTTCAGCCTCCGCGCGTCAGAGACCTCCATGCCGCCATACTTCGATCGCCACTTGTAAAACGTCGCGTCGCTGATCCCATGCTTGCGGCACAAATCCTTGGCCCCAAGCCCCGCCTGATGCTGTTTCAAAATCCCGATGATCTGTTCTTCCGTGTACCGGCTGCGCTTCATCGTCCGTCTCCTTCAATGGAACGGACTCTAACCTCTAAGCGGGGGCATTTCCGGGGAGCACGTCAGGAGTAATGCATTTGATAGAAGAATTAGTAAGCGGTCTCCTAGGAGCCTCGCTCGCAGATTGGTTGAGGAAATTGGCCCCACCTCGGCCCACTTCCAAATTCGATTTGGATAATTCTACGCTGTTCGAGCAATGGAATCGTACCCTGTATATCGCCGCCGGCGTGGTGGGGGGCGCTACGTTTCTTTGGCTCTTCTTGTACTTGGTTGGGGGAGGTTGGAACCATGATGGATGGCAGATCGGAATGTTGTTTGGGTTTCCCTTTACCGTAATGTTCTTGATTGTGACGATAGTTGATCTCCTGAACGGCCATCGACAGTTCGGGCAGTTCTTGCGCTATGTTGAAAAGCGGCAACAAATTCACATCGGACTTATCTCTTTCCTATATGGGCCATTGGTCGCGCTTGGGCTTATTTCTATCGCCGTGCTCACCTTCCGAGTACTCGTACGCTTAGTCTCTTGAACAATGGCCATCAAAGCTGAAATTCACTGCGTCTGCATCTTAGATTACAGCCCGGCCGCTGTTTTGGCGGCCGCGACAACGGCATCGAACATCGCTTCCGTGAGCACGCCGGTGCTCGTGTTGTAGCGCGAGCAATGATAGCTGCCGAGAATGGTTAGGCTCTTGTGCTCGTGGCGTGCGCCATGGGCGAAGGCATGATCCTTCTTCTTCAGCGCAAACAGAGAAATCACGCTGTGATGGGCGATCTGTCCCAGGGCCAGGATCGCGCGAAGATTCGGCATTGCGGCGATTTCGGCTGCGAGGAAGCGACGGCAGGTGTTGATCTCCACGGGGAGCGGTTTGTTGTCTGGAGGTACGCAGCGCACCGCGTTGGTGATGCGCACGCCGACGAGCTGGAACCCGTCATCCGCCCGCGCCCGGTACTCCCCTCGCGCGAGACCGTGACGTTTCAAGGAGCCGTATAAAAGCTCACCGGCATAATCCCCCGTGAAAGGCCGCCCGGTCCGATTGGCGCCTTTCAGCCCTGGCGCGAGGCCGACGATGAGGAGCGGGGCGTCGATCGAGCCGAAGCTCGGCACGGGATCGTTGAAGAAGCCGGGATGGTTGGCGCAATTCTTCTGACGGAATTCGAGCAGCCGCGGGCACAATGGGCAATCATGCGGCGGCTGATGCGATTGTCCCATCCTGTCCCCGTGCACGCGTTTTTCCACGGCTCGCCCGATAAGGACTGCCTCGCCTCCGTGATAGGGGATCGGCTGGAGCCCAGGAAAGGGTGCGTCTCGCTCGGACGGCGAAAAAAATGGCGGCCGAGTGGCCGCCATTTTCGAAATCTCAGATCATGTGGTCACGCAACAGCTTTGCGGCGCCGCAAAGCGCCAAAGCCAAGAAGCCCCAGGGCCAGGATGGAGAGCGTGCCGGGTTCGGGCACCCCATGCGTCACCGCCGCCGCCGTGATGGTGGTTGAGAAGAACGCTTCGTCGTTCACCCCTGTCGGATTGGACCAAATGAAGAGGGCGCCGGCATCGATATTTGGCCGGGTTCCCCACGTACTCGGGTCAAAGCTTTGTGGCGTCCCCGTTGGTGCAAACCAACTGGCGGCCGCGCCGCTGGCTCTCCAATTTGTCGTGTCCGTCGCGATGTGCTGTGTGCCATTGGCAAAATGGAACCCGGTGTCGCTGAGGGTGAAATCGCCAACGTACATCTCGGGACCGCCGCCATTGCCGGCGATAACGTGTAGATAGTTGGTTACGCCGCCGGACAGCCCCTGGCCGCTGAAGCTGTAGGTTGTGGTCCAATCGTTGCCTGTGTCGATCTGGGTGCCCAGAACGCTGTCACTGGTGCTCAGATAGGCGGTGAAGAAATTGTCGGACGTGTTGTCGCCGGCGAGGGTCGTGGCATTTGCGGCAGAAGCGCCGAACAAGGCGAATGCTGCCGCAATTCCGATGAGCTTTCCCATTTGCTTCCCCATTTAATCGGCCGCGCCTTTTGCGCTGCCCCGGGAAGATTGAAGCAATAGTTGTGCCAAAATGAGAATATCAGGGTTATCAAAGTGTTAATATTTCGATATCATCAGGAGTGTAAAGCTTGGCTTACACATCGCGTCCGTAGCCAAGCGATGCCAATCGCATCGGCGGCTTTTCAGGCGGTCTCAAAATGGCTTTGGGTCTGCGGAATGCTCTGCCTTGCGCCTTCGCGCATGATCATCGGCTTGAGCTCTTCCAGCTCGATGAAATTATCGGCCTGACGGCGCAGCTCGTCGGCGACCATCGGCGGCTGGGTGCGGATGGTCGAGCACACCGAGACGCGCCGGCCCCTGCGCTGCACCGCCTCGACAAGCTTGCGGAAATCGCCATCGCCCGAGAAAATCACGATGTGGTCCACCCGCTCGGACATTTCCATCACGTCGATGGCGAGCTCGATATCCATATTGCCTTTGACCCGGCGGCGACCCTGGGCGTCGGTGTATTCCTTGAGCGGCTTTGTGACCACCGTAAACCCGTTATAGTCGAGCCAGTCGATCAGTGGCCGTAACGGAGAAAACTCCTGATCCTCGGCCAGGGCCGTGTAATAGAAGGCGCGCACCAGGAGCCCCTTGCGCGCGAACAGCTCTAGCAGGCGTTTGTAATCGATGTCGAACTGCAATCCCTTGGCAGCGCCGTACAGATTGGCTCCGTCGACGAAAAGAGCAATTTTCTCCTGGGGATAGAAGAGCATCGTATGGTCTCCGGTTAAAATCGAAAATCAAATGCGCGGACGAAATTGGCCGCGTTTAGTCAGGGAAAACGAGACGGAACCGCGACCGTGATCCTGATAGCGCTTGGAGCCAATCTTCCTTCCCCCGCCGGCGCGCCTGCGCAGACGCTCGAAGCGGCGCTTCGCGAAGTCGCCCGCCGGAGCATAACGATTGAAAGCCGATCCGGTTTCTACCGCACGCCGGCTTGGCCCAATCCCGCCGATCCGCCATTTGTCAACGCAGTCGCGACGGTCCGCAGCGATCTGTCGCCCGCGGCTCTGCTTGCCGTTCTGCACGAGGTCGAAGCCGCTTTTGGCCGCCAGCGCGGGACGGCCAACGCGGCTCGCACCCTCGATCTCGACCTGCTTGACTATGATGGGCGCATTGAATCGGGGCCGCCCCAGCTTCCTCATCCGCGTATAGCGGAACGCGGTTTCGTGCTGGTTCCCCTGCAGGAGGTGGCGCCCGATTGGCGTCATCCGGTGACTGGCCGCTCGGTCGGGGAGCTTATCGCGGCGCTGCCAGCGTCGGATATTTCCCGGCTGCCGCACGGTTAGTCAGGGTCGAAACCGCTTCTTTGTGCTAGTTTCACGTCAATTCTGGGAGGATTTAGCATGTCGAGGAAATCTTTCTTTGCGATCGCCGCGATGGGCAGCCTGTTGGCCGCGTCCACGCCCTTCGCGGCTGAGAACAATTATGTCCCAACTCGCACCATCCTGCAGCAGACTGACGTGCCGGGGAGCAATTACACGGTCATCCTGGCGCTCACCGACATCGCGCCCAAAATGGTCGCAGCGCGCCATACCCATCCCGGCGTGGAGATTTCCTATGTGCTGGAAGGGGAAGGCGACTTCGTCATCGAGGGCAAAGGGACCATGCACGTGAAGGCCGGCCAAAGCTTCCGCCTGGAGTCGGGCGTCAAGCACAGCGTGAAGAATTCCGGGGCCGGAGCGATGAAGATTCTGGCCGTCTATACCATTCCGAAGGGGGCGCCGGTCGCCACTCCGGCGCCGGAATAGGCCGGCGGCCCGGGTTTTCGCTCCTACTGCCCGCTTGTGCTGAGGAGAGTGCCCTTGCGATAGGCGGGCGCTTTGCCTAGATTACCAGACTCCCTGCCCCAAAAGAGGACCGGATGGCGCGCGTTACCGTTGAAGATTGTGTCGATAAAATACCAAACCGCTTTGATCTTGTGCTGCTCTCGGCCCACCGGGCACGCCAGCTTTCAGGCGGCGCCGATACCCTGGTGGATCGCGACCGCGACAAGAACCCCGTGGTTGCGCTGCGGGAGATTGCAGGCAAGGCCCTCAAGGCGGACGAGCTCAAGGAAGACTATATCAAGAGCCTTCAGCGCCATGCCGAGGTCGACGAGCCCGAAGCGGCTCAACCGGCCGAGGAGGTCGCCAGCGAAGACATGCTGCATCGGCAGCTTACCGAGGAAGAGCTCCTCAGGGCGCTCACTTCCGAGGCTCAGCGCCGCGCCGAGCCGCAACCCGAGGATCCAGGGGATTACGAGGAATAATCCGGAAAGCAGGCGCCGGAAGGCCGGTCGGCATTTTCGGGGTTCGCGCCGTTTCGGGGTGAACCCGTGACCCCGCGCCGAAACCGGCTGATGCGGCAGACCTCGCTGGTCGAGCGGGTCCGCGCCTACGATCCCGATGCCGACGAATCGATCCTGAACAAAGCCTATGTCTTCGCCATGCAGGCGCATGGACCGCAGAGGCGCGCTTCCGGCGATCCTTATTTCTCGCACCCATTGGAGGTGGCGGGCATTCTCACCGATCTGAAGCTCGATACGGCGACGATTGCCACTGCGCTTTTGCACGACACGGTGGAGGATACCACCGCCACAATCCAGGACATCGAGAGCAATTTCGGCGCCGAGATCGCAGGTCTTGTCGACGGCGTGACCAAGCTCTCTCAGCTCGAGCTGTTTTCCGAGCGCACCAAGCAAGCCGAGAATTTCCGCAAACTGATGCTGGCGATGTCCAACGACATTCGCGTGCTGTTGGTCAAGCTCGCCGACCGGCTGCACAACATGCGCACGCTCGCCCACATCAAAAACCCGGAGGCACGCCAGCGCATCGCGCAGGAGACGATCGAGATTTACGCGCCTCTCGCGGGCCGCATCGGGATGCAGAACATCCGCGAAGAGCTCGAGGATCTGGCCTTCGCCGCACTCGATCCCGAAGCGCGCGAATCCATCGTACGCCGCATGGAGCAGCTCGATGCGCAATCTTCCGAGCGCATCGCGCGCATTGCCGACGAGATCAAGCGCAAGCTTGCGGAGAGCGGCATCGAAGCCTGGGTACAAGGGCGCGCCAAGCGGCCCTATTCGATCTGGCGGAAGCTGAAAGACAAAAAGATCAATTTCGAACAGCTCTCCGATGTCTTCGGTTTCCGCGCTGTCGTGGGCTCGGTGGAGGATTGCTACCGCGCGCTTGGGGTGCTCCACCGCACCTGGAGCATGGTGCCCGAACGCTTCAAGGATTTCATTTCGCTGCCCAAATCCAACGGCTACCGGTCCATCCACACCACCGTCATGGGCCCGGAGAATCAGCGGGTGGAAGTGCAGATACGCACCCAGGAAATGCACGAGGTGGCCGAGCGCGGCGTCGCCGCCCATTGGCGCTACCGCGAGAAGATCGACGAGAACGATCCCACCGCCATGCGGGCCTATGAATGGCTGCGCGACATGGTCGATCTGCTCGAACGGGGCGAGAGTCCCGAAGAGTTCTACGAACATTCGAAGCTCAGCCTTTATCAGGACCAGGTCTTCTGCTTCACCCCGAAGGGCAATCTGATTGCGCTGCCGCGCGGCGCGACGCCCATCGATTTTGCTTATTTCGTGCACACCGACGTGGGGAATACCGCCGTGGGCGCCAAGGTGAACGGCGTCCACACGCCGCTGCACACGCCGCTGAAGAACGGCGATCAGGTGGAGATCATCTGCGCGCGCGAGCAGACCCCCTCGCCCCTGTGGGAGCGTTTCGTGGTGACGGGACGGGCGCGTGCCGAGATACGCCGCTATCTGCGCCACGCGCAGCGCGATCAGCACGTGGCGCTGGGACGCAAGATCCTCGAGAAAGTGTTTTCCGACGAAAGTTTCGAACTGACCGACAAGGCCGTGGAGGGCGTGCTGCGCAAGCTGCGCCTCTCCAAACCCGAGGACGTCTATGCCGATGTGGGGCGAGGTGCGCTGCGCGCCGACGAAGTGCTGCAGGCGGTCTATCCCGAGCTCAAACGCGATCCCAAACGCAAACGCGTCAGCTATCTCGAACCCAATTCCTCAGGCCTCTCGATCGCCGGTCTCACCGAAGGCATCGGCTATCGCCTGGGCGCCTGCTGCCATCCCATTCCCGGCGACCGCATCATCGGCCTGATGGTGCCCGGGCAAGGCTGCGTGATCCACACGGTGGATTGCGAGGTTCTGGACCGGCATCAGGACAGCATGGCCGATTGGGTCGATGTGCGGTGGAAGGACCATGGCGGAGCGCTCTCGGTGGCGCGCATCATGGTCCGGGTGAAGAACACCACCGGCGCGCTGGCCGCGCTTGCCAACGTGATCAGCCATAACGGCGCAAACATCTCGAATCTGAAAATCTCGAACCGCAACCCGCTTTACTTCGAGTTCCAGGTCGACGTGGAGGTGCGCGACGCAGCGCATCTCGAAAATCTCCTCCGCGCCCTCAAAGTCGACGCAACCGTGGAAGCCGTGGAGCGCGTGCGCGGTCTCGATACCGATGATCAAGGCGCAGCGGCGGGGCATGTGCCGGGTCCCCTGGAAGCTCAAGGCATGCTGCCGTTCGAGCAGCATACAAAGCATTGATGAAAACGCCATGACCCGCTTGCGCCTTGGCGTGAACATCGATCACGTAGCGACGATCCGCAACGCGCGCGGCGGGCCGCATCCCGACCCCGTGCGCGCGGCGAAATTGGCCATGGCGGCCGGGGCGGACGGCATCACTGCGCATCTGCGCGAAGACCGGCGCCACATCAACGATGACGATTTGGCGTCGTTCTTGCGCGAAGACTTCCCACTCAACCTCGAAATGGCCGCCACCGAAGAGATGCTTGAGATTGCCCTGAATGCCCGGCCGCATGCCTGCTGCATCGTTCCCGAGCGGCGCGAGGAACGCACCACCGAAGGGGGCCTGGATGCGGCTGCAACCCATGATCGTCTCGTTCCGATCGTAGCGGCGCTCGATACGGCAGGG
>Ga0134125_10006944_pt1 | contig 12790 bp, 10 predicted proteins | sample KB31751_FD_96464 | JGI IMG/M metagenome (GOLD analysis project Ga0134125, IMG submission 96464) | Terrestrial soil microbial communities with excess Nitrogen fertilizer from Kellogg Biological Station, Michigan, USA - KB3-175-1 | ecosystem: Environmental > Terrestrial > Soil > Unclassified ... | reverse complement strand
GCGTCATCACGACGATCACCACCGTCGCTCCAACTGCTACTACGGCCAACTTCTGTCCGTGCTCGACCGCGCGCACCGCTCCGTTCTCGTCGAAGACGAGCTGCTCCGTCGCCCCGCGCGTCCTGCCAAGGCCGCTTAGCGCAGCCCTAACGCGCGTCAGCGTTCGCGGCCTCAGTCCTCGAGGACGTCGAAACTTACAAAAGCGCACGCCGAAGACGCCTGCCTGAATCCGCCGCCCGGTCTTGGCTCAAGTCGGATGTACCGACAGTCGCCATGGGCTTGCGCCGCCCAAACGGTTTCAACGGGTCTGGTCACCGATTGGGAATGACGGTAGCGTTTAATGCGTTTTGCCGCCCGAACCCGCCAAAGACGCAACGCCACTCGAGGCGATTCCGCCGCTCACGCAGCGAATCCCGTCGCTCGATGGGTTGCGGGCAATTTCGGTCACGCTGGTAATCCTCAGCCACGTCGTGCTCAACGGCTTCATACGCATCAACCCGCCGCTGCGGCGGCTGTTCTTCGTGGGAGACCTCGGGGTTCAAGTCTTCTTCGTAATCTCCGGTTTTCTCATCACTACGTTGCTTCTGCGTGAGCTCGACACGGTTGGAAGAATCGATCTCAAAGCATTCTATTTTCGACGCACGCTCCGAATCTGGCCGCCGTTCTATACGTACCTTTTGGTGGTCGGCGTCGCCGTCGCCGCCGGTGCGCTGCCGGCTGCTGGTTTTTCGCGCTCGTTGCTCTCTGCCTCGACATTCATCGGCAACTACTCGTTGCCTTCCATGTGGTGCCTCGAGCACACCTGGTCCCTGGCAGTAGAAGAGCAGTTTTATTTTTTATGGCCGGCAGTCGTCGTGATCTTCGGTCGACTGCGCGCGCTGCGCTCGGCGCTCATCGTGGTCCTGCTCGGACCCGCCATACGGCTCGGTGAGCTTCTCTTTGGGCATCGTTGGCCCGCGTTGCATGAGCGCATGGGGTTCAGCTTCGAGACCGCCTGCGATTCGATCGCGATCGGCTGCGTCCTTGCAGGATTGCGCACGCGTCTCGCGTCGGTGCCCGCTTATGTCCGGTTTCTCGGCTCGCGATACTTCTTCATCGTGCCGCTCTCGGTCTTGGCCATTGAGGTCTTCTTCGTCGAAGGTCAGCGCCGGTTCACCTATCTCAGCGGGCTTCTCGTCGGCCACACGCTGCAGAATGTCGGAATCGCGCTGTCTATCGATTGGTGCTTACGATTTCCGTCCGGAATGGTAGGCCGTCTTTTGAATTCGCGACCACTCGTCACTGTCGGCCTCTGCAGCTATTCGATCTACCTATGGCAGCAGCTTTGGCTGCGTCCTGACAGCGCCCTCACAGCGCTCTCCGCGCTGCTGTTGACGGCGACGTGCGCGGCCGGTTCGTATCTGCTGATCGAGCGGCCAATGCATCGACTGCGGCGCCGCCACGATGCACCTCATGCACTCAGGCGCGCTCAAGCTAATGACTAACTGATGGGCACAACTGTATGACGTCGATTCAGATTCGGACCCCACGTGCGATATGCGAGCGCCGGTGACAGCGCGGAAGCAAAGCTGGCAAATACCCGATTGGGCTCGAACGGCTCCGCTTCTCGGACTGATTGGCGTCGTCGCGAGCTTGTGTTCGACGGGATTCGATGTCATCGGCGTCGACCAACAGCTTTATGTGCCTTTCCTTCGGAAGTTCGCCAACCCGTCTCTTTATCCAGGCGATTTCGTTTTCGCCGGCGCTAATTTTCACGCGACCGCTTTCGTTCCCGTTTTCGGTACGATTCTGAGGCTCACCCATTGCGACATCACGACGTTGCAGGTCGTTGGCTATTTGGTCGTTCTGTTCATATTCATGTCTGGGTTGAGTGCCGTCATACGCCGCATCGCGCCTTGGCCCGCGCCGCTGTGGGGCATTCTTCTATTTTGTTGGCCACTGCCAATTCCCGGCAGCGCTGATGGTTTGTACGAGCCTAATTTCCATCCGCATACGTTGGGCATTGGTCTCGCGCTCTGGTCGCTCTCCCAACTGCTGGCGGAGCGGTTCATTGTCGCGGCGGCGCTCGCCGCGCTAGCGTTCCTTTTTCATCCGCTGATTGGCGTTGCCGCTCTCGCTGGTAGTTTTCTCGGAAGCTCGGCCTTTGCCGGCCGATCCATGCTGCGCTGGGCTCTATCGGCGACGGTCTTTTTGGCGATTGCCCATGCCATATTGCCAGCGCAACAGACGAGCCTATCTCTGCGCCCGGTGTCGTGGTGGTTGTCCGCGGCCAGCGCCAACTATTTATGGTTTGAATCCTGGTCACACGCCACATTCGCGACCTTTGCGATGTGGCTGATTCTCGCAGTAGCGACTTGGCGAACACACGGCAACCGATCGCTCGTTGGACTTGCTCGATTTGGTGCTGCTGGCCTTTTGATGCTTCTCGTCGCCATCGTTGGAATGCAGCTTCGCTCACCACTGCTGGTGTCTCTTCAGCTGCACCGCGGCTTCTTCTTGTTCGAGATCGCGACCGTCGCATTCACTGCGCGGCGACTGACCGAAGCATTTCTCGCCAATAGGCTGACGCGAGCCGCCTGGATCGCAACCGCCGCCATCGCATTGACTCACTCGGCGGCATTCGTGCTTGCGACATTGATCTTCGCATCAGTAATTACGACTGCAGCGGTTTCCGAACGGACGTGGTGGGCTCGACATCTGCCGGTAGCGGCGCTACTAGTCCTGTTCGTAATGCCGCCGCGTCCCAGATACACGATAGCGACGCCGGCCGGATGGCTCGCATTGCAGCAATGGGCGAATCACGATACGAATAGCGAAGCGCGATTCCTCGCGCCTTTGTATTTCCCCGATTTTCGTGTCTATTCTCAGCGTCCAAGCGTGCTCGGAACGCAAGACGCGGCTCCGACCATCTTCGACGAGGAGATGGCGGCAGCGGTCGCCGCTCGTAGTCCAGTGCGGCAGGCTTACGCGGACCGTAGTTGCAGCGAGCTACATCTGCTCGCTCAGCGATTCAAGGCGACATTCGTCGTGACCGAGTGGTCGTGCGAAGCAATGCGACTGCGCCATCAAGAATCCGGGTTCTATGTTTATGAGGAAAGCCCCTAAAGCACTCATTGCGCCGTGCGAGAATCATGGCGGCAAGTTGTCCAATCGTGTCAGTTCCTCTTTGAGGTCTCTCTCGGCGGTACCTGAGCGACTAAGTTTCCACCGAGGATGACGACACCTGGGACGAAGGGCATCCATTCGCGTATGACGCTGCATCGGCGGTTGCTTTAGTACTTGTGGCTCCTCTCAGAATCGAACTGAGAACCTTACGCGAAATGGTCGCTGGAACTGTCCTGACCCGCGGCAGTCGCGTGGCGCGGGCGACCGTCGGAGCTGCCGCTCAGTTGTAGTTGTTGGCGCGGCCGGAGATGGCGGCGGCTCTAGGACCAGATCGCAAGAAGCGACCCCGCTCACGCTCGAATGAAATCGACGAACGCGCGCAGCGCCGCGGGCAGGTGGCGCCGGCTCGGATAATAGAGGAACGGTCCCGAGAAGCGCTGCCACCACGGTTTCAACAGCGGCTGCAACGCGCGCTGCGCGAAGTAGGGACGCAGCCAATCCTCGAACAAGTAGATGATGCCGGTGCCGGCGAGCGCCGACGCGATGACGAGGTCGACAGCCGAGGCGATGCTGACGACGAGCGGACCGCTCGGGTCCACCTTGACGATCTCGCCGTCGCGCTCGAATTCCCACGCCGCCATGGGCCGTCCCTCGAAGCGCCCGCGCAAGCAGGCGTGCTCGAGGAGCTGGCGCGGATGCGTCGGCCGGCCGTGCCGCTGTACATACGCCGGCGACGCCGCGGTCGCGAAGCGCTGCACGCGCGGACCGATGGGAACGGCGACCATGTCCTTCTCGAGGTGCTCCTCGTAGCGAATGCCGGCGTCGAACCCCGCCGCGAGAATGTCGACGCGGCGATCCTCGGCGGTCACCTCGAGGCGGATATCGGGATAGGCGGCGAGAAAGCGCGGGACGAGGCGCGGCAGGACGAGGCGCGCCGCCACGCCCGGCACGTTCAAGCGCAGCGTCCCCGCCGGCCGATCGCGAAAGCTGTCGACCATCGCGAGCGCGGAGTCGATGTCGCGCAGCGCCGGGCCGAGGCGCTCGAAGAGGCGCGCGCCCGCTTCCGTCGGCGCGACGCTGCGCGTGGTGCGGTTGAGCAGGCGCACGTCGAGCTTGGCCTCGAGGCGGCGCACCGCTTCGCTCAAGCTCGATGCGCTCACTCCGCTCGCCCGCGCCGCGTCGCGAAAGCCGCCCGCGCGCACCACCGCGACGAATGCGGTCACGTCGTTGAGCTCCGCGGCCATTGTTCGCCTTTCCGTACGACCCGTGCTGATTGACCCCTATTATCGCACGGACCGATCGCGATTACCTTCGTGGAGAAGGAGATCGTCATGACCGACATCGGTAAGGCCGGAACGTGGAAGCTCGGCGATCGCAGCGTCAAGCGCATCGGGTACGGAGCCATGCAGCTCGCCGGACCGGGCGTGTTCGGGCCGCCCAAAGATCGCAAGGCCGCGCTGGCCGTCTTGCGCGAAGCGATCGCCGGCGGCGTCGACCACATCGACACCAGCGACTTCTACGGCCCGCACGTCACCAATCAGCTGATCCGCGAGGCGCTGCATCCGTATCCCAAGGAGCTCACCATCGTCACCAAGGTCGGCGCGCGCCGCGGCAGCGACGGATCGTGGCTGCCCGCCTTCGCGCCCGAAGAGCTGACCAGCGCGGTGCACGACAACCTGCGCAACCTCGCCGTCGACGCGCTCGACGTCGTCAACCTGCGCGTGATGTTCGACAGCCACGGCCCCGCGGAAGGCTCCATCGAGGCGCAGGTCGAGGCCCTGGCCAAGCTCGAGCAACAGGGGCTCGTGCGCCACATCGGGCTCAGCAACGTGACGCCGAAGCAGCTCGACGCTGCGCGCGCCATCACGGACATCGTCTGCGTGCAGAACCACTACAACGTGGCGCATCGCCGCGACGACGCCTTCATCGATCGACTCGCGTCCGACGGGATCGCCTACGTGCCGTTCTTCCCGCTCGGCGGCTTTTCGCCGCTGCAGTCGGCGACACTGTCCGACGCGGCCAAGCGTCTCGGCGCGACGCCGATGCAGGTCGCGCTCGCTTGGCTCTTGCACCGCTCACCGAACATCCTCGTCATCCCGGGCACGTCGTCGCTCGAGCATCTGCGTGAGAACCTGGCAGCGGCGACGTTGCAGCTGCCTACGGATCTCTTGCAGGCTCTTTCGGCGACATCGCCTCCGCCAGCGGATCGAGCGAAAAAAACGAGCGGCTAGCTACGGCTGACTCCTCTCGGACAAGGGAACGGCCGCGACCCTCCTCGCGCAGACCGGCGAGCTAGCCGATCGCATCGCCGACCACCTGTCGCACGAAGAACGCGCGACGACGTCGCGGCACTACGTCGCGCCTGGCCGGGCTCCCCGTGCCGCTGCCCGAGGACCTACTCGGCGCAGCGGGCCGACAAGTGATAACATCACTACGCCGTCGGCGATGACCGTCGAGGAGGATCGAGCTATGTGGCTGACTCGGATCTGCCTAACCGCGCTGCTCCTGCTCTCGGCGACCGGCCACGCCCAGGCTCCAGCCGCGACCGCCAAGACCGAGCACGACAAGGCGCGCGCGCGCGACGCCTTCCGTCAGGCCACGCACTTCTACGACTTCGGCGAGTACGACAAGGCGCTCGAGTCGTTCAAAGAGGCGTACACAGCCTACGAGGATCCGAGCTTCCTCTTCAACATCGCGCAGTGCCATCGCCAGCTCGGGCAGACCGAAGAGGCACTGCGCGTCTATCGCAGCTACCTGCGCAATGCACAGAATCCGCCGAATGCCGAGGAAGTGCGGCAGCTGATCGCGCGGCTGGAGAAGACGCTCGAGACGGAGAAGCAAAACCGCCAGATCCCGCCGGAGGGGACCGTGCCGCCCGAGTCGCCGGCGACGACGACCAACGAGCCGCCGCCGCCACAGCTGGTGCCACCGCCCGTGACGACGACGGCGGTCGTGTCCCGGCGCGACGATCGCCCGCTCACGAGGAAACCGTGGTTCTGGGCCGTCATCGGTGGCGCGGTGGTGGTCGCGGGCGTCGCCGTCGCCGTCGGCGTCGTCGAGGGCACGAAGTCGCCCGCCAACCCGATGCCGACGCTGGGGAAGCTCAATGGCAACTAGGCTCAGCATCCTCGTCGCCGTCGTGCTCGTCGCCGGTTGCGGCAAGCGCACGAAGCCGTGCGCGCCGGGCACGCTCTTCGTCGAGCTCACTCTCGCGGCGCCCGCTGACATGCTCGACGTCAGCATCACGACCGGCAGCGACTCACCCGTCGACGAGACCGTGTCGCTGACGAGCGGTACCACCTCGGGCTCGATCGAGATCGACTTCCCTCACGGCTATCCGAGCGGGCAGTCGGTCACCGTCATGCTCACCGCCACGTCGGCGGGCACCGTGGTCGGCAGCGGGCAAGGCAGCGTCACGCTGTCGGCCGGCTGTGCACACCTCGACATCGCCGTCGGCGCGAGCGCCAGCGACCTCGGCAGCGATGATCTCCAAGGCGCCGACCTGCGATGCGCGCCGGTCTGCCCCGCCGGCCAGTGCGGCATGCTCACCGTCTGCGGGCAGCCCATGGACTGCTCCTGCCCCGTCGTCTACTCCGTCGACGAGCCGCTCGCCAAGAGCGGCGACCTCCTCGGCATCGAGGGCAGCGGCTTCCTCGCCGGCGCCGAGGTTGTCTTTCCCGGCAACGTCGCGGTCGCCGCGACGGTCCTCTCGCCCGAGCGCCTGACGGTGACGGTGCCGGCGACGGCAGGGACAGGCGCGGTCACGGTCTTGCAGAACGGCAACAGCTCCAACGCGATGCCCTTTCGGCGCACGTCGTTCAACGTCGGGGTCAACCCGCTGCGCGCAAGCTTCGAGCAGGCCGAGTACGGCCATCTCATCCCGAGCATCACGCCGCGCTTCGGCGCCACCGCCGTCGTCGGCGACAAGTACGTCTGGGTCCTCGGCGGCTGGGACAACAGCAGTGGCAACGACGCCCTCGTCGAGCAGGCGCGCATCAACGCCGATGGCACGCTCGGCACCTTCACGATGAGGCCGTCGCTGTCGAGCGGCCGCGTCTTTCCGTCGGGCGTGCGCATCGGCAACTGGGTCTACGTCATCGGCGGGGTGGTCAACACCACGTCGAGCGCAACGGTGGAGCGCGCGCCCATCAACGCCGACGGCACCCTCGGCACCTTCGCCGACGCCGGCGTGTCGCTCGACATCGACAACGGCAACGGCACCAGCACCGACGGCAGCCGCTACAGCTTCGCCACCGCCGTCGCCGGCGGCTGGCTGTACGTGCTCGGCGGTGTGCAGGGCAAGATCTGCAACCCGGCCGGCACGCCCATCGCTACCGTCGAGCGCGCGCCCATCAACGCCGACGGCAGCCTCGGCGCCTTCGTCGACGCCGGCGTCGCGCTGCCGACGGCGGGAGGCAACCTCGCCGCCGCCGTCGCGGGCAACACGCTCTACGTCCTCGGCGGCAGCGGCGCCGTCAGCGCCACCATCGCCGCCGACGGCACGATCGGCGCCTTCGCGGCCAGCGGCGGCGGCTCGGGGGCGGCAAGCGTCTACGCCGGCTTCACCTGGGGCGGCAGCGTCTACGAATTCGGCAACTTCGGCAGCAACACCGCCGGCAGCGCGACCTACACGGCCAACGGCGCCATCGGCACCTTTTCGAGCGGCGCCGCGGCGACGGGCACACTCAGCGGCATCGCCCCCGTCGCGGTGATCGGCCACTACGCCTACCAGTTCGGCGGCGGCACCCTCTCGTGCGTCCTGATGCTTCGCTTCTCCGGCGCCGTCGGACGCATGTCCTTGCAGAGCGGCGGCGACCTCGCCACCTTCGCGCAGCGCACCCAAGGCATGCAGGAGGCGCGCGAGTCCTTCGCCGCCGTCGTCTCCGGCGAGACGCTCTACGCCATCGGCGGCCAGGCGGACTTCGCCAAGCCCGACGTCGAGGCCGCTACCCTCGACGGCAGCGGCGTCATCGGCACGTTCGCCAACGTCAGCGGCGTCTCGCTCGTCACCCAGCGCGCGGGCTTCGGCGCCGCCGTCGTCGGCAACAAGCTCTACATCGCCGGCGGCACCAGCGCCGGCGGTACCACGCTCAACACCGTCGAGGTCGCCCCCATCGCCAGCGACGGCACGCTCGGCACCTTCGCCGCCGCGCACGCCAACGGCACCGGCGCCGCCGTCACGCTCGCCACCGCGCGCTCCGGCCTGCGCCTCCTCGTCGTCGGCACGGCGGCCGCGCCCATCTTGTGCGCGCTCGGCGGCACGACCGAGATCGACTGCGCCGCCGTCAACAGCGACTTCACGCTCGCCGGAAACCTGACCGCCGCGGCCGGCGCCATGAACAGCACGCGCACGCCGCCCGAAGCCGTGCTCCTCGGCAGCGCGGTCACTGCCGCCTACGGCACCACCAGCCCGTCGACCATGTCGCAGGCGACGCTCGATTCGACCACCGGCGGCTTCACCGCGTCGTTCGCCGCCTACGGCGCGACCGCGTTCTCCGGCGCCGCCACCGCCTCGATCGTCCTCGGCAGCAATTGGCTCGCCTTCGGCGGCCACTCCTCGGCGGGCGTCGGCAATAACAGCTACTCGAACGCGGTGTCCCTGTTGACGATCGATCCGTCGAGCGGGGCCATCTCCGCCCCGGGCGCCGATCCGAACGGCGCGGTCCTCACCACCGCGCGCGAGTTGCACCGGGTCGTCAACCTCGAGAACAAGATCTACGTCCTCGGCGGCGATCCCGGCGCCGCGAGCGACAACGCCGTCGAGATCTCCGAGCTCCGCTAACACGGCGAAGAAAGATCACGTCGCAAGCTGCGAGGGGTACCGTCGACAACGACGCCATCATCCCCGTCGCGACTGGCGCAACAGCGCGTCGGCCTCCGCGAAGTCGCGAATCAGAAGCGCGTGTCGCGGCGGATCGGGCCACGCGCCAGCACCGCCGACGACGAAACGCGCTCCGACGCGCGCGCAGGCGCGGCCGATCGTGCTCTCCTCCCGGGCGAGCCGCCGCCGGTCGCGCGACGTGACGGAGGCCGACATCGCCACGAGCGCGACATCCTGTGCCGGGTCCTCGATGGCGCGCACCACATCCGACGCCGGCGCGCTGCGACCCGACCACAGCGTCTCCCAGCCCGCTTCACGCAACACCAACTCGAGCAGCGACAGCCCGAGCGTGTGGTCATCGCCAGACGCCATCGCCAAGAGCGCGCGCGGCGCACCCGCGGCGAGCGGTGTCCATTCGACGAGCCGCGCCAGCGCCCGCGCCAGCCGCTCCGAGGCGAGGTGCTCCTGCACGACCGAGATCCGCCCGTCTTGCCAGCGCTGCCCGAGCTCGGCCAACGACGCGGCGATCGCTCGCGCCAAGACGACGGCGCTCCCGCCCTCGGCGCGCAGCGCCAGAAGGCGCGCTTCGATCCGCTGCTGCGGCCCACTTTCCAGGAGGAGGTCGACGAAGCGTCCCACCGCGTCGACTGCTGCCGGCGCCTGCAAACGTTCGCGCAACCGCTCCAGCGTCGCGCGACGGATGCGTCGATGGCCACCGGCGGTGCGCGCGGCCGCGAGCTCGCCCTCGTCGACCCAGCGCTTGACCGTCGAGGCGCTGACGCCGAGGAGCGCGGCTGCCTCGGCGCTGCTGAGGAGCTCGTCGGCGGCCATCGCCGCAATCGGCGGCGTCATCGGTTGAGCGACCAGATGCGCAGATTGAGCGCACCGGCAAACGTCACCCACGAAAGATACGGCACGAGCAGCAGTGCTGCCGCGCTGCTCACCGGCGCGAACACGACGATGGTGAGCGCGATCGACACCCACAAGACGACGATCTCCACGAGGGCGAGGTCTGGACGCCGCAGCGCGAAGAACAGCCCCGACCAGCCGAGGTTCAAGGCGAGCTGAACGGCGAACGGCACGAGCCGCCACCACGAAGCGCCTGCTCGCCAAACCAGCCACACCGCCACCGCCATCGTGACGTAGAGCGCGGTCCACACCGGCGCGAACAGCGCATCGGGCGGGTTCCAGCGCGGCTTGCGCAGCGGGCGATACCACGACCGGAGGTGCGGCCGCGTCAACAGCGCACCGCCAGCACCGACGGCGAGACAAACGATGATTGCCAACACCAGGCTCATGCGACTCCTTCGAGCGCGTGACGCGGCATCGCGTCGAGATAGCTCTGCTGTGCCAGATACACGATCTGCTGCCGGCGCACGTGATGGCGGATGAGCGCGAGCGGCGTCGTGCGTGGCTCGCGACCGCGCCGATAGTGTTCGATGAGCTCGCCGAGCTCGCGGCGATCGTCCTCGGCAAGCTCCGACGACACGTAGCCGGCCATGTGCTCGAGCACGTTCACGTGCCGCCCGCGCGTCGGCACGATCGCCAGCGCCTCCGTCACGGCGTGGCAGTACGCGCGCGCCAGGTCGACCGGTGCATGATCCTTGGCTGCGGCGACGAGCCGTCCGAGCGCGCGATACGCCGCGGGTGAATGCGCCAGGAGCTCGAGCTTGATCGAGGTGTGCAGCGCAACCAGCTCGCCGCGACGCCACGGCCGCGTAAACAATCGCCGCAGTCGCCGCCCGATGACGAGACGTACCAGGAAATTCTCGCGCAGGCTCGCGTCGCGCAGCCGCCCCTCCTCCTCCACGACGAGCAGCGGGTCGGCCGCGAGGAGCGCCGTTACGAACAGCCCCCGGCCGTCGCGCGTCGACGATCCGCGGAGGTCGTGCACGCGCACGCGCTCGAAGCCGCAGCTCGGCGATGCGCGCTTGCCGACGAAGCCGTCGAGCCTCTCCGCGCACAGCCCGCTCGCCCGCGCGGCGGCCCAGTGCTGCATGGGCGCCGTCAGGTCGCGGCCGGTGCGCGACGCGCGCAGGCGCACGAGGCCGTCTCCGCGCTCGAGCCGCAGCGTCTCCCGCGGTACGCCGAGGCCGAGCTCGACCTCCGGGCAGACCGGCACCAGCTCGGCGAAGCGTCCGAGCGCGGCCACGAGCTCGTTGCGACAGTGGCCACCGTCGAACCGCACCGCCGATCCGGCGAGGCAGGCCGAGACGCCGATGCGCAACCGCTCTCCGGGGTCCATGATCTCAATCTGGACGGTTTGGTCGTTTTGTCAAGGCACGCAGCTTGACGTTCGACCAAAACGTTCACACCTTCGATCCATGGACGATCTGCAGCGGCTCGTTTCCGATCCGCGCGTGTTCGTGCGCAACCAGGGCACCATCGATGTCACCGGCGACGCCGTCGTCTACTGGATGCAGCGGGCGCAGCGCGCCGAGGACAACGCCGCGCTCGACCTCGCCATCGACGTCGCCAACCTGCTCGGCAAGCCGGTAGTGGCCTTTCTCGGTGTGGTGCCCTTCTACCCGCACGGCAACGGGCGCCACTATCGTTTCCTCGCCGACGGCCTCACCGAGCTCGCCGCCGGGTTGGCCGCACGGCGCGTCGGCTTCGTGCTGCGCCGTCATCCCGACCACTCGCTCTTTCGCTTCGTGGACGAGGTGCGGCCCTGTCTCGTCGTCGGCGACGAGAACCCGCTGCGCGAGCCGGAGTCGTGGCGGCGCAGGGTGGCGTCGCGCCTGCGCGTCCTGTGTGCCACGGTCGACGCCGACGTGGTCGTTCCTGCGCGGCTCTTTCCGCGCGAGGAGGCGGGCGCCTACACGCTGCGGCGCAAGCTGCGCGCGGCGCTCCCCCAATTCTTGCACCCATCGCTGCGCCCGATTGCACGTCAGCGCTTCGCCGCCCCGGCCTCGCTGCCCCGGATCGATCCGCGCGCGCCGTTTCTCGACGAGCTGGCGATCGACCGCAGCGTGGCGCCCGTGGCAGTGCGCGGCGGACGCGGGACCGCCGAAGCAGCGTTGCGCTCGTTCCTCGGCGAGCGGCTGCGCGGTTACGCGCGCGATCGCAATCGGCCCGAGCTCGACGCGACCAGCCGACTCTCGGCCTACTTGCACTTCGGCCAACTGGGCCCGCGCGAGGTGGCGCTGGCGGTGCGCGCGTCGGCGGCGCCGGCGGAGGACAAACAGGCGTTTCTCGAGCAACTGCTCGTGCGTCGCGAGCTCGCCATCAACTTCGTGCGCAGCAACGACGCCTATGACCGGCTGGACGGTTGCTCGCCGTGGGCACGACGCACGTTGGCAGCGCACGCGCGCGATCGTCGTCCCTGGCGGCTCGACGAAGCGCGCGCAGTCGCAGGCGACTCGCCCGATCCGTTGTGGAACGCCGCCCAGCGCCAGCTCCTCGAGCACGGCTACATGCACAACTACCTGCGCATGTACTGGGCGAAGAAGATTCTCGAATGGGCGGAGTCACCCGCTGCCGCATTCGCGCTCGCGGTCGCGTGGAACGACCGCTGGCTGCTCGACGGGCGCGATCCCAACGGCTACGCCGGCATCGCCTGGGCCGTCGGCGGCAAGCACGATCGCCCCTGGCCCGAGCGCCCGGTGTTCGGTCAGGTGCGCGCCATGACCCTACGCTCGACGTCGAAGAAGTTCGATTCGCGTCGCTACATCGCGGCGATGACCCACTCGCATCCCGATTCGGAGGCTACATGAGCGGCTCCGCGACCCTGCTGAGTGCCTTCCATGAGCGGGCAGTTCATCGGGCAATCGGCCGGGCAGTGTCCCGCCGGTTGGGCCAAGGCAAGTGGAGATACGAGCGCAAACGTAACGACCAACATCCAACGTAAAATCGTCATGGTCT
>Ga0134125_10006942_pt1 | contig 12793 bp, 11 predicted proteins | sample KB31751_FD_96464 | JGI IMG/M metagenome (GOLD analysis project Ga0134125, IMG submission 96464) | Terrestrial soil microbial communities with excess Nitrogen fertilizer from Kellogg Biological Station, Michigan, USA - KB3-175-1 | ecosystem: Environmental > Terrestrial > Soil > Unclassified ... | reverse complement strand
CGGGATGATGGTGCGGACGTTCCGGCGGGAGTCGACCCGCTCGATGGCCACTACCCGGTAGGACCCGGCCGGCACGAACAGGTGGGCCGTCTCGCCGCCGGCGTCGCGCAGCTGCTGCATGGGCAGGAGCGCTGACTCGCGCAGGTCTTCCTCGCCGCCCGAACGCAGCACCACCGACCGGGCCCGTGCGGTCAGCGCCCACCGCGTGAGATCCCCGTCGACCGGGCGCAGCCACCCGGCCTCGGCCAGCGTCTCCAGGCTCCGCTGGATCGTCGACTTGGGCAGCCCGAGCAGCGGTGTCAGCTCGCCCACCCGGACGGGCTGGTGCTCGGCGACCGCCTCAAGCACCAGGAGGCTCCTGAGCACGCTCTGCATCGCCATGGAGGGCACGCCTCACTTCCGTCCGGCACCGGGCTGGGGTCTTCCCGGCAGATCTTCATCATGCCCGACGGGCACCCGCCCGTGCCGGTGACTGGGCCCAGGTCCGGCCGCCACCTCGTCGCGCGCGGCCCACACGCCGGCGGCCGCACCGTTGACCAGCCGGGGTGCGGCTCCGTCATGCTTGGTCATGGATGTCTGCCGCGTTGGACAAGGAGTCCCCAAGATGATCATCGACTGCGCTCACTACAAGGACGGCGTCCGACGCAATGAGGGCGCGGTGGCGCTGGAGGAGGCGGCGACCAGGACCACCGAGGGTGGTTTTGTGTGGCTGGGGTTGTTCGAACCTGGGCCCGAGGAGCTGGCCCAGGTCAGCGAGACCTTCGGCCTGCATGAGCTGGCGGTGGAGGACGCACAGAACATCCACCTGCGGCCGAAGATCGAGATGTACGACAACGACGTGCGCCTGGTCATCCTGCGTACCGCGCGTTACAACGACGAGGCGGAAGAGGTCGACTTCGGCAACATCGCCGTCTTCGTCGCGCCGACCTTCGTGATCACCGTGCGGCAGGGTGTGCCGAGCAAGCTGCACGAGGCCAGACAGCGGCTGGAGCAGCGGCCGGAACTGCTGGCCGTGGGCAGCTCATCCGCGCTCTGGGCGATCCTGGACGAGGTGGTGGACGACTACGCGCCCGTGATCGCCGGTCTCGAACGCGACATCGACGAGATCGAGGCCACCGTGTTCTCCGGCAGCGTCGCGCCGACCGAGCGGATCTACTCGCTCCGCAGCGAGGCCACCGATTTCTACCGCGCGGTTCACCCGCTGCTGGGTGTGGTCGCCGCGGTCAAGCGCACCGCGGCCCAGAAGCTGAAGCCCTACCTGCGCGACGTCCAGGACCACCTGCTGCTGGTCGAGGAGGAGGTCACCGCCCAGCGCGACCTGCTCGGCACGGTGCTGCAGGCCAACATGGCGGTGCTGTCGGTCGAGCAGACCAGGGTAGGCGTCCGGCAGAACGCCACCATCGAGCAGCTCACGATCCTGGCCACGGTCTTCCTGCCGCTGACCTTCATCACCGGGTTCTTCGGCCAGAACTTCGCGTGGCTGGTCCGGCATATCAGCAGCTACACCGCGTTCATGGTCTACGGCCTCGGCGGACTCGTCATCCCGCTGGCGCTGCTGTTCTGGTGGCTGCGGGTCCGGATGCCGCACGCGGACACCGGCGCGGCGGCCGAAGAGCCCGCCGGGGCCGGTCGCTAGGCGCGGCCGGCGTCGCGGTTAGTCGTCTGGTCCGGCGACGAACGTGCCCCAGCCCGGCACCGAACGGGTCAGGCCCTCGCTGCGCAGCTCCTTCAGTGCCTTGGCCGCCGTGGCCTTGCTGACGCCCCACTCCTGGCAGATGCGCGTGATCGACGGCAGGATCTCGCCGGGCGGAAGCTCGCCCGAGTCGATGCGGGCCCGCAGCGCGGCGGCTACCGCCAGGTAGGGCGGCGTGTCCTCAGGCAGTTCCCCGGTCACCAGATCACGGTAGCCGAGCGCGGTAACCCTCCTCTGCCGATCTGCCTCATCGGGCCGCCGGAACCGGCCGGGCAGGAGAAACAGGGCAGTCTTGGCGCGCCGGCCTGAGCAGCCAGGACACCGCCCACCACAGCCGGGAGGATGATCGGTGGCAGCTTCCGCCTTATAGGGGGAAAGCTACGCCGATCATGGCCGGACGATCGGAGCCTGAGATGGACCTCGAGTCCCTGGTTGCCATCGACGTGCACGCCCACGCCGAGGTCTCCTCCCAGGGCGGCGCCTCCCTGGACGACACGCTGAGTGAGGCGTCCGCCGCCTATTTCAAGGTCGACGCCGCGCGCCGCGCGCCGACCCTGGAGCAGATCGCCGCGTACTACCGGGAGCGCGAGATGATGGCGGTCGTGTTCACGGTGGACGCCGAGCATGCCACCGGCATCCCGCCGGTGCCGAACGAGGAGGTCGCCGAGGCGGCCGCGGCCAGCGGCGGCGTGCTCATCCCGTTCGCCTCCATCGACCCCTTCCGGGGCCGGGCGGGTGTGGCGCGGGCGCGCGCGCTGGGCGAGCGCTACGGCGTGAAGGGGTTCAAGTTCCACCCCAACGTCCAGGGCTTCTACCCGAACGACCGGATGGCCTACGGCCTGTACGAGGTGATCGAGGAACTCGGTGCGATCGCCCTGTTCCACACCGGCCAGACCGGCATCGGGGCCGGCGTGCCCGGCGGCGGCGGGATCCGGCTGAAGTACTCCAACCCGCTGTACATCGACGATGTGGCGGTCGACTTCCCCGGGTTGAAGATCATCCTGGCCCATCCGTCCTTCCCCTGGCAGGACGAGGCGCTGAGCATCGCCACGCACAAGCCCAGCGTGTATATCGACCTGTCGGGCTGGTCGCCGAAGTACTTCCCGCCCCAGCTCGTGCAGTACGCCAACACCCTGCTGCAGGACAAGGTCCTGTTTGGGTCGGACTTCCCGCTGCTCACTCCGGACCGCTGGCTCGCCGACTTCGCCAAGCTGCCGATCAAGGACGAGGTGCGGCCGAAGATCCTCAAGCAGAACGCCGCCCGTCTGCTGGGTCTGCTGCCAGCGGCCGGCCCCTGAGCAGGGCGAGGCCGGGGTCAGCGGGCGGGCACCGGCCGGTGCAGATGATCGAGCAGCGCCGCGCCGTCCGGGGCGCCGAACCAGCGGGTGTGGCCGATCAGGTAGGTGTCGTAGGCGAGGTCGGCGAGCCCGGGCGAGGCCACCACGTCGGCGAAGTACTCGACCTCGGACAGCGCGTACTCGAGGTGAACGACCGGGAGCACCTCGGGCAGGGCCCGGGCCTCGGCCGGGCTCAGCGGCCGGACCGCCTGATAGCCGCGGAGCAGCGCGTCCGCGGCGCCGAGGTCCACCTCGGCCACGCCGGACTCGGCGAGGTCGAGCCAGGCGATGACGCTGCGCTCCAGCGCGACCGCCAGGTCGTGCACGGCGAAGGTGCGGTTGGCCAGGCCGAAGTCGAACACCGCGGCAACCTCCGCGTCCGGGGCGGCCGAGCTCCAGGTGAGGTTGGAGGGGTGCCAGTCGCCGTGCCCCCAGAGCGGTTCCAGACCGGCGAGCAGCGGCGCGGCGCGGCGGATCGCGGGCAGATGGTCCCGGGCGAGGTCGCGGCGCCAGTCGCGGCCGGCCAGGTAGCGGGCCAGGCCGGGGCGCCGGCGGGCGATCGCGTCCACCTCGGCGAGCGGATCCGCCGCGGTGATGACGCGACAGGAACTGGTGAGCACCGCCGGTGGCCGGGCCGCCCGGGTGAACCCGGCCGCGGCCCGGTGCAGCCGGGCGAGCGCGGCCCCCGCCGCCCGGGCGTGGCCGGTGCTCAGGTACGGGGTCCACGACATCGCGTCCCGGTACACGTCGACGCCCGGCGCCACCTCGTGCACCTCGTACACGAAGTCGCCTTCCCTGACCACGGTCCGGCCGGTCGCCGTGCGCCGGACCGCTGGCACCGGCAGGCCGCTGGCGCGCAGGTGCGTGGCGAACGCGTGCTCGGCGGCGAGCTGGGCAGCGGAGCGGACACGCACGTGATGGCGCTTAACGAAGACGGTGCCGGTGCCGTGGCGGACCAGGCCCGCGGCCGACATCGGCCGCGGGCTGCTCCAGGCGACGACGGTTCCGGTGCGCGGCGCGGCGGCGCGCCCGGCGCCCAGGCCGTACCGGGCGAGCACCTCGCCCACCTCGTCGCCGGTGAGCGGGACCCAGTCCGGCTCGACCAGCTCCTTGCCCATGCCGTGCGCCAGCCCGGCCGCGGGCCCGGGCCCGGACCCGGTCATGCGGATCCACCGCGGCCGGCTGCGGTCACCGTCATGCCCCGCCCCCGCCGGAGCAGGACGCGTGCGGCAGGTACGTATTGGTCATGATCGCAGCCGGGTCTGGGGTGTCGTGCACCAGCTGGTTTGCCTTCAGCCAGTTCCCGAAGTCCCGCCAGGCGGCCAGGTCGAGGCAGCCGATCGGCAGGTCACCGTGCTGGCCGATGAGCCGCAGCGTGTAGGGGACACTCGCCCGCAGGAACGCCGGGCTGTACTGGCTCACGCCCCGCATGACGGTGGTCGCGGCACCCGGGTTCTCCATCGCGCCGCCGGTGCCGGCGAGCAGCGCGGCCACGAACCGCCGAACGGCGCTCGCATAGCCGGGATCCGAGCGCAGCCTGCTGGTGCTGGCGACCAGTACCAGCTCGTCGTACGGGGGGACCCCCAGCTGGTTGGCGGGGAAATCGGCGGCCTTCCGCTTCATCTCCTGGCTGATCTGGATCGCCTCGACGTTGCGGTACCCGCCGATGATCGAATCGACCTTGCTCGACAGGATCGACGGCACCAGGTTGTAGCCGACGGTCTGGTACGGCACCTGCTGGCGGGTCAGGTGGCAGGTGTGCAGGAGGGTCGAGTAGAACGCGTAGTCGCTCGGGACTCCCGTGAACCCCACCGAGTGGCCCTTGATCTGGCACAGGCTGGTGATCCCGAGCTTCGGCGAGACGATGAGCCCGTTCAGCGGGACGGGGATGACCGCGGCGACCGCGGTCACCGGCAGGTGCGCCTGCTGGGCGTAGAAGAGCTCCGGCTCATAGGAGATGGCCAGGTCGTCCTTGCCCAGCCCGACGAGCTTGAGCGGGTCGGCGGCGCTGGAGGGCACCCGGAAGTTCACCGTCAGGTGCTGCCGGGCGAAGTACCCCTGGCGCTGGGCGTAGTAGAAGCCCACGTGATCGGGGTTCGGCACCCAGTCGAGCTCGACGTTGAGCGAGGCGGGCCGCGAGCCGGCCGGCCCCGGCGCGGGCGCTGAGTTACCTACGCAGGCGGCGGCGAGGATGGCGAGCGCCAGGCCCGCGATCAGCCAGCGCCGGCCGATCCCGCCGGGCACCGTCAGCCGTCCGAGCGGAGCACGCGTCCAGGCCGGCGGCAACCGCGCCGTCGCCTGCCGTTCAGGATGCGGTGGATGTTCCCGGTTGCGGTCACAGACGCCTCCCTACGCCGGCATTACCCGGTCAGGTTCAGACGGTCGGTGGCGCAGTCAGGACGGCTAGCCACCCTCTCAGCCCGGTTGGCCCGAGCTCCCGTGTGATCTGCCTCGATGTTATCCCAGCATGCGGCCGCGGCCATAAAGGGGCGGCTGCCCCTATCCGCTGGCGAACAACCCGGTCAGCCGGCCGGAGGCGAGCGCGTCCGATCTGATCGCCGCCAGCGCTTCCGTCAGGGAGGCCCCGGCCTGCAGCGGCAGCCGCTTCGGCTCCGCATAGACCGTGAAGCGGTAGTGGTGGGTTCCGCTGGGCGGGCACGGGCCGGTGTACGCCGCCTGCCCGCGCCCGTTCTGGGCCTGCGCCGCTCCGGCCGGGAGACGGCCGTTCGTGATGCCGCGGGTGGTGACCGGGAGGTTGAATACCACCCAGTGGGTGAAGGTGCCGCTGGGCGCGTCCGGGTCGTCCATGATCAGGGCGACGCTCGCGGCACTGGCGGGAACGCCGGTCCAGGTCAGTGGGATGGGGGTGTTGCTGCCGCGGCAGGAGAATCTGACCGGGATCATCGCGCCCGCGGCGAACGCCGGGCTCCGCACCGTGATCGTTGCCGCGCCGGACGGCGCCGCCGTGGGAGTTGCCAGTCCCGCGGAGGTGGCCGCCGGACCGGACCCGGTGGACCCGCCACAGGCGGCCAGCAGAAGAGCCGCGAGCACCGTAACCGCGCCAACGGCGGCCCGGCCCCATCTCAAAGGGCATTGATGCGCCTTCACCCCTGGCCTCCCAGGATCCTGGTGTCGGTGCTCCCTCATCGCACTGTGCCACGAGTTCACCACCGGTCGCATGCGATCCCGGCGGTACCGATACCGGCGAAGGGTGTGGCAAGCGTTCGGTGTACGGCTAGCCGGGCCTGCTGGTCTCCGGAGCGGGCCGGGCGTCTTCCTGGCCACCCTTCCGGGTCGGGTCGATGAAGACGTGCGGGGTCACGCTCAGCTGCTCGGCCAGCCGCCGGTCGATCTTGGTGGCCAGGTCCTCCGCCTCGTCGGCGTTGATGTCGCCGCTGAAGTCCACCCGGGCCGCGACGAGGAGATGGTCGGGGCCCAGATGCATGGTGAGCAGCTCGATCAATGCGTCCACCCCGGGCGCCTTCTCGATCACCTCGCGGATGATCTGCTGTTCCTCCGGCTCGGCGGCCCGGCCGATGAGCAGCTCGCGGCTGTCGAGGCCGAGTTTGACCGCGACGACGATGAGCAGCGCGCCAATCGCCATGGACGCGGCGGCATCCCACACTCCCGATCCGGTCAGCTGGCGGAGCGCGAGGCCCGCGGCGGCCAGCACCAGCCCGATCATCGCGGCGGAGTCTTCGAAAAATGCGGCCTTCACCGTGGTGTCCGGGCTGCGCTGCACGTGTTCGACAAGCCCGGTACGGTCGCGCCGGGCCTCGCCCCGCATCTGCGAGTACGCCCGGATGAACGATATGCCCTCGGCGACGCCGGCCAGGGCGAGCGCGATGTAGGCGATGAGGAGATCGCCGCTGCCCTCGTGCCCGAGCGCGAGTATCCCTTCGAATATCGAGAATCCGCCGCCAGCGACGAAGATACCGAAGGCCGCGAGCAGCGACCAGAAGTAGCGTTCCTGGCCGTATCCGAACGGGTGGCTGGGATCGGCGGGCCGCTTGCCCCGGTGCACCGACGTCAGCAGGAACGCCTGGTTGAGGGTGTCGGCGGCCGAGTGCGCGGCCTCGGCCAGCATGGCACTCGAGCCTGTGAGAAGCCCAGCCGCCAGCTTGATGACGCCGACGAAGACATTCGCCACCCCCGCCACGATGACCGTGCGCCGGGTCTCTCCCGACGCGGCCGTCGGCTCCTGCTGCCCGGCTTCCCGCTGTCGGGCTTCCCGCTCCCCGTCGGTCATGCGGTCTCCTGTCTGTGTGTCCCGGCCTGTTCCCGCTCGTCGGCCCCGGCTGGTTTCTGCCCTTGAGTCACGGCCTGTGCCCGCCGACGTGCCTCGCGCCGTTCCCGCTGCGGGACCACCGTGTACTTCGGGTCTCGCGCGGAGGCCAGGCCGGCGTGGAAGATGCCCCACCGGGTCGCGGCGGAGGCGGCCATCAGCGAGGCGCCTCCCAGTGCGCTGATCGCCCGGCCGCGCCGGCCGCCGGCCCGGCCGAGCAGCGCGCCGCCCGCCCCGAGCACGGACAGCGCCTGGCCGGCCCGGATGTAGGCGCCGGCCCGGCCCGACCGGTAGGTCTCGGCGGCCAGACCCATCCGGCGCATCATCCGCTCGAACGCGGCCGCCTCGGTGGCGATCCCGAACAGCGCCAGGTTGCGGGCTGGCTCGCTCTCGCCCGGCGGCGCCGCGAGCAGGCCGAAGCCGCCGGCGGCCATGGCGGCCGACCCGGCGAAGACGAACGGCATCTCGCGGTGGCCGTCGTGCCACGCGGGTACGGCCGTGTCGGTGATCAGCGCCGCGGTGTAGGACGCCAGCCCGGGGGCGAGCACCGCGGCGCCCGCGGTGGCGGCCGCGCCGGCCCGGGGCAGCCGGCCGGTGAGCGCGCATGCCGCGGCGGCACCCGCGGCCGGGACATAGCCGGACAGGATCCATGAGCCCACGCTCATCGGCGACGTCACCTTGAACACCCGCAGCATGTTGACGAGCCGGGCGGGCCGGCCAAGGTCGGCCACCAGCCCGGCCAGGCCCAGGCAGATCGCGCCGGCCGCCGCGGCCTTGCTGACCCGGGCCAGCCCGGGACGGCCGGTTAGCTGCGCCCCGGCGGCCATCAGCGACGACCCGCCGGCCAGGCCGCCCAGGAACAGGTAGCCGGGGATGTCCGGCGACCGCCAGACGGGCGCGTTGAGGATCGGCCTGCCGTAGTACGAGGCGAACTCGGCGGGCGGCACCATCGGCTGCTCGGCGCGGCGGCCCGTGCAATCCCGTCGCCCGGCCCGGCCGCGCAGGCGGCGCCCACTCTCCGTCCCCGGCGCCGTATCTGTCCCCGGCGTGGCGTCCCGGCCCGGGCGCACGCCGCGCAGGCCCTCCCTGGTGACCTCGGCGTCGCTCACCTGCGTCCCCCCAGCGCGGCCACGGCGAAGGCGGCGGCGGCGCCCGCGGCCAGCGTGGCGGCCGCCACGCCGACCCGCCGCCACATGGTAGGCAGGTCGCGGGTGGTCACGACCGGGTCGGGCGGCAGTCCGTACACCTCCGGCTCGTCGAGGAGCAGGAAGAACGCGCCGTCCCCGCCGACGCCGTCGCCCGGGTCCTCGCCGTACAGCCGCGCGTCGGCGACGCCGGCGGCCTGCAGCTGCGTCACCCGGGCCGCGGCGCGGTCGCGGAGCTCGTCGAGCGGCCCGAACTGGATCGACTCGGTCGGGCACGCCTTGGCGCAGGCCGGCTCCATGCCCGCGCCCAGCCGGTCGTAGCACAGCGTGCATTTCCAGGCCCGGCCGTCGTCCTCCCGTCGGTCGATGACCCCGTACGGGCAGGCCGGGACGCAGTAACCGCAGCCGTTGCAAATGTCCTCCTGGACCACGACGGTGCCGAACTCCGTCCGGAACAGCGCACCGGTGGGGCAGACATCCAGGCACGCGGCGTGCGTGCAGTGCTTGCACACGTCCGATGCCATCAGCCAGCGGAACTGATCATTGCCGTCGGCCACCGGCTTGCGCTGCTCGATGAAGGCCACATGCCGCCACGTGTCGGCACTGAGCCCGACGCTGTTGTCGTAGGACATGCCGGTCAGCGCGATGCCGTCCTCCGGGACGCTGTTCCATTCTTTGCAGGCGACCTCGCAGGCCTTGCACCCGATGCACACCGACGTGTCGGTGAAGAACCCCATTCGCGGCGGATGGTCGGCGTAGCCGCTGCTCGCGGCGGGGTCCTCGCCACCGCGCGCGGCCTGGGCCGCGCCCAGAATCGTCATCTCACACCTCCATCCCCGTCTGGGGGGTGATGCCCGCCCGGCGCTGGTACTCGCGCACCAGCTCCACCCGGCCCGGCCCGTGCGGCCGGCGTCCCGGGCGGATGTCGCACGCGAACGCCTTGACCTCCTGGATGTGCACGTTCGGGTCCAGGCTCATGTACGGCAGCTCGTTCGCCGCGTCGCCGGTGCTGATGCCGTTGCCACCCCAGTGGTAGGGCAGCCCGACCTGGTGCAGCTGCCGTCCCTGCACGGTGAGCGGGGGCACCCGGTCGGTCACCAGCACCCGCGCCTCTACGCAGTTGCGCGCGGTGACGATCGTGGCCCAGCCGAGGTGCTCCAGGCCGCGCTCGCTCGCCAGCTCGGGGGAGATCTCGCAGAAGAACTCGGGCTGGAGCTCGGACAGGTACGGCAGCCACCGGCTCATCCCGCCCGCGGTGTGGTGTTCGGTCAGCCGGTAGGTGGTGGCGACGTACGGGAAGATCTCCGAGCCGGGCTCGCCGCCGCTGGGCTGCAGCCGGTTGTCCGGGTGCTGGAAGGCGACCACCTGCCGGACCGGGTTGCGCTGCTGGTGGTAGAGCAGGTTACTGAACGGGGAATCCTGCGGCTCATAGTGCGCGGGCAGCGGCCCGTCCACCAGGCCGGCCGGGGCGAACAGCCACGCCTTGCCGTCGGCCTGCATGATGAACGGGTCGATGCCGGACAGTGCGTCCGGGCCGGTCGCACCGTCCGGCGGCCGGTAGTCGGGCCGCTTGTCGGCGGCGAAGTCGGCGACGTCGTGGCCGGTCCACTTCCCGTCGTCCGCGTCCCACCAGACCAGCGCCTTGCGCTCGCTCCACGGCCGGCCGTCCGGGTCGGCGGACGCGCGGTTGTAGAGGATCCGCCGGTTGGCGGGCCAGGCCCAGCCCCACTCGCCGGCCACCCAGTTCTGCTCCCGCCCGGGCTTGCGGCGGGCCGCCTGGTTGACGCCGTCGGCGCAGACCCCGGCGTAGATCCAGCATCCGCACCGCGTCGAGCCGTCGTCTTTCAGCTGCAGATAGGACCCCAGCGGGCGGCCCTCGGGGTCCCAGCCGTTGATCTCGGCGAGAACGGCTTCCGCGTCCGGCTCAGCCAGTTGCCCCTTGACCGGGTAGTCCCAGGTCAGGTCCTGCACCGGCTTGTCCATCTCGTCGGCCGAGCCGGCCAGCTTCTCCCGGATCCGGCGGCCGAGGTGGTAGGTGAACCACAGGTCGCTGCGGGCGTCGCCGCCGGGCTCGACCGCCTGATGATGCCACTGCAGCATGCGCTGGGTGTTGGTGAAGCTGCCGTCCTTCTCGGTGTGCGCGGCGGCGGGCAGGAAGAACACCTCGGTGCCGATGTCCTCGGTGCGCAGTTCCCCGGTCTCGATCTCCGGGCCGTCCTTCCACCAGGTGGCGCTCTCGATGAGCGAGAAGTCCCGCACGACCAGCCAGTCCAGCTTCGCCATGCCGAGCCGCTGCATCTTGGTGTTCGCCGACCCCACGGCCGGGTTCTCGCCGAACAGGAAGAAGCCGTAGCAGTCCCCGCGGAGCTGGGCCATCACCGTCTCGTAGGTGCTGTGGCTGCCGGTGAGCCGGGGCAGGTAGTCGAAGCAGAAGTCGTTGCCCGCCGTGGCGGCCTCACCCCACCAGGCCTTCAGCAGGCTCACCGTGTAGGCGCGCATGTTCGCCCAGTAGCCCTTCGTCGCCGCCTCCGCCTCCACGAAGCTGTCCAGGTCCTGGTTGGCGTGCGCGTGCGGCATCGGGATGTACCCGGGCAGCAGGTCGAACAGGGTGGGGATGTCGGTGGAGCCCTGGATCGAGGCGTGCCCCCGCAGCGCCAGGATGCCGCCGCCGGGGCGGCCGATGTTGCCGAGCAGCGCCTGCAGGATCGAGGCGGTGCGGATGTACTGCACGCCCACCGTGTGCTGGGTCCAGCCCACGCTGTACACGAAAGCGGTCGTGCGCTCCCGCCCGGAGTTCTGAGTCAGCAGCTCGCAGACCCGCTGGAAGGGGCCGGCCGGCACGCCGCACATCTGCTCCACCATCTCGGGCGTGTACCGGGCGAAGTGGCGTTTGAGAATCTGGAAGACGCACCGCGGGTGCTGCAGCGTCTCGTCCCGCTCGGGGTTCCCGGCACCCACGTCGGCGCCGCCGGAGCCGTGCGCCTCACCCCGCGCGGCCTGCCGGACCGACGCCTCCCGGATCCGGTCCTCGTACTGGCGGTCCCGTTCCCCGGACGCGGCCTGCACCTCCAGGCCGTCGTACTGCCAGCTGTGGGGGTCGTAGAAGCGGTGCTCGCGGTCCAGGCCGGAGAAGACCCCATCGGCGTCCTCGGTGTCGGCGAACTCCCCGCCGATGATCACCGCGGCGTTGGTGTAGGCGACCACGTAGTCGCGGAAGTATTTCTCGTTCTGCAGGACGTAGTTGACGATCCCCCCGAGGAAGGTGATGTCCGACCCGGCCCGCAGCGGCACGTACAGGTCGGCCAGCGCGCTGGTGCGCGTGAATCGCGGGTCGACGTGGATCACGGTGGCGCCCCGGGCCTTGGCCTCCATCACCCACTGGAACCCGACCGGGTGGCACTCGGCCATGTTCGAGCCCTCGATCAGGATGCAGTCGGCGTTCTGCAGGTCCTGCTGGAAGGTGGTCGCGCCGCCGCGGCCAAAGCTCGTCCCCAGACCGGGAACGGTGGAGGAGTGTCAAATACGGGCCTGGTTCTCGATCTGGATCGCGCCGAGCGCCGTGAACAGCTTCTTGATCAGGTAGTTCTCTTCGTTGTCGAGCGTGGCGCCGCCGAGGCTCGCGAAGCCCAGCGTCCGGCGGGTGCGGGCGCCGTCGGCCTCCCACTGCCACCCCCGTCGGCGGGCGTCGATCACCCGGTCGGCGATCATGTCCATGGCCGTGCCGAGGTCGAGCCTCTCCCATTGCGTGCCGAACGGCCTGCGGTACAGCACCTGGTACCGGCGGCCCGGGCCCGTGGTGAGCTGGAGGCTCGCCGATCCCTTGGGGCACAGGCGGCCCCGGCTGACCGGAGAGTCGGGGTCGCCTTCGATCTGGGTGACCCGCCCGCCGGCCACGTACACGTTCTGGCCGCAGCCGACCGCGCAGTACGGGCAGACCGACTTGACCACGGCGTCGGCCGTGTTGGTCCGGGGGGCGAGCCGGCCGCTGGCCCGGCTTTTCGCCGCCTCCCCGCGTCCCAGCTTGTCGGCGCCGGTGACCTGCCGGTATACCGGCCATGACTTGATCTGGTCTTCGACCCGGTGGCGTATTCCCACGAGCGTTGCCCCTCGTCCAGCGGCGGGTAAACAAGGATGTCGGGCGGCTACCAGCGATACCAGCGTCGCCTGGAGCCACCGCTGGCCGCTCCGGTGAGGAAGAAGCCCAGCAGCCACAGGACGAGCACGATCAGGGCGATCCACCACAGCACGTGTACCGCGAAGCCTAGCCCGCCCAGGATGAGGGCCAACAGGAGGACCGCAAGGATGATTACCATCGTCGTTTCCTTTCCGGAAT
>Ga0134125_10006940_pt1 | contig 12796 bp, 10 predicted proteins | sample KB31751_FD_96464 | JGI IMG/M metagenome (GOLD analysis project Ga0134125, IMG submission 96464) | Terrestrial soil microbial communities with excess Nitrogen fertilizer from Kellogg Biological Station, Michigan, USA - KB3-175-1 | ecosystem: Environmental > Terrestrial > Soil > Unclassified ... | reverse complement strand
TGGCGAAATTCCGGGGCGAGAGAACCCCGGCGAAGTCGTGGTGATCGGCGGCCATATCGACTCGTGGGATGTCGGCCAGGGCGCGCATGACGATGGCGCTGGCATCATGGCCGCGCTCGAAGCGGCGGCGCTCATCCGCAAACTGGGGCTGCAGCCGCGGCGGACCATCCGCGTCGTCTTCTGGACCAACGAGGAGAATGGAGGGCGCGGCGGTCAGGCTTACCGCGCATGGGCGGATGAGCAGCACACCAAACATGTCGCCGCAATCGAGATGGATGGCGGGGCAGAAAAACCGATTGGCTTCGACCTCGCGGCATCATCCCGCAAGCCGCGCGGCAGCGATGCCAGTGCGCCTGAACTTCCGGGCGACCTGATGCAGATGGCTTCGGAGATTGGGGCACTGCTGAAGAGTATCGACGCCGCGAAGGTCACACCCGGGAATGGAGAGGCAGACATCGAGCCGCTGATGGCGCAGGGCGTACCGGCCTTCGGACTCCGCACCACCGGCGAACATTACTTCGACTACCATCACAGCGAGGCCGACACTTTCGACAAGATCGTCCCGGGTGATTTCCGGCGTTGCGTCGCCGCGCTTGCCGTAATGAGCTATGTACTTGCAGACATGCCGTAAACTAAGGCCGTGTTGAACTTTCACGCGGTGAGACTTCGGATTCCGGAGAATGCGAACATCGTTCTCGGCCAGAGCCATTTCATTAAAACCGTAGAAGACCTCTACGAAGCCATGGTGAATTCCGCGCCGCAGGTCAAGTTCGGAGTCGCGTTCAACGAAGCATCGGGACTCTGCCTGACACGCGCCGACGGGAATGACGCCGAATTGCGAAACGCGGCGGTGGAGATGGCGACGGCGGTCTGCGCCGGCCACTTTTTCGCCGTCGTGATGCGCGATGCTTTCCCCATCAACACGCTGAAAGCGATCCAGGCCGCGCCGGAAGTTTGCAATATTTTCTGTGCGACGGCGAATCCGGTCGAGGTGATCGTCGCGGAGACCGAACAGGGCCGCGGCGTCATGGGCGTGATCGACGGATCTTCACCGAAGGGCGTCGAGTCGGACGAGCAGGCATCCGCACGGCACGGGTTCCTGCGCAAGATCGGGTATAAGCGCTAAGCTACCTGCGCGACGGCTTTCGCCGGAACCGGTCCTCTTTCGAGTACCATCAGCCTCGCCGGATAGACCCATTCGAGCAGCGGCGTCGTCATAAACGTCGTGACCAGGGCCATCAGCACCATGATCGTGAAGACCGTCTGCGAGATGACGCCGATATCCAGTCCGATATTCAGGGCGATCAATTCCATGAGGCCGCGCGTATTCATCAGGATTCCCAGAGCTGTCGCGTCCCGTGATTCCATGCCGGCAATCCGGGCGGCCACTGTCGATCCTCCAAACTTTCCGATAACGGCCACCGCAATTACAAGCAGCGTGTAAAGCCACAGCCCGCCTCCGCTGACCATCCCTATACTGGTTCGCAGTCCGCTGAAGGCGAAGAAGATCGGCAGGAGGGCAACGACCGTGAGCCCTTCGAGCTTTCCTTTGACGGCGCGAACGAAGTCCTCACTCTTCGGCAAGAGAGCACCCGTGAAGAAGGCGCCGAACAGGGAATGAATGCCGAGCCATTCGGTGGAGAGCGCCGCGACAAGGCAGACGACAAGCATCATTGCCGTCGCGTTTTCGGTGATCCATCCGTCCCGGCGAAAAGAGGTCTCGAAGTACGCAAGCAGCGGTTTGCCCACAAACAGCATGAGGGCGATAAATGCCAGCACGCCGCCGATTGTCACCCACAAGCCCCGCGGTGAGCTTTCCGCCCGAACCAACAGGACGATGTAAGCCAGGATGCACCAACCGGTCACGTCGTCGACCGCGGCGCAGGCGAGCGACATGGTGCCCACCCGGCTATGCACCATGTCCCGTTCGGTCAGGATGCGCGCCAGCACTGGAAACGCGGTGATGCTCATGGCGGAGCCCATGAAAAGCGTGTAGCTGGTAAAGCTGATGCCGTGCGTCGCGAGCTTCGGGTAGAGTAGCAGCGCGAGCGTGCTGCCCAAACAGAACGGCATCACGATACTGGCGTGACTCGTCAGGACCGCCGCATGCCCGTGGCCCCGCATTTCCTTCGGATTCAACTCGACCCCCACGAGGAACATGAAGATCACGAGCCCAATCTGGCTCAGGGCGTTCAGGTAGCCGAGGCTCGGCGCCGCAAACAAGTAGTGCGAGACCGAAGGCGCCGCCCACCCCAGCAGCGATGGACCCAGCAGTATTCCCGCTACCATCTCGCCGACCACTTGTGGCTGGTTGATTTTCTTGAACAGCATGCCGACAACGCGCGAAACAAACAGCACTACGGCAACCTGCAACACCAGCAGGAACAGGTTCATGGCTGCCGGAGCAGCCACCACAGCGCCCCCGGTTCGGATAGCCGCAACATTCGGCGCCTGGAGACCGGCGCCCAATTTGAGCACCAGTAACAAGACCACTACCGGGAGCCCCACCATCAACCCGTAAATGGGGAGAAAACGCTTTTGGAACATGGCCTTCCCAACATACGGCGAAACACCTTCGAAGCGGATTCGGTTCGTTGGGCAGGCGATTAGCCCTTTAGTGCTATACCGGTCTTCTCGGCCATGCGGACCAGATCGGGCAGCGAATCCGCACCCATCTTTTTCATCACGCTGGCGCGCTGAATCTTCACCGTTCGCTCGCTTGTGCCAAGCTCGGCCGCAATTTGTTTGTTGAGCAATCCGGCGATAACCCGCTCCATGACTTCGCGCTCCCTGGGTGTGAGAGCGCCGGTACGGCGCCGAAGTTCCGCGATTCTGGCTTCGTCTTCTCTGTCGCCGCGGTTACGTTCGATAGCGTTGTGGATGGCGTCGAGCAGGTCCTGACCGCGGAATGGCTTGGTGAGGAATTCCACGGCGCCTGCCTTCATCGCCTCGACGGACATCGGGATGTCACCGTGTCCCGTGATGAAAATAATCGGAATGTTCGAGCGCGCGGAGCGAAGGTGACGCTGCAGTTCCAGCCCGCTCATTCCCGGCAGCCGGACGTCGAGAACGAGACAGCATGGGCATTCCGCCGCGCTGCGCCGCAGAAACTCGGCGGGCGATCCGAAAGTTTCGACCAGGAGACCGACCGAGCGCAAAAGGCTCTCCATGGCGGAGCGTGCCGCCGTATCGTCATCCACCACAAATACGATCGATTCCGTCAAAGTGCTCCTTCCATCACCGGCAGGCGGAATTGAAAAACCGCGCCCCCCCCCGAGTTGCCCGCCCACAAGCGGCCGCCATGCGCCTCGACGATGGTGCGGCTGATCGAAAGCCCAATGCCAATGCCATCTTCCTTTGTTGTGAAGAAGGCGGTGAACAGTTCCTCAGGATCTCCCGACGGCAGGCCGGGGCCGGTGTCCTCGACAGCGACGATAATGCTTTCGGAGCCCTCCGCCTCCGTCCGGATGCGCAGTTCGCGTGCCCGCTCCGTCTCCATACTCATGATTTCGATGGCGTTCATGGCGAGATTAAAAATCACCTGCTGCAACTGTACGCGGTCACCCCGCACGCGCGGGAGCGTTCGCGCCAGTTCCGTCCGCAGCGCGACGCGGTTGCGGGCCAACTCTTTCTGTAGCAGGGCGGCGGCTTCCGTTGCCACTTCATTCACATCGAGGACAACGCGCTTCGGCGATGTCTTGGCCAGCGCTCGAATGCGCTGCACGATCGCTCCGGCGCGATGCCCTTCCTCGATGATGTGCCCGGCCGCCTTGCGGGCTTCCGGGAGGTTGGGCGGATCGGCGCGCAGCCACCGCAAACACGCCTCGCCATTTAACACCAAAGCCATCAGCGGCTGATTCACCTCATGAGCGATCGAGACGCCCATTTCGCCGATCGTCATCATGCGCGAGACACGAGCCAGTTCCGCCTGCCGCTGCTCGATGCGTGACTGCAGTTTGTCCCGCGACTCGCGCAGCATAGTCTCGGTAATGCGCCGCTTGCGGACAAACCAGCACGTGAGCGAGGCCGGCAGCGCGAATTCCAGCAGATAAAGAATTTCCGGTTTGTTCAGCGACATGCTTCCGAGCGGCGGGATGAAGTAATAGTTGAGCGAAAGCGTCGCGAGCGCGATGGCAACAAAGCCGGGGACGCTGCCGCCGTACCAGGTGGTAATCACGATGGCGGCGAAAAAGAGCGGAGTCGGGAACAGCGGGTTGCGCAGCGACGCGGTCACGGTCAGCGCCGATCCCGCGCATAGAATCGCGAGCGCATAGCCCCAGACCGCCTGTCTCCTTTCGCTCGGCTGCATGAATTGCATGATAGCGGGATTGCGGGATCGTCCGCGACGCGCCAGACGGAGAGGTGTGCGTACAATAAGTCCCATGAAAGGGAGCCCCAAAGTCATCGCCGCGCTCAACGAAGCGCTTAAGGAAGAATTGACCGCGATCAATCAGTACTTCCTGCACGCCGAGATGTGCGAGAACTGGCACTACACGAAACTGGCCCAGCACATCCGCAAGGAATCGATCGACGAAATGAAGCATGCCGAAGCGCTGATCGAGAGAATTCTGTTTCTCGATGGCGCGCCGAACATGACCGAGTTGATGCAGATCAACGTCGGGACGAACGTCAAGACCCAGCTCGAAAGCGATCTGCAGCTCGAGATCAATGCGGTGGCGATGTACAACCGCTTTGTTCAACTCGCGCGCGAGGAGAGCGACAATGCATCGCGGGAGCTTTTCGAACGGTTGCTCAAGGACGAGGAAGGGCATGTCGACTGGCTCGAAGCGCAGATGCACCAGATCAAAGAGATCGGCTACGAGCGTTATCTGAGTCAACAGATCACCGACGAAGAGTAATAACGCAGGCGATCGCCTGCTCAACGGGAAGCCGTGACTCCACCGCTTGAAACGACGCGGCTGTTCCTGCGGCCCTTGCAACTCGAGGACGCGGAGCAGACGCAACGCCTGTTCCCGCAATGGGAGGTTGTGCGCTATCTCGCACGCGTGGTTCCCTGGCCGTATCCCGCAGGCGGCGCCCTGACCTACATCCGCGATATCGCTTTGCCGAAGATGGCACGCGGCGAATCCTGGACGTGGACGCTCCGCCGCAAATCGAGCCCCGCCAACCTGATTGGACACATTGCCCTGATGAAGGGCGGCGACAACAATCGCGGGTTCTGGATCGCTCCGGAGCACTGGGGCCAGGGGTTGATGACCGAGGCGGTGGTAGCCGTGACCGATTTCTGGTTCGATACTCTCGCGTTTCCCGTTCTGCGCGTTCCGAAAGCGGTTCCCAACATTGGATCGCGCCGCATCTCGGAGAAAACCGGCATGCGCGTGGTTGCGAGCGATGACCGGGAGTACGTCTCAGGCCGATTCGCGACGGAGGTCTGGGAAATTACGGCGGAGGAATGGCGAGCCTTCAGATTCCGGGGCGAGCGTACGCCAGCGCGGATCTCAATACCACCTGGCCTGCCCCGCCGGCCGCATAAAGAATGACGACTCGCGCCGGATACACAAGCTTCTCCAGAATTGTCAGCAGCATGAGTGGCCCGTACCTCGCCGGATCGTTGAAGATCCGGGCGAAAAGGATCTGCCTAAGTAAGCCATCCCGATGGATCCGAAATAGAATGCCGCGTGCGTGAGGGAGGCGGAGGCAATTCCGCGAGCCGGTTTCGCACAAGGTAGAGCGGCGGCAGTGAAAAGAATCCCAGTCCGCCGCGATCCGGTACACGACCCGGCAAATGTCATCCCACTTGCGGAGGTGACGCTGCACCGGGGCAAAGCTTCGTCAATTGGAAACCCGCCGGCGACAATTGCGGTGGAGGCTGATCCAGTCCTTTTCAGTCTTCTGCTCGTTGCTGCCACATGGAAAATTTCGTTGGAGCTTGCGCGAGCGCGATAGCGGCGAGCAGAGGGGGAGCCGGGGAACCGTATGCCGAGCTGCGGCGATTTAGCGCACGATCACGTCAACTCGAGCGTTTGGATCACGGGCTCGCTGCCGTCGAACCGCACGGCCCGCGTCTGCGATTCGCGCCGCCAAAACAAAGCGAGGACGGCGATTGCGGCTACCACGGCACCGAGACCGGGCAATGGATTCCGCTCGGCCCAAACTTCCAAATCAGCCATCTGGAAAGCGTAGTGCGTGAAGCCTTCGAAGTAGATCACGATCAACAGCGCGAGGTTCACCTTCCCCGGGAAATAGGAACAGGTGAATGGGACCTTATCGAATGTCCAGAACACAATCTCCGTCAACAAGGCGCCGGAAACAGCCTGAAGGACGAAGTGCGCCAGTGCCGTCGCGACGCCCCAGTTGAAAATCTCGAGCGGCAGGAAGACCAGCAGCACCGGCAGCAACCCGCCCAGATCGACAAACTTACGCGCGGCCTTACGAGCAGCCCCGCTCCAGCCGCGTTCGGCGATTTGAAAAAGCCAATTGGACGCCAACTCGGAAGGGAATTGAAATACGGCACGAAATCCGGAGACGACGAAGAATGTCATCAAAAACGGGAATGCTCGCAGCCCGTTCGCCGAAAAAGTGAGTCCGCGCTCGTCGAGGCTAAGCCCGAGGATGAGTCCAAGCGCCACTCCGGCGCTGCCATAACAAGCGACAAACAGTCGATGCTTCGGACTGCGCGCCAGTATCGCCCGGCTGAAATGAAATACGGCGCGCTCTTCCGGTGTGCGCAGCAGCCAGGCGAACGTGCGTTCCCGGCGATGCGAAGAGCGGGTGGTCGAATCTTCCGCTTCCAGCGTTCGGCGATAGTGACGGGCGAATCCGAGTGCCCAGCTGAGCGCGAAGGTGAGCACCGCGGCGCCCAGCATTTTCCAGCCGAACCGGCCGAGCGAATAGAGCAGCGCGCTGCCGGACGACAGCTCCTGCATCCCCATGAACCAGTACGGCGGAAACCACCACAGGAATCGCGGATAAAAGGTTTCGACAAGAACGACGTTGATAAACAAGGGAAACAGGATGAACGACAGCACCATCAGGCTCATCCCGATCAGTTGCACCCATGGCGAAATTCGCCGGAACAAACGCACCGGCGTGACATTGATCAGCACACCCTGCACAACTGCGACGAGCAGGAAACCAAACGTCGCCGCCGCCCCCGAGCTGACGACGAACAAGCCTGCCGTCCCGGCAAACCGCAAATTCCGTGCATGAGGATCGACGGCCAGCGCAAGCGTGAGAACCGCGACGGCGCCGGCATTGACGGAGAGGGTGAGCACGCCCAGCAGCACGCCGAGCGCGGCAATCTTCGAGGCGAAGAGGTCGCGCATACGGATCGGGAAGAGCGTGAGAACCAAAAAGTCGCGCCGCTCCGGGAACAGCATGTCCCACTCGAACAGCGCGGCGAAGCCCGCGACGGCAAACGAGTAAGTCGCGACGAAGATCCTTACGCTGCGGAGCGTCCACTGTGAAGCCTCGGGGTGGACGATTGCGCCGCCGAGAACAATTGCGGCGTAGAAGCCGGGTATCGCGAGAACGCTCAAGACTTGCCACAGGTTCGTGTTGTAATCCCGATCGAACGATGGCGCCAGCGCCTCGCTCTCGACGAACCGCTGCCGGAACAGCCGGAATAATTCGCCGAATTGCGCGCGGTGTGAAATCATTTGCCGGATCACGTTCGAATCAGCGCCGCGATGTCGCGGGCGCGCGCTTCCATATCGTCCTGGTGCACGAGCTGAGTGAAGATTTCTTCGAGATTGGGCAGGCTCATCAGATCGCGCAGGCGGCCGACGGAATCGTCGGCGACGATCCTGCCGCGATATATCACGATGACGCGCGAGCAGACCTTCTCCACCAGCTCAAGGATGTGCGAGATATACAGGATCGTTTTTCCGCTTGCAGCCAGCGCATGGAGCAGATGGCGGAACAGCAGCGCGTTCGCGATGTCGAGCCCCGATTGCGCTTCGTCGAAGATCAGCAGTTCCGGATCGTGCAGCAGCGCGGCCGCGATCAGGACGCGCTGCTTCATCCCTTTCGAGTAGGTTGAGAGCAACCCCCAGCGAGCCTCCCTCAGGCTGAGCAGTTCGAGAAGCTCGTTGGCCCGGCGATTGACAGCCTCCTCTTCCATGCCGCGCAGGCGGCCGGCGAGCTGAAGGTATTCAAGGCCGGTCAGATATCCGTAAAGGTTCGGCTCCTCCGGGACGTACCCCAGCTTCTGTTTGAACGCGATCGGATCTTCCCGGATTTCACGGCCCTGGAACAGCACCGTGCCTTCAGTCGGGTGCAGCAATCCGGCAAGGATCTTGACGGTAGTGGATTTGCCGGAGCCGTTAGGCCCCAGGTATCCGGTGATCTCGCCAGGGCGGACCGTGAAGCCGACGTGATCAACGGCGGTGAGCCCCCGGAAGCGCTTCGTCAGGCCGCGAACTTCGAGCATCGTGGGGTTGGACTCCGCCAGCGCGGCGCCGGTTCCCGCCGTCTGACATTCCTGATAGGCTTTCAGGAGCTTCTTATGCGCCTCACTCTGGTCTTGCTCGCATCCATCTTCTGCGTGATCGCTCCCGCAAACCTTGGAGCGCGGGTCAGGACAATCACGATCACTTCCCGCGGACCAGCCCACAACGGCGAGACGTTCGGAACGATCGGCGCTTATGAAAAGATCAAGGGCATCGCGACTGGCGAAATCGACCCGGCGGACAAGCGCAACGCATTGATTACCGATCTTTCCCTCGCGCCGACGAACGCCGCCGGACGCGTCGAATATCGGACGAACTTCACGATCGTGAAGCCCGTGGATATGACAAAGGCGCCGGGCGTTCTTTTCTATAACGTGGTCAACCGGGGCACGCACGGCGGAACCGAATTCGACATGGGGACCGATCCCGGTGACGGTCTTCTCTACCGCCTGGGCCACGTGTTGTTGTGGAGCGGGTGGCAAGCGGATATTCGGCTCATGACAGACGGGTCGGACCGCGAGGGCATCGAATTGCCCATTGCGAAAAACACCGATGGCTCGCCGGTTACCGGCCCCGTGTGGGACCGCTTCACCGGAGCGAAAGGCAATACGCAATCGTTGACGACGCCGCTGGGCCGCACGCCGGCCAGCCTCGACACGTCGAAAGCAAAGTTGATTTCAGCAAGGTCGGAAACACCGGCTGGTGTGAAGAGTGGAGTGGTGACAATCCCCTCGGGCGACTGGGCTTTTGCGGATTGCCGCACGACAGCTTTTCCCGGCATACCCGACCCGACGCGGATTTGCTTGAAAGGCGGCTTCGATCCCGACCTTCTCTACGAGGTCACGTACAAGGCGAAAGACCCGTTTGTGGCCGGCGTCGGAATGGCGGCCACGCGCGATGTGATCTCGTTTTTCCGTGCAGCTGTGAAAGACGAGGCTGGAACCGGCAATCCGCTCGCGGGGGCGATCACTCATACAGTTTGCCAGGGAACTTCGCAGTCGGGACGCTTCGAGAAGGAATTTCTGAACCTCGGTTTTAACGACGACGAGAATGGGCGCATGGTGTGCGATGGCATGAATACCCGCATCGCGGGCATGATGGGCGGCTTCAACGTCCGCTTCGCGAAGCCCGGCGACATGGCGGAGTTGTACGATCCCGGCGCGGATGGGCCGATCTGGTGGAGCGACTACACCGATGAAGCGCGCGGACGCGCGAAATGGGGCATCCTCCATCGCTGCGAAGCGACGAAGACCTGCCCGAAAATTACCGAGACGTATGGCGGGCCCGAGGTATGGTATTCACGGGCGACGTTCGGCATCACAGGCACGGATATGAAGAAGGACCTGCCGCTGCCGGACAACGTCCGGCGTTACTTCCATCCCGGCACGACGCACGGGGGCGGGCGCGGAGGCTTTGCGCTCGGCAAGCCCTCGGCCGACCCGCGCGTGCTCGCCGCAAATCCAAATTCGCAAAGAGAGACGGATCGCGCGCTTTATGTCGCGCTTGTCGACTGGGTGGTGAAAGGCACGCTTCCGCCGCCGAGTGCATATCCGAATTTGAAAGATGGCACACTCGTCGCCGATACTTCGGCGGCGATGGGATGGCCGAACATTCCACACGCGCCAAAGCCCGATGGCGTCGTCAACGGCCTGTTTGACTACGACTACGGATCGACCTTCCGGTACAACGACGATTCGGGGGCAATCGCGGATGTGCCGCCGGCTATCAGGCGCGCGATTTTCCCGTTGGTTCCGAAAGTGGATGCAGACGGCAACGAACTCGGCGGCGTGCCGTCGCTGCTGCACCGGGTCCCGCTCGGCACGTACACCGGATGGAATCCGATTGCGGCCGGCGCGTTGAAGGGGCATCAGCGCTCGCTGCAGGGTGGCTATATCCCATTTGCAAAGACGAAGGCGGAGAGGCTGGCGAATGACGATCCGCGCTTGTCGATCGAGGAGCGTTATCCCAACGCAGATGCGTATTATCAGGCCGCCGTAAAGCAAGCCGATGCCCTGGTGAAGGAACGATACCTGTTGCCGGAAGACGCTGCGCGGCTACTGAGGCAAATCAAATCCGAGACGGCGGCCCTGTTCGGACATTAGTCGGTGGGGCAGGATGGCATCCTGCGGCCGATTGTGAATTGGCCTCTACGATCAACGGCTACTGACCGGGCCGATCGAAAATCGGCCGCACACTGAGTGTCTGCGCAGACCGCAACGCTAGCGGCGTTGTTTGACGAACGTCCCAGGGACTTCCCGGATCGTCGGGAACGTCTTCGAGATGTGGTCGTGCCACGTGAGGTTTTCCTCATCGGCGACGGCCCACAACACGCCAAGCCCGCCGGAGCAAACGCTTAGCCAGGTCGCGGCGAACCGAAGAGCCCGGCTGCGTGCATCCACCTGAAAACCATCGAACGTGATGAGTTGGAGATCCGTGAAATGCATGCCGGCGGTTTCGCGGCCGGCGATGGCCCAAATCATGCCGTAGAGCATGGCGACAAGGCTCAGTATGGCGCCCATACCGATCCAGAATGACTTGCCGTGACCAAGGCTGCCGCCCATCAAATTGAACAGAGCGAGAAAAACGCCATACCCGAAAAGGATGATGGCGCCGTCAATCGCCGCTGCCACCGCGCGATGAGTCGGGGTAGCGACAGGCTGGCCGCAGAAAATCTGGGCTTCGACATCCGACTTGAGCTTGTGGGCCTGGCTGGCCAGAGCGGGGACAAAGTCGAGCATTCCCTGGGCGTTCGGCGCTACAGTGGGCTTGCGAACCGACACCCGCGGCGCAGATTGTTGTGCAGACGACGCGACAGGGGGACGGGAACCCTGCCGCTCCCGGCGGTCGAAAGGAATGACATTCTGCGCGGGAGGCGCGAGGTTCGTGAAAAGGACCGGCTGGCGATCGAGCGTTTCGGAAGCCGTCGCGTTCCCCGAAACCGGCCGGAACTCGGTTGTGTCATTGACGATGATTGCGGGCGCCAAGGCATTCGCGCCCGAATAACCGGGGGGAGCCGCGATCACCACGCCGCTCAACCGCCGTCCACAACGCAAACAACGGTGATCGTCCTCGCCATTCGCGAAACCACAATGCTTGCAGTGCATTCACTCTTACCGCGTCAGTTTCCTGCGAGTGCTGCTGAGCGAAACTTGCGACACAACTTATGCCGTGCTACGGTTGCCAATTGAAGCCGTCTCCGCGCAAACACCCTATCTCTCTGAGTAACACAAACAGAGTGGCCTGTCACGGGAAAATTCTCAATCCAAAGTGGTTTGCGCCGTTTCTCCTCCTGGCGCTCGCGCAGCACGCGTTACCGCAATTCGGCAGAGACGCGCCGATCCCCTCCGGAGTGCCCGCCCCACCGCCTCCGCAGGACGAACCGACCGTCGATCGCCCGGATTTCAGCGTCAAGATTCCGCGCATCGACCCGCCGGAACGCGGGGCCTACGACCTGACATTCGACTTTCAGGAATCGGAGGGCGGGGTCTCGCACCTGCACGGCCATGTCGTCGTCGAGCTCTACAACGCAACCCTGAAGGCCGACGACATGGAGTACGACGAGAACACGAAGATCTTCAAAGCGCACGGCAACGTTTCCTATCGGAACTATGCTCACGATGAGATTATTTATTGCGACCGCGCCGAATATAACCGGGGGACCGAGCGCGGAACTTTCTATCATGTCCGCGGCTATACGAAGACGAAGGTGGTGGCGCGTCCGGGCGTTCTGACTACGCAGGAGCCTTTTTACTTCGAAGGCGCATACGCCGAAAAGATGGAGGACAGGTACCTGCTGCACGACGGGCTCATTACGGATTGCCACATCCCGCATCCGTGGTGGACTCTGCACAGCAGCCTCTTCGACATCATCCCGGAGGATCGCGCCGTGACACACGGCGGCCTCTTTCGCGTGAAGCGGGTGCCGGTGTTCTATTTCCCGTACTTCTACCATGCGCTGAAGAAGGAACCGCGCAAGAGCGGCTTCCTGCCGCCCGAAGCCGGGCACAGCACATTGTTCGGATCGTTCGTCGGCGCCGGATACTACTGGGCCATTAACCGGAGCTACGACGCCGAGTACGTGGTGACGGATTACACGTCACGCGGTTTCGCCCACCACCTCGACCTGCGCGGTAAACCGACGCAGAATACCGACTTCAACATCATCGGCTACGGCGTGGACGATCACGGCCTTACGTCCAACGGGGTCACAACGAAAGCGCCGGGCGTGAGCGTCACGGGCGTCGTGAAGACGACATTCGGCGACGGATGGATCGCACGCGCCAACATCGATTACCTGAGTTCGTATCTCTTCCGCCAGACGTTCTCGGCGTCGTTCAATGAGGCCGTCTATACGTCCACCGTGTCGACGGCCTTCGTGTCGAAGA
>Ga0134125_10006939_pt1 | contig 12797 bp, 7 predicted proteins | sample KB31751_FD_96464 | JGI IMG/M metagenome (GOLD analysis project Ga0134125, IMG submission 96464) | Terrestrial soil microbial communities with excess Nitrogen fertilizer from Kellogg Biological Station, Michigan, USA - KB3-175-1 | ecosystem: Environmental > Terrestrial > Soil > Unclassified ... | reverse complement strand
GAGTTCGAGAAGGAGATGTTTGGCCTGCAGTGGCACTTCCAGTCGGCCGCGCCTCCCGACGGGGGCGTTCAGACCGGCTGCTCTCCTGACGTCACGATCACGGACGTCATGTGGACGACCAATTAGAGGTCACCTAGCACTTCGATCGATCTGAGAAGCACGGATTTGGTGTCATTCCGCGCAACGATCTGTTGAGCCAGGACGATAACGGCGCCATGAGCAAGATGAAGCTCCCGTCGATCGTCCTGGTCCTTATGTTCTCGTTCGCCTTGTTCGGTTGCCCGACGCGACCGGGACCTGGCGGCGACTCCGATGGTTCGTCCCAATCGGGTGCGCGCGCAGGAAATGGGGGCACGGATGCTGGGGGGGCGGGCGGCGCCCGTCCAGATGGAATGGCGGTGGGCACGACCGACGGTGGAGCGGGAGCTGGCGCGGTCGGAGCTGGAGGTGCGGGCGTGGGGGGCGCCGCTGGAGGTGGCGGGCACGCGTCAGTGGACGATTGCAACCCTGCCTGTTCATCGACACAGATCTGTGTCGGTTCGAAGTGCCTTCTCGAAGACGGGCAGCCTTGCTCCTTGTCTTCGCAGTGCGCGACAAGTACCTGCACACCCTTCTACCTCGACGCGGACGGAGATGGATACGGGGCAGGTCCCGCGGCCGGCTTCTGCGGAACGGCCACTCCCGTCGGCTATGCTTCCCAGAATGGCGATTGCTGCGACGATTCATCGCATGTCATTGCAAAGCTGATTCACCCCGGGGCCGGGTTTCAGACCACGAGCGCGGGCGGTGTCTGCAATGTCACCTGGGACTATGACTGCGACGGGATGGTCGAGACCTCTCAGCAACAAGGAATGTGCAGCCCGGCCAGCGTCTACCCCGATAACTGCATCAACGTTGCTCAGCCATATCCCGAGAATGATTGCGGGACGAATGTTTCGCCCGCCGCATGCACCGCCTATCCGATTCCTGGCGGCTCCTGCACGGCTTACCCGGACCCCGAAGAGAAGGGGACCCTCGGCTGCAGGTAGGCGCCTCGCGTTCAATAAGGGAGACTGATCGCCGCGCCGCCGAGCTCGAGCTCCGCGGCGAGCGGACGGGCGCCGGTGAGGGCCACACTTCGCTCGTCGGGCTGGCTGCCGCCGACGGAGATGGTGAAGGCGCCGGGCTCGAGCCGGCGCCGGCCCGCCTCGTCGATCAGGGAGAGGTCGCGCGCCGAGAGGCCGAACTCGACCCGGCGTGATTCGCCCTTGGCGAGCGTGAGGCGGCGGAAGCCGCGCAGGTCGCGGTGGGGGACGCGGCAGGAGGCGGCGCGGTCGGTCACGTAGAGCTGGACCACCTCGTCGCCGGGGCGGGGGCCGACGTTCTCGACGGTCACGCCGACGGTGACGCGCAGGTCGGCGGCGGCGGTCGCGGCGGCGGGGGTGAGGGTGAGCTCGCGGTAGGCGAACCGCGTGTAGGAGAGGCCGTAGCCGAACGGATAGAGCGGGGTCGCCTCGAGGTAGCGGTAGGTCCGGCCCTGCATCCGGTAGTCGGCGATGGGGGGGAGATCGGCGGCGCGGCGGGGGAAGGTCACCGGCAGGCGGCCGGCCGGGGAGACGGCGCCGAAGAGGAGGTCGGCGAGGGCGGCGCCTCCCTCGGCGCCCGGGTACCAGACCTGGATCATGGCGCCGAGGCCGGCGTGGTCGTGGGCCCAGGCGAGGTCGAGCGGGCTGCCGGCGATCACGGCCAGGACCGTCGGCTTGCCGAGGGCGACGATCTTCTCCAGCAGCGCCTGCTGCAGGCCGGTCAGGCCGAGGTCGGCCTTGTCGCCGGCGGCCTCGGAGTTGCCGGCGTCGCCCTGCTCGCCCTCGATGTCGGGGGCCAGGCCCAGGCAGAGGACGACGGCCTCGGCGCGCGCGGCGACGCTAACCGCCTCCGAGAGGTTGCCGTCCGCGTTGAGGCCCTCGGACTTGGTGCCGAGCCGCTTGCAACCATGCGCGTACCAAACCTTTGTTGCCGGCGAGACGGCCGCGCGGATCGCCTCCAGTGGGGTCACGTAGCGCGATGGCTGGCCCGAGTAGTTGGCGAGCAGCACCTCGCGGTCGTCGGCGTTGGGGCCGATCACGGCCACGCTGCCGAGGTCGCGCCGCAAGGGCAGCAGATCGCCCGCGTTCTTCAGCAGGACCATCGAGGCGGCGGCCGTCTCGCGCGCCAGCGCGCGGTGCGCGTCGCTGTCGTTGACCTCGTAGGGGATGGCGGCGTGCGCGACGCGCGCGGGCGGGTCGAACATGCCGAGCCGGAGGCGGGCCCGGTAGAGGCGCCGCAGGCAGCGGTCGACGTCGGCCTCGGTGAGGAGCCCCTCGGCGACGGCGGCCGGGATGTGCTCGTAGGTGCAGCCGCAGTTGAGGTCGCAGCCGTTCTTCACCGCCAGCGCCGCCGACTCGGCCGGCGTGTGGGTCACGTGGTGCCCGGTGTGGAAGTCGCGAATGGCCCAGCAGTCGCTGACCACGTAGCCGTCGAAGCCCCAGTCCTCGCGCAGGATCTTCCCCAGCAGCGTGGGGCTGCCGCTGCAGGGCTCGCCGTTGAGGCGGTTGTAGGCGCTCATGACGCTGCCGGCGCGCCCCTCCGTGACGCAGGCATGAAAGGCCGGCAGATAGGTCTCGTAGAGGTCCTTCGGGGTGACCACCGCGTCGAAGCCGTGCCGCAGCCCTTCGGGCCCGCTGTGCACGGCGAAGTGCTTGGGCGTGGCCACCAGCTTGAGGTGCTTCGGGTCGTCGCCCTGCAGCGCGCGGCAATAGGCGACGCCGAGGCGCGCGGTCAGGTAGGGGCACTCGCCGTAGGTCTCGTGGCCGCGCCCCCAGCGAGGGTCACGGAAGATGTTGATGTTGGGCGACCAGAAGGTCAGCCCCTTGTACATGCCGTGGTCGCCCTGGCGCAGGTACTCGTGGTGCTTGGCGCGCGCCTCGTCGGCGATCGCCTCGCCGACCCGGCGCAGGCGGTCCACGTCGAACGTCGCCGCCAGCGCGATCGCCTGCGGGAAGACCGTGGCGATGCCGGCGCGCGCGACGCCGTGCAGGCACTCGTTCCACCAGTTGTAGGCGGGGATGCCGAGGCGGGGGATGGCGGGCGACTCGTGCACCATCTGCCACGCCTTCTCTTCCAGCGTCAGACGCGGCAAGAGGTCGTCGAGGCGCGCCTCGAGGGGGAGGTCGGGATCCTGAAAGGGAAGGGGGGCCGTCACGGTGACAGCATAACCGTGGCGACCGAGGCCGCGGGCATCAAGAACGAGCTGGTCGCGTCGAGCGGACCCAGGGCCGCGAAGCGTTCGGCCGTCCCCGACGACCGGTTGATGCTGGAGGTCGCGCCGGTGAAGGCGCCGGGATCGATGGTCACCTGGTCCTCTCCGCCGATGTTGATCAGCACCAGCGTCAGCTTCGTGCCGTCGGGCGAGAGGAACGCCGAGGTGACGATGGAGCTGTCGCTGGAGGTCGCGCCGACGCGCGTCCAGCCGGTGGCGATTCCCTTCGCGAAGTGCTGGACGGCGTAGTAGTCGTCGTTGATGACGTAGCCGGTCGAGGTCGTGCTCACCAGGCCCGTGCTCATCGGCCAGTAGAGGTCCCAGTAGAGGTAGGTCGAGACCCCTTCGAGGATGACCGCGTTCTGGATGAGCCAGGCGGTGTCGTAGAAGCTCTGCTTGTTGGGGGCATACTCACTCTGCCAAATCGATTTCCCGGCGGCTGTTTGCGCCACACCCATCATGTTGTAGTTGAAGGAATTCGGGACGCTGTCGGTGCCGCTGCCGTAGAGGTGGTGTGCCACCGCGTCGAGATCGTCGAGGTAGTTCGTCGGCGAGCCGAGGCCGGTCATGTAGTTCTCGAACTCGTTCTTGCCCAGGCTGTCGTTCTCGGGACCGATGAACTTGGGCATGGGGAAGCCGCCCGTCGGTTGTGCCGCCGCGGCGGCGACCGCCGTCTTGGCGGCGACCAGCGCCGGGCCGTAGCCGGCGTGCATTCCCTCGGTCGGATCGAACAGGCAGGTCCCCTCGTTCATGGTGGTGTAGTCGGGTTCGTTCTGGATGCTGACATAGTCGGGGACGATGCCGCCCGTGGCGGCGGCGAAGGCGGTCAGGCTGGCCGCCCACCAGGTGCCGAAGTTGGCGTAGTCGAAGCCGCTGGCTGTCATGGGGAGCGTTCCCCCGGAGTTGTTCTTGCCGTTGTCCTTGAGGGACGGGTACTGCGTGGTGCCGTCGGCCGAGGTCCACGGCAGGTAGGGCGGGTTCCACGACGACATCAGGAGGAGCGGCGCGTACCCCATCTGATGGACGCTCTTCACGAACGCGGCAGTTTGATTGAACGCGGCGTCGTTGTCGCCGTTGTTCTGGTACCAGTTCCCCACCCGCAGCACCTGGATCCCCAGATCGCCGAACAGCGTCTGGTAGAGCTCGGGGCTCATCGCGTTCGCCGTCGCCGAGCCGGCGTAGTAAGCGACCGCGGCGCCGAACCCGACCATCTTCTGATAGGTCGTCGTCGGGTCGACGGTTACCGTGACGGGGATGGGCGGCAGCGCCGCGTCGATCGGGTCCGCGGAGCCGCCGCCGCACCCGGCCGCCGCCGCGAGCGCCAGTACCAGCGCCAGCGAGCGGTGAGCGCCTCGGCGCAAGGGTCGGCGCAAGGGTCGGCGAAGCCAGGGTGAAGCCACGAAACCTTTCAGCGGCCGGTGCAGACGAACAGGGTCGCGGACATCGGCAGCAAGCGATAGCTAAGTTGGTTGTCCTTGATATCGGCGTCGGGGAGAGACCGGATCTTGGGCGAGGTCGCGTCGAAGGTAAAGACCTTCGCCTTGCCGTAGCTTCCCCCCTTGAGCGCGATCTTGCCGTTGAAGGCGGTGTGCGCCTCCTTGTTGATCACCAGCACAGTCAGCGTCCCGGGGTGCTTGGAGTCGGTGGCGGCGAACACGGACGCCTTGTTGAGGTCGCCCGGCGTCGCGGCCACCGCGGTGTCGCCGAAGGCCCCGCCGTGGTCGTCGTAGTTGCGGTAGAGCTGAAAGGCGGCCTTGATGTAGCTCGGGAGCTGGCCGTTGCCGGGGCCGTTCCCCCAGTAGTTGGCCAGGTAGACCCCCTCGCGCCCCAGCACCCCCAGCACGTCGGCCTGGGCCAGGCCGCCCGAGACGTGCGTCCCGCCGCCGAAGTCATACTCGGTGATGGAGAGCTTGGTGCCCGGGTAGCGGGCGGCGATCTTCTCCTGCAGCCAGGGGATGAGGCGGATCGGTTTGCCGCCGAGCTCGCCCGCGATCCAGCTCTTCTCGACGTAGCTCGGATCCCACAGGCTCCGCGGCGCCTGCACGCGGGCGTCGACGGTCTTCGGGGAGTTGTCGGCATCGGTGATGCGCTTGGCGCCGCGCGCCTCCGGGTACCAGTGGACGTCGAGCGCGTGCACCAGCCGCTGGTGGTGCTTCTCCTCGAGCTTCTTCATCGAGGCCAGGAAGTAGTCCAGGTAGGTGCCGTACTTCTCGTCGTTGGCCGCCGCGTCGGGCGCGTCCAGCAGCGTCTTGTACTCGCTCCAGCCGAACGCCACCGCGCCCAGCACGAACGCCGACGGATCGACCTTGAGCAGCGCGCTGGCGGTCGCCTCGGTCCGCGAGACCATCTCGGCGTAGGTCGTCTTGTCGGGGTGGATGCGGGGGTGTGTGTCCGGCCAGAGCGACGGCTCGTTGTCCAGGGAGTAGAAGCGGATCCCGCCGTTCGCCGCCTTGCCGAGCTTGCTGACCAGCGCGTTGACGAACTCGTCCTCGTAGACGACGCCGTCGCCCAGATCGGGCGAGGTGGCGAATGGACCTGGCTTGTGCGGGAGCGACTTCACCCAGCGCCGGCTGGGCGCCTTGTCGGCCTCGGGGACGGGGCCGCTCTTGTCGGCGGCCACGTAGTCGACCATCGGCACGGTGGCGATCGACTCGATCCCCGCCTTGCGGTTCTGCATCCCGAAGTCGATGAACTGCGCGCCCGGGACGTTGCAGTCGGTGTAACCGAGCGCGGTGCAGGGCCAGTCGTCGCTCTGGTGGTTGTAGTCCTTGCCGGCGTTGGAGGCGTTGATCTCCCAGTTGTAGCCAGTCTGCCGGTTGCCACCCATGCGGCGCACCGTCGTCCCCACGCCGTCGAAGGGCTGCGAGTTGATCCCGTAGACGTAGGGGCTGATGGGCCGGATCACCTCGCCGGTCGCGACGGCGATCGGCAGGTCGCCGCCCTCGGTCGGCGGCAGCAGGGCCTCCTTGGCGGCGGCCTCCTTGGCGGCCGCGGCGGTCGCGTGCTCGCGCTTGCGATCGGCGGCCTGCGTGGAGGGCAGGTTCGAGTAGGCGAGCTGCTTGCCGAAGTCCTCCACCTTCACGCCGCCGATGTCGATCGTCTCCGGGTCGTAGCCGAGCCGGAAGATGGCGTGCGCCTGCCCGGGGGCGTAGTCGCGCGCGGCCTTGAAGCGGACCTCGACCTTCGACCAGTTGCCGTCGCCCTGGACCCCGTACTGGATCGACTTGGTGTAGGGCGAGCCGTTGAGCTCGAACACGAACTCGGTCTCGCCGGGCCCCCCTTCCTGCGGCGTCTCGGTGCGCAGGTAGAAGGTCGCCAGGATGGCGTCGCCCGTCTCGACGGGCGCGGTGTTGTCGGCCGCCATCTGCACCGCCCACTCGTGGCCCGAGCCCTCCTTGATGGTGGCGCGGACGGCGTCGGTGAACGGCTGGCCGGCCACCGCCAGCGGCGCGACCTCCACCTTGGCCACCTCGCCCTGGACCTTGAAGGCCGCCACGCCGCTCCCGCCAATGAGGTCGACGCGCGCGAGTCCGGCGATGCGGTCCTCGGCGGCGCGGGTGGCCGCCGAGGGCGCAGGCGCCGCCGCGGTGGCCGCGGCGGGCGCGCTCGCCGACTGGGGCGTGCGCATGATGCAGCCGGCGACGAAGATTCCGAAAAGGGCGCCCAAAGGCGCGATCCAGCCTGGGGGCCGCTTTGACATGCGCGGCAGGTTAGCCAATTCGTCCGCTTCGGGGAAGCTGGGCTTGAGGTATTGTCCGCGCCCATGAGCCCCCGCCAGAAGGTGTTCGTCGCGCTGTCGCTCGCCGCGGGCCTCGCCGCGCTGATCTCGGCGCTCCCCGCGGGCGAGGCGGCCGAATCGGCCCCGCCGGCCAACGCGCCCTACCGCAACGCCAAGCTGCCGGTCGACAAGCGGGTCGCCGATCTGCTCAAGCGGATGACGCTGGCCGAGAAGGTGGCCCAGCTCGGGAGCGCGAACTGGGACAAGAACGCCGTCGACGACCCCAAGACGCACGAATTCTCGCCGGCGCTGGGCAAAAAGCTGATGCCCGACGGGATCGGCGAGATCACGCGCCCCAGCGATCGCCACGACGCCAAGGGGGCGGTCGCCTTCGCCAACGCGATCCAGAAGTTCCTGGTCGAAAAGACGCGGCTCGGGATCCCGGCGCTCCTGCACGAGGAGTCCCTGCACGGCTTCGTGGCGCCGGGCGGCACCAGCTTTCCGCAGGCGATCGGCCTGGCGGCCACCTTCGATCCCGACCTCCTCGAGCAGATCTTCACCGTGGCGGCGCGGCAGGCGCGCGCGCGCGGCGTGCAGCACGTGCTGGCCCCGGTGGTCGACGTGGCGCGCGATCCGCGCTGGGGGCGCATCGAGGAGACCTACGGCGAGGATCCCTACCTGGTGAGCCGGATGGGCGTGGCGGCGATCCGCGGCTTCCAGGGGCGGGGGGCGGCCTCGGCCCCCATCGACGCCCAGCACGTGGCGGCGACGGCCAAACACTTCACGGGGCACGGGACGCCGGAGGGAGGGCGCAACACGGCCCCGGGCAACTACTCGATGCACGTGCTGCGCGAGGTCTTCCTGCCGCCGTTCGAGGCGGCGGTCCGCGAGGCCAACGTCGCCACCGTGATGGCCAGCTACAACGAGGTCGACGGGATCCCCTCGCACGCCAACCACTGGCTGCTCACCGACCTCTTGCGCGGGGAGTGGAAGTTCCCCGGCCTGGTGGTCTCGGACTACTTCGGCATCGCCGAGCTCGAGCGCAAGCACCACGTCGTGGCGTCGCTGCCCGAGGCGGGGCGGGTGGCGCTGGAGGCGGGCGTCGATCTCGAGGTGCCGCAGTTCGACGGGTTCGCCACGCTGGCGGCGGACGTCAAGGCCGGCAAGGTGAAGATGGCCACCGTCGATCGCGCGGTGGCGCGCGTGCTGCGCGCCAAGTTCCTGCTCGGCCTGTTCGAGCACCCCACCGTCGACGCCAATCTGGAAGGAGAGCGGGCGACCGATCGCGCGCTGGCCAGGCGCGCCGCCGACGAGACGATCGTGCTGCTCAAGAACGACCGCGACCTGCTGCCGCTCGATCCGGCGCGCTGGAAGTCGATCGCGGTCATCGGGCCGAACGCGGCGGTCACCCGGCTCGGCGGCTACAGCGGCACGCCCGACAAGCCGGTCAGCGTGGTCGACGGCCTGCGCGCGCGGCTCGGCAACAAGGTGAAGGTCACGACCGCGCCCGGCTGCGGCCTGACCAAGGGGAATCGCGGCTGGATCGACGATCTCGTCGAGATGTCCGACCCCGCCGAGGATGCGCGTCTCACCGCCGAGGCGGCCAAGGTCGCCAAGGCCGCCGACGTGGTGCTGCTGGTCCTCGGGCAGAACGAGCAGCTCTCGCGCGAAGGGTGGGCCGACAACCACCAGGGCGACCGCATGTCGCTCGATCTTCCGGGCCGGCAGATGGAGCTGGCGCGCGCGGTGCTGGCCGCCGGCCGCCCCACGATCCTGCTGCTGATTCACGGCAGCCCGCTGACGATCCCGGAGCTGGCCCAGAAGGTCCCCGCCATCCTCGACGGGTTCTACCTGGGCGAGGAGACCGGGACGGCGGTGGCCGACGTGCTCTTCGGCGACGTCAGCCCGGCCGGGCGCCTGCCGGTCAGCGTGCCCCGCTCGATCGGGACCATCCCCGTCTACTACGACTACAAGCCCTCGGCGCGCCGCCTCTACCTGTTCGAGCAGCCGGGGCCCGAGTGGCCGTTCGGGTACGGGCTCTCCTACACGACCTTCACGTACGACAACCCGACCGTCGCGCCGGCCAGCATCCCGCCCGACGGGCACACGACGGCGTCGGTCACGGTCACCAACACCGGCAAGCGCGCCTCCGACGAGGTGGTGCAGCTCTACATCCACGACCTGGTCAGCTCGGTCACCCGGCCGGTCGAGGAGCTGAAGGGCTTCCGCCGCATCCACCTCGCCCCCGGCGAGTCGAAGAAGGTCGACTTCCCGCTGGGGTTCGACGAGCTCAGCCTCTACGACGCCAAGATGAAGCGCGTCGTCGAGCCCGGGCGCTTCGAGATCATGGTGGGCGGCAGCTCCGACCCACACGATCTGAAGAAGACCAACCTCGACGTCGCCGCTCGCTGATTTTCGGCCTCCTGGCCGCTCTGATACGATGGAGCCAGGGAGGCCTCGAATGAAGAGTCCGGGCGATCTCATCAGGGAGCTGCAAGCGACGCACGCGCGGGCCAGCCTGGAGGACGCCGGGTCGTTCGAGGGGATGGTCCCCCAGCTGACGGCGCTCGCCGACACGCTGCGCGAGACCTACCAGGCCTCGGTCACGAAGGAGATCGTCGCCGTCATCGCCAAGCTGAAGGCCGGGGGCGACCTCGCGCCCGCGGACGTGGCGATGGTCGAGAGCTTCATGGTCGGCGACGCCGAGGCCTACACGCGCCTGGAGAACGACTTCCAGGCGTGGCTCGCGGAGCTCGGGCGGCTGGTGGGCGTGCTCGGCGATCTCTCCGGCCGCCTGCAGGGCCGGGGGGCGCTGGAGGCGCTCGGCGAGGTGGAGGACGCGCGCCGCGTGCTCGGCGACATCGACAACTTCCTCGAGCAGAAGGAGCGCGTCACGCGCTTCCGCCGCTCCATCGCCCAGGGGATCGACCCCGAGCGCCGGAAGATGCTGATCGAGCTGCTGCAGGAGCTGCTCGAGTCGCCCGGGATTTAAGGCCCCCCAGAGACCGGCCAGCCGTCGGCGGTCCAGGCGATCTCGGAGATGCGGAGCGTGGCGGCGCCGCTCGAGCTCCCTTTGAGCGCGTGATAGAGGTTGTAGGTCTTGTTGTTGTAGACGATGACGGCGTTGTGGCCGGGGGCGACCCAGTCCGTGTTCCCCTGGACCAGCAGGGTGCCGCCGCCCTTCATGAGATCCGTGCCCGCCTCATCGACGTAGGGCCCGGTCACGGTCGTCCCGCGGCCGACGCGGATGTTGTAGTCGTACGCGCCGCTGCAGCAGGCGCCCCAGGACGAGAACAGGTAGTAGTAGCCGCAGCGCTTGAAGATCCACCCGCCCTCGAGGCTCCCCTTCGAGCTCGCGCCGTTCGCCAGCGCGTAGAGCATCGTGTCGGCGCGGAGGCCGGTCGAGGGGTCGAGCTTGACCATCTTGAGGCCGCTCCAGAAGCTGCCGAACTCGAGCCAGGGCGTGCCGGCGTCGTCGATGACGACGTTCGGGTCGATGGCGTTCCAGTTGTCGGTCTCGCCGATGTTCGAGCAGAGCACCTGCCCCTGGTCGGCCCAGCTGCCGCTGGCGAGGTCGGCGCGCGTCGCCTGGCCGATGCAGGAGACGTTTTTGCCGAACGTCGAGGCCGCGTAATAGAGATGGTAGACGCCGCCGAAGAAGGAGATGTCCGGCGCCCACAGGTTCGTCGCCCCGGTGGCGGTGGCCGCCCAGGCGGGGAGGGCGAGCGGCGTGGGGGCGTTGTTCCAGGTCGTCAGGTTGGTCGACGTCTTGGCGATGAGGCCGGTCGCCGCCAGGTAGATGGTGCTCCCGAGCACGTACGCCGCCGGATCGTGCGCGCCCAGGCTCCCGGTCAGCGTCAGCGCCTGCGGCGGATTCGACGAATCGTAGGCCGAGCCCGGGCAGGACACGCCGCCTGCTCCACCAGTCGCCGTCGTCCCGCCCGTGCCGGTGCCGGTCGATCCACCTTGCCCCGTCGCGCCGCCCGTACCGGTGGTGCCGCCGGTCGCGCGTCCACCGGCGCCGCCTGCTCCGGTGGAGCCACCTTTGGCGCCGCCCGTACCCGTGGTGCCGCCGGTCGCCGGCGTACCGCCCGAGCCGGTCGCGCCGCCGTTCGCGTTGACCCCCCCGGTGCCGACGCCTCCGCCCATACCGGTGGCGCCGCCGGACGCTGTCGTGCCGCCCGTGGCCGAGCCGCCTTGGCCGGTCGCGCCGCCCGAGGACTGGCCACCGCCGCCGGTCCCGGTCTCTCCCCCTGTCCCCGTCGACGCGCATCCGAGCAACGCAAGAATGCCGAAGAGAGCGATCTGGGAACGAACGTTCATGAGCCCGTCCTCGCGAAGGTGAAGTCGTCGAGCGTGACCGACTGGTTGGCGGCGGCGGTCGTCGAGACGCCGATCTGGCAGGCGCCGTTGCTGACCGCGATGCCGGTGATTGACACCTGCGTCCAGCCGGACATCGCCTTGGTGAGCGAGGCGTCCTTCTCGGCGCCGCCGTAACCCGAGGCGTAGAGGTTGGCGCTCGTCTGGCCGCCCGTGCTCTTGGCCCAGACGCTGAGCGTGTAGGTCCCGTTGGGCAGGCCCGTGACCGCCTGGTTCAGCGTCGCCTGGTACGCCGCGGTCGACGCCAGCTGCCAGCCCCAGTTGCCGGTGTGGCCGCCCGAGACGTTGGTGTACGGCGTGACGCCGCCGCCGGTGGTCGTGCTGGTGGTCCAACCGGCGGGCTCGGTCATCGTCACCCGATCGGCCTCGAAGCTGGGGTTGAGCGCGTAGTTGTTGTCCGGGCCCACGCTCCAGGTGCCCGCGGCCGCGTTGAACGACCACGCGCTCATCGAGGCCATCGTGGGCGTCGTCCCGCTGAACGTCAGCGGGCACCACTGGTTGTAGCCGAGCCCGTTGCCGGCGAAGTCGCTCCAGCGGTCGCCGGCGAAGATGACCGTCGTCCCCGCCGTCCCCTTCACCGTCACGAAGAAGCCGGTCTGCGAGACGTGGCTGAAGTCGTGGTCGGTGTTCCCGATGACCCCCTCGGCGCCGTAGGGGCCCATGATGTTGCTGGCCGCGATGTAGTAGCTGTGCGAGGCGTTCCAGCCGTGCAGGTCGGACGAGCAGAAGTAGTACATGCCGCCATACTTGAACATCGTGTTTCCTTCGCGCCCGGGGCCGCCGAAGATGCGCGTCGCCGCGTCGATGCTCAGCGAATCCGCCGCGTGGACGGGCGCGACGTAGAGGTTGCTGCGCCCGCTCGACGAGGAGCAGATGAGGTACGACTTGCCGTCGTCGTCGGTGAAGATCGTCTGGTCGCCGGTGGTCGTGTTGACCACGTTGGTGATCGCGGCCTGGACGTGATCGAAGGCGAACGTCCCCGCCGGCGTGTCGCTGGTGGCGAACAGCTCGCCCGTGCCCGCCGGACCACCTTGGTACTGCGAGATGAGCACGTACTTCTTGGTGGTGGCGTTGTAGACGACGCCCAGGCGGCCGATCCAGGTCCCCGAATCGACGTTTGCGCCCAGGCTGGCGGTGGTGAGCACGTCGTTCTCGTGCTTCCAGGTGACGAGATCGGTCGACGAGTAGCAGGTGATGGCGACGAACGTGGTGTCGCTGTTCTTCTTGGTGTTCGCCGCGTAGGTGACGGCGCCGTTGTACTTGACCCCGTACCAGTAGTAGGTGCCGTTGAAGCTGAAGACGCCGCCGCCCTGCGAGTAGATCGGCGTCCCCGAGGTGTCTTTCCAGAACACGTCGTTGTGGATCAGCGCGCCGGTCGTCGCGGCGCCGCCGGTGCCGGTCGATCCCCCCGTCCCGGCGCCG
>Ga0134125_10006937_pt1 | contig 12797 bp, 11 predicted proteins | sample KB31751_FD_96464 | JGI IMG/M metagenome (GOLD analysis project Ga0134125, IMG submission 96464) | Terrestrial soil microbial communities with excess Nitrogen fertilizer from Kellogg Biological Station, Michigan, USA - KB3-175-1 | ecosystem: Environmental > Terrestrial > Soil > Unclassified ... | reverse complement strand
GCGACGGTGAAGACCCGCATGTTCTATGCGCGCAAGAAATTGTCCGAGCTCCTGAAGGAGCGCGGCATCGATCGAGGATGGCCATGACGAGCGAACGCAACGATTTGGACGGCATCGAGGAGCTGCTGCCCTGGCACGCCGCCGGGACGCTCAGCCGCCGCGACGCCGAGCGCGTCGAGGACGCGCTCAAGCGCGATCCCGAACTTGCCCGCCGCTTCGACATGGTGCGCGACGAGCTCGGCGCGACCATCCAGCTGAACGAGTCGCTCGGCGCCCCGTCGGCCCGCGCGATGGAGAGCCTGTTCGCGAAGATCGACGCCGAGCCGAAGCGGCGGCGCGTGTCCCTCGGCCTTGGTGCCCGCATCACCGAATTCTTCGCCGGCTTCACGCCGGGCGCGATGGCCTATGCCTCCGCGGCCGCGGTGCTTGCGATCGTGCTGCAGGCCGGCGTGATCGGCGTCTTGGTGAGCAAGTCCGGCAGCGAAGGCGGCTACGAGACCGCCTCGGCGCCGACCACCGCCCCCGGCGTCGGCGCCTTCACCATCATCCGCTTCGCGCCGCAGGCGACCATGGACGACATCACCAAATTCATGGAGATGAACCACTTCAGCGTGGTCTCGGGCCCGAGCGGCGGCGGCCTCTACAAGGTACGCGTCGCCGAGGCGCCGCTGTCCTCCGGCGACTTCAACACGCTGCTGCAGAAATTGCAGGGCGACAAGGTCGTCGGCTTCGTCGCGCCGACGCGGTAAGCGCAAGGAGCCGTGCCATGGACGTCAAGCGCCCTGCCCTGCTCGCCCTCGCTGTGGTGCTCGGAACGACCTTCGCGCAAACAGCGGCCGCGCAGAAGCTGAAATCGGTCGGCGCCAGCAGGCCCGCCGCCGCCGCGCCGCCGCCGGCTCCGCCGACCCGTGGCGGCGGTGGCGGTGGCGGCAACAATGGCGGCTATCGCGGCGGTGGCGACGGCGGCTATCGCGGCAGCGGATCTTTCGGCGGCTGGGGCGGCGTGGTCGGCGGGGTGCTCACCGCGATCCCGCCCGGCCGTTTCGTCGATGAAGGCACCGTCGATGACGACGGGCCTCCGCCGTCGTCGCGGCGGTCGCAGCAGAACGCCGCGCGCCGCAATTCCAACGCGCCACCCGCCGCCGAGCGCCGCCTGGTGCCCGACGAGGTGGTGATCGAGCTGCGCAATTCGGCGACACCGGCGCAGATCGACGCACTGCAACGCCGCTTCCGCCTCGCCCGCATCGGCTCGACGCCGATCGCGCTCACCGGCACCACGTTCTATCGCTGGCGCATCCCCGACCGCCGCTCCGTCGGCGCGGTGGTGCGGCAGCTCGAGGCCGACCGGCTCGTCGCCTCGGCGCAGCCGAATTATCAGTTCGCGTTGCAGGAAACGGCGGCGGCCGCGGAAGGCGACCCGGCGCAATACGAGCTCGCCAAGCTGCATCTGCCGCAGGCGCACGCGCTCGCCAAGGGCGGCAAGGTGCGCGTCGCGGTGATCGATTCTGCCGTCGATACCACGCATCCCGATCTCGCCGGCGTCATTGCCGAGACGTTCAACGCCACCGGCACGCCGGTTGTCGCGCATGCCCACGGCACCGCGATCGCCGCGCTGATCGCCGCGCACGGCAAGCTCGTCGGCGCCGCGCCCGAAGCCAGCATTCTGGCGGTGCGCGCCTTCGACCCGAAAGGTGGCAGCGCGCAGGGAACGACCTTCGCCATCATCAAGGGGCTCGACTGGGCAGTCGCGCATCACGCGCGCGTCATCAACATGAGCTTTGCCGGTCCCGCCGACCCTGCGATCCACCGCGCGCTCGAGGCCGCGCACCGCAAGGGCATCGTGCTGATCGCCGCGGCCGGCAATGCCGGGCCGAAATCGCCGCCGCTCTATCCGGCGGCGGACGCAGACGTAATCGCCGTCACGGGCACCGATGCGCAGGACAGGGTGCTCGCCGTCGCCAATCGCGGCCGCTACATCGCCGTTGCGGCACCGGGCGCCGACTTGCTCGTCGCCATTCCCGGCGGGGGCTACGAAGTCTCGTCCGGCACGTCCTATGCTGCAGCCGAGATAGCCGGTATTGCCGCGCTGCTGATCGACCGCAACGGCGACCTGAAGCCGACGGAGGTGCGCGGCCTGCTCATCGGCACGGCGCACGATCTGGGTCCGAAGGGCCGCGATGCGGAGTTCGGCGCCGGCCTGGTCGATGCCTTTGCCGCGGTCAGCGCGACCGACACGCCGGTTGCCCGCGCCAGCACCGGGGCGCGCTGACTACTCCTGGATTGAGCGCAGATAGGCGCGCACGTCACGCGCGTCGTCCTCGTTGAATCGGACCTCCGGCATATCCGGATGGCCGGCCGAGATGCCGCGCGACAGGAGCCGCGGCAGGTCGTCGAGATCGAAGCTGCGGCCGAGCCTGCGCAGCGGTGGCGCCGCCCGATGCGTGCTCGGCCCCTTGCTGCCGACCGCATGGCAGGCGCCGCAGTTCGCGCGCAGCAGTGCGCGGCCGTGGCGCACGGGATTCTGCGCCGAAGCAGACGCAGAGACGAGCGCAAGGATGATGGCGATGCCAAGTAGACGCATGGTGCATGAGTGCCGCGCCGACGGCCCGGCCGCCTTGCGTTACATCAAGCGGCGGCGCGCGCGTTGAACGAGCGCAGGAGTTGCGGGATGTCGGCGACCGGCCGCGGCTGGCTGAACAAGTAGCCTTGCGCCAGGTTGCAGCCCTCGATGCGCAGCATGTCGAGTTGCTCGTCGGTCTCGACGCCCTCGGCGATGGTCGTCATGCCGATGTCGGCGCCGAGCTGCGTCACCGCACGCACGATGGCCAGGCAGTCGTCCTTCTTGCCGAGCTCCTGGATGAAGGAGCGGTCGATCTTGATCTTGTCGAAGGGGAAGCTGCGCAGATAGCCGAGCGAGGAATAGCCGGTGCCGAAATCGTCCATCGAGATGCGCACGCCGAGCGCGCGGATCTGGTGCAGCAGATCGAGCACCGTGCGGTCGTCCTGCAGCAGCACGGTCTCGGTGATCTCGAGTTCGAGGCGCTCGGCCGGCAGGTCGGCGGCGGCCAGCGCCGAGACAATTGTCAACGGCAGGCCGGGATTTCGGAACTGCACCGCCGACAGGTTGACGGCGACCGAGATTTCGTCAGGCCAGAGCGCCGCGTCGCGGCAGGCCTGACGCAGCACGAGGTCGCCGAGCTGCCCGATGAGGCCGATCTCCTCCGCGACGGGAATGAACATCGCCGGCGACACCATGCCGCGCTGCGGATGCCTCCAGCGCGCCAGCGCCTCGAAGCCGCGGATTTGGCGCCGCGCCACCTCGACAATCGGCTGGTAGTAAACCTCGAACTCGCCCTGCCCGATCGCCTTGCGCAGATCGACCTCGAGCGCGTGGCGCTCCTGCATCTGCGCGTCCATCTCAGGCTGGAAGAAGTGATAGCTGCCGCGGCCGCTGCTTTTGGCGCGGTAGAGCGCCATGTCGGCGTTGCGCAGGAGCTGGTCGGGCTCGCGGCCGTCGGTCGGCGCGATGGCGATGCCGACGCTAGCGCCGATCACGAGCTGCTGGCCGAGCACATCGTAGGGCTGCGAGACGGTGTCGATGATGCGCGCGGCCAGCTCGGACGCGTCGGTCGGACGCGCGCCGGCCTGGATGATGGCGAACTCGTCGCCGCCCAGGCGCGCGACCATGTCGCTGCCGCGCACCGCGTCCTTCAGGCGCTTGGTGACGGCGCAAAGCAACGCGTCGCCAACCGGATGGCCGAGCGTGTCGTTCACGGTCTTGAAGCGGTCGAGGTCGACGAACAGCACCGCGAGCTTCTCACCGCGCTCGAGCGCGTGCTCCATGCGCTCGCGGAACAGCACGCGGTTCGGCAGGTCGGTGAGCGCGTCGTGCCGCGCCATGTGCATGATCTGCGCCTCGGCGAGGCGGCGCTCGGTGACGTCCTCGAAGGTCGCGACCCAGCCGCCGTTCGAGGTCGGGCTGTAGACGCTGGCGATGATGCGGCCGTCGCTGAGCTCGTAGTAATGCGTGCCGCTCTTCTGCCGGGTGATGACCTCCGCCTGCTCGCTCAGCACCTGATTGGCGTTGCCGCCGTCGTGATTGCGGCGCGCGGCGCTGAGTTCGAGGATCTCGCGGAAGCTGATGCCGGGCGCGATCTTGTCGCGCGAGAGGCCGAAGATCTCGAAGAAACGGCGGTTGACGACTTCGAGGCGGTTGCGCGAATCGAACAGGCACAGGCCCTGCGACATGTTGTCGAGCGCGGCGTCGAGCCGGAGGTTCGACTGCCGTAGCGTCGCCTCCTGGCGCTTCGACTGCGTGATGTCGCTGCACACGACGATGAAGCCGCCGTCGCGGGTGGCGCTGCGCGAGACACGGAGCCAGCGGCCGTCGGCGAGCTGCCAGTCCGGCGCGACGGCGTCGCCATTCGGGCGCGTCAGCATGCAGTCGGCGAGTATGGGGTCCTGCAACGCGACCTTGAGTTCCGTGATCGGCGTGCCCGGCTCGAGCTTTTCCGGCACGAGCGACAGGAAGCCGGCCGCCTGCGCGTTGGCGAGCGCGATGCAGTCGTGCGCGTCGACGACGACCACGCCTTCCTCAGAGTTCGCAAGCGCGTCGGCAAGCCGCGTCTGCGCCGAGCGGCGCAGCGCCACTTCGCGATCCATCATCTCCTTGATGTTGTCGCGCATCGAGCGCATGGACGACAGGAGGTCGCCGAGCTCGTCGGGGCTGCCGGCCGGAATGACGACGTCGAGCTTTCCGGTGGCGATGCATTCGGCCACATTCGAAGCGGCCGCGACCGGGCGGATGATGCGGCGCGCGAGCGCCCAGGCGACGAGACCGGAGAGCACGAGCGCGAGCGCGGCGCCGGCGATGTTCAGGCGAATGTTGCGGTCGACGGTCGCGAGCGCCGACTGGCGGTAGATGAAGCCGTCGCCGGCCGTGTAATTGATCAGCAGATCGACCTGGTCGTTGACTTGTTTGGCGATCGTATCGAGCTTCTCCCAGCTCGAATCCATTCGCGTCGCGTCGAGCAGATGCAGGCTGGTGCGGCGCCAGGTGTTGACGGCGTTCTCGACGTTGGAGGCCGCCTCCTTGGCGCGCTGCGACTGCGAGCGCTGCACTGCGACGTCGAGATCCTCTTTCAGCGTCTGCCCGAGCTTGGCGATCTGCAGGTCGAGCTCGAGGCGCATCTGCGGATCTTCGGCGATCCAGCGGCGCGCGAAGGCGGCGCGCATTGAGGCGAAGTCGGCCGCCGCCGCGCGCGCGTAATTGATCGACATCAGCGATTCGTCGTAGGTCTTGCGGACCAGCACGCCGGCGTCCTGGACGCCGGTGATGGCGTACCCGGCGAGCGCAGCGGTGATCAGCGTCATCACCGCGAAGGCGATGAGGATGCGGCCGCGGATGGTGCGCAGCGACGCGGTCGCGCGCGCCAGCACCCGCAAGGGGGGCGACGTTCCATCCGCCAGCAGATTTTCGATCCGGCTCGGTTTCATCCCAGGGCCTGTTTCAACAGCCTGGAATGTAGGGATCGCGGGTTAAGGCACGTTCAGTTGTGCCCGCAATTCGGTGGCTTCTCGGTGGCTTCGTTAACGCCGCCTTAACCGCGCAATCAGAGGCTGCCGCAAAGCAGCCGCAACCGGTGAAAGGCTACCTCATGCGCCTCGGCAGGCTCTCGGAACGGGCGAAGGTCGCAGTCAGTCTCGTGCTGATCGCCGGATCGCTGACCGGTCTCGGCGTGCTCGGCGGCATCGCGGCCCCGCAGTACACGGTGTCGCAGAAAGGGCGTGAATTCCACCCGAACACGCTCACCATCCGGCGGGGCGAGACCATCGTCATCGTCAACGACGACGGTGATCTGCGCCATCACGCCTACATCGATTCCTCGCAGTTCAGCTTTGATTCAGGCGATCAGGAGCCGGGCAGCCGGACTCCGATCACCATTCCCGTGGCCGGCGAGTTCGAAGTGCTATGCGCCATCCACCCGAAGATGAAGCTGACGCTGCACGTGCAGTAGCCGCGGCACGTCAGACGATTGACGTGCCGAACAGCGCGGTGTGCGCGAGATAGTAGCTCGCCATGAACGCCGCCAATGCCGCCGCGTAGCCGACCGGCATCAGGTACGGATAGCGCACCAGCTCGCGGCTGCCCCGGTTGTCGCCGATGATCGCCAGCAGCACGACCACGATCAGCGTGTGGCCGATCAGGTCGACCTTGCCGAAGGTGAAGACGGCGCCGATGAACATCGGGGTCAGCATGACCGCGCCGATCCGGCGCACCAGCGGCGTCCACATCAGCGAGAAGGCGAGCGCGAATTCCACCGCGCCGGCGGCGCGCATGTAGAACTCCGCATCGAAGCCGAGCGTCATGCCCGGATGCTGCGCGAGAAGCGGGTAGGTCCACTCCGGATAGGCCCATTTCTCGATCGAGGCCCACATCAGGGTAATGCCGGCGGTCCAGCGCACGATGTCGATCGCCTTCACGCCGAAGAAGTCGCGCTGCAAGCCGGTCAACGCGAGATAAGCCGCGACGCCGAGGAAGATCGGATAGTCGAGCATGTGGAAGATGCCGTAATTCCACAAAGCTATCGCGTAAATCACGGCGATGCCGAGCGCCGACAGCGGCATCGTGCGCCGCGACAGCATGCCGGCCGCGATGCCGAGCTGGATAGCCGCGATGAGCGTGGAATTCGTCTTCAGCTCCGGCGTCAGCAGGACGCCGCCAAAGGCCCAGATGGCGATGAAGAAAAAGGCGGTGCCGGCGCGGAAGATGATCTCGGTGTGGTCAAGCAGCGGCGCCGTCACGCGGTCCATCGACCGCTGCATCGCCAGGCCGACATTGGTGCCTTCGAACAGGCAACCCGACATCAGCGCCAGCATCGACAGGCCGATCAGGTATTCGAAGTCGGGGCAGAGGACATTCTCCAGCCCGAGCGGCTGGCCGGCCACGTTAAAGGCGCAGAACCACTTCACGTGCGCTTCTGCACGTTCCACGAGCATTCCATAAAGCGGGAGTGCGACTCCTAGTACCGCTAGAGGTTGCAACAGACGCGTTACTTTCGGCATTACCAACTTTCTCCCCGCCCCCGGGTCCAAATTCGAGGAAACTTCACGATTCAGGTGCGCCACTCTAGGCACCGGCCTGAAGTTACTATCTATTTACCACAGTTCAGGGGTACTGAGGTGGGGGGTCTTTAGTAAATTTTAAGTATTGGTTAACCGTTACCGCCCGTACAACCGTTATCGTGGCAGGCGACAACCGCCAGGCAACGGTCTGGTAGCGAATACCGTGATAAATCGGCGATGCAACCGGCGCGTTCAGCCGGCGGCGCAACCGGAGGCCGTGATGATTGCAATCTGCAGCCTGGTGAGCCTGGTCCTCGGCGCGACCACCGCGGTCGTCGCCGAGCGGTATCCCGCTCATGTCGAGGCGCTGGAAACGGCCGCCGGCGTGCTCCTGATCGGCGGCCTCGGCCTCATCGGCGCGGGCCTTCCCGTCTTTATCTGACCTTACGGCAGTTCGAGGAGTTGCGCGGCTAGCGCGGCAGCGTGGTCACCGCCACAGCCGTCGGCGCGGCGGTGAGCGTGTGCAGGAAGGCGATGAGGTCGCTCTTCTCCTGGGCCGTCAGGCCGAGCGGCCTGATCTCTTCCGCGCGGCTCGGCCGGTCGACGCCGCCCCTGTCATAAAGGTCGATCACGTCGTTGAGCGTCGCGATCGAGCCGTCGTGCATGTACGGCGCGCGGCGCGCGACGTCACGCAACGTCGGCGTCTTGAACGCGTAGCGCAACTCGACCGAGGTCGGGAACAGCTTGCCGCGGCCGATGTCGCCGCCCTTGCCGACGCCGACGTCGTGAAAGGATGCGTCGCTGAAGGTCCAGCCGGAGTGGCAGGCGGCGCAGTGAGCCTTGCCGTTGAACAGGTCGAAGCCGCGCTTGGCGGCGTCATTGATGGCGCGCTCGTCGCCCTTGATCCAGCGGTCGAACGGCGCCTCGCCCGAGACGATCGAGCGCTCGAAGGTCGCCAGCGCCAATTCGATCTTCCGTTTGCTGATATCGCCGGACCCGAATGCGCCTCTGAAAGCGGTGACGTAGCCGGGAATGGCGGACAGGCGCTCGATCAGCTCCTTCTCCGGCATGTTCATGATCTTTGGATTGGTGATCGGGCCGAAGGCAACCGATTCCAGGTCGCGGAAATGACCGTCCCAACCGAGCTTCGGCACCCAGGCGACGTTCAGAAGCGTCGGCGTGCGCACCCCCATCGCCTCCATCGTGTCGCCGATGCCGCGCGGCAGGTTGTCCTGCCACGACAGCGACGGATTGTGGCAGCTGGCGCAGGAGTGGGTGCCGGATCCGGATACGACGGGATCGAAGAAGAGCATGCGGCCGAGCCGCGATTTGGCTTCCGTATAGGGATTGGCCGCGGGGAAGGGGATCGCGCTGGGGCGGTGATAATCCGCCTTCCATTTCTCGCGCTCGGGCGCGCCGTCGCCGGAATGCGAGACGACCGTGCCGGTGAGCAGCACGAGACAGCCCGCGGCAAGGCTTGCCACGCCCGCGATCGCTGTCAGCCGCATCGTCCGCATCAACGCCTCGTTAACCATGGCGCCGTGCCTGGACGGCCCACGGGCGGCGACGATAGTCGGCGTTGCTTAGCGCACTCTAAACGCGGCTGGAGACCGGCTGCGGCATGCGGGCGCGCTCAATCCCAACCGCCCGGGACGCGCCCCACCGGGTTGGCGACGCGGCCGTCCGGCCGTTTCAGCGCGGAGATGCGTCGCATGTCGTCTTCGGACAACACGAAGTCGAATACCGCGAAATTATCGGCGATGCGCTCCGGCTTCGACGAGAACGGGATCGAGGCGACGCCCTGCTGCAACAGCCAGCGCAGCACGACCTGCGCGACGCCGCGGCCGTGCGCTCTGGCGATCTCGGCGAGGACAGGGTCGCCGAACAGCCGGCCGCGCGCGAGCGGGCAGTAGGCGACGTAGACGAGGCCGCGTTTGCGCGCCGCGCCGATGAGCCTGGTCTGGTCGAGATAGGGGTGATACTCAGCCTGCAGCGCGGCGAGCGGCTCCGGGCAGAGCGCGACCGCAGCGTCGAGGAGGGCGATGTTGAAATTGGCGACGCCGATGTGACGCGCGAGCCCGTCGCGTTTCGCCTTGGCGAGCGACGGCATCACCTCGGAGACGGGGATTGCTGGATTGGGCCAGTGCACCATCAGGAGGTCGACGTAGTCGACGCCGAGCGCGGCGAGGCTCTCGTCGACCGAACGCGCGAAATCGGCCGGGCGCAGGTTTTCGTGCGAGACTTTCGTCGTCAGAAAAATCTCGCCGCGCGGCAGGCGCGAGGCGCGCATCGCTTCGCCGACGGCCCGCTCAGTGCCGTACTTGCGCGCGGTGTCGATGTGCCGGTAGCCGGCGGCGAGGGCGGTAACAACCGTCTCGGCCGACATGCCGCCGGTCATCGGCGAGGTGCCGAAGCCGACGGCCGGGATTTCCACGCCATGTGCGGTGAACTTCGGGATCATTGGCGGGCGCCGCGGATATTGCGGGCGGAAAGAGCGGTCAGCATTGCAGGATCCTGTCTTGCCGGCGAGGGGCCGGACCGGCATGGTGCCGCGCCCGACGACGACGTCCTGACACGGGCCATCGCGACGCGCCACACGTTTCTCGATTGTCCCGCCATGAACGAAGCCTTCCTTGAAGCGCTGGTCGCGCTCGTCTGCTACGGGGTCAGCGACTTCGTCTACAAGCAGGCCGCCGCGGGCAAGATCCGCGCCGACCATTTTATCATGGTACAGGCGTGGCTTTATTGCCCGACGATCATCGTCTACACGATCCTCGCGCACAGGTTCGTGCCGGTGCCGGCGGCGCTGTGGGGATCGCTGGCGGGCGTGGCGACCTTCACCGGACTCTATTATTTCAGCCGCAGCCTTTCGGTCGGCGCGGTCAGCACGAACGCGTCGATCTTCCGGATGAATTTCATCGTCACGGCGTTCCTCGCCATCGCCGTGCTCGGTGAGCCGCTGACCTTGCGCAAGGCGGCCGGTCTCGCGCTTGCGCTCCTGGCGACGCGGCTGCTGATTGAGAAAGACCGCAACGCCGCTGAAGCGGGTGCGCTGCGGACGCGCTCGCTGCTCCAGGTCGCCGGCGCGACGCTGGCGTTCGGCACCGCGAACTTCTTCCATACGGTCGGGCTGCGGCACGGCGCGATCCCGGAGACGCTGGTGATGGCGCAGGCGGCCCTTTTCATGCCGCTCGCCACCACGGTCGTCTTTCTCAAGGACGGCCGCGTGGCGCTGCCGCCGCGGGCGCTGCGCTTCAGCGCGCCGGCCGCGGTGCTGCAGCTGGTCGCGACGGTGATGCTGGTGCGCTCGATCGCGCTCGGTCAGGCGAGCGTGCTGGTGCCGATCGCGCAGATGGGACTGGTCGTCGCCGCCGTCCTCGGCATCGCCATGCTGGGCGAGCGCGCGACGTTGCGGAAGATGACGGGGTTGGCCTTGGCGGTCGCCGCGCTGGCTGTGCTCGCCGGAAGCTAGAAGATGGCCGGCAGGCTGCGGATCAGATACGACGCGCCGAGCACGGTGCAGACGAGGCAGATGAGCACATAGACCTGTCCGACGACCCACGAGTTCAGGAACGCCGGCGATTTGCCGTGCCGCGGACGGCCGGTGACGATCAGGCCGACCGCAACGGCGAGAATGACCACGCCGTAGATGAGATTCATGAGACGCCCCCGTTCCGCGGCCCCCGCCGGAAAGCGGATATGGCAGGAGCAGGCGGCGGCGGGGTGTAATTTCTCGATAAATTCGAGGCCGCGCATAGAGCGCGCCACCGTCACAAGCACCGGCGGATCGAACTGGCGCGCCGGAAGGGATTCGAACCCCTGACCCCCAGATTCGAAGTCTGGTGCTCTATCCAGCTGAGCTACCGGCGCCGCGCGGTGTTGAAGGCACCCTAGCGCAGGCCGCGCAAGGTGGGGAACGGCTTTTTCCAGAACAATTCCACGGCGTTGAAAGTGATCGCCGCGGCCTTTTGGGACCTTGAACCGCGTGCGGGCCTTGGCCACTATCCGGGGGTGAAATCCGACCGGTGACCGGGCATTTCGCCGAGCGCGCGCGGCGGCACGGCGCGCCCCATGGAGCAGCGTCTTGTCCTTGCGCCTGCCATCGTCGATCCGGCCCGCGTGGTCCAGCGCATGATGCACTCCGGCGGCGGCGAGCATCTGCCGGTCTCGGGACCGCGCAACCTGGCGCTCGGCATCGAGCGCGTCGGCCTGCTGCCGATCCGATACAAGTGGGCCGTGGCCGTCGCTTTCCTGGCGCTGCTCGTGCTCGGCGCGGTCGGCTTCGACCGGCTCAAGGTCGACGACTCGCTGAGCCAGCTGTTCCGCTCCGACACGCCCGAATACAAGGTCTACCAGGAGGTCACGCACCGCTTCCCGGCGAGCGAATACGACGTGCTGGTCGTCATCGAGGGCGACAAGCTCATGGCGCGCGACTCGCTCGAGAAGCTGCGCGACTTGGCGATCGACCTCCAGCTCATCGACGGCACGCGTGGGCTGATCTCGCTGTTCTCGGCGCGCGAGCCGCCGCCGACGGGTGGTGGCGTGCCGCCGCCGCTGTTCCCGCAGACCTTGCCGACCGGCCCCGACTATGACGCGCTGGTCAAGCGCGTGCTCGGAAACGAGATCATCCGCGGCAAGCTGGTGTCCGAGGACGGCAAGCTCGCGCTGTTCGTGCTGGCGCTCGACCCGGAAGCGGTCGACAACGGCCAACTCGCCAAGATCATTGGCAACGTGCGCTCGACCGTGCACGACGACCTCGAAGGCGCCGGCCTGAAGCAGGAATTGTCGGGCGTGCCGGTGATGCAGCTCGAGATCCGCAACGCCATCGAGCGCGACCGGCTGATCTACAACACGCTCGGCTTCATCGCCGGCTGCCTGATCGCGGTGATGTTCTTCCGCCGCATCTCGTTCATGATCATCGCCGCCGGACCGCCGCTCGCCGCCATCCTGCTCGCGCTCGGCACGCTCGGCTGGCTCGACTTCCGGCTCAACATGTTCCTGAACGTGATGACGCCGCTCATCATGGTCATCAGCTTCTCCGACTCGATGCAGCTGACGTTCGCCGCGCGCGACCGGCTGATCGCCGGCGACAGCAAGGCGGCCGCGTTCCGCAACGCGCTCTACATCGTCGGGCCGGCCTGCGTGCTCACGCACGCGACCGCTGGCGTGTCGTTCATCGCGCTGATGTTCTCGCAGTCGGACCTGATCCGCGCCTTCGGCGAGGCGGGCCTCGTCGCGGTGCTCGTGGCGATGGCGGCGGTCTTGATGCTGGTGCCGCTGCTCGGGATGCTGCTCATCCGCAACGAGTCCGGCTTTGCCGACGAGGTGCGCGGCGGCGACACCGGGGTCGATATCCTGCGGCGTTTCTGCTCGTGGATCGCGACGCAGATGGTGACGCGACCGGGGACGTACTCGCTCGTCGGCTTGCTCGTCGTCGTCGGCCTTTCGGCGGTCTATCTCCAGCTCCAGCCGCGTTACCGGCTCGCCGACCAGTTGCCGGACCGCGAGCAGGCGGTTCAGGCCGCGCACCGTCTCGACGCCAAGCTGACCGGCGCCAATCCGATCGACGTGCTGATCGAACTGCCGAAGGGTAAGTCGCTCTACGACCCCGACACGCTCGGCGCCATCGCCGAGGTCCACGCGATGGTCGAGAAGCAGGCCGGCGTCGGCAATGTCTGGTCGCTGCAGACCCTGCGCAACTGGCTCGCCGAGAAGCTGCACATCACCGACGT
>Ga0134125_10006935_pt1 | contig 12798 bp, 14 predicted proteins | sample KB31751_FD_96464 | JGI IMG/M metagenome (GOLD analysis project Ga0134125, IMG submission 96464) | Terrestrial soil microbial communities with excess Nitrogen fertilizer from Kellogg Biological Station, Michigan, USA - KB3-175-1 | ecosystem: Environmental > Terrestrial > Soil > Unclassified ... | reverse complement strand
ATAAAAATGGTATACCTTTATCTGCAGTCATATCATCAGCAAGCATCCATTACATAAAAGCAGTAACGGATGTTATTGATAATACAGTTATCAAAAGAAAACCTTCATCATATTTCACAAAGAAAAAGAGGACAAATCATCATCATCTATGCCTTGATAGAGCGTACAACTCTAAAAGAATAGAAAAAGAGATAATCAAACGAGGATATGTTCCTCATATACCATATAAGAGAAGAAGAGGGCAAAAGAAAAAAGAGAATTCAAATCAAAAGAAATATTCTTCTGCTAAAAATAAACGATGGGTTGTAGAAAGAACTAACTCGTGGCATAATAGGTTTAGAAAACTTTTCATCCGGTATGAAAGGAAGATGGAAAATTATTTGGGTCTGGTGCAACTATCAAGCAGTATCATAATCTATAGAAAGATAATTTTAGGATAGGCTCTAAATTAAATTTTAAAGTCTACTCAGAATTAGAAAAGATATTTTAACGCAAATTGAAAATAAAATTATAAAAATAAAAATTATTTATAAAATTCTCTTTCCAAAGATTCCTTTAACATATGCAAATGTTTTTCTTGATCTTGTTTTATGGTTTTCCACATATCAACCAAGTCTTGTCTATTTTCTTTTTGAGCATTATTAATAGACTTGGTTATAATATTATCTAAAAAATCAGCATATTTTCCTAATGTCTTTATCATATTTTCCATCGCTTAAATCGATTTTTTATGTATGATATATTGAACCATATGCTTTCACAACTCTACTAAACTTTTATATTTAAAAATAGATGTTAAAGAACTGCAAATAATTATGAATTAATAAAACAACATATTCCTAAAATTATTTATCAAATGAATATATAATAAAATTATCTTATTTTTTAGGTTGAGTTTCATTAAACCAAAAATTAATAAAATCATTGTACATTGGTTTTTGAGCAATATTGGTTTTCCCATTATAAACTACGGATAACAAATCTTTGTTTTTCAACAATAGTTTAAAAATATCGTTTTCAGTGACAATGCCAACTAAATTATTATTTTTGTCCACTATTGGAATCCTCCTTATCTTTTTCTCTTGCATCAAGTTTAATGCGTCTGAAATAGTAGCCTGTATCGATAATGGAATCACCGGATGGCTCATAAGTTCTTTGATAGGTGTCTGCAGTAAATCCGGTTTCAATAAACCTAAAATTCTAATTACATCTCTTTCAGTTATAATACCTACAGGATTCTTGTTCTCATGATTATCAATAATTATAACTGAACCTATATTATTATCAGACATAATTTTTGCTACTGCAAAAATATTTTGATTTTGTAATTCTACTTTCACATTCTTGCTCATTATATCAGAAATGCTAATAGCCTCTATACTCATGTGTATAACTAATATCATATAATACATTAACATTTATGTGCCGCTATCCTAATTTTTAAATAATAAAATAATTGTTGAAAGTTAGAGAAATAATATCATACAGCAACTAACCAGATTTAAAACCCTTTTTAATATCATACCAAATAAAGTTATGGACTTTTTAAAATTAGATAACAAGAGAAAAGAGCATCTTTTAGGGGGCGGACAAGCAAGACAACAAGAGCAAAGAAAAAAAGGAAAGATGACTGCATTTGAAAGAATAAATACATTAATTGATTCAGAAAGTTTTGAAGAAATTGATCTTTTGTAACCATGATTTTGGAATGGAGAATAAAAAGATTCTTGGCGATGGGGTTGTTACTGGTTATGGAACTATAAATAACGCCTCTTTTATTTATTTTGTCATGATTTTACTGTTTTTGGTGGCTCCATAGGGCCTGTATTTTGCAAATTTTATTTGCAAAATAATGGATCATGCGCTAAAACAAGGAGTACCAATAATAAGCTTTAACGATTCTGGAGGAGCAAGGATTCATGAAGGAGTTGAAAGCACAACATATCATAATTAATTTTATCTTTTTATGAAACATCATATCACAATAATTTATTAAATTACTTTAAGGAATTATAACTCCTCTCCCAATGATTTGACCATGTTTTAGCAAATCGATTGCCTGATTGATTTCATCTAATTTAAATTTTCTAATATTACTTTTTATTTTGCCTCGATTTTGCAATTCAATAACTTCGCACAATTCATTATAGTTTCCCCATATAGAGCCCTCTATTTTATATTCATTAAGTACCAAAGGTGCAACAGGAATCTTCATATGGCTTCCAAATAATCCAACAACAACAATTGCTCCACCCTTGCTAATAACTCTAATAGAATCACTAATTGTACTTTCTGCACCAACACAATCGATAACAACATCTATTCCTTTGCCCCTAGTTATTTCCATTATTTCGTCTTTTATACTCGATATTTTCTTCAAGTTAATCATATAGTCCGACCCACAGTTATGTGCAAGGTCTAGTTTTTCATCCGATCTATCCAAAGATATTACTGTAGATCCGCCTCCAAGAATACTTGCATATTGGACACCATAAGATCCCAAACCGCCTATTCCAAAAACAGCTATGCTCTTTCCAGGTCCAAGTAGATGTTTAATCTTTTTAATAGCTCTATATGGAGTTAGACCCGCATCAGTAAGTGGAGCTAAATTCTCTGGTTTTGTATTTTTGCTTTTGTCAACTTTTACAAGGAATCTATAAGATGATACAAGTATAAACTCAGAATAACCGCCATCAAAAGAAGATAAACCTGGCCATTTTGCGTAGATACACATTTGTTCATCACCACCCTTACAATAAAAACAAGTTCCACAGCCCCAACCTCCAAATACTGCTACCAAGTCTCCTTTCTTGAGTAGATCAAGAGGAACAGAATTACCGATTTCATCAACCCAACCAGCCACTTCATGACCAGGAGTCTTTGGCAAATCAATTGGAATAACTTCTTTCCACTCTCCGTTAATAAGATGCAAATCGCTATGACACAAGCCGGCTGCTCCAACTTTTACTAAAACCTGTTCACCGTGAGTTATTTTAGGTATAGAAATATTATCTAAAGATAATGGCTTTTGATATTCATGGATTCTTGCCGATACTATAGTTTTGTCCATTTGAAAATATAATAGGCATAATTTAAAAAATTATTTAAAATATAAAATACCCGATAATAAAATAAAAGAAAGGAAATTAGATTTTTTCTTCTCCTTTTGAGATTTCCAACAGTTTTGCTTTATGTCTTTGTGAATGTTTTAATCTGATATTATCTTCTATACTTTTTATCGAAAGAAACTCTATGTAATAGTCTCCTCTACAATACAAGAAATATGATTTTTAATTCTGTTTTCCTATCACGGGGTATACATATATTTTCTTCTAGCCAATATGTTTTCTCTTGTACTTTTTAACAAAACATACGTTATACTATTAAAAGTGGATTTATTCAAGCATAGCAATAATACTATAACTTTAATGTTTAATGCATTTTCTATATTGGTATTGCTGCCACCAGTTTAATTATGATCCAAGCAGGATTTATAGATGATATAGCAGTTCTTCCAAAAGAATATGATGGTTTTTGAATTGAATCTTTTGCTGGTTTCACAAAAAATAATAAATCACTTTGTAGTCTCCATTGAAGTATTGTTGTTGATTAAAGCTGTAAGTACAATTAATATTAGTTTGGGTTTTGTTATTGCGTCATTAAAAAAAAGAATTAGGCACATATTTTTATTATCTTCTATTTCTTTTACTATAGACAGTTCTAACTGATTATAGTATTAACTTAAAATAAGTATAATAAATGATGATTTTCTATTTTGCATCATGTTAAGGAGAGGTTATATTATAATGATAATTGGAGCTGTTTTGTTTTTTTCAGGGATAATTGTTTCAATATTGTGGGCAGGTTCTTTTTTTAAAACATTATTAAATCAAGGTATGTTTTTGGCGGGTATTTCTATTCCTGCTTCTTCTTTTAATAACAATACTTTACAAATTAATGATGTTGATCACCCGATAATTGTACAACTTCATCTAGAAAAAGATGGAATTGATTCAGAAAAGGCGCCTTCGTCATCAAATAATATAAATAATAATAACAATGCTAAACCAACAACAACAACATCAACAATAAACTATCTAAAAGAAATCGTAAAAGATCCAAATGGCAAAGTTTTAAGCCAAAGTAATATTTCAAAAGAATTTACTACATCTATAAAACCAACAGTTCAAGGAGTTTATACCCTTTCATTATACAACAATGGAAACTTGCCTGTTAAAATAGGGGGAGTATTCGGCTCTGCGCAGTTTTTAAATCAAAATAATGAAGTTAATTTTAGTTTTTTCAATGGTGCAATTATTGGTGCAATTATTATTATCGTAGGCATCTTGACGTTTATTGTGGGATTAATTATTGCAATAATGGATAGAAAAAGAAAATAAATTAATATTTTAGAATTGGTCTTCTTTTTATCTCTATGTTGGTAAAAGTTTCCTTTAATTGGTAATAAATCTTACAAAAAGATTGCAATAAGCAACTTAATAGAATCCGAATGAAATTACATAAATATAGAGTTTTTAAAGTAGCAACATTTGGCTCTATCATTACTTAATGGTGATACATTTTGCCTTGTAAATAGTATTAAAAAAAATGATTAAAATAGTTTTATATTATTATGACCTCCAATATGAAAAATAACAAGAAATTATAAAAGAATTAACAACAAGTAATGAATTAATAATATGTCTAAAGAAAATTTTATTTATAAAAATAAAAAGAATCAAACTAAATTATTAGGATTTTATGATAAAGCTATATCAAAATGGCCTGTTGTATATGAAAATTTTATGATAAAAACACGTTATGGCGATACTCATGTAATAGCATCAGGTCCAAAAGATGTTTCAAACCCATCAATTGTTTTGATTCATGCAGCAGGAATAAATGCTACAGTGTGGTCATCAAACATTAATGCTTTTAGTCAGTTATACAGAGTTTATGCATTGGATACTATAGGTGATCTGGGTAAAAGTATTCTAAAAAACAAAAACTATTATCCAAAATCAGCACAAGATTATTCTATATGGCTTGATGATGTGTTAGATGGTCTTGGTGTTACTCAAGCATATGTAATTGGATCTTCAATGGGAGGATGGATAGCACATGGTGCTGCAATATTTTATCCTTGTTCTGAACGCATAAAAAAAATAGTATTAATCGACCCAGCTGCAGGTATACCAGAGAAAACAAAATGGTCTAGCTTATTTTTTATTGCAGCTATATTACCATTTAAATGGAACCATAAAAGAATAGCAAACAAAATATTAGGAAAGACAAACGAAAAAAAGGAATTTTGGATTAACTATATGGTTACTGCATTTGATTCAAAAGTTAAACCAAAATTAGGTTTACCGTCTAAATTTTCTGATGAAGAACTTAAAAAAACAAAAGTCCCGACACTACTCCTAATAGGACAAGAAGAAGTAATATACAATAATATAAATAAAACAATCGAGCGTGCGAAAAAATTTATTTCAGGTATATGTATAATAATAATACCAAATGCAGGCCATTTACCGAATATAGATCAGCCTGAAATGGTAAATAAACACATATTAAAATTCCTAAATCAATAGATCTTTAAAAAGCAGATATTATAACAATAATAAACTCCAATACTGTTTGTATGCAAGTCTAATCTTATCCTTTTGATTTAATATAGTATTAAAAGAAGAAACTGTATATTATATTTAGTATCAAATAACCGCAAATAAAATATTATAGAAATAGATAGCGATAACTTTACAAGCATGGAAATGGATACAAAGATAGGTTATATTATATAATTAAAGTGTCATTGATATTTTCAGTGTGACTATTTTCATGGATTTAATTTAAAAGGAATTATCATGCGTTTATCTTATATTTTGCAATGGTTTAGTTTCTAAAACAATTGTTTGGATTTTTTTGTTTATTTTTAATGGCTCATGCTATTTTTTTAACGGTAACATTATTCTGCTAGAAGCTATTAAAGACAAAACTGATACGACCGCCAATATCAATACGGGGTATTGCAAATTAAGTAAATATGTTGTCTGAGCAGAGGCCATAACACCGAACAATGCTTGAAAATTATGAAAGACTATTGTAGCATATACGCTCCGTCCAACAAAATAGACAATACTTGTCAGTATTCCAGGTAACATCAAAAAGATAACCGCATTTGGTTGATTAAATGGGCTGCTGTGAGCAAAATGGTAGACGCCAAATAAAACTGTTGATACAACAATACCCAAGACTATAGATCCATATTTCCCGAATCTGTCTTTGGACAAAGATTCCATAAACATTCCAACAACTGTCCAGCACACCATAATCTCTGCAATTGAGCCTGGAAGTGTTTGTGAAAATACATTAAATATTATGATGGGATTTAATGAAGCTGGTTGTTGAATCAAGAATAAGATAAATCCAATACTTCCTGCAATAACAATCAATGCAACAGTGTATTTTATTGATCTAAATCCTATTTGTTTTAGAGTTACAAATCCCTTTTTAGATGACATTGCAATCTTGATCGGTAAGAATGCAATTACAGTGCCAACTGCCATGTTTGCAATAACTGTATATACAACTCTTCCAAAAGGATCATTGTGGTGTAAAAGTTCAATCCTTCCCTCCAGTAGATAAGTTGCAGATATCCATACAAGATAAAGGCCTATTGCAATGATGATCAAGAAAGACTTGTTCATGTATAATTTTGTTAATTATTCATGTTACTTTATTTAGCTTATCGTAGAACATTTCCTAACAACTTCTTTGTAATAAGAATGTCCCATAAAGTCCCAGTAATGACATGCACCATTGATAGCAATAGACCCTTATTGGGAATATAATATCCAAATCCTATCCTACTTGTTATTATGCCTATATAAGCTGCATATATGGAAAAGATTATAAGGACTTATTGCATCCGATGACCAAGATAGATTAAACTTAATATTTAGGCGATACAAGATTATGCCAAAACTACATTAATGATCATACGAATTTGAAGGAAAACTTCCACTGATAGATATGAGTGCATTATAAAGAGAATAACAAATTTGATGTTAATTTAAAATAAACAAATGAAGAAATTGTATCATCTATCAAGGAGTGGTTGATAGAAACGTCTCCAAAATTTTGCTTACCTTTTCAGGATATTGATATGTTACTCCATGTCCTCCGCCTTTAATCTGTATGAGCCATGCTCCAGGTATTTTTTCTGCCAATTTCAAAGAGTTGATTGGGGGGGATGTAATATCTTCTGCGCCTGTCATAACCAATACAGGTTTTTCAATATTGGTTAGAGAGATACAAGTTCCTTTCCATTTAGATCCTGCTTCTCCATATTTTAAAAGACTTTCCTGAGATATTCCTTGAAAAAATGTTATATTCTTACTTATATTATTGATATTTTCCTTTAGCCATTCATCGGGAAACAGAGCATGCAAGAAAAGAGTGCTATTGGCAGTTCCTGTCTGCATTTTTTGTAATTCTTCTGGTGTTAGTTGAGGAGGCAATGATTCTTTCCCACCACATGATGATCCAATTAAAATAAGATGATTTACTTTTTCGGGATGCAAAAGAGCAACTTCTTGTCCAATGAACCCGCCCAAAGAAAGACCCACTATATCTACGGGTTTATCTATTTTTAAAGCATCTATTAATCCAGCTGTATCGTTGGCAAACTGCTCTAGGGAAAAAGGATGATTGCCAGCAGTTGTTTTTCCAATTCCTCTATTGTTAAATATTATTACTGTGTGATTTTCTGCAAGTTTGTCTTTAATTGGACCCCACTCTTCCATGGTCATTGCAAAACCTGGGATTAGTAGTATTGGATCACCTTTTCCAAACTTTTTGTATGCAATATCAATATCACCTACTTTAATTTTTTGTGTATTGTTTGTTTGTGATTGCATTTTCGATTGGTTATTGTCTTGTAATGACAAATTAGAAGATGTGAATGGCAAGGGAGCAGGAGAAGTCGAATACGCAGATTTAAAGTTATTGTATGAGATACCTTCTATTAAAACAAAAAATGATAAAACGGCAAAAAGAGATAGAAACAAAATCTGTTTGTATTTGACTATGGCATTTTTCATAGAAATTTGCTAACAGGACTGTTATTAAATATATCGTGTTCTTAATGCAAGAAGTTCTATCAATGCTTTTTTGGCTAGATCATTTAATAATCAGAATTACTTGATTTTATTGTTTTATCCATTTCTAATAACCTCTTTGCAATAAGAATATCCCATACAGATTAAAGGATTTAATATAATCAACTATCGAAATATTGCATTTACTTTGTTTTAATGTTATTATGCTCTAACACTTTTAACACTTTATCAGATATTAAACTTTATCTTTTATGTGCTTAGGAGGATTTGAGGCGACTGTATTCGTCACATCGACGCTATTTACTTCTATTTAATGCATCTTGTAACCGGTTTTAGTCATAGTTTTGCTTTTTTTATTACTTATGAAGACTATGTTTCTGTGCATGCCTTTCCTAAAAGTGTTAGAAGTGTGAGTTACAATATGCATCTAAAACTGATACTTCTTTTATGATAGAATACATTGATTCAATTAACTTTTAATTTACATCTTTTCATCATTACCTGCATTATATTAAGAAAATCATTAAAATATATGAAAATTAATACACTAATTCAATAACAATACCACAAAGGAAAAAAGGAAATTGTTAATCTCTCCTTTGGGGGATCCGTTTGTTGATGCCATTGCAGGTTTTGCATGATACGTTAACAGATTCACAATAAAAAGATTTTGGAATTAATTAGCAATAATAATAATAATAAAGATATAGAATATAACACAGGTAGTGATTACTATATGAGAGCACAGATAATATTTTTTATAACTATTATAATTATTTTAATCTTATCTTTAACTATAATAATACAATCTGCGTATTATTATCGCAAAATAATTAATATTAAAAATGCAAAAAGCTTTGCTAAAGTTTCAAAAGCATTGTATAAAAAAAATAAAATTTAATACGCATCTTTCAGCTTAGGTATAATACTACAATAACTGCTGCTAAAATCTTTACCTTTGAAATTCCTTTGAAATTGGCATTATACATAATTTATCTTATTTTGTATTTGTGATTTTTATCATTCTTAAAACTATAGCAGATAAAGAGAGAGAAGACATATATTCAAATTTTTAAATCACGATGTTAATTACTTTCTTTTTTATTTTATATCGATATTATATTTGACAAATATGTTAGATAAACTCAAAGGCGGAGACCTGCGTTCAATTGGAAAATCTAATGAAGTTGCTCAAAAAGTATTAGATAATCCTGATCTATTTAATGAATTTTTCAAAGGATTTTTCAATACCGATCCTATAATTAGAGCAAGAGCAGTAGACACAATTGAAAAGATATCTAAAATAAATAGTGAATTTATACAAAAGTATAAATCAGAATTAATATATGAAATTGCTCCAAAATCAAAACAAAAAGAAGTCCGTTGGCATATAGCACAACTTATTTCTTATTTGAAATTAAATTCAAAGGAAAGAAACGATTCATTTGCCTTGCTTTTAAATTGGCTTGATGATCCAAAAGAGAAAAGTAAAATTGTCAAGGTATTTTGTATACAAGCCCTTACAGATTTAGCAACAGGCGATAAGTATTTGGAAGAAATAATTACTCCAAGACTATATAAAATTATAAGCGAAGGAAAGGGTAGTCCTGCTTTGAAAAGCAGAGCAAAAAAATTAGTTAAAAAATTAGATTTGATTCATTAAATAAAGAGAATAGGATTTAATCTAATTGATAATGCTGAAGAAGGTAAAATAATCTATCATTATATACTTAAAATGCTGTTGTTATGGATTATATCGTTAATTATGCATTTATAAAATAGTAGTATGTATTTTAACCAAGAAACTGCTTTATTGTATTAAAAGCATTTTTTTTATCATTAAGCATAAATTATAAAGGATATTATGATGATCTATTGGTTTAACATTGTTACTAGTGCTTTAATGACATCTGTCTTTGTTACTATTCCAGTAAGATAATCACCATTAGAATCAGTAACTGGAAGACCACTTATCCTTTTATCAGTCATTATTTGTGCAGCTATGGCAAGGTCGTCTGTTGATTTAACGGTTATAATAGGTTTTTTCATCACATCACTTACAATCATTGCATGCCCAATAGAAGCTAGATTTGTCTTTACTATTTCATCTTGTTCATAATTGTTATTGTAACCTTCATTTGTTTCTAATCTATCACCTTCTGCAAAAGCGGTAATAGGCATTAAATCTTTGGATGTGACTATGCCAACAATCTTGTTGTCTCTATTAGTTACAACCACCCTGGAAATTCTTTCTTTTACTAGCATCTTCATAACAGTATGCAAAGAATTTGATGGAGACACAGTAAACACCTGCTTATTCATAAAGTCATTTATTTTGAATTTTTCTTTGTAATTTTCTGAATATAGTTTAACAAGATCACTTTTTGTAAATAATTTTATTATACCATTATCATATTCCTTTTCCTTCACTATCAAAGAACTTATACCATTATCTAGCATTAATTTTGCACAGTCTTTTATGCTAGTATCTTGAGTGACAGACACAAGAGGCGATCTCATTGCTTTTGAAATAACAATTTCATCCAGAGGCTTATCATTATTCTCTTTATAAAGGAATCTGCTTATACCTTTCTCAGTAACCATTCCAACTGGCTTTTGATTATGTTCTACGATTATCCTGCTTATATTATATTTTAGCATAGTATCTCTTGCATCGCTTAACATTCTAGTTGCTTCAACAGTAATGGCCTTTACACATACATCTTTGGCAGTAAAACTCATGGACTAAATAGATTGTAATCGTCAATTATTAAGATTTATCACTTCTGCAGTAAGCAATAATACAGATCCAATACAAAAAAGGATACTTGATTTTTTAATGTATGTATTAATTAAAACTAATTGTTTAATCTATGCAATCATGTTGGATATCATTATCATATTTGGATTGATAATAGATCTGATTGCAGCCATATTGATATATTATGGAAAAATATTTAGATCTGTAGAAGCAATTGAAAAAATGTCAAGATATAGTGAAGAAGAAATTAAACATAGAATATTTGAAACAAAACTAGCAAGAGTGGGATCAATTCTTTTGATATTGGGATTTTTGATACAAATAATAGGTTATGCTATAAATGTTAGAAATTGATAATTATATCTACCCGGATGGTAATGGATTTGCATTAGGAGAAGAAGGAGTGATAAACTTTATTGCACCCATCTTTTGAAGCATATCCATAATCTCAATAACATCCCAGTGCTCTGCTATCTTACCATTCTCAATTCTATAAAGGTCAGCTGTTTGAAAAGAATATATTTTTCCTGTTGGCTTTACACCAGGAGCAAACATAAACGGACCTTTCATAGTTCCAGTAGTATTTGTAAACACTACAATCTTATCTCCTTCTGCTATGGTTTGAGTTAATAACGTTTTAAAATCAGGAAATGCAGATTGAAGTGCCATTAAAAATCCTTTAGTTGCATCTATACCTTGTCCTGTACCAGGTCTATGTTCAATAATATTTTTTGCAACAAGAGCATCTATTGCAGTAAGACTTCTATTGTTAATTGCATTGGTAAACTCCATAATAATTTTCTTATTTTTTTCTATATCCGAATCTTGTGATTTTAAAATATTGTTTGTCTGTGAATATGCAACTAATGGACCAGCTAAAATTATAGAAAAGATTAAAAATAATGCCATTATAATCTTTAACATTTAGTATACTCTGCTTTTCTACATCTTATATTTTTACTAGGCAAATTTGTTATCCATAAATTTTTTAATAATAATCTATTGTCTTACAAAATAAATTTAATTTCTAGATAGAGAGGCATATAGTATATTTATTACAGTTTTTTTTATTAGCACTTTTATAATATGTATTTATATGAACTCTATATAATCATAAATTGTAATCAATAATTTATTAATGTATACAAATAACAAATTATCCATAATAATATTATTTACCGTTGCAGCATCATTAACTGGATTTTCATCCATTATTCATACTTCATATTCTTTACCATCAGCAGTAGTTAATCCAAATGACCTTCCAGGAATAGCTGATAATCCTGCATTTGATTTGTTAAAAAAAGGTCATATGAGCGATAAGGGATCTATAAACAGTATTGATATACCCGGCCATAAAACACTATTAGAAAAAGACAAAAAGTTCGGTCACTTGACTGTTATAGTAAATACAATAGACTTGTTTAATCTTTTCAAACAAGTAAAGTCATCAGATTTTACTGTTCATGTTATTAGCGATAGTGGTAGTCAACAATCACAAAATACTTTTCTTGGATCAGAATCTGGAACTGAAGTAAAAGTAGGGACAGGAAATTATCAAGTAACTGAAGATATATCAGATGGGAGTAACCTTGCAAATGAAGACGTGAATGTTCATTTTAGCCAAGATTGTTTAGGAATAATGCACAATAACGAAGATAAAACTTGCAAGATTACCAATACAATTCAATAAATTCTTTTTATTGTTCTCTTTTGTCTCATTTAATAAATTAATATTTAAGATAATGACGGTGATAATTTATCTACTAGTATTCGTGTGTTATTTAGTACCTCTTTTAATAATTTGATTATTTCTGATTGTTCTGGAGAGACAACCTTGAAAGGCTTTGTCCAAGATTTAGTTCCAAGAAATTGATTTCCATTATCCATAAAATATTCTATCTCATCTTCACT
>Ga0134125_10006934_pt1 | contig 12798 bp, 9 predicted proteins | sample KB31751_FD_96464 | JGI IMG/M metagenome (GOLD analysis project Ga0134125, IMG submission 96464) | Terrestrial soil microbial communities with excess Nitrogen fertilizer from Kellogg Biological Station, Michigan, USA - KB3-175-1 | ecosystem: Environmental > Terrestrial > Soil > Unclassified ... | reverse complement strand
GACAGCCTCTTGGAGCCGACCGGTAATATCAAGAAGGCCCAGGAACTGGCAGGACGCGCCTTTGGCGCCGATCATGTGTTCTTCGTCACCAACGGTACCTCCACGTCAAATAAGATGGCCGTGCAGGCGCTATTGGCACCCGGCGATATCGCGATCGTTGATCGCAACTGTCACAAGTCCCACCATTACGGAATGGTGCTGGCGGGGGCGCAACCGCTTTATGTCGAAGCGTTCCCAATGACGGAATACTCGATGTACGGCGCGGTGCCGCTTCGCACGATCAAGCAGGCGCTGTTGAACCTGAAGGCGGAGGGCAGGTTGCATCGCGCCAAGATGGTGGACCTGACGAATTGTACGTTCGATGGCCACATCTACAATACACGACGGGTGATGGAGGAGTGCCTCGCGATCAAGCCAGACCTGATTTTCCTCTGGGACGAGGCATGGTTTGGATTCGCCCGATTCTCTCCGTTCCTGCGACCGCGAACTGCAATGGGTGCGGCCAACGACATCGAGACTTGGATGCATGAACCTAGTTCAGTGGCCGAATATGAAAAGCAACGGGCCGAACTTGGCGCGGATCCTTCAGATGCGACGCTGCTAAGCACGCGCCTGATCCCTAATCCGCGCGAAATTAAGCTGCGAGTCTATCAGACGAATTCCACGCACAAGTCGATGTCTGCGTTGCGCCAGGGCTCTATGTTGCTTGTGAAAGATGTCGAATTCCACAGTGTGGAAGCACAATTCCACGAAGCGGTGTTCACTCACGCCTCCACCAGTCCGAACCAGCAATTGATCGCCAGCCTCGACGTGGCACGTCGGCAGATGGAGTTGGAGGGATACGGCCTTGTGCATAACGCTATCGAAGTAGCACTGGCAATCCGTCAGGCGGTCGCCGAGCACCCGCTGATCTCGAAGTACTTTCATGTTCTCGGCGCCGATAAGATGATTCCGACCGAATATCGTCAGAGTGGGTTCACTGATTATTTGGACACAAAGACAAACTGGGTGGTGGCGCGGCGGAGTTTACAGGAGGATGAGTTTTGTCTCGATCCGACCCGAATAACGCTCGTTTGCGGCACGGCCGGATTTGATGGCACGCAATTCAAGGCAATACTTGCGAACCGCTACAGCATCCAGGTCAACAAAACTTCTCGAAACTCTGTCCTTCTACAGTCGAATATCAACAACACGCGCAGTGACATCGCACACTTGATCCGTGTGCTCGTGGAGATCAGCAGTGAAATCGACCAGCGCTTGGTCGAAGGCGGTCCCAACGTCCGGCAAGCATTCGATGCGCGCACAAAGAGTCTGATGACCGATGTGCCAGATCTGCCGAACTTCTCTCATTTCCACGATGTGTTCCGGAAGGATGCAGGCCGACAAACCAATGAGGGCGATATTCGTGGCGGGTTCTACACGGCTTACGATGCCGCCGGTTGCGAGTATATCCGGCTTGCCGATCCGGAAATCGACCGGCGGCTTAAGGACGGTCCTGATCTCGTCTCAGCCAATTTCGTTATCCCCTATCCGCCAGGCTTTCCGATCATGGTTCCGGGACAGGTGATCACGCGGGAAACAATCGACTTCATGCGCAAACTCGATGTGAAGGAGATACATGGTTATGACGCGTCCGAAGGCCTGAAATTGGTACGCGCTGATGCTCTGGCGAAGCTGGCCAATTCGGCGCCGAAACGCGGGTCAACGTCTTCGCACCGAAAATAACCGTCGGGCACCGCATGTTTTATTGCGTGAATAGGTGATATTATGATCGATTGGTTCGTCCATACGCTCCGAAGCTATCCCGAAATCGCTATCTTCTTATCCCTGGGTCTCGGGTATTACTTTGGCTCCTTCACCTACAAAGGCCTTGGCCTTGGGGCAGTGACCGCGACGCTGATAGCCGCTGTGCTTATTGGTCAGCTTGGGATCACCATTTCGGGCCCGCTGAAGCCAACATTCTTTCTGATGTTCCTATTCGCCATCGGCTACGGGGTGGGACCGCAATTCGTGCGCGGCATCGCAAAGGACGGAATACCGCAGGCGTTGTTTGCGGTTGTGGTCGCCGTGTTCTGCTTAGCGGCCGCCTATATCGGCGCTAAGTTGGCGGGCTATGATATCGGCTCCGCGGCTGGGCTCTATGCAGGTTCGCAAACGATCTCGGCATCCATGGGCCTTGCGACTGATGCAATTAACCGCCTCGGGTTGTCGCCTGAAGAAACCAAGAGGCTGCTCGATGCGATGCCCGTCGCCTACGCCGTCACTTATATCTTCGGCACAGTCGGATCCGCGATTGTTCTTGCCATGCTCGGTCCCGCGCTCCTCGGCATCGATCTCGAGGCCGCTTGCAAGCGCTACGAGGAGGAGCATGGAGGCAAGAAGGAACTGAGCGGTCCTGGCACAGCTTGGTACCAGCACGAGTTGCGCGCGTTCCGGGTCCGCGAGGGGGCCCGGATCGTGGGCAAGACGGTGCAAGAAGCTGAGGCGCTGCTCCCCGACGCGCGGGTGTTCGTAGAACGCATCAGACGTGGCGGACAGATTGTTGAAGCGACTGCCGATACCATTATTCAACCAGGAGACATTGTAGCAGTGGCTGGCCGGCGCGACGTGCTGGTGAACGTGATAGGCGCTGCAGCGCAAGAAGTGGATGATCGCGAGTTGTTGGCAGTGCCAGTAGAAGGCGTCGACGTGTACGTGACGAGCCAAGCGGTCGACGGGAAAACGCTGGCCGAGTTGGCGACCTTACCAGGAGCGCGCGGCGTTTTCCTGCGAAAGATAACGCGTGGGGCAACCGCAACTGACATCCCCATTCTGCCAAACACGCAGTTGCAACGGGGCGATATAGTTACCCTTGTTGGTCGCACGCAGGACATAACGGTAGCAACCAAGATGTTGGGCTATCCGGACCGTGCGACAGACGTGGCCGATGTAGCGTTCATCGGTGCAGCGATCACCATCGGCGCGCTGCTCGGCGCAATGGTCTACAAGATCGGCGGCGTGCCCCTCACCTTGTCCACCTCCGGCGGTGTTTTGATTGCAGGACTCTTCTTCGGTTGGCTGCGCTCTGTGCGCCCGACGTTCGGACGGATTCCATCCTCTACCGTGTGGTTCATGAATTCCGTTGGCCTGAATGTGTTCATCGCCGTGGTTGGCATCTCGTCCGGGCCGGGCTTTGTCAGCGGACTGCAACAGCTGGGCTTCAGCCTCTTCCTGTGGGGTGTTTTTGTTACGACGTTGCCCCTGATCCTGGCGATGTACGTGGGAAAATACCTGTTCCGCTTCGACGACGCTATTCTACTGGGATGCTGCTCTGGTGCGCGCACGACGACAGCCTCGCTCGGCATGATCAACGATCGCGCTAAGAGTCAGATTCCCGGGCTCGGCTACACTGTCACCTACGCGGTTGGAAATACGTTGCTGACGATCTGGGGAATGGTCCTGGTCATTTTGTTGAGTTAGGCGCCGGTAGGTGGGAAATCGCCCTAGAAAAACTGTCCCTACGTCATCGGCAATACATACATCGTTACGACCTTCTCCGTGTTCAAATAAATTACAATAGGAGCAAGTCATGGCCGACATCCTCACGCTGCGTAAATTCGAAGCTCTAAGCCCTTTTGAGATCAAGGATGAGCTGATCGGCCTGGCCAAGAAGTCTTCGCGGACCGCGCAATCTGCTTTTCTGAATGCTGGCCGCGGCAATCCCAATTGGATAGCCACCGCGCCACGCGAAGGTTTTTTCTTGCTAGGCCAGTTCGCTATTACAGAGAGCAAGCGGGTGATGGATCATCCCGCGGGGATCGGAGGGATGCCGCAAGCGAGCGGTATCGCGGCCCGTTTCGAAGCCTGGCTCGCACGGCAAGCGAATATGCCCGGTGCCGCTTTCCTTTCCGCGATGCTGCAGTTCGCGGTCAAGACGTTCGGCTTCGATCGTGACGCGTTCATTCACGAACTCGTCGATTCCATCATCGGCGACAACTATCCAGTGCCCGATCGAATGCTGATTCACAACGAACGGATCGTGCAGGAGTATCTGATGTGGGCGATGTGCGGAAAACCACGCCCGGCTGGCAAGTTCGATCTCTATGCGGTCGAGGGTGGCACCGCCGCGATGTGTTACATCTTCAAGTCCTTGAAGGCCAACCGGCTACTACATCCCGGCGATACCATCGCACTCGGCACGCCAATTTTCACGCCCTATCTCGAGATGACACACCTCGAGGACTACGACCTCAAGGTCGTGCACATCAAAGCGCCGCAAGAGAACCGTTTCCAATTTACGGATGAGGAAATCAAGAAGCTTGAGGATCCGAAGATCAAGGCGTTGTTCATCGTCAATCCCGGCAATCCCACCGGCATGGCGCTGGACAAGGAAACCATCGCCAAGATCACGAAGCTGGTGAAGACCAAGCGCCCCGACCTAATGTTGCTAACAGACGACGTTTACGGGACGTTCGTGGATGATTTCCGCTCGTTGCTCGGCGCGTTGCCCCAGAACACGATCGGCGTCTATTCCTATTCGAAGTACTTTGGCTGCACGGGGTGGCGGCTTGGCGTCATCGCTGTACATGAAAACAACATCTTCGACAAAATGATAGCTAATCTTCCGGACCCAGATGTGAAAGCCCTGGATAAGCGTTACGGCGCGCTGACGCTCGAGCCACGCAAGATCAAGTTCATCGATCGTATTGTCGCCGACAGCCGCGACGTTGCGCTCAATCACACGGCTGGTCTGTCGCTGCCGCAGCAGGTGATGATGAGCCTGTTCTCTCTTTGCGAGATGATGGATGCGGAGAAACGCTACCAGACCGCTTGTAAGGAGATTGTCAATCGGCGTGCATGGGCGATGATCGAAAGCTTGGAACTCCAGCTCAGCCCAAACCCGAACTTTGATGCCTATTACGGCCTGATCGATTTTGAGTTCTGGGCGCGTAAGAACATCGGTGAGGAAGCCGTTGAATACCTGAAGAAGAATATTCACCCGCTTGATCTCGCATTCCGGCTGGCCGAAGACCATGGAATCGTGCTGCTAAACGGCGGCGGGTTCGAAGCCCCTGACTGGTCGCTGCGCGTGTCTCTGGCGAACCTACCCGACGACGCGTACGAAAACATTGGGCGCGGTGTCCGGACGATTGCACGCGGCTACCGCGACGCGTTTGAAGCGTCGAAGACCGCTCCCAGGAAGTGAACGGTGCAATAGTTCAGCGGGACGGTGGTGAAGTTTTCATTTTCGTCCTCGGCAATCATCTGAGGGCGCCCTAATGATCGACTGGTTCGTCGCAATTCTTCGCGAGCGTCCCGAGATCGCGTTCTTCGTCGTAATCACTCTGGGATATGCACTTGGCCGTTTGCGCATTGGGTCGTTTACGCTCGGTGCCGTGACAGGTGTCCTGCTCGCCGGGGTGCTTGTAGGTCAGCTCGGGATAGTCCTGCCGGGTGCGCTCAAGCAGGTTTTTTTTCTGTTGTTCTTATTCTCTATCGGCTATCGCACGGGACCCCAGTTCTTCCGCGGCTTGAAACAAGACGGGTTAGCGCAGGCCGCGTTGGCGGCAGTTTTTGCGTTCGTCGCGCTCGGCGTGGTCTATGTCGTCGCACGTGTGTTGGGATACGAGGCAGGCACGGCAGCCGGTCTGCTCGCTGGAGCCCTGACTGAATCGGCAACGATCGGAACGGCTGGCGATGCCATCAATCATCTTGCGATCGCAGAGGAAGCTCGGAACCATCTTGCGAACCAGATTCCTGTTGCCTTTGCCGTCACATATCTTGTTGGGGTGATTATGGCGGCATGGTTTCTTGCTCAGCTCGGTCCCAAAATCTTGGGTGTTGATCTTGCGGCCGAATGTCGGACGTATGAGGAGAAACAATCGGGCGAAAGAAAAGAGCTATTTGCGGCGTGGCGAATGTTCGAGATTCGGACCTTTCGCGTAAATTCCAATTCAATCGTAGCCGGTCGGTCAATCGACGATGTCGAGCGCATGATTGAGGGGGCGCGCATCTACGTCGATCGCGTTCGCCGCGATGGCAAGATTGAAAAACCGGGACTTGGCTTTGTCCTTAGAGCCGGCGACGTGATCTGCATGGCTGGCCGGCACGAGATCCTAATTGATCATGCGAATAAGTTTGGCATCGAGGTTCCTGATCGTGACCTTGCTCAAGGTGCGATCGATGCCGTCGACGTGATGGTCACGCAAAAAAAGATCGATGGCATGTCGCTTGTTGAATTAGGCCACAAGCCGTTTGCACGCAGCGTCTTCCTTCGCGGCCTCAGCCGCAGTGGCATTGCAATGCCCGTTATGCCGGCGACCATTGTGCAGCGTGGTGACGTGCTTTCAATCGTCGGGGCGCCTGAAGCCACAAAGGTGGCGATCGATGCGATCGGGGTAGCGGATCGCGTGACCGACGTCACAGATATGGCTTTCGTCGGGCTTGGCATTGTCGTTGGGGCCCTCGTTGGAATTCCCGCCATCCGTTTCGGCGCGCTGGAGATCGGATTGAGTCAAAGCGTCGGCGTGCTGTTGGGTGGCCTCGTATTTGGTTGGCTTCGCTCGGTACGGCCGGTATTCGGACGTATTCCAAGCCCCACGCTGTGGCTCTTCGAGTCCCTGGGACTGACGGGCTTCATTGCCGTGGTGGGGTTAGCAGCGGGCCCTGATTTCGTACGCGGTCTACAAGAGTCCGGATTAAGTCTCGTTTTTGCCGCGATGGCAGTGGTGATCAGCGCTCTATTCGCGACGCTAATGGTCGGGCATTTTCTGTTTCGCATGCACCCAGGGATTCTCCTCGGAGCGTGCGCGGGTGCTTGCACGGCGACGCCAGCTCTTGCGGCAGTTCAGGAGGTGGCGAAAAGCAGTGTGCCAACACTTGGCTATGGCGTCAGTTACGCCGTAGGCAACGTACTCTTGGCACTCTGGGGTACGGTGATCGTCTTCCTGCTGGCCTAGGACGGCGAGACCCGCCTCGCCTGACCAGTGCGGAACGAACAAATTCAAATGGAATATCATTGCGCCTTCGGGAGGCGCTAAACCGAAATGGTCAAAATATCACAACGGTAAAAATACTAGACCGGCGCAGAAAGCGGCGATCACTAAATTTGACTGTGTCAAGGTAAGATATCGAGGAAGTGATTCTGCCGGTTGTTATACCGTGATAGCAGATTAGTCATGCCGCGTATCCAGAGGGGGCTACGTGCGCGAACTCACTCGAAGCGTCATCATTACTGCTTGGATCGGCGCTATAGGATGGCTAGGCGCGGCAACGCGCGCTGAGGCACAAGTGAAGAGCACGGTGGCCGCGGCGCTAGCGACGAGTACGGGACAAACATCCGGAACGGCCGCGTCGAACTCGGAACCGTCCGGAACGGCCTCGTCGAACTCGGAATTGCTGCCGGCTGATCGCCAGGAAATTGCCGACGAGGAACGGCTATCTTGGAGTCTGAAAAAATTTCCTTCCCAGAAGTACATGAACGAGATCTATTGGCAGTTTCCCAGCGATACACCCGCGTTCTTTCGCGATTCCCTGATGCAGTTCGTTAGCCGCACCTATGAGTTTACGCGCGACAATTTTGATGGATCGAAGTCTCAGGCTTGGGCCGCGGGCGGCTGGGTGGCATTTCGATCGGGTCTTCTCTGCGACATGTTCGGGGTGCACGCCGCCTACTATTTCTCCCAACCTCTCTTCGCCCCGGACGATGAAAGCGGCACCAAGCTGTTGAACCCGCAGCAGGAGCCGCTCAGTATGCTGGGACAGCTATACGGGCGTATGCAGGTCCGTGACCAGGAGTTGCGCGGTGGCATGCAACTGGTGGACACGCCTCTCATCAATCCGCAAGACAATCGCATGGTGCCAAACACGTTTGACGGCACGACTGTGGTCACGCTTCCCGACAAGGATCGCAACTACGATTACGCGGTCGGTTATCTCTGGGACGTCAAGCAGCGGGATTCGAACGATTTCATTCCGATGTCAGATGCGCTGGCAGGCACCGATGTCGCAAACCGCGGAGCGACGTTCGGGATGGTCAAATACCGGCCGTTTTCAGGATTGTCGACCATATTCATGGATTACTTTATCGACGATTTCGTGAATACGGGGTTCGCTCAAGCAGAGTACGACTTTCAGCAACCGAAGAATGTTCCAAATTGGATTGTCGGCGCGAACATCATCGAGCAAGCAAGTATCGGAAGCGATCTGCTAACCGGAAGCTCCTTCTCGACCTATCAGGCCTCTGCCAAGGCGCAGATGACGTATGAGGGTTGGACTTTGTTCATCGCCGGCTCGAGTACCGGCGATCAATCCAAAATCTTCTCGCCGTTCGGCACCAAGCCAAACTATACCGATATGCAGCAGGTGTCGTTCGATAACGCTAATGAAAAGGCCATTGGCGGCAGCGTGGCCTACGATTTCGGCTACGCGTTCAGCAAGTATGGTCTCTCTGGGCTCAGCATAGGCGCTTGGGCTACGCACGGATGGGACGCCATCGATCCTACCACCGACTTGGGAATACCCAATCGGGATGAGTTGGACCTTTGGATACAATACCGTCCCACGGAGGGGCGGTTGAAAGGTTTCCGCCTAAAGACGCAATATTCGGATGTCTGGCAGGGAGGCAACGTGAGCAATGATCAACCGGAGTTTCGATTCTTGATCGACTACACTCTGCTCTTCCGTCCCCCATTAGGGTAGCTCGACGTGGTGGGCCTCAATGCGGCTCAAGTGACAAAGGTTTTTTTGCGGGTAGTCACGCACGCCGTCAGTCGTAACCGTCCAGTCGTTAGCGGTTTCACAATATCGACTTCCCATCACCCCCACGGCATTGCCGTATGGCAATGCAGCCAACCGCAATCACTACCTAAGCCATAATTATCGCCGTTGTAGTAGTCGCGGTCGCGCCGACCGTGATGGTGGTGATCACTGTGAACGTAATAAGGGTGGTGCTTGCGGTAATTGCTACGACCATAGTTGCCATAACTGTGGTCAGCACTAAGCGAAGAAATGCCCCCACGGCGATGAGCTTCGGCAAGCGGAACCGCGCTGGTCATAGCGAGCAAAACCGCTGTCCCAATCGCGAAAACGTGCTTCATCTGTTTCATGGCATTACTCCGTCAGTGCCATAAGGAGTATGCATCTGGCGCTGTGCAAGACTTGGCTCAGTCCATAGTCCTTGTTCACCTAATATAGGGCTGATTTCTGCCTGTTCTAGCCGGCACAAGCATCAACATGCTCATCGCCGGATCACGCCAGACCACCCAATGATTCAACTCATCCGGTCGTTGATGCAAGCGTGTACACAGACTCCGGTCTAAGTTCGCGTAAGTTGCAAGCAAGCCATTTTATTGTCTTTGGCGATTGCCCGAATAGTAACGGGGGTGCCGCCCTTGGGGACACGAAGATGGCGCTGCTCTGTTGCTATGACCATGAAAGGTCATTCGAAGAAAACCGTGATGAAGAGACCGCCGCTTTGAACTCGCCGTCAATCACGCAGGCCAACTACGAATACAAGAAACTGCTCGCAGGCGCCAAGACCCTTGCCGCGAATGGTATCGTCGTCCCTAACCAATTGTTCGCCTGAGCGACCAAAGGAAATCGTTCTCAAACTAAATGGCGAGGCGACCGTCTCTAGAGATCCAGGTCGCCAGCCATCTCCAGCTCGGCACGTGAGCGCACACGATCTTAATGATCACCAAGATAGGAACGATTAGAAACATTCCGCAACGCCCCAACTGGTGCCGCTGGCTGCTGTACGCGGTTCACACAGATCTATAGCCGGTACGCGCTCACGGGGCTTATGATGGCGATGTGACCAGGTGAAACCGGGTGCGGAGTCGAGAAAGCAATTTCACTTCCGTCTCCTAATTGATGAAGGGGGAGCAGCTCTGTACCGGCATGCAGTACAATTGGATCCCCTTAATTGCAGAGCTTCGGCAATATCGTAGGGAGTGGTTCTCGCGCGACGTAATTGCAGGCCTATCGGTCGCCGCTGTTCAAGTGCCCACGGCGATTGCCTACGCTCAACTGGCAGGCTTTTCGCCGGAGGTGGGGCTCTATTCCAGCATACTCCCCGTCCTTGCCTATGCCTTCTTTGGCTCTTCGCGCCAACTCATCGTAGGTCCGGACGCAGCCACCTGCATGTTGATTGCGGCGATCCTAGCTCCGCTGGCGGCGAGTTCTCAGGCGAACTACGCCACCCTCTCAGCGGCAATGGCATTGATCAGCGGAGCGCTTATGCTCATCGGTGGCGCATTGAGCCTGGGCTTCATCGTCAATTTCTTCGCTCTTCCAATCCTCATTGGTTTCCTCAACGGGATTGCGCTTTCCATCATCGCCGGCCAGCTCGGCAAGTTCCTTGGCATTGTTATAGAGTCGCGAGATTTCTTGCCGTCGTTGATTGAGCTCGCCGGTCACCTCAATCGCGTCCATTGGCCGACCCTGGCTGCGGGCGCGGCGACGCTCGCTGGCCTGATCGCGATAAGGCGGACAATCCCAAACGCGCCCGCTTCCCTTATAGCGCTGGCGGCGGTTGCCGGTGCCGCATATGCATTGGGTGCAGGCTCTTACGGCGTCAAGCTGGTCGGAGAGGTTCCCTCGGGCCTGCCGTCGCTCGGACTGCCCGGGATCGGTTATTCGGCCGTGCAGACTCTGGCATTCGACGCCGTCGGCTTGGTGATCGTGAGTTTCACTAGCGGTATGTTGACGGCACGCAGCTTCGCAGCGCGCAATGGCTACGAGATCGATGCCAACCAGGAAATGAAGGCCCTCGGTATCGCCAATGCAATGTCTGGATTGTCGGGCGGATTTGCCATCACCGGCGCGGATTCCAGGACGGCGGTGAACGACTCTGTTGGAGGCAAGACACAGCTTGTTTCCGTCGTTGCAGCAACGGCGACCGCTGCAGTAGCCATGTTCCTCGCTGCTCCCCTCGGCCAACTTCCGCTTGCGGCCCTTGCGGCGGTGCTCCTGTACTCGGCTTGGGGACTGCTCGATCTCGGCGCTTACCGGTACTTGCGCGCCATCGATCGCTTCGAGTTCCGTCTCGCGGTCCTGACGACGTTCGGCGTTCTGACGGTTGGCGTCCTGCGGGGCGTAGTCATCGCGATTATGCTCGCGATCCTCAACGTGTTGATCAAGATTTATCGACCCCAAGACGCAGTGCTGGGGCTTGTGCCAGGATTGGACGGCTACAACGACGTTGCACTCGACCCGAAGTCGGAAACGGTTGCGGGTGTGATTATCTATCGCTTCGAGGGCCCGCTCTTGTTCTTCAATTCGGATTACTTCAAATCGCGAGTGCGCTCTCTGGTTCGCAGCGCATCCTCACCAGTACGTGCGTTTGTGATGAGTGTTGAATCAATCACCCAGATGGATGTAACCGCCGTCCAGGCTATGAGCGACATCCATGCGGAGCTCAAGGCCAAGGGAATTCGTCTGCTCATCGCGCGTCCTAAGCTTTATATGCGCAAGTATGGCGAAATGAGCGGTCTCAGTGAGCGATTGGGGCGGGAGAACATTTTTCCGTCGATCCGTGCCGCTGTCGATGCGATCGCTCCGCAAGACGCACATGAAGGCTCGGCCTCAGAAAGGGGCGGATCAGGCGACCATTCCTACAGGAGCTATTTCGAGCAGCAGGAGCAAAAAGCAAAGGATGACCCGACCAGTTCGAACTCTTAGAAACGATCTTGCCGCCAGTGTGGTGTCGCTGCCTCTACGGCATGCAAATATTCTGATACATTATAGTCGCCACGTGATCTGATGGTGAAGATCGCTCATCACTATGTGAGGTGATCTCATGAGTAGTCGGAATTTGTTCGCATCTATTCTGATGGCTTGCTTACTAACGGTCTGTTTAGGGTGCCTTGCCCCAGAGGCCAAGGCCGCATCGGCCGGGCAGTCCTTTCTGAAGCCCGGCGAAAGCGCCAGGAATAATGTGATTGAGATCAAGCTTCGTCGCCGCGGCCCATGGCCTAACCTGCCTATAGCTCCGAGCTATCAAGCCTATGATTGGCCCTACTACTTCAGCCGCGGTCATTATCCGACGCATATCGGTCCAGGCTATGTCTACTCTGGTTATCCATACTACTACAGAAGCAGTTATCCGAGATACGGCGGCCGATGCTCCTATTGGCCCGCGAAGTCCTTGCGCCGAGCTTGGATGGACGCCCGCAGATGCGTCGGCAATTAGTACGGCCACTACGCCGATAGCTCGCAAGTGCCTTCGAACGAGTCGATGCTGTCTACCTGCGGCGACGTTCAGCGCGGTGTTCCTAAGCAGCTGTTCAAGGGCGCTCGCGCGCGAAGATCGATCGCTGTGCCAGAGAAGTTCGGTGGCGACGTGGTTGAGTTAAAACGATCGCGCTAATCTGACAACGCCGCTCGCCCCGCCTTGCTGATCTTATATCCGACTTCGCTTGCGTCCTGCGCGAAGGCCGAAACAGTCAGTCCTTCCGAAGTCCTGCTGCAAAACTTTTCAGCCCCCGGGCATGAGAGGTTAGATCCTCGATGGCAGCGGTCTTCTTATCGGACATGGCCTAGATAGCAGATGCGTAAAGTCCGTGATCGAGCTAAGTTTCTACCGCAATGGCACGCTACCTATCGCTAGGCGGTTGAGGGCAAAACCCAAGGAGCAATGCCATGAAAAGCATGAGAAGAATATTCATAATCCTGGCCGCGTTGTTGCCCGTCGCCGTGCTTGTCAACAGCACTTCATGGGCGCAAACCAAACTCGAAGCGTCTATCTTTTCTTTTGACGGTAAGGACTTTGTTCGAACCAACACGACCTTGATGGACAAAGGACAATCCGCCACCAAT
>Ga0134125_10006933_pt1 | contig 12799 bp, 13 predicted proteins | sample KB31751_FD_96464 | JGI IMG/M metagenome (GOLD analysis project Ga0134125, IMG submission 96464) | Terrestrial soil microbial communities with excess Nitrogen fertilizer from Kellogg Biological Station, Michigan, USA - KB3-175-1 | ecosystem: Environmental > Terrestrial > Soil > Unclassified ... | reverse complement strand
TTGCGTAAGGTATTTTCCGAACTTGACGCCCCCGGCCCCGCCATCCGCAGTATTCAATGCAAACACGCGGCTGAAGTATTCGACGTGGTTGTTTCCGCCATAGCAATATTCGAAAGCCGTCTGGTTGTGCTGATACATGGCGTTGCGCTGGGCCGCTCCGTTGCCGTGCGAACCTGCCCATGCGGTGGCGGCCGTTGCCGCAGCGAGGGTCGCGAGGAGAAGTGCAGACTTCGTTCTCATGGTTCCTCCAATGGCAGTTTGAACAGAATTGCGGAACCGCGCGGATGCGTAGCTCCAGGCAGTCAGCTACCGGCCCATTCCGTCTCGACGACTTTGCGGTGGTGATATCCCGCCGCGCCTTCGCGATTTTGTTTCTCGGCGGCGGCGCCGGCCATCGTCGGCGCGGTGATGCATTGCGCCCCGTTGGTGCGGTCACCTATTCCAGTCAGGTAATGCGTAAATTCGGTGCCCTTGTTGGCCACGTCATTCATGGCAGAGGAAGCCAACGGGAACACGCGACTGTAGTACTCGGTATACGGATTTCCGCCGTAGCAGAAGGCGAAAGACGCCGAACTGCTTTGGGATCCGTTGCCTGTTGCACCGGCCCACGCCGTAGTGACGGTGCCAACGGTCAGGGTCGCGAACAGAAGTACGGGAATCGATCTCATAAATCCTCCATGGGATTGGTGAATTCGCCACGGCCGGTCGGCGGGCGATATGAGATCGATAATTTCAAAGTATCAGCGGTGATTGGTGCCCACAAGTGTCGGTCGACTCGTTTAACCCCTGTCCGTCGTCCCCCTGATCTCCGGCCTTCTCGCCAGCACCACGTCGGTGTGGAACGGCGTGCCGTCCCGCAGGCCTGACACTTCCACGGTCGTGCCAGGCTTCATTTCCGCTTCGCGGTTGCGCAGGTCGGCCGGATCGATCACCGGCTGCTTGCCGACTTGCAGCAGCACGTCGCCCGGTTGCAGTCCGGCTTTCGCAGCGGGTCCGCCGGGATAGACATCGGTGACGGTGGCGCCGCGCGCCGCGGCGGGCAGGCCGGAGTTGGCCGCGACGGTGACGCCGGCGTAATCGGCGCCCAGCCAGCCGCGCACCACGCTGCCGTGTTCGACGATCTGCTCCAGCACCATCTTGGCGGTGCGCACGGGAATGGCGAAGCCGATGCCTTCCGCGCCGACGCCGCGCTCCAGCATCGCGGTGTTGATGCCGACCAATTGCCCGCGCGCGTTCACCAGCGCGCCGCCGGAATTGCCGGAGTTGATCGCCGCGTCGGTCTGGATGAAATCCTCGTACGGCGACAGCGCCAACTGCCGGCCTATCGCGCTGACGATGCCCATCGTCACGGTCTGGCCGATGCCGAACGGATTGCCGATCGCGAGCACCACGTCGCCCACTTGCGGCAGGTCGGCCGACGTGCTGATCGAGGGCAACCGGCCGGCATCGACTTTCAATACCGCGAGATCGGTGTCGTTGTCGCTGCCGACCACGCGTGCATGCGCCACGCGGCCGTCGTAGAGCATCACCTGGATGTCGTCGGCGCCGGCGATCACGTGGTTGTTGGTCAACACGTAGCCGTCCGGCGTGAAGATCACGCCGCTGCCCAGGCTCTGCTCGCGGCGCTTGATCGCCGGCCCGATATCGTTGCCGAACAGCCGCATCAGCGGATCGGTGGGAACCAGCACCTGGCGTTCGGTGACGATCTTGTCGGCGTAGATGTTGACCACCGCCGGCGCGGCGCGCTCGACCGCGTCGGAATAGGACACCGGGCCTGCGCCGAGGTCCGCGTGGGGTGTTTGCGCGACCGGCGCCGGCTGCAGGCGGGGCGCGAATCCCAGCCCTTCCCGCAGGCGCGCGCCCAGCCCCGGCCAGAGCAGGCCGATCACGAACGCAGCGGCGAGGCCCGCCACCGCGAATTGGAGGAAGAACAGGAGCGGTCGGGCGAGGCGCGGCATGGGAAATCGGGGAAGTCGCCGCGGCATTCGGATTGTGCGCGGCACAGGCGATCGTTAAACTAACACGATTTTGGGGCGGACCTGTCGCGAGATGCAGGGCATTTTCTGGCTGCGTGCCGCCGCCGGACGACACTCCGGAGATGGAGTCGAGGTTGACCCGGGTGCGCGAGCTTTTGATCTTCGGCCCCCTTGAGTCAGGGGGCGGTCAAACCCGCAAGGATTTGATGGGGGTTGTGGAAGGGTGATCGTGTAGGTAGAACGCGGATCGGCCAGAACCAGTCGGAGTTTCCTTGAGTGTGGAGAATCTTTTGATGGCGAACGAAGGGGTCAACCACGGCCGGCGCAGGTTCCTGGCCGGGACCACCGCGGTGATCGGCGGGGTCGGCGTGGTGGTGACGGCGATTCCGTTCATAGAATCCTGGCTGCCGAGCGCGCGCGCGAAATCCGCCGCGGCTCCGGTCACGGTCGACCTGGGCAACATCGAATCCGGCCAGATGGTGCGCTATGGCTGGCGCGGCCTGCCGGTCTTCATCGTCAACCGCACCAAGGAACAACTCGCCTCGTTGCCGGCCCAGGATCCGCGCCTGAAGGACGCCAAGAGCGAGAACACCGACCAGCAGCCGAAGTATTGCCAGAACGAATACCGCGCCATCAAGCCGGAATGGCTGGTGGTGATCGGCATCTGCACGCACCTGGGTTGCGTGCCCGACTACAAGGGCGAAGTGAAGCCCGAGCCGTTCGATCCGGAATGGCAGGGCGGTTTCTATTGCCCCTGCCACAAGTCGCGCTACGACATGTCCGCGCGCGTCTACGACGGGGTGCCCGCGCCAGCCAACCTGGTGGTGCCGCCTTATCACTTCGTGGACGCAACACACGTCCAGATTGGCGTCGATCCGCAAGGAGCCGCGGCATGACCGAACACGTGACCATCCGCCCGCGCAACCGCCTGCTGGCCTGGATCGAGGAGCGCCTGCCGATCCTTTCGTTCACCGCGTCGCACACCAGCGGCTATTACGCGCCGAAGAACTTCAACGTGATGTACTACTTCGGCTCGCTGGCGCTGGTGGTGCTGGTGAACCAGATCGTCACCGGCATCTTCCTGACGATGTTCTACACGCCGACCGGCGACGGCGCGTTCGCGTCGGTCGAATACATCATGCGCGACGTGGAGTGGGGCTGGCTGATCCGCTACATGCACGAAGTCGGCGCCTCGATGTTCTTCATCGTCGTCTACCTGCACATGTTCCGCGGCCTGATGTACGGTTCCTACAAGAAGCCGCGCGAACTCATCTGGCTGCTGGGCATGTTCATCTTCCTGGCGCTGATGGCCGAAGCGTTCATGGGCTACGTGCTGCCGTGGGGCAACATGTCGTTCTGGGGCGCCAAGGTGATCATCACCCTGTTCAGCGCGGTGCCGGTGATCGGCAAGGACCTGGTCACCTGGATCATGGGCGATTTCATCCCGTCAGGCGCCACGCTCAACCGGTTCTTCGCGTTGCACGTGATCGCGCTGCCGCTGGTGCTGCTGCTGCTGGTGGTGCTGCACATCGGCGCATTGCACGAGGTCGGTTCCAACAATCCCGACGGCGTGGAGATCAAGCAGAAAAAGGGTCCCGACGGCCATCCGCTGGACGGCATTCCGTTCCATCCGTACTACACGGTGAAGGATCTGTTCGGCGTCGGCATCTTCCTGATCCTGTGCGCCTTCATCATCTTCTTCGAGCCGACCGTCGGCGGCTGGTTCCTCGAACACGACAACTTCATCCCCGCCAACAACCTGGTGACGCCGGCCGAGATCAAGCCGGTGTGGTACTTCACGCCGTTCTACGCGATCCTGCGCGTGATCCCGAGCAAGGGTTTCGGCGTGATCGCGCTGCTGGCTTCGATCGTGGTGCTGTTCCTGGTGCCGTGGCTGGATCGCGGCAAGGTGAAGTCGATCCGCTATCGCGGCACGGGCTACAAGGTCGCCTTGGGCGTCTTCGCGCTGGTGTTCGTGCTGCTCGGTTCGATCGGCGCCGGCAAGACGACCGAATGGATCCCGGAAATCTTCGGACCGAACGCGGATCTCACCTCCATCGAGAACGCCTTCGGGCGCACCCTGACGGTGCTGTACTTCGGCTTCTTCCTGTTCCTTTGGGCTTACACCTATTTCGGTTGGGAAAAGACGAAACCGGTGCCCGAGAGGGTGACGGCGGTCCATCATTAGTACGCATCCGGGCGTGCGTGAAGCGGCCATCGCCGTCGAATGTGCTGTCCCTGCATCAAAAACGGCCATCCATGGCCGCACTTCCTGAAAAGCGAGTTCTGCCGATGCGAATGTTGAAAACAATTGGTCTGGCACTTGCACTGCTCGCCGGCGTCGCCATCGCCCACGCGGAAGAAAGCGGCTATCCGAACGCCAACACCAGCATCAGCGACCGGGCTTCGCTGCAACGCGGCGCCAGGCTGTTCTTCAACTATTGCGTGGGTTGCCACTCGCTGGAATACCTGCGCTACTCGCGCATCGCCGACGACCTTGGACTGACCGAACAGCAGGTGATGGACAACCTCGATTTCACCGGTGCCAAGTTCGGCGACCAGGTGAAATCGTCGATGAAGCCGGAAGACGCCGAGAAGTGGTTCGGCAAGGCTCCGCCCGATTTGTCGCTGGAAGTGCGCGCGAAAGGCGCCAACTGGGTCAGCGCCTACCTGCATTCGTTCTACGTCGATCCGTCGCGCCCGGTCGGCTGGAACAACACGGTGTTCCCCAATGCTTCGATGCCGTTCCCGCTCGCGGAACTTCAAGGCATCCAGACCGCGGTGATGGCGCCGGCCAAACCGGGCGAGGAAGCGACCGTCGAAAAACTCGAAATCAGCCGGCCCGGCCGTATGAACCAGGAAGAATACGCGCAGGCGGTGCGCGATCTCACTTCGTTCCTGGAATACGCCTCCGAGCCGGCCGCGCTGAAGCGCACGTCGATGGGCGCGTGGGTGCTGATCTATCTGGCCTTGTTCACCTTTGCAGCCTTCATATTGAAGAAGGAATACTGGAAGGACGTGCATTGACGCGCCGACGATGGTCTGCGCGTGTCAGGAGTAACGCCGGCCGATGAGCCGGCCACAGGGGACTCATCGCCATGACCCAAACCGCCCGTTCGCGTTCCGTACTCACCCTGTTCACCGCGTCCGACAACGTGCAGTGCCATCGCGTGCGCATGGTGCTTGCCGCCAAGGGCGTGGGTTACGACCGCGTAGAGGAAGCGCTCGACAAACCCAGCGAGGAGTTGCTGCAATTCAATCCCTACGGCGACGTGCCGACCTTGCTGGATCGCGACCTGGTGCTGTACCAGCCCGCGTTGATCTGCGAATACCTCGACGAGCGCTACCCGCATCCACCACTGATGCCGGTCGATCCGCTTTCACGTGCGCGGCTGCGGCTGGCGTGCGTGCGCATCGAGCGCGAGTGGCTGCCGCTGATCGAAACCATCCGTGCCGGGGGGCGTTCGGCGGAGCCGGCGCGCCGAAAGTTGCGCGACTCGTTGATGGAGACGCTGCCGCTGTTCAAGGCGTCCAGGTTCTTCCTCAATCCCGAGATGAGCCTCGCCGATTGCCTGGTGTCGCCCGTGATCTGGCGGTTGCCGATGCTCGGCGTGCAATTGCCGCGCGAGGGCAAGCCGATCCTTGATTACGGCGAGCGCATCTTCCGCGGCCAGGGCTTCGCCCGCAGCCTGACCCCGGACGAACGCACCCTGCACGAGGCGAACGTTTAGGGAATTCGCGTTCGCGGAGCGGGTGGCACAAGGAAGTGGCTTGGCCCTGCGGATCCCGGATGGGTCTGTCCAGGCTCTTCCAAAACCAGCTACGCTTGTGCTGCCTGAAATGGTGTCGAACGTGGCCGATCAACCCGTCATGACCTCCAACCGCCCGTATCTGCTGCGCGCGGTGTACGACTGGATCAGCGACAACGGGCTGACCCCTTACATATTGGTGGACGCCGCGCAGCCGGGCGTGCGCGTTCCCGCGCACACGATCCGCGACGGCCGCCTGGTGCTGAACCTGGCGATGCGCGCGGTTTCCAACCTCGAACTCGGCAACGAACGCATCTGCTGTCTTGCGCGCTTCGGCGGCGTCAGCCACGCGATCGACGTTCCGGTCGAAGCCGTGATGGCGATCTACGCGCACGAAAACGGGCAGGGCATGATGTTCCCGCGCGAAGAAGCCGGTACCGCGCAACCTGCCGTGGAAAGCCAGGACGAACAGCGCGACGAGCCCCGGAAATCCGAAGCGTCCGTCGAACCATCGCTCGAATCTTCTGAATCGCCGCCGCCGAAAGGCCCGCCGAAGTTGCGCGTCGTGAAATGATCACAGGAAGTGATCATCCCGGACAGCACAGGGATGTGCGTTGATCCGGGATCCCGCTTTTCATGGTGAACTCATTCCGCGCAGCACAGGGATGTGCGACGACACGAGATCCGGGTTGAAGCCGGTGATCATCCAGGGCAATACGTGGACGTAGGCTTTGGCTTCAATGCAACGTTTTTCTCGCTTGCGTGATCGGCACCACGTTTCCGCCGCTGGGGATTTCGGTGGTGATGCGCGGCTTCGCTGGCGGGGTCGCCGGGCCGGTGAGCGGCGCGTCGGTTGCGGCCCACGGGTCTTCCCGTGCAGGCAGGCTGTAGTTGAGCAACCGGTCGCCCGCCAGCGTCAGGCTGGCGCGATGGCGATCATTGCCGTCATAGCTGAGGTCGAAGCGATAGCTGCGCAGCAGCCGTGGCTTGCCATTGCGCCACAACGGACGCAAGGCGTGCAAAACCACGCTCTGGTCCAGCATCTGGGCGCCACACTCCGCGCACAGCCGTTGCGCGTGCGCGATCGCGCGCTCGCGCGCGCGCATCGCGGCGTACCAGACCAGGCCGATCGCAACGCAAACGGATAGCGGCAGCAGGGCGTCAGTCACAGATTTTCTTTCCGGCAAACATCAGCATTGTAGGAGAGGATATGCGGCCGAAGTGACCGCTTTCACACTACAGGGGTGGTCGATGCAACTGATATTTGCGGGTGGCGAACACTCGCCATTCATCCTGCCCGAAGGCATCACGGCGATCGGCGCGGCATCCGACGCCAACGTCGTGCTGGCGCAGCCCGGCATCGCGCCCGTGCACGCGCGCATCGAACGCCGCGGCGAGCGGGTGCAGGTGCAGCCCTGCGCGGAACCGGTGCGGCTCAACGGCCGCCCGCTGCGGGAGGCGATGGTGCTGAAATCCGGCGACACGCTGGAATTCGCTTCGGTGCGCTGCCGACTGGTCAGGGAACACGCAGGCGGCGGTGACCGCAGCACGCGCATCCGCTCGACCGTGCCGCGCTACGTGTTGCGCGGCGTCTCGGGGCCCACCTTCGGCCGCAATTTCGGCATCGAAAGCGCTTTGACGCTGGGCCGTCAGGCAGATTGCGAGATATGCATCCCGCTGGGCGAGATCTCGCGCAAGCACGCGCGGCTGAAACCGACGGTCGACGGCGTGCTGGTCGAGGACCTGGATTCGGCCAACGGCACCTCCATCAACGGCAAGCGGATCCGCAACGGCGTGCTGCAACCCGGCGACGAACTCGCGCTGGATACCGTGCGCTTCATGCTGCTCGCGCCAGCCACGGAAACCGCGGCGGCTTCCGGGGCACCGGCGCGGCAATCGCACCTGTTGCGCATGGGCGCGCTGGTTGCGCTGGCGGTCGTGCTGGCACTGTCGATCGCGAAGGCGGTCGGGGCGTTGTAGTCACTCGAACCGCATCGACAGGTCGATCGCGCGAATGTGCTTGGTGAGCGCGCCGATCGAGATGTAGTCCACGCCGCATTCGGCGATCTCCCGCACGCGCGCGAGGTCCACGCCGCCGGATACTTCCAGCGGCGCGCGTCCATCCGTCAGCGCGACAGCCTCGCGCAGCATCGGCAACGGGAAATCGTCCAGCAGCACGCGGTCGGCGCCGCCGCGCAGCGCCTGCGCCAGCTCTTCCAGCGATTCCACTTCGACTTCCAGCAACAGGTCGGGGTGCCTGGCGCGTGCCGCTGCGATCGCCGGTTCGATGCCACCGGCCGCTGCGACGTGGTTCTCCTTGATCAGGACCGCGTCGAACAGGCCGATGCGGTGGTTGGTGCCGCCGCCGCAGCGCACCGCGTACTTCTGCGCGATGCGCAAACCCGGCAGGGTCTTGCGGGTGTCGAGGATCTTCGCGCGGGTTCCGGCCACTGCGTCTACGAAGGCGCGCGTTGCGGTTGCCGTGGCCGAAAGCGTCTGCAGGAAGTTCAACGCGCAGCGTTCGGCGCCGACCAATGCGCGCGCCTTGCCTTCGACGTGGCACAGCACCGCTTCGGCCTGGACGTGATCGCCGTCGGCGCACGCCCATTCGATGCGTGCCTCCGCGTCGAGCGAGCGAAAGCACGCCTGCGCCCAGGGGATGCCGGCGACTGCCGCACGCTCACGGCAGACGATCCGCGCGTTCGCGCGCGCGCCGGGATCGAGCAAGTCGGCGGTGACGTCGCCCGTGCCGAAATCCTCGGCCAGCGCGCGTCGCACGTCGGCGTCGATGATTTCCTGTGGCGGCGGTTGAAGGTCGGACATGACGATCTCGCGGAGTACGAGATTGTCGCAAGAAAGCCGGCCGGGGGGTGAGTGGCGGGGCGCGAAATCAAAGGGGGCGCGGCAGGAATGCGATGCACCGACAAGAAGCGAACGTTCGCAACCGGGAACCTCGCCGGGCGCTGCAACGGCGCGCCCTCACCATCCGCGGATCCCTAGCCGTTCTGCCGTTCGGCCTGCGCCTGCCGCAACCGTTCCACGATCGCATCCAGCGCGCGATCGAACAGCGGTACTTCCTCGAGGATCAAGGCGCGGCCTTCGTGCAGTTCGCCGGCCAGTTGCTGCGCGCTGCGGTCGGCCACTTTCAACCCGCGCCGGTTGACGAAGAGATATTTGCCGCTGATCGGGCTGATCCAGGACAATTTGGCGCGCTCGCGGGTGCCTGCCTCGTCGATGAATTCGATCCATGCGCCGACCTTCAGCGCGCGCACGGCCGCCAGCGATTCTGCGTTGTCGGTGCCGGTCGCGTCTTCCGGCGTCGCCGGTTCGGCGGCTTCCTCGCCGAGGATTTCCGCCACGCCTTCGGCGGCCGGCAGGGGTTCCACGATTTCGATTTCCGCCGGTGCCGCGGACGCAGGCGCTTCGCCGAGCTGGCGGCGCCAGAAGTCCTGCAGGTCGTCCAGCAGGCGGCGCAGGTCAGGTTCCTGGAAAGCGACCGTGGTCAGCCCCTGCCGCAGTGTCTTCTCCAGCCAGGGCAGGCGTTCGCGCAACAATGTGCGCTCGTGTTCGTCCTGCGGCGTCTGCGCGCTCTCGACGAACTCGTCCACGAAACGCAACGCGCCGTGGAATTCCTGCGACTGTTCGCCCTGGCGCAGCAGCACCAGCACCAGGTAGTTCGCCCATGGCCGCGTCAGCACGCCTTGCAGCAGCGTCGGCAACGGATGGCCTTCCATGCGCGTGACGATCTCGCGCGCGGCGCGGCGGCGCGCTTCCTGCAGACGTTCGCGGCCGCGCGCGGCTTCCGCGGCGCGCTGCTCGGCGAGATCGGCGCGCTTGCGGTTGTTCTCGACGAACGCGCTGAAGTCGGCGAGCTGGCGATCGAAAACGCCGACGTCGTCATCGAAATCGGCGAGCAGCGCCTCGACCACGCCCTTGGTCTTGTCGTACAGGCGGCGATCGCGATCGGATTCCTCGGACCAGCCCTTGGCGGTGTCGGCCAGCAGGTCGAGCAATCGCCGCGCCGGATGCGAGGCGTGCGCGAACATCCGCCGGTCGAGGATCGCGACCTTGAGGTACGGGATCTGCAGCCGCGACAGCAGCACCTGCATCGGCGCCGGGATGGTGCGGTCCTGCAGGATGTATTCGAACAGCATGCCGACGAGATCGATCGTGTCTTCGTCGGCACCGGAAACGCGGCCGCGCGATTCACCGGACAGTCGACGGATCTGGCTCATCAGCTCGTCTTTCAGCCGCTGGACCACGTGCGCGGCTTCGTGGCTTTCCAGCGGCACCGGCTGTGCCGGCAACGGCGCGGCCTCGCCCTGCAACAGGGTGAGCGCGCCCAGCAATTCCGCGGGCGTCAGGGACGTTACCTGCGAGCCGGAGGGCATCACGTCTGCGCTGCGGCCCTGGCGCCGGCCCGCCAGCAAGGCGGTGAGCGTGTGCATCAGTTCCGCGTGCAGGCCCGCCGACTCGTCCGCCAGCACCGCCGCGGACGCGGCGGCGACCATTCCCGCGTGTGCTTCGGGCGTGCCCGCTTCCGGCGCTTCGCCCGGCGCGCGCGCGAAGGCGTAACGCAGGTGTGGCAGCACGCCGGCCTGCATCAGCAGCGTATTCACTTCGTGATAGAGCGCATCCAGCCCCGCCAGCACGTAGCGCTCGAACAATTTCAGGACGATCAGGCGGACCTTGATGTCGACGTCCATCTCGCGCAGCGCGGCGCGGAACGCATGCGCCAGCGCGGCAGGGCCGAGCGGATTGTTGCCGTCGTCGATGCGATGGCCGCCGCAGATCACGGCAAGGCGCTGGTTCAACGCGTGCAGCGCGCTGGAGAGCCGTCCGTCGGCCTTGGACACCATGCTGGCGACGGCCAGCGATTCTTCCAGTTCGCTGTCGTCCACCAGCGACAACTGGCCGCTGCGCGCCGCCGCCGCGGCGGAATCGGAACTCTCCGCGCGCGTGCGCGGGCGCCCCGCCGCGAATTCGCTGAAGCCGCGAGAGACTTCCTCGCCGAACAGCCGCTCCAGCAGCGGGCGCTTCTTGCGCGCTTCGCGCATGCCGTCGAAATATTGCGTCTGCGCGGCGTTGCTCTCAGCCTTCTCCGCGAGATCGAACAGCGCGTCGTCGACGTTGTCGAGCAGATTGGTGGCGAGCTCGTGGCTGCGCTTGAGGGTGAGCGCGCGCACCGCGCCGAGCAGTTCGCCGACGCGTTCGCTGCGTGGGTCGCCGCGGCCGGCCAGTTCCACCACCTTGCCCGGTTCGGAGCGCGGATCGTTCTGTGGTGTGGTCATGGCGGTGCGCCGGGTTGCAGTTGGCAAAGTATGGCGGAGGTCTGTAGCCGGGTCGTGATGCCGGTCACGGATCGATTGTCTGCGGTTCAGCGGGGAAAGTCGTTGAGCTGCAAGGTGCCGATTCCCTCTTCCGGCAGCATCACCGGGATGTCGTCCTCGATGCGGTAAACCACCTTGCCGTCCGTGGTGATCAGGCCCGCCTGCAGCGGCGCCCTGACCTTCTCGCCGGCGACGGTATCGAGTGATCCCGCCTCGACCGCGCGGTTCAACGCCGTCAGCTCGTTGGCGTTGAGCATGCGCAATGGCGTCTTGCTGATGGGATCACAGAGAATGTCGAGCAACCGCTTGTCCACGCCGTTCCGGCTCCCTGATTTTGCCGCCGGGTGCGGCCCCGGCACTCGCGTACAATAGCCGTTTTGGGGCGAGTCGACCAATGGCGGCCAGACAATCCAGCCCGCGTGTCGGCGTGGTGATGGGCTCGCGTTCGGACTGGGAAACCCTGCAGCACGCGGCGGAGATGCTGGAGCGCTTCGGCATCGCGCATGAAATCGAAGTGGTGTCCGCGCACCGCACCCCGGACAAGCTGTTCGCCTATGCCGAAAGCGCCGCAAAACGCGGCCTGCAGGCGATCATCGCCGGCGCCGGCGGCGCCGCGCACCTGCCGGGGATGCTGGCCGCGAAGACGCGCATTCCCGTGCTCGGCGTGCCCGTGGAATCCAAATCCCTGCAAGGCCTGGATTCGCTGCTCTCGATCGCGCAGATGCCGGCGGGCGTTCCGGTCGGCACTTTGGCGATCGGCAAGGCCGGGGCGGTCAATGCCGCGCTGCTGGCCATCGCGATCATTGCGCTGGAGGATGCCAAGGTTGCCGGGGCGCTGGAGAAATATCGGGCGAGGCAGACCGCGGACGTGCTGGAAAATCCCGATCCGCGCAAATCGCCGAAAGCATCGAAGCGATGAGCACGATAGGCATCCTGGGCGGCGGCCAGCTCGCGCGCATGCTGGTGCTGGCCGGTGCGCCGCTGGGCGTGCGCTTCACCGTGGTGGACAGCGCCGAAGATGCCTGTGCGGGTCAGGTCGCGCCGCTGATCCGTGCCGACTGGCGCGACTTCGGCGCGCTGGAGAAATTCGCGCGCGACATCGATGTCGCCACCTTCGATTTCGAAAACGTGCCGGCCGAAACCGCGCAATGGTTGACCCGACGCACGCAGGTGTTCCCCAACCCGCGCGCGCTCGCCATCGCGCAGGATCGATTGGCCGAGAAAACCTTGTTCGGCGAATGCGGGTTGGCAACCCCGGCATTCGCTCCGGTCGAGACGCGTGCCGATCTTGAAAATGCGCTGCGTACGGTCGGCGCGCCGGCGATCCTGAAAACGCGCAGGCTCGGCTACGACGGCAAGGGCCAGTTCCGTTTGAAATCCGCCGACGACGCGGATGCCGCTTGGGGTGCGCTTGGCGCCAACACCCACGGCTTGATCCTGGAAGCTTTCGTGCCGTTCGAGTGCGAGGTGTCGGTGGTCGCGGTGCGTGGCCGCGACGGCGATTTCCGCACCTGGCCGCTGACGCGCAACTGGCATTCGGATGGAATTCTTTCCGCGAGTTTGGCTCCTGCGCACGTGGACGACGCGACAGTGCGAGCCGCCTTCGCGCATGCTCGCACGATCGCGGAAAAGCTCGATTACGTCGGCGTGTTCGCGCTGGAACTGTTCCTGCACAAGGGCGAACTGCTCGGCAACGAGATGGCCCCGCGCGTGCACAACTCAGGACACTGGACCATTGAGGGCG
>Ga0134125_10006932_pt1 | contig 12802 bp, 9 predicted proteins | sample KB31751_FD_96464 | JGI IMG/M metagenome (GOLD analysis project Ga0134125, IMG submission 96464) | Terrestrial soil microbial communities with excess Nitrogen fertilizer from Kellogg Biological Station, Michigan, USA - KB3-175-1 | ecosystem: Environmental > Terrestrial > Soil > Unclassified ... | reverse complement strand
GATGCCGATGACGCCGAGCGGCACGCGCATCATGCCGACCTGAATGCCGGACGGACGATGGCGGAGATCGGAAATCTCGCCGACCGGATCGGGCAGCGCGACGATTTCGTCGAGCCCCTTCGCCATCGCATCGATCGTCTTCGCGGTCATTGCGAGGCGATCGACGAACGCGGCGTCGTGACCGGACGCGCGGGCGGCCTCGACGTCGTGCGCATTCGCTTCGAGCAGCCGCTGCGTTTCGCGGCGCAGCGCACCCCCGGCGCGTGTCAGCGCAAGGTTCTTCGCGTTCGGGTCGGCGCGGGCGACGACGCGCGATGCGGCGCGTGCCGCTTCGCCGATCCGATTCATCCGGTCCACGAGATCGGCGATCTGCGCGACGCCCTTGTCGGCGAGGTCGTTCATCCGTTCATTCTACCCGTGGAGCGCGCCCTCTCCCGGCAGCGGGAGAGGGCTGGGGCGAGGCTTAACGCGCCGCAACGATCGTCTCGACGCCCGCCGGCGTGCCGAGCAGGATCACGTCGGCGCCGCGACGTGCGAAAAGCCCGACGGTCACCACGCCCGCGATTGCGTTGATCCGATCCTCGAGGGTCGCCGGGTCGTCGATCCGAAGATCGGAAACGTCGAGGATCGCGTTGCCGTTGTCGGTCGTGAAGCCCATTCGCCATTCGGGATAGCCTCCGATGCGCACCAGCTCGCGCGCAACGTAGCTTCGCGCCATCGGAATCACTTCGACCGGCAGCGGAAAGCGCCCGAGCATATCGACCTTCTTCGACTGATCCGCGATGCAGACGAACCTGCGCGCCACGGCGGCGACGATCTTCTCGCGGGTGAGCGCGCCGCCGCCACCCTTGATCATCGCGCCCTGCGGGGTCACCTCGTCGGCGCCGTCGACGTAGACCGGAATGTCGCTGACGTTGTTCAGCTCCTCGACGTCGATACCGTGTGCCTTCAGCCGCTCGGCGGTCTTGACCGAGCTCGCGATCGCGCCCTTGATCCGAATCCGGCTCTTCGCCAGCCCGTCGATGAAGAAATTCGCGGTCGAACCCGAGCCGACGCCGAGCCATGCATCTTCGACGACGTAGCGCAACGCCTCGCGCGCAACGAGCTGCTTTTGCGCATCCTGCGCCGCGTTGTCGCTCAAAGCAGCGCTCGTCGCAGATCCGCCAGAACGCCCGCGAGATAGGTGATGAACCGCGCGGCCTGCGCGCCGTCGATCACGCGGTGGTCGTACGACAGCGAAAGCGGCAGCATCAGCCGCGGCGCGAACTCGTTGCCGTTCCACACCGGCTTCGTCGCGCTGCGCGACACGCCGAGGATCGCGACTTCAGGCGCGTTGATGATCGGCGTGAACGCGGTGCCGCCGATGCCGCCGAGCGACGAGATCGAGAAGCAGCCGCCCTGCATGTCGGCCGGGCCGAGCTTGCCTTCGCGCGCCTTCACCGAGAGCTCGCCCATCTCCTTCGCGATCGCAAGCACGCCCTTCGCATCGGCGCCCTTGATCACCGGCACCACGAGTCCGTTCGCCGTATCGGCCGCGAAGCCGATGTTGAAGTACTGCTTGTAGACGAGGTTCTCGCCGCTTGCATCGAGCGACGCATTGAAATCGGGGAATTGCTTCAACGCCGCGACCGACGCCTTGATCAGGAACGCGAGCATCGTCACCTTGGTGCCGCTTTTTTCCTGCTCCTTGTTGAGCGCCACGCGCAGCGCCTCGAGATCGGTGACGTCGGCATCGTCGAACTGCGTGACGTGCGGAATCATCACCCAGTTCCGCGCGAGGTTCGCGCCCGAGATCTTCTTGATCCGCGACAGCGGCTTCGTCTCGACCGCGCCGAATTTCGTGAAGTCGATCTGCGGCCACGCCAGAAGCGAAAGGCCGCCGATGCCGGCAGCGGGTGCTGCACCGGTTGCCGGCGCAGCGAGCGCCGATTTCACGTAACGCTGCACGTCCTCGTGCAGGATCCTGCCTTTCGGCCCCGATCCGCCGACGCGTCCGATGTCGACGCCGAGCTCGCGCGCGAACTTGCGCACCGACGGCGATGCATGGGCAGTGCTCGCAGCGGCTTCGTTCGCGGGCGCGGCACCGGCTTGCTGCTGCACGTCGGGGCGCTCGACCGGACGCGAGACCCCTTCGTTCGCTGCGGCGGGCACAGTTGGCGGCGGACGTTGCGCGGCGTCCGACGGTGCGCCGATCGGCGGCACCGCGCGATCGGCGTTGTCGGGCATCGACGGCGGCGTCCGGCGGCTCGCGGGCTCGGCGCCGGTCTGTGCGGTCTTCAGCGTCAACAGCGGCGCGCCTTCGCTCACCTTGTCGCCGACCGCGACGCGTACACCTTCGACGACGCCGCCGATCGGCGCCGGCACTTCCATCGTCGCCTTGTCCGATTCGAGCGTGACGAGCGGATCGTCGGGCTGCACGACGTCACCGGGCTTCACGAAGACTTCGATGATCGGCACGTCCTTGAAGTCGCCGATGTCGGGCACGCGCACCTCGATCGTCGCTCCGGCGGGCGGTGTGGCGCTCGCCCCTTCGCCCGGCATGTCGGCGCGTCCCTTCTCGCCGCGCGGCGCCGGCGTGACGAGTTCGGGCGCCGGCGGCTCCGTGGCCGTTGCCGCGCGCGGCGCTGCGCGGGGAGCGGCCTCACCCGCGCCTTCGGCGCGCCCTCTGCCGCTCGCGGGAGAGGGCTGCCCCGCGCCGCCGTTGCCGCTCGTTCTTGCGGCTGGCTGCTGTCGTGATTCGAGCGTGAGCACGAGCGAGCCTTCGCGGACCTTGTCGCCGACCTTGACTGCGACGTTGGCGACCTTGCCGGCAACGGGCGACGGCACGTCCATCGTCGCCTTGTCCGATTCGAGCGTGACCAGCGAATCGTCGACGGCGACCTCGTCGCCGGGCTTCACGAACACTTCGATGATCGGCACATCCTGGAAATCGCCGATGTCGGGAACCTTGACGTCGATCGTGCTCACGTTTGTCACCTGTCGCGCTAGACGGTCCACGGTGCCGGTTTCGCGGGATCGATCGCGTACTTCTTCATCGCGTCGGCCACCTTCGACGCGGGCAGCGCCCCGTCATCGGCCAGTGCCTTCAGCGCGGCGAGCGTGACGTAATAGCGATCGACCTCGAAGAAATAACGCAGCTTCTCGCGCGTATCCGAACGTCCGAAGCCGTCGGTGCCCAGCACGACGAAGCGTCGCCGCACGTACGGCCGGATCTGGTCCGGGTACGCACGCACGTAATCGGTCGCCGCGACCACCGGCCCCTTCGTGTCGCCGAGGCAACTTTCGATATGCGACAGCTCGGGCTTCTCGTTCGCGTGCAGCATGTTGTTGCGCTCCACGATGCGGCCGTTTCGCGCGAGCTCGGTGAACGACGGGCAGCTCCACAGATCCGATTCGACGCCCCAGTCGTTGCGCAGCAGGTCCGCGGCGGCGATCACTTCGCGCAGGATCGTGCCGGATCCGAGCAGCTGCACGCGCGGCGCCTTCGCTTTCGCGTCGCCGCCGCCGAAGCGGTACATGCCCTTGATGATCGATGGCGCAGCGCCTTCCGGCATCGCCGGATGCTGGTAGTTCTCGTTCATCACCGTGATGTAGTAGAAGTGGTCCTCCTGCTCCGCGAACATTCGTCGCAGGCCGTCTTGGATGATCACCGCCACCTCGTACGAGAACGTCGGGTCGTACGACATGCACGTCGGGAACGCCGACGCGAAGAGCTGCGACTGCCCGTCCTCGTGCTGCAGGCCCTCGCCATTGAGCGTCGTGCGTCCCGCGGTACCGCCGAGCAAAAAGCCGCGGCAACGCATGTCCCCTGCCGCCCACGCGAAATCGCCGAAGCGCTGGAACCCGAACATCGAATAGAAGATGAAGAACGGGATCATCGGCACGTCGTGCGTCGAGTAGCTCGACGCGGCCGCCATCCAGTCGCACATCGCGCCCGCTTCGTTGATGCCCTCCTGCAGGATCTGGCCGCGCTTGTCCTCCTTGTAGAACATCAGCTGGTCGCGATCCTCGGGCGTGTAGAGCTGACCCAACTGGTTCCAGATCGCGAGCTGGCGGAACATTCCTTCCATGCCGAACGTGCGCGATTCGTCGGGCACGATCGGCACGATGTGCTGGCCGAGGTTCTTGTCGCGGATCAGCGTCTGCAGGATCTGCACGAACGCCATCGTCGTCGAGATCTCGCGCTCGCCGGTGCTGGCGAGGAAGCGCTGGAACGTCGCGAGCGGCGGCACGGCGAGCGGTTTCGATTTCGTGCGGCGCGACGGCAGGTAGCCGCCCAGCGCCATGCGCCGCGCGCGCATGTACTCGAGCTCCTTCGAGCCTTCCTCGAACTTGACGTACGGCACTTCCTCGAGCTTGTCGTCGGGCACCGGAATCTGGAACCGGTCGCGGAACACCCGGATTGCGTCGCCGTGCATCTTCTTCTGCTGGTGCGTGACGTTCTGGGCTTCGCCGGCGCCGATGCCCATGCCGTAGCCCTTGATCGTCTTCGCGAGGATCACCGTCGGCTGGCCCTTGTGGTTGACCGCAGCGTGGTACGCCGCATACACCTTGTGCGGATCGTGGCCGCCCCGGTTGAGGTTCCACACGTCCTCGTCGGAGTAATCGGCGACCATTTCCTTCAACTCGGGCGTGTTGAAGAAGTACTCGCGCACGTACGCTCCGTCCTTCGACTTGAACGTCTGGTACTCGCCGTCGAGTGCCTCCATCATCCGGCGCATCAGGATGCCGTTCTTGTCGCGCGCGAGCAGCGCGTCCCACCGCGAGCCCCACACCACCTTGATCACGTTCCAGCCGGCGCCGCGGAAGTCGCTTTCGAGCTCCTGGATGATCTTGCCGTTGCCGCGCACCGGACCGTCGAGGCGCTGCAGGTTCGCATTGATGACGAAGATCAGATTGTCGAGGTTCTCGCGCGACGCCATGCCGATCGCGCCCATCGACTCGGGCTCGTCCATCTCGCCGTCGCCGCAGAACACCCAGACCTTCCTGCCTTCGGTATTCGCCATGCCGCGGTCGTTCATGTATTTCATGAAGCGCGCCTGGTAGATCGCCATCAACGGACCGAGGCCCATCGACACCGTCGGGAACTGCCAGAACGTCGGCATCAGCCACGGGTGCGGATACGACGCGATGCCGTGGCCGTCGACTTCCTGCCGGAAGTTGTCGAGCTGGTCTTCGGTGAGGCGCCCGAGCAGGAACGCGCGCGAATAGATGCCGGGCGCGCTATGTCCTTGGAAGAACACGAGGTCGCCCGCGTGCTTGTCGGACATCCCGTGCCAGAAGTGGTTGAAGCCGACGTCGAAGAGCGTCGCCGCCGACGCGTAACTCGCGATGTGGCCGCCGACGTTCGTTTGCTTGTTCGCGCGCACCACCATCGCCATCGCATTCCAGCGCGAGAACGAGCGGATCCGGTGCTCGAGCGACTGGTCGCCGGGAATGCGCACCTGCTTGTCGACCGGGATCGTGTTGACGTACGCCGTGTTGGCGGAAAACGGCAGGAACGCGCCCGATCGGCGCGCCTTGTCGATCAGTTGCTCGATCAGGAAATGCGCACGGTCCGGTCCCTGCGTTGCGAGAACGCCGTCGAGCGCATCGAGCCATTCGCGGGTTTCCTGCGGGTCGATGTCGGGGATGCGGTCCATGGTCGACTCCTGTTCTTCGTTCCAATGGTCATTGTATGCGCCTGCGCAAAAGCCCGAGCGCGGCGGTGATGCTCGCGCCGGCGAACGCCGCGAAGCCGATCCGGTAGCTGCCCGTCGCACTCGATAAGAGCGCGAACGACGGCGGTCCGATGACGACGCCGGCGAACGTGACGAAGCCGGTCGCGCCGGTGACCTTGCCCGCGCGACCTGGCGGCGCCAGACGTGCGACCTCCGAAAGCTGCACCCCGTTCCAGCCGATCGCCGTTGCGCCGAAGAGCGCCGCGAGCACCGCGATCGAAAGCGGCGACCACGCCGCCGTCGCGATCGCCATCAGCGCGCCGCAGACGCCCGCCAGAAAGCCGATCGTCGCGAGGACGACGCGGGGCGCAAGCCAACGATCGGCGACGTAGCCCCAGCCGATGCGGCCGGCGACGCCGCCGAGGGTCGCGGACGTGAGCGCGAGGCCGGCGGCGACGAGCGAGAAGCGCAGCGACTCGGTCAGATGCACGACGAGAAAGCTGGTGAGGCACATCTGCGTCGCCGAATAGGCGAACGAGACGAGCGCGAGATCGCGCAGCGCACGCGACTCGCGCAGCAGCGCGAGCGGCGCGAAAATGCCGGCGACGCTGATGCGTCCCTTCGGATTGCGATCCGCGTCGAGGCCCACGCGGATCGGCTGCGCGATGACGACGATCGCCACGCCGACGAGCGCCGCGAGCGCGAACGCGACGCGCCAGCCGGTGGCGAGCGCGAGCGCCGGTAGGAGCGCGCCGGACAGCGCGGCGCCCGCGGGCACGCCCGTCTGCTTGATCGAGAACGTGAGCGCCATCCGCGCGGGCGGCGCGGTTCGCTGCAGCAACTGCGACGAGGCGGGCGTGATCGGTCCGTAGCCGAGCCCGATGACGACCGCCGCGACGGCGACGATCGCGAGCGCGTGCGCCGGCGCAAGTGCGATCGCGGCAACGCCGACCGCGCAAAGGACGACGCACGCCTGCGAGACGCGAATCGACCCGTGGCGCTCGATGAAGCCGCCCGATGCGAGGCTCGCGAACATGCCGCCTGCGTAGACCAGTCCCACGAACGCGCCGATCCAGCGTGCCTCGATGCCGAACGCGCGGGCGATCTCGGGTGCGAGCACCGCTGCAGCCGTCGCCGCGAACGACGTGTAGACCTGGATCGCCAGCGTCGCGGCGAGCGCCACGGATGCCGTGCGCTGGGAAGGCACGGCGGCGCTCATCTCTTCGGGCAGGCGAGCGTCCGCTGCTCGGTCACGACGACATCGACACCGAGGTCGTGCGGCGCCATCGGCACGTCGTCGACGACCTGCATGTCGAACGCGCCCGCGATCCGTGGCGCCGTCTTCGCAACGAACGGCAGCAGCCGGTCGTAATAGCCGCCGCCATAGCCGAGCCGTCGCCCGCACGCGTCGAACGCGACGCCCGGCACGAGCACCCAGTCGACCCGATCGAGCGCGAACTCGGGACACACGGCGCGCGGTTCGGGAATGCCGCGGTAGCCCTGTTCGATGTCGCGCGCAGCGTCGACGATCCGGTAAGCGCGAAGCATCCGCGTCGGCACGTCGACGCGCGGCGCGACGACGATCTTGCCCGCTTCGAGTGCGCGCGCGACGACGAGCATCGCATTCCATTCGCTGCGAAACGGCAGCGTCAGCAGCACCGCGCTCGCCGTGGCGAAGTTCTCCATCGCGCCGATGCGCGCGGCGATCGCCTGCGATGCCTGCTCGCGCCAGGCCGGGTCGAGCGCATCGCGTCGCGCGAGGATCGCTTCGCGCAACGAGCGCTTGCGCTCGCGCAAATTCAAATATCGGCCTCCGCGCGTCCCACGATCGCGTCGACGACACCCGCGACCGCGAGCAGTTCGGTGTCGCCGCCGGCACGCCCGAGCAGTTGCAATCCGACCGGCAGGGCGGAGTGACCGATCGGCAGCGAGATGCCGCAGTAGCGGAACAGGTTGCCCGGCCGTGTCAAACGCAACGCGTCGCGGCTCCACGCCCCCGCCTTGTCCGCAGTCCGATACGGCTCGATCGGCGGCGCGATGCGGGGACAGGTCGGGCACAACAGCGCATCGACGCCGGCGATCGCCGTCTGCGCCTGCTGCGCGAGCCGCGCAAAGCGATGCTGCAAATCGAGGAACGTTTCGGCGCGAAGCGAAAGACCCGGTGTGATCCGCGCCGCCGCGATGGCATCCATCCGCTCGAGGTTCGCCTCGACGCGGGCGCGTCCGAGATGCGCGACGAGCTCGGCCCCGAGATAGCCGCCGAACGCCGCGTCGAGATCGTCCACCGGCGGCAACGTGACCGGGACGATGCGGGCGCCGGCTGCGCGCAGCGCGCGTTCGGCATCGTCGATCGCAGCGGCGACATCGTCGTCGAGATCGTCGAAGAAGTGCGCGACCGGGCGGCCGAGCACCAGCGTGTCGATCGGTCGCGGCCGCTTCGGCGCTTCACCGGACAGCGCGTGCCAGACGAGCGCGACGTCGTCGACGCGATGCGCGAACCACCCCGGACTGTCGAACGTCGGCGAAAGCGGAAACACGCCATCGAGCGGCAGCCGCCCGGCCGTTGGCTTGAATCCGGCGACGCCGCAAAGCGCGGCGGGTTGGCGCACCGAGCCGCCGGTGTCGCTGCCGAACGCAATCGCGCAAAGGCTGGCGGCCTGCGCGACCGCCGATCCGGACGACGATCCGCCGGGCATCCGATGCACGTTCGCGTCACGCGGATTGCGCGGCGTCGGATGCGACGGATTGAACGTGCCGAACGCGAATTCGGTCGTGCGCGTCTTGCCGAGGACGATCGCGCCGCTGCGCTTCAGCGTGCGAACGATCGTTCCCTCCTCCGGCGTGCAATCGCGCACGTCGACGCGCGAACCGGCGGTGAGCGGCATGCCGCTCACCGCATACAGGTCCTTGAGCGCGATCGGCACGCCCATCAGCGGTCCGAGATCCGTGCGCGCTGCCAGCAGCGCGTCGACGGCGCGTGCGGCCTCGAGCGCGCCTTCGGCGTCGACGTACGTGAAGGCATCGAGCGTCGCGTTCTCGCGCTCGATCGCATCGAGCAGGCGCGTGACGGTCGCGCGCGCGCCGAATGCCCTCCGACGCAGGCCGTCGCCGTAGTCGGCCAGCGACACGCGGGCAAAGTCGGCGGGACGGGCGGTGGATGCTGCGGATGCGGTGTTCGACTCGTTCACGCGGGAATCTCCTTGGCCGATGGCGGCATGAGCCACCACCTATAATGGGGCATACGCAACCGTGCGGCCGCCGATCATTTTCTTGCCATGAACCACGCCCATCACGTATACCGCCGGCGCCGCGACGCCGTATTGAAGTCGATGCGCGAGCGCAGCGGCGGCGGCGTGGCGCTCGTGCCGACCGCCGCGGAAGTGCCGCGCAATCGCGATTCGCTCTACCCATTCCGCCACGACAGCTATTTCTATTATCTGTCGGGCTTTCCGGAGCCCGAAGCGGTGATCGCGCTGATCGCCGGCGACGACGGCGATCGCCACGTGCTGTTCTGTCGCGAGCGCAACGAGGAGCGTGAGATCTGGGACGGCTTTCGCTACGGTCCGGACGCCGCCCGCGAGATCTTCGGTTTCGACGAGGCGCATCCGATCTCGGCGCTTTCCGAGAAGCTGCCGCAGTTCGCGTCCGACCGGCCGGCGCTCTTTACGCCGCTCGGCCTTTTCGAGCCCTGGGATCGCAAGGTCACCGATCTGCTGAACGAAGTGCGCAATCGCGTGCGGACCGGTGTCAGCGCGCCGGAGGAGGTCGTCGACGTGCGCACGACACTCGACGCGATGCGGCTCGTGAAGGACGACCACGAGCTCGCGCTGATGCGCCGCGCGTGCGCGATCTCGAGCGCCGCGCACCGGCGGGCGATGCGCGCGGCACGTCCCGGCATGTTCGAGTACCAGATCGAGGCCGAGCTGCTGCACGAATTCCTGCGCGAAGGCGCGCAGGCGGTCGCCTACAGCTCGATCGTCGCGTCGGGTCCGAACGCCTGCGTGCTGCACTACCGCGACAACAACCGGCTGATGACCGACGCCGATCTGCTTCTGATCGACGCCGGTTGCGAATACCAGGGCTACGCATCGGACATCACGCGTACGTTCCCGGTGAACGGCCGATTCAGCGGACCGCAGAAAGCCGTCTACGAGATCGTGCTCGCGGCGCAGCTCGCGTGCATCGAGGCGGTCAAGCCCGGCGCGCCGTTCCACGATTACCACCAGGCCGCCGAGCGCGTGCTCGCGCAGGGCTTCGTCGATCTCGGCCTGTTGTCGGGGCCGCTCGACGCCGTGCTCGAAAGCGGCAGCTACAAGCAGTTCTACATGCACCGCGCAGGGCACTGGCTCGGCATGGACGTGCACGACGCAGGCCTCTACCAGGTGCACGGCGAATCGATGCGGCTGGTGCCAGGCATGGTGCTCACTGTCGAGCCGGGCGCCTACATTCGCCCCGCCGACAACGTGCCCGAGCGCTTCTGGAACATCGGCGTGCGCATCGAGGACGACGTGCTGGTGACGAGCGACGGCGTCGAGAACCTGACGGCGACCACGCCGAAGTCCGTAGCCGACGTCGAAGCCGCCGTCGGCAAGTGAGGGCCGCAGCGTCGCAAGCTTCAGGAGATCATCGCGTTCATGACGTCGCGATCGCCGGTGCGGGACCGGTGGGTGCGACGCTCGCGCTGGCGCTCGCCGACGCCGATCTCGACATCGTCGTCGTCGATGCGCGCGCTGCCGGTGAAAGCATGCGCGCCGATCGCACGCTCGCACTGTCCCATGGCGCACGCCTGATCTTCGAGCGGCTGCACGTCTGGACGCCGCTCGCATCGGCGCCCGGTGCCGTCACGCCGATCGTGGCGGTCGACGTATCGCAGGCGGGCGGGTTCGGTAGCGTTCGCCTCACCGCGGACGAGCAGGGCGTGCCGGCGCTCGGCTACGTCGTTTCGTACCGTGCGCTTTCGCAGGTCCTCGACGCAGCGCTCGCGCGCGCCCGCATCGACGTTCGCTTCGGCGCATCGGTACGAAGCGTTCGCGCGTCCGCGGACGCGGCGGCGGTCGAGATCGACGAAGCGCCGGATGCTGCACTTCGCGCGCGCCTGGCGGTGGTCGCCGACGGTGCGGCGTCGTCGGTCCCCGGCATCGGCCGGCGTCGCCACGATTACGGGCAGGTCGCCGTCGTCGCGAGTGTCGCCCTCGATCATCCGCACGGCTGCGTCGCGTACGAGCGTTTCACGCGCGACGGACCGATCGCGCTGTTGCCGCAGCGCGATCGCTACGCGCTCGTATGGACACGCAGACCCGCCGATGGGCCGCAGCTGCTCGCGTTGAGCGAGGACGCGTTCCTCGCTTCGCTGTCCGCGCATTTCGGCGCGCGCGTGCGCGGTTTCGTCGAGGCGTCCGAGCGGCGCGCGTTTCCGCTGGCCCTCGAAGTCGCCGACACGATCACGGCGCCCCGCGTCGCGGTGATCGGCAACGCCGCGCAGGCGCTGCACCCGATCGCGGCGCAGGGATTCAATCTCGGCCTGCGCGATGCGTGGGAACTCGCGCGGATGATCGTCGACACGCCGCGCGACGCGATCGGCTCGCCGGCGATGCTCGCGCGTTATCGTCGAACCCGCACCCGCGATCGCCGTGCCGGCATCGCGTTCACGCACGGGCTTGTGCGACTGTTCGGCAACGAGGCGCCGTGGTTTCGCGTGCCGCGGGGCGCCGGCATGATGCTGCTCGACAGCATTCCGCTTGCGAAGCGTGCGTTCGGACGCGCGATGCTTTATGGCGTGCGCTGAATTCCGGTTCGTGTTGTAACGGCACGTTTCGTTGTAAGTCTCCGCGACCCTACTCCGGCCTACAACGCATTCGGGACAGGGCCGGCAGGCGACACCTCGCCCGTTCCCGATAATGGCTTCGCAGTGCCTGCGCCATTCGCGCGCAGGTGCGCGGCGCCGGGTTCCCGGCGTCGCATCGCCGGGCGTCCGCCCGGCGCTTCCCTGGATCGAAAGGAGATACATGAAAACGAGGCAATGGATGCAGATCGCCGCAGTCGCGTCCGCGATCGGCCTGACGGGCACGGCCATCGCGAACGACACCGACCGAACGCCGAGCACGGACACATCCGCGGCGACGATGGACAACGGCGCGGCGATCCACGCGAACACGCCGGGCGACAACGGCAGCCCGAACAACGCGACGACGGGTGGCAATGAAAGCTACGGCACGTCCGACCTGAACGGCAACGCATCGTCGTCGACCACGTCCGACTTGAACGGCAACGGATCGTCGTCGACCACGTCCGACTTGAACGGCAACGCGGCGACGCCGAACGGCGATTCGACGTCCGGCACGACAGGCCAGGTCGAGCGCGGCGCGGCGCAGGACAGCACGATGACCTCGCCGCAGTCGACGACATCCAGCGATGCGAACGCGCCGAGCGGCGGCGCGCTCTACGGCAGCGGATCGAGCGCGACGTCGGTGAGCGGCCAGGACCGGCTCGGCAACACCGATTCCGACAATTTCGACGCGCGGATGAGCGATTACGCGGCGCAGCACAACGGCCGCATCAGTCGCGACGAATTCATGTCGGAGATGGGCAACCGCTGGGACCAGCTCGATACGCGGCACAACGGGCTGACTCCCTACGAAGTGCAGGAGATCTTCGTTTTCACGCCGCCGGTGAATGCGGCGCCGGCACGCAGTGGTTCCGACGTGCAGTCGGGTGACATGGGTCCGAGCAACGCGCGCGGCCAGTAACACCCGGCGCTGACTCGTTCCCTTCGATCGGCGACGCGAAATGCGTCGCCGATTGCTTGTCGAAGTGCCGCGACGCTCGTCGTCGGGTTCTCGACGCGACGATGCGAATCGGTATAATTTCAGCCCCTCCGAAGGAAACCTCCCTCGAACGTCGTGCGCATCGGTGGCCATCTATTGCCGAACAACCTCGCCGTCGCGCCGATGGCAGGCGTGACCGACCGGCCCTTTCGCATGCTGTGCAAGCGCATGGGTGCAGGCTACGCGGTGTCGGAAATGGTCGCGGCGAATCCGAAGTTGTGGGGCACCGACAAGTCGCGACGACGCACCGATCACGCCGGTGAAGTGGCACCGATCGCCGTGCAGATCGCCGGCGCCGATCCGGCGATGATGGCCGAT
>Ga0134125_10006931_pt1 | contig 12803 bp, 11 predicted proteins | sample KB31751_FD_96464 | JGI IMG/M metagenome (GOLD analysis project Ga0134125, IMG submission 96464) | Terrestrial soil microbial communities with excess Nitrogen fertilizer from Kellogg Biological Station, Michigan, USA - KB3-175-1 | ecosystem: Environmental > Terrestrial > Soil > Unclassified ... | reverse complement strand
CTTTGCCGGCCGGGCCAGGCAAAGCATCAAGACAGCAGCCGTGAGATAGAGACATGCGATCGCCACATACACGAAGCCGATGCCCAGCACGGTTAACAATCCGGCACCGGTCAACGCACCGGCGATGCGTGCGCTATCCTGCGTCGTGCGTGACAGACTGATCGCGCCCACCAGTTGCTCGGCCGGCATGATGTCGGCGAGCAGCGCACCGCGCACGCCGAGATCCGACGGGCGGATCAGGCCCATGATCGCGACAATGATCATGACATTGAGCGGGGCCAGATGGCCGGTCAGCGCCAACGTCATGATGGTCGCTGCGAGTGCCGTATAGGCAAAGCGCATCGCGGCCAGAAGATCTCGGTGACCCATGCGGTCCCCGATCATGCCAAACACCGGCGCGATCAGTGTCCCGACATACTGCAAGGATGCGAATATGGTGAGCAACAGCACCGAGCCGGTCTCGACCATGATGTACCAGCCAAGAACCAGCGTCTCGACCTCGAACGCCCAGGAGGTGAGCAGATCGGAGGGCCATTGAAAGCGATAGCTGCGGATGTGGAATGGCTTGAGCGCGGAAATCCGCGCGGTTCGGCTCAAGACGCGATGACGCGTTTCACGGCGTTCCCTGCCCTTTTTCTTTGGTTTTTTTGGGTCTTTTAGAAGGCTCCCTATTCAAGCAGCGTAGCGCCGACGATCCCGGTGTCAATTCATATCGCAAGCTGGTGTCGCCGAACTCGAAGGCCCCTTCGACATCGGCCGTATCACTTGCTTACTTCACGACCTCCAACGAAGCGCGTCCATCGCGTGGGCCATCAGAATGCCGATACTCAGAATGATCAAAGTCCCTGCCAGAGCCGAGGCCATATACCGTCTCCTTTGCGCGGCCCCGTTAAAGGGGCGAGCGGTTGCACAGTCAAAACGATTCAGAACCACGAATGTCGATACCCGGCGGCTGGTGCGTTCGGGTCACAGCGGCCCGCCCGCAACAGCCGGAACGCCCCCGGGACCAAAAGAAAACGGCCCCAGCGTGGGGGCTGAGAACGAGCTGGGACCGTTCAAGAGCGGGCGGCACAGGGGAGGATGCAAGTGGCCCGCGGTCCTTTATGTGCGTTCGGACGCCCGCCCTCCCAAGGGTCAGCGGCTTCACGATCAGTCACATTGGCGAGATGATCGCATGCCCGCCCAAGGCTTGGCGCACAGACCCTCGCGAAGGGGTCCTATCCTCCGCCTGCGCCAGGAGGATCATTTCTGCAAAACCGAAAATGACGCGCCCAAGCGGCATAATGAGGCAATAGCGCGATACCGGCGCCCATTCCTAAGGCCTTTCCCGCGCAAAGTTATCCCCTGCGAAGGTGACCAACGCCGCTGTCACTAGTCGACAGCGGCTCAACCGCTTGGATACATGAGGTCTCCGGGCTGGGGGTTCGTCATGCGTAATTGGAAGGCTGAGCTGGACGCGTTATTTGCCGACACCACGGCATTTGCACAGCGGTCCAGGGCAAAACCCGAGCAGGCCGCTCCACACCCGCGCGAAATTGTCGCAAAAGCCGCTTTTCCACCGGTCGCACGGGGATCGGAATATGAAGAAATCAGAAAGCGGGTGCTAAGCTTTCGGGCGCACCAGCAGAGGTTCATTCGGGAGCGGGAGGAGTATGCCGCTTCCATGTTGCGCAAAATGCGAGCGGTCAGCTCGGCCTCGCACTAGCGCCAGCAGCACTGGTCATCGCCCTCCGGTAACCGGTTCAACTTCACTATTCATCGTCGCGCGACAGCCGTTGGCGCTGTCATGCCTCGACCGAGGATTTGGTTTGGCGATCCGAGGGGTCTACCCACTTGGGCCGCTATCAGCCCAATGTTCTCGCTCAGCTTCTGAATGTTGGTGCGCTCGTTCATGGCGCCCGGTGAAACTTTGTGTCTCGAGATTTGTTTCCTCAGCGCGAGACACGACTAATTGTTTTCAGGATAATTGATGAGTTAGTAGGACGTGCTATGTAGGCACGTCCTACTAACGGAGCCCTATTCAGGAGAAAAGAGTGGCCAAAGCTACGAAGAAACGACCGGCACGCAAGCCATACACTGCTGCTGATGTCAAGTTGCTGAAGCAGCATTCGAAGGCGAGAACGCCTGTTGTAAAGATTTCCAAGCAGATGAAGCGATCGGTGGGATCGCTGAGGCAAAAAGCCTTGGATCTTGGAATTGGTCTCGGCCATCAGCGATGATGATGATCATGGGCAGCCGGCGGCTTTCTTCGATCAATTAGCTGCCGAAAGAGCTCGACCATGCCGCGCCGGCTGAAATCAATGACGACCTCGTGGTGCTTCATGCCCTTGGCGCCCTTTACCAGACCTAGATTTCTCAAGAGACAATAGTGGCCGTCGCTCATCCGGGCCAATCGGCGGTCTTTGAAAATCCCTAAGGGACGCATCGATTCGACCTGATTTTGCGACCGGCTTCGGTCCCCCGCCATTCACCAAAGCTGTGAATGTGATTTTGGCGCAACTGGGGAATCGTGAAGATCGTCATATGAAGATCCGTCACGGCCGCAAAGAAGACGGACGCTTGGGGGCTGGCACGACCAGTTCAAATCTGAGAGCCGCCCCAAGGGTTACGGGGGCGGCTCTTTTTCTGCCTTTACAGCTTTGGCGCATCTTCCTGTTCTGTGCGCCTAACCGGCAGCCACCGTGCCCGGGGATCGATGCTCGCGCCCTACGACTGAATTCCTATTCCGTTAGGGCTCCTTGAGGGCCAAGCTTGAGCCATCGATTCGGGCGGGGGCAGATCGATGACGAACAGCCCAAGATACTCGTCTGCAGCAATCCGAGAGGCTTGGGAGAAGGAAGCAAAACGGCTTTGGGACAGACGGACGCACGGCCGAGGTGTCGCCCTGCTGATCGTGGAAATGCTGGCGCTACCGGCCGGCTTGATGCCGAATAGCGCAAGGCCACTCACGTTCGAATTTTGGCGAGACCAGAACAAGATCCGCGGACGTTTCATCGGGGCTGATCCCGGCATTGGCGTCGTGGTCGCCAAACTTGGCGAGGATGGGCTTCCACTACCCAAATAACGGAATCTCCAGCGCCGCCGGGCAAGAACTGTACTAGAGGTAGCGTAACGGCGGCGTACAGCGTAATACCGTGCCCCAGTGTGACCGGGCGCAGTCAAGTGGGCGCCGAGACTGTGAATAGGTACGCGCGACTCCCCGACAGCGTCCAAGATGCCCCCGGTACACCGACAACGCGGCGGCACGCTGCTTCCTCATCTCTGGTCATCCAACTTGGATACCGTTCCCGAGCGAAGTACGTCTCAATCGCGATGTTGTGCAGCGCGGTTCGGCGTTGTGCGTCGCGAGACTCCCTTCTTGCTTTTGTCTCGGCAATTCCCTCCCATCTAGGTAGAGGGCGAGCGAATACCTGTATCCGCAATGCTCCAAGGAGGGGCCCGACGCGCGGGGACGCTCGTCGGGCTTCTTATGCGTTGGGGGTTCCTACGGTGAAGAGAAAGAGCCGGAAATGAAAACAATACTGGTTCCGATCCTGGATGGTTCGGCCACAAGATCCGCACTGGAAACGGCAGTTACGCTGGCGCAGCGTACCCAAGCCTATATTGAAGGCTTTGTATTCAGGTTCGGAATTCCTCATTACGCCGCCGCCGAGTTGGTCATTCCATTTGCGGAATATGGAGCAAAAGCTGAAGAGGAAGCTGAGGAACTTCGGCGCTTATTTGAGACCGTCATGGAGGAGCATGGCATTCCGCCTGCCGCCACGGCTTCCAGTTCACCGTGCTTCGGCTGGCTGACAGCAGCGCCGAATGGTGAGGACTTTCTCGGAAGTTATGGGCGCGCCTTTGACGTCACCGTGCTCAGTCGACCCGACGACGAGGCCATCGGTCCTCTTAATCGTGTGATCGAGGCCGCGCTCTTCGAAAGCGGTAAACCCGTTCTGCTAGCACCGCCGCAGCCTCCCAAGCGGATCGCGACCAGCATCATGATCCATTGGAATGGCAGCACTGAGCAGGCTCGTGCAAACGCTTTTGCCATCCCGTTACTTCACTTGGCGAGCCGAGTAACCGTGTTGAATGTGATCGGCGGACAAGACGTGCCGGGGCCGTCGGTCAATGAGATCATTAGGCAGCTGCGTTATAGTGGGATTGTGGCCGAACGCATGGACGCAGAGCTGAAGGGGCGCAGCACGGGTGAAGCGGTGCTGGATGCGGCAAGAGCACAGGGATGCGATCTGTTGGTCAAAGGCGCTTTTACCCGGAACAGGCTTCGACAAATGGTGTTCGGTGGCGCGACCAGCCACATCATGAAGCACGCAAATCTGCCCGTGCTAATGGCCCACTAGAGACGCACGCCGTGCGGAGTTAAGTAACAGAAGGTCAAACGGCCAGTTTCGAGACAACGGAATGCAGCGCGAAGCTGAACCTTGCTCTCTGCAGCCCAGAGATCAATCGAAAGCCCATCATATGTTATGATCGACGGTGATGATGCACCGCTTCAACCTTTGAGTGGTCCCACCTCCCCCAGCAACATCGGACGGCCCCGCGGCGAACTAAATCGGAGCAACTAAACGATTGCGCTCGGCGTTGTGTTCGCACTTGTGCCGCTGCCGCCGGCCATGAACTGCGCCGCGCCGCCTCGGGTTCATAGTGCACCTCGATCACTAGTGATCCGAGGAAATCGCGTTTGGCGAGGCAATAATGCTTGCGATCGTACGTGTCTTAGCCGCTTTGGTGCTGCTCGATATCGGTTTTGCCCATGCGCGCGACGACGGCCGCTACGCCAACTCACCGATGAAACCCTGGTTCGAAAGCCTGCACAACAAGGACGGTATCCAATGCTGTGCCGTCGCGGATGGGATGGCGCTCTCAGACGTCGATTGGGATACCCAAGATGGCCACTATCGCGTGCGGCTCGACGGGCAATGGGTGGTCGTTCCGGACGATAGGGTCATCACTCAGCCAAACCGGATCGGTCGGCCGATCGTTTGGCCGCAATATCTCAACGGTAAGCCCATCGTCCGCTGCTTTATGCCAGGGACCATGACCTAAGATCGCGTGCGGCCGCCACCACCGTCCTTTTGGCCTCCACGATCATGAGCCCTGTCATTGCGTCAAACGCTGCTCGCCGCAGCGCTCAGTACTCGCCGGGCGAGCTCTCTGGCCGTGCTGCAACGCACTTCGCTCTTGCAGCCGCGAACAGCAGCAACTTGAGCAAGTGCATGCACGCGCTCTCGTTGAGCTTTGTTCTTGTCAAACGGGTTCCGTCGGATCAGAGTTCAAGACACCGGCGCGCATTAATGCCGGTTCAATTCGAACGATTATGGGGCGGAAACCATGAATAGATATTCTATTGCGTGCGCCACATTGTTCAGCCTGGGCTACACGCTCTCACCATTAAGTCATGCGCAAGAAATCGCCAACCCGGATCAGTGGTCTCCTTCGCGCGCGGCGAAGATTTCTCCGGTCACTCAAGATCAGCTCAACACAGCAGACAAGAACACAACCAATTTTCTGCTGACCAACGGCAATTACGCTCAGACGCGCTTTTACCCCGCCAAGCAGATCAACCGCGACAATGTGAAGAAGCTGCACGTCGCGTGGATCTTCCAGACCCAGGTGAAGGAATCCCTGGAAACGTCGCCCATTATCGTCGACGGAGTGATGTACGTGACAACATCGTTCAGCCACGTCTACGCGATCGACGCCAAGACGGGCGAACAGCTCTGGCACTATAGTCACAAGATGGGGCCTATAACGACCTACTGCTGCGGTCCCAACAATCGCGGCGTCCAGGTTCTGGGTGACAAGGTTTACCTGGCGACGTTGGACTCCAAGCTGGTGGCACTGAATGCAAAGACCGGCGAAGTCGTCTGGACAACCGATATCGCTGATCCCGAGCTTGGTTACAGTGAGACGATGGCTCCGACGGTGGTCAAGGATAAGGTCTTGATCGGCACCAACGGCGGCGAATATGGCATCCGCGGCTTCGTCAGGGCCTACGATGCACAGACTGGCAAGCAGGTCTGGAATTTCGATACCATCCCCGAAAATACCGTCGGCGTATGGGCGACCAAGGACGCCACGGGACGCGATATGCATCGTGATATCCAGGCCGAAAAGGACCAACTCGCCAAGATCGGCGATCCCTACAAGAAGCTGGGCGGCGGCGTCTGGCAGAATCCCGCCGTGGACCTCGCCACGAACCGGATCTACTTCGTGGTCGGCAATCCATCTCCCGACCTCGACGGCTCCCTGCGTCCCGGCGACAATCTTTACACCGACTCGCTTGTATCGCTCGACCTCGACACCGGCAAATACGTCTGCCACTTCCAGTACATCTCCCACGACGTGTGGGATCTGGACGCCGTCAGCCCGGCGGTGCTGGTGAATGTTAAGGACAAGAGCGGCAAGACCATTCCAGGCGTGATCCATGCCGGCAAGACCGGTCACATCTATGTTCACGATCGGAAAGATTGCAGCCTGATCCGTTTCTCCGAGGCAATGGTTCCGCAAGAAAATATGTGGACCCTGCCGACGAAAGAGGGGGCGCGCATGCTTCCTGGCGCAAATGGCGGCGTAGAATGGTCGCCGATCGCCACCGACCCCGGACAGGATCTCGCCTACGCGATCAATCTGCATCAGCCGATGCACTACCGGGTCGATAGCTCGCCCTATCCCAACGGCAAGCTCTGGCTTGGTGGGGCTTTCACAGCCATTCCGGGTGAAAAGCAATCAGGCAACATCACCGCCGTCAACTACGACACCGGCAAGATCAAGTGGCAGGTGAAGACGCCGGAGCCGATGATCGGCGGCATTCTTGCCACCGCGGGCGGTCTGGTCTTTGCCGGCGAAGGCAACGGCAAGTTCGCCGCCTACAACTCGTCCAACGGTAAGGAATTGTGGAGCTTCCACGCCGGAGCGGGCGTCAATGCGCCACCGTCCAGCTATATGGTTGGCGGCAAGCAATACATCGTTGTCGGCGCGGGCGGCAACACCCAGGTGAATTTCAGGCGTGGCAACAACATCATCGCCTTTACGCTCGAGTGAACGGACGGGTCTCGCGACGTGATCACCAGATCATGATCCGATTGGACGGAATCGGATCATGATCTCATCTCTTCGTTCGAGCATGATCTCCGCGCAAACACTTCGCGTTTGTCGCGAAGGAAAGCCGGTTTCCACCTTTCCGGATCATGTTCTAAAGCGGGGCCGGTTGCGGCCCCGCTTCTGTTGAGCCTCACCGGAATGAAATCAATGGTCAGCAATTTGATCTGGATGGTCTCGCGCGGGATCCTCCTCGGGGCATTATTGAGCGCGGCCCCTGTCCTTGCGCAAAGCATAGCCGAGAAGGTCGAGGTCTGCGCCGGCTGTCACGGCCAGGACGGCAAACCGGTCGACAAGACAATTCCCATCATCTGGGGACAGCAAGCCGGCTACATCTACATCCAGCTGCGCGACTTCAAACGGGGTGACCGCAAGAATGAGATCATGCAGCCGATCGTCTCGTCCTTCGAGAAGGCCGACATGATGGCGATCGCGGAGTATTTTGCGCAGAAGCGGTGGCCTGAGCTCGGTCAGCCGCGCTCGCCAAAGAATGTTGCACAGCGGGCTCTCAGCGCCGAGCATTCGGTGGGTTGCACCGGCTGCCATCTCGAACAATTTCAGGGTGATGGCACCGTGCCGCGGCTGGCTGGGCAAAGCCAGGCGTATCTCGCCAAGACAATCGCCGATTTCCGCACCGGTGCGCGTGGCAACAATCCCGGGATGACCGACCTGATGCGCGCGACATCTGCCGATGATCTTGCGGCGCTGACCGAATATCTGGCGGGGCTTTAGTTAGCCTGGACGCACGGTTTGGCGCTCACGGCGCCTTGAGTTGCTCCCGCAACAACGACACGGTCGTAAGATCCGCGGCGCGTTTGCCGGAATTGTCCTTCAGCGAACGATCGGCTCCCCGTGCAAGCAGCCGATTGGCGATCTCGGCACGCCCCCCCTCCGCGGCAATCATAAGAGCGGTCCGGCCGCGCGCGTCACGATCATCAATACGAGCACCTACATCCAGCAGATAGCTCACGACCTTGAGTGCGTCCGCTTCCGCGACCTTTTCATCCGCACCTGCAGCCCACATCAAGAGTGTGAGATCGTTCGCGTAGCGGGCATTGACGTCGATGTTTGTGGCGAGCAGCCGCTTCACGATGTCAAGCTTGGCCCGAGCCGCCGCGTAGACGATTGGCGGCTTCCCAGTCTCGTCGGGTGCGCGCCCGTCGGCGCCATGCGCGAGCAGCAGTTCAACGATGGCATCGCTGCCGGCATAAGCCGCAGCCGCAACCGGCGAGGCGCCGCTCCGCCCGGTCAGCTTGACGTCAGCCCCCCGGTCCACGAGGCGTTGCGCGACGGCAACGTGGCCTCGTTCGGCCGCAAAATACAGGGCAGTCGCCCCCGACAGATTACGTGCGTTGATCAGGGCGCCGCGCGAGAGCAGGAGGTCGACCATTTCCAAATGGCCACTCCGCGCGGCATGGCTAAGGGGCCGCGCGCCGAACCGGTCGCGTGCGTCGACTGAGGCACCACCGTCCAGCAATTCAGTCGCCAAGCCGGTACAATTTCCGTCCGCAGCCGAAAACAGAGCGAGCGACACCTCGATCGCGCTCATCTGCCCTTTTTCGACGCGAAACCGATTGCCGAGCTCCCGGCACCGTTCGGTGTCAGCGGCGCCTACAGCCAGCGTAGTGCTCAGAACCGCGACGACGGCCGTGGATACAAACAGAACATGCCGGTACAAGATAGCGCCCTCCCCGCACAGCCCTTCTCGTCAGGATGACACGGCGGCATGAGCCTGCCAAGTTGTCCAGTCTACCCGCTCATCCAGCGTCAGAACCGTATCGCATAACAGGCGAAGCGGCTTCCGCTGAGGGGTCCACCTCGGATTTGGCCGTCCTCGCTGACTCGGCCTCATCATGTCGATTGTATTCTGGCGCCAAGCAAGCCGAGCTGCCTACTGGGCAACACAGTCGATACCCACGTGCGCGCTCGTTCTCATCACACGACCTGATACGCATTGCGGCGCAACATGCAAAAAGAGACTCCTTGTCAAGCGAGACAATGCGCCGGATGAGCGAACTGTCTCGCTCATCGGCTAAGCTTTGGAGGAAAACTCAGAGTGTTCGCGGAATGCTGCAGCTGAAACAACGCGACCGGCCGCCATGTCATTTGGCAACAAAGGGAGGAATGCAAATGTTGAAAGGCAGTATCGGACTGATCGCTTTGAGTAGCTTGTTTCTTTCAGGCGCAGCGTTGGCCCAAGACAAGATCAAGATCGGTGTCACGGCAACGCTCGAGGGCACCTACACCGTGCTCGGCGAAGACGGCATGCGCGGCTTTGAGACGGCGCTCAACGTTTTCGGCAAGAAGATCGGCGACAAGGAGCTCGAATATGTGGTGGCCTCGACCGATGCGACGCCGGATTCGGCCGTACGCGCGGTGCGGAAGCTGATTGAGCAGGACAAAGTGCAGATCCTGCTCTCGCCGCTGTCGGGCGACGAAGGTATTGCAGTGAAGAATTTCGCCAAAACGCACCCCGAACTGACCTTCGTCAACGCGGCATCCGGTGCGCAAGAGACGACTTATGTCGACCCGGCGCCGAATTTCTTCCGCTTCAACATGGACGGTGCGCAGTGGCAGGTGGGCCTTGGCAAATATGCCTATGAAAACAAGGGTTATCGAAAAATTGCGACCGTCGGCGAGGACTATTCCTTCGTCTACACGCAGGTCTTCGGCCTCGTGCTCGATTTCTGCGGCGCCGGCGGACAGGTGACGAGCCGGCAATGGGTGCCGCTCGGCACCAAGGATTTTGCATCCGTCATCGCAGCCCTGCCCGACGATGTGGACGCGATTTATCTCGGGCTCGGCGGCGCCGACGCCGTCAATTTCCTGAATCAATATCAGCAGGCTGGCGGCAAGGCGCATCTGATGGGCGGCTCGATCCTGGTCGACCAGACCATCTTGTCCGCCAAAGGCAGCGCCAAGAACGCGCTGATCGGCACGATTGCGGCAAGCGGCCAGGCCGACACGTGGGACGATCCAGGTTGGCAGAAATTCGTCAAGGCCTATCAGGATGCATTCCCGCCGGAGAAACGCTTTCCGAGCCCGTCGCTGCTAGCGACCAACTATTACGGCGCGACAATGGCGTTGATCCTAGCGCTGCGCCAGGTCAACGGTGATCTCAGCAACAATCAGGAAAAACTGAAGGCGGCGCTCGCCAAGCTCGAGATCGATGCGCCCAACGGCAAGATCAAGCTCGACTCCAACCGTCAGGCCATCGGCACCAATTTCGTCACCGAAGTCGTGGACGACGGCAAGGGCGCACTGTTTTCCAAGGTCGTCAAGGTGATCCCGAATGTGAACCAGACACTTGGCTACGATCCTGCCGTATTTGCCAAGATCGGTCTGCCCAGCCGCACCGTTCCGGAGTGCAAGAAGTACTGACCTATTTTGCACCTGCGAGCGGACGAGCGGTCGACGAACGATAGATCCACGCTCTGCACTTGCATTCCCTCCCCGGATGTTGAACGCTGCAAAAAAACAAAAACATCCAGCGGGAGGGAGGGTATGAGCCGGGCGCTCGCCGTCTTCCACGGCCGCTTCGGCCGCGCGACGGTGTATCAGTTGAACCGCCCCTTCAACGTGCATGCGCATCGTGAAGGGCACCTGATATTTCACGTCGGCGGCACGCCGGCCCAAATCGACGTTTGCGATCAGCGTCATCTTCTGGCCGACGATTCCGTTGTCGCCGTCAATCCCTGGGAGCCACATAATTTCGTTCCCACCGACACGGACAACGGGGCGATCTTCTTTGTGCTCTACGTGAATTGGGATTGGTTCGCCCCAAGCCCAGCCAACGCCAACGGCCTGCGCTTCGGCCGCACCTTCTTTAAGCGAACACCAAGCCTCAATAGGCAGATCAGACACACGGCCGCGCTCGTCTGCGGCGCGCCTTCGCTAAGCAGCCTTGATAGCGAACTCCGCCAACTGATCGACATCTGCCACGTCGAGAGCTGGCTGCAATCCGCGCCGGCCCAGGACATCAAGGCCACCGCAGTCACTGATTTTCGCGTGCGCAAATGCATCAGGCTGATGTCGGAAAGTCTCGGTACCGAGATCGAACTCGACACCATCGCCCGCGAATCCGGTCTCTCGCGCCCACATTTCTATCGGCTGTTCCGGACGCAAACAGGCATCACTCCCATCCTTTATCTAAATACCCTAATCATGGAGCACGCGCTGGACTCGCTGGTTGCGACCGAGACACCAATCGCCGACATCAGCGTCGATCTCGGCTTCTCGTCGCAGAGCGCATTCACCCGTTTCTTTGCCGCCAATGTCGGGCTTGCGCCGACCGAATATCGCCGTGCGGCCAAAGTCTTGCGGCCCTGACGACACTTTCGAAAAGATACTGGGGATCAAACACGCCACTTGCGATCACGCTAGGATGTGCAGAACGCGACCCGAAAGAGGTCGCACCCAGCGGGAGGATGCACGTCAATGGCGAGGCGAGCGGCGGGCTGCATTGCGCCTGACCTCGATAGCAAGGCTTGCGCGAGCGCGGCCTTGGAGGTGGAGCGGCGCACGTGACCCGGTTCATCGAACGCCATCCGGCCTGGGCGCTGATCGTGATCCTTGCGGTTGCCGTCCTGCTCTGGCTGATCTTCACGATCTGGCCGCCAGGGCTTGAAGAGGCGATCGGCAGGAAAAAGGTTTTCCTCAACGCAGTCTTCAACGGCATCACGCTCGGCGGACTTTATTTCCTGGTCGCAAGTGGCTTCACCCTCATCTTCGGGCTGATGCGCAACGTTAATCTGGCGCATGGCTCGCTCTATCTGTTCGGCGGCTATGTTGGTTATGGCGTCAGTGCCTGGACCGGCTCGTGGATACTGAGCTTCATCGTCGCCTTCGTCGTCGTCGCGCTGATCGGCGTCCTGCTGCAGATCGTCGTCTTCCGTCGCATGGAGGGTCAGGAATTACGGCAGACCATGGTGACGATCGGATTGTCGATCGTGTTTGCCGACCTGATGCTCTGGGCATTCGGCGGCGACTTCTATCAGATCCAGACGCCGAAGTGGCTGATCGGACCGATCGAAATCCCGCTCGTCACCGCGGTCCGCTCTTCGGGCGAGGCAATCTTTCTGCAATATCCAAGGGTGAGGCTGGTGATCTTTCTCGCCTCTGTGGCGATCGGCATCGGCATGTGGCTCGCGCTTAACCGTACCCGGATCGGCATGATCATTCGCGCCGGCGTCGATGATCGCGACATTCTTGCCGCGACTGGTGTGCGAGTTCAGCTCGTCTTTGTGCTGGTCTTTGCCCTCGGTGCCGGCCTTGCCGGGATTGCAGGCGTCGTGGGCGGCACTTTTTCGTCCCTGTCTCCCGGCGAGGATACGCGCTTCCTGCTCGCTTCACTTGTTGTCGTGATTGTCGGCGGCATGGGCTCGATCCCGGGCGCCGCCCTGGGCGCGCTCATCATCGGGCTCGCCGAGCAACTCGGCTCGGTCTACATCCCCACTTATGCGATCGTAGTGACCTTCCTCATCATGGTCCTGGTCCTGGCGCTGCGGCCCCAGGGGTTGCTGGCGAGGCGGTGACATGTCGTTGAGCCACGGCGCCCACGCTCACGCCACCACGCCCGCCGTCGCGGCGCGACCGACCATCCGGACGTGGCCCGAGATCAACAATCCCGCGGCCTGGATCGTCGCCATCATTCTCTTGATCATGCCGCTGATCGCCAATGGCTTCTTCCTGATCGAGAT
>Ga0134125_10006930_pt1 | contig 12805 bp, 11 predicted proteins | sample KB31751_FD_96464 | JGI IMG/M metagenome (GOLD analysis project Ga0134125, IMG submission 96464) | Terrestrial soil microbial communities with excess Nitrogen fertilizer from Kellogg Biological Station, Michigan, USA - KB3-175-1 | ecosystem: Environmental > Terrestrial > Soil > Unclassified ... | reverse complement strand
TTCTTCGTCAACGTGCCGGTCGGCATCATCGTCGTGATAACGGCGTTGCGCATCCTTGACCGTCACGAATCGACGCTCGACCACAACGTACTCGATCTGCCGGGCGCCGTGCTGGTAACCGGCGGTCTGATGTCGTTGGTATACGCGTTGGTCAAGGCACCGACCGACGGCTGGACCGCCCACACGCCGCTGACGTTCTTCGCCGTCGCGATCGCGGCATTGATCCTGTTCGTGATCAATGAGCAGCGCAGCGACCATCCGCTGGTGCCGCTGAAAATCTTCAAGATCCGCAACATTTCTGGCGCCGACCTGATGATGTTGTGTCTGGCATCGGGCCTGTTCTCGGTGTTCTTCTTCACCACGCTGTACCTGCAGGAAATCCTAGGCTACACGCCTATTAAGACCGGCGTCAGCTTCCTGGTCGTGCCGGTGGCCATCGCCATCACGGCGACCAACGTGCCGCGCGTCATCCAAAGGATCGGCTACAAGCCGATCCTGATGGTGGCACCTCTGGTGGTATCGGCTGGCCTGTTCTGGGTCTCGCATATTCCGGTCAACGGGACCTACTGGGGCAACGTGGCTCCGGGTATGATCCTGATGGGCCTGGGCATGGGCGCCACGTTCGTCAGCGTGACCATCGCCGCCACTTCCGGCGTGCCGCATCACGAATCCGGTCTGGCTTCGGGGCTATTGAACACTTCGCAACAAATCGGCGGCGCTCTGGGCCTGGCCGTACTCACCGGCATCGCCGCTTCGAGCACCACGCGCTATATCGACGGTCTGCACCTGCATGCCGCCCCGACTCATGCGCAAATAACCGCCGCTACCGTTCACGGCTTCCACAATGGCTACCTGATCGCATCGACCTTCGGCATCGCCGCCGCCTTAATCGCGACCTTCGTCATCAAGCAGCAGAAGGCGAAAAGCGACCCCAGCCACGGCGAAACCGTGGCGATGCATTAACAGTTCCATTTGCATCTGATTTGAATAAACTCAAGCAATTTTCTTAAGCTGCTTATGCTTGACCTATTTTGCTGTTCATGATACAAAATATGTAAGTGGGCAGTAAGGAGCACACATGAACTTGGTAGATATGGAGCCAGGGCTGGCAACAACCATGTCAGGCGGATCAACCGAAGTGATGGAACATTTGGGTGCCGAACATACTATAGTTGTAGATTTGTTTGGCGATGGCTACGCTGCCGAAAAAGAGCCCATACCTGTTGCGAGCATAGCTGCTCAAGGAGTTGCTGCGGAAGCCATTCTGCAACGCTTGTCTGAGGTTTCAGACCATATTGCCGGTGAAGAAGGCGAGAATGAAGAGCGATTCGTTCCTTATAAATTAATTGGTGAACCAGAAGAAATATTTGGCGGCATACAAGTTATCAATGGAGACGCCGAAGGCGCCAAGGCATATATACGACACTTGATAGGTGCCGTAGAACGGCCGGACGACGAGGATCTGGTTGTTACTAATATAAAGAGATCGTCTTCGCAAGAAGTATCAACTGAAGTTGATGAAGAGACCAGCTATGGCAAAACAATTCTCGACGCTTTTAGACGCAGCAGGTTAGCAAGACTTGTAGCCGGCGGAGCTGTAGTCGCCTCTGGAGCTCTTTACTGGGCTTCGTCTGCCTCGGCAGAAACTCTTGAGCAGACATGTATTGATGCAGGCATGAAACCCTCTACCGTTATGGCAGCTAAATTATACGGTGCGCGCAAACAACATGGAGCAGGATGGTCTGGGCGCGTTAGGATGCAAACAAATGCATTGCCGGATGAATGTGCACAGAATGGTTACTATAGGATGGGAAATGTAAGCGTGTTGATGCAAAATGGGCTACATCGATCGAAATGGCTTAACATAGACCCTTACGAAGGAAACAACGACGGTTTAGGTGATGCGTTTAATGGGTCAGCTAGTGGCGGCCCCACCTTTTCCAATATTAATCACGACCACGACCCCTCGTTTACCAAGTTTAATTATATTTGTTCACCAGGAGCTCTTAAGACCGCTGTCCATTTTCAGCAGAAGCTAACGATGGTACATGTTAACGGCACAGTTAACGAGTTCGGAGAGATTAACGGTACTTACGACGTGATCGCTGGGCCTAAAACCACTACCACCCCTGTAAAAGTCTATGGCGCCTGTTAATTACTCTTAATACCAACAATGGATACCACAGTCCCTATACTTGCGTGATTACGCTTATGTTTCTATACTGATAGCCAGGAATAACCATGGCTACCGACACAAAAAAATCATCGCAGGATGAACCGGCTTCAGCGGTCAAGATAGGGGATGATAAAGGGGTCACCACCCCTCGTCGCATAAAATCCGTACCGTTTTCTCAAGCGCGAAGAGGAACGACCTTGGTCGTAGCAGCCATACTCTTGCTTGTAATCGGCTTCGTGATTTACAGGGTAGAAGTGGCCCATAAAGTTCTCGCCCAAGCCGCGGGACATAAGATTTATAAACAAGATATAGATAACCTTATCGGCAATAATAAGCATGTGAGCGAGCATGATGCAGCAACAGTCTTGGCCAATAAGTATTTAACACAAGCGATGGCGAAAGACCAAGGCGTAGTTGTTACTGATCAGGATCTTGTAGCCACCTACGGACCGATTATTAATACATTAAAAAAGAACAACCAATACTCGTACCAACTTCAGGTAAACCAGTTGTATTTCGACAAATTACAAACCTATAATCAGGGAATTTATAAAGGCTATCTGTTGGTGGCTCATTTCAGTCGCAATATTGTTTTGCAACCTGACTCCGCGGGTGATACTAACACTGATCAAGCTGCTGTCGCTGCAGATAAAAAGTATGCCCAAGATTTTATAACTAATCTTTATAATCAAATAAATGCGGGTAAGATTACTTGGGATCAAGCTGCTCAAATGCAACAAGCTGACCCAATATTAGGACTAAGAATGTACGGCACGTTGTCTCAGTCAGGACCCTTTGATACGTCTAGGGCCCCTGTATCTCTTTTTACGCCTCCTTCTGCTCAGCAGCAATTGCGAAACATTAAACCTGGCCAAACATCTAAGCCATTTGTAGTGAAGGTTACTAATACCGTAGGCAATAAGAATCAAACTTTTGAATCATATTTTTTGGTAGTAAAAATAGATTCCTCGTCGGGCGGCAAGAGTAGCGCGAACTTCCAGCAGGAACTGCAGCAGGCTAAAAAGCAGTTTGGGTACAAAGTAAATGTATAAAAAAATCTTTAAGCTGACTCTTATAACCCTTGTTGCAGTCGGCGGAGCCTCGTTTTTTACCAGTGGACAGGCAGCTGCAGATACGTGCCCTGTTAATAGCCGGCTCGGCAACCAAATACCTGCGAATTTTGGCTACAACCAAGGCGAGCAAGCGGACGGTTTTGGGGGTCTTGTAGTAGCCTCTTCTGTAGGAACTATGACCAATGGTCAACCCGATGCCAATGGCCGGACCGGTAATCCGATTGACGCGAAATATAATCTTAATTCCTATGTTCCTGATGCACCAGTTGGTTACGGTTACCATCTTGATGGGCATGCACAAAATGATCGAATCTTTACCGTAAACGCAGCAAATCAGACTACCAATCGCGATCATCAACGTTGGTTTGGCACGGACGCTTCAACGGGCGATAGAATATATGATGGTATCGGTAGTGCCGGCTATGCCTGTCCGGGCTGGGACGCTTTAGGTCCGGGAACGTCTGTTGAAGTAGGGGACCGCCATGCTCTTGACTGTGGTGAGGCCTTTTATGCTGCGAGTAACCCCGCCCTTAAACAAGGTGTTACTCCAAGCCGGTTTTGGATTTCGGATATTCCGAGCCCTAACGGAGAAAGCGGTCAATGGGAGGTAATCGGTTATGCTGCCGACGGATCGACACGCTTTGACATTAATAATTTTTCTCCGAGCTCCATGGGACCTCTTGATAGCCAGATTTACTTTTTAATCAAAAACGGCGCTACCGTCCGAATTAACTTGGTTTGGCATGCCGATCCACCACCACCGCCAGACGTTGACTCTGAATGCACGCATCTGCATGTAAATGACGGGGGAACATGGACACGGCCCTCGGATGGAAAAGTCTTCTCAAGTGATGATGTCCGCACAAAGGTTCGTGTAGAGGATAGCGGCGGACACGCCTTAGTGCATCCTGCGAACGATGATCCGAGCCAGTACTTCTACCTAAATAACGAATCAAGAGATTGGTACTATACGCCTTTAGCGAAAGATGTACATGTGATTGTACAAAGAGAATACAAGAGCAGTAGCGGTGTCTGGAATTTTGCCGAAGATAATTCCCGCTGGCACTATAACTGTTATAACAGTGGGTACAACGGAGCCGGCTGCGGTATCTCAGTAAATGGCAACGTGGCTGGCAAGCCCATAGGGGTTAAAGCAGGTAGTCAAATAGCCGTCACAATAGATGTAGGCAATATAGGCACACTCAATTTACCTAACCAACTTAACGGACATGAATTCTGGTTCGACAGCGACGGCGGTCAAACAGGAGGCCTCCAGAGCATTAATGTGAGATTGCCTACCATCGGCACAGGAAGAACGTACCAGACAACAGTTGTGCTTAATGCGCCAAACTCTGTGGGACACTATCACTTCTCCGGAAGTCCCGAGTATCGTGGGCTATTCTACCCAGGAGTTCAGAACTGTGGCTATGACATAGATGTGTACCAACCGTTTAATGTCTCCTTACTAAGTGCCTCGACTCAGCTAACCCCTAGTCGTGAGAACCCAAGTGCTGCAAACTACAGTACAAATCTAAATATAACTCCTTCGAGCCCGTCGGTATATGTGCCTACTTACAGTACTTTCTATAAGATACCCGCAGGGGGCAGCTCACAACCATTGCTTGCTAATCCGGGAGGAATTTACCCATCAGGTGCTTGGTCAGGATCGTATGGTATTGTGCCTGGATCTGTTAATGCAGGCGACCAATTCTGTGCAAAAATAGATGCCACTGCATATACTGCTGGATGGATTGGTCCGAACGGCCCATATGATGTAGCCGAAACTAATGGCCAGACTGCTTCTTCTGATCCACCACCCCATTGCGACAAGGTCATCAATGAGCCCTACGCCCACTTTGAAGGTAATGACGTAGCGGCAGGTGGTGGATTTGGCGACAGCTGTAAACCGGACCAGAATGGCAATATCTATACCTATAACGAGTCTAATGGCTCAGTAGCGACCGGCGGCTACGGCGGTAGCGGCACACAGTTTGGGGCAGAGGCCATGAATATCATCTCGGGGCTCGGTAGCGCCAATCTGAGGAGCAGTTCGCCGGTAGGCGTCAGCGGCCTGACATTCGCTAATAACAACCCAAACATCGGCGGCAGTCAGCCGGCGCGTACCAACGGCGGTTATCTGGGAAGCTACAGCAACCTCTGTGTACCCGATTACTGGTCCGATAAACCATCGAACCTGGCAACCCCGAGCGGTGTGAATGTGGCGACGGCCGGAGCGGGCGCAACCCAGCAATACTACAAACCGGCCGGTGGCACGCTGACGTTGAACGGCGGCACCATCGGTAACGGAGTGAATCAGGTCATCTTCGTGGATGGCAACGTCAACATCGTCTCCGGTGGTGTCGGCGGCATCAAGTACAGCACGGCGGCCCGTGGCTCTGTCAAAGACATCCCGTCGTTCTTCCTGATCGTCAAGAACGGTAACATACACATTGATCCAAACGTCACCCAGCTAGACGGTGCCTACATCGCTGAACCGGACGACACTAACGCCACAACACTGGCCAAGACAGGCATCATCAATAGCTGTTACATCGGCACCATCTCGGCGACCAACAACGTCTATCCGAACTGCAAGAACCAGCTGGTAGTGAATGGGGCGTTCGTCGCAAACAAGGTGCTATTGACCAGGTCCTACGGCTCGTTGCGCTACAGCCAGAACGGGGAGAACAACCTGGGTGCTTACGTCGCCCACACCTGCGGCCACGCCGGCTACGACGTACCACTGGCTGGCCCGACCAGCGCTTCGGACTGCGCGGCCGAGATCTTCAACTACAGCCCCGAACTGTTCATGGCCCAGCCGAGCTTTGATGCCCGCTTCGGCGTTTCCACAGAGAAGTTCGACGCTATAACCAGTTTGTCGCCGGTACTGTAATCTGTGCTAAAATAAGCATGAGAACTATTAAAAGATAGGAAGCAAACAGAAACATGGGTGGGATTAGCAATGTCACAGATACCGCTTATGGTATGATAGGAGCGTTATGAGCCTACTTCTTGGCGGCACCGGTGATTTCTTTGCTCTGGACATCGGCAGTACGGCTATCCGTCTGGTTGAGTTGCGTGGGAGCGGCAGCGCTTCCAAAGCTCTGGTGAAGTATGCTTACGTCCCTGTCGCAAGCGCCGTGGCATTGAGTGACTCCAAGGGTGATCAGCAGAAGCTGGCCCAGGCCATCGAGCAGCTGGTCAAGCAGGCCGGCGTCAGCACAAAGAACGTAGCAGTCGGTATCCCATCGGCCAAGGTGTTTACTACAGTAGCCGACGTGGACCGTCTACCGGCCGGCGAACTGGCTAAATCAATCCCCCTGCAGGCCGACGCATTAATTCCTACTCCTTTGAGCGATTCCAAGATCGACTGGGGTCTGATCGGTGATTCTCCGAGTGATAAGACCAAGCAGGAGATCCTGCTCACCAGTGTGCCCAATAAGTTCGTAGAAGAACGCCTGGACATGCTCGAGGCGATCGGCCTGAACGTAGTGGCCTTCGAGCCGGATAACCTGGCCATGGCCCGTGCTCTAGCGCTGCCTGATCCCAAGCCGCAGCTCATCCTGGACGTCGGCCGCCATGCCAGCGACCTCGTAGTAGTTTCCGACAACGTACCCCACCTGACGCGCAGCATCCCAACCGGCGTGGAGGCCATCGTACGTGCTGCCATGCAGAACCTGACCGTCGACGACAAGCAGGCCGAACAATTCGTATTCAAATTCGGGCTCAGCAAGGATAAGTTGGAAGGGCAGGTCTACCAAGCAATCAGCGGTACCGTCGACCTCCTGACCACAGAGATAGAGAAATCCATCAAGTTCTTCCAGACGCGCTACACCGGCTCCAAGATCGAGCGCATCGTTGTCACCGGTGGTGCGTCGGTCATACCGGAATTCCCGCTGTACCTGGCCAATAAGTTCGGCCTGAACGTCGAGATCGGCGACGCCTGGCGCAATGTCAGCTTCAGTCCCGAACGCCAGAACGAGTTGTCGGCTATCTCTAACCAGTTCGGCGTCGCCGTCGGACTCGCGGAGCGCGTGGCATGATCCAGCTCAATCTGTTACCGGACGTAAAACTTGAATACATTAAGGCACAACGTGCCCGCCGCTTAGTGATGAGCATATCCGTGTTGGTAACCGGGGTTGCCGTGCTCATCTTGATATTGCTGTTGGGCGTAAACGGCCTGCAGAAGAAGCACCTTAAAGACCTGAGCCGCGATATCGCGAATGAGAACAGTGAACTGCAGCGTAAGCCGAACATCGGCCGCGTGCTGACCGTACAGAACCAACTCGGGAGCCTGACCCAATTGCATGATTCCAACCCGGCTGTCTCCCGGCTGTTCGACTATCTGAACCAAGTGACGCCGGCCTCGGTCGCCATCACTTCGCTCCAGATGGATTTCACCCAGAATACTGCCACCATTTCTGGTACATCTGCCAGCTTGGCCAACGTCAACCAGTACATCGACACGCTTAAGAAGTCCACCTTCACCACCGATAGCGACGACAGTGCGCAGCCTGCCTTCAGCAATATCGTGCTGAGTGCCTTCGGACTGAACACCGGTGCCAAGGACCCCAGTCAGGCCGCCAACTACACTGTCACGCTGGCGTATGATAAGAACATCTTCGATACGACGCAGAAGGTCAAATTGACGGTGCCGTCGAGTGGAACGAGAACCCAGGTCGCCCAGCCTACGGATCTGTTCCAGGCGACGTCGCCTTCGCCAGCTACGGCGACAGGAGGAGGACGGTAATGGCTAAAGCTCCGCAACTTTCCACCAAGCGTCTCGCTATCAGCAAAGCCAATGCACAAATGGTGATCTTCGTGGCCGTAGCCTCGTTTGTCAGTATCTTCTGCCTGGTCGCTTCCAACTCTGTGTTCAGCCAGAACCGCTACCAGCAGAAAGTCATCTCCGCCAAAGAGAAGGCGCACAAGCAGTTGGAAACGAACATCACCAACTACAACACCCTCGCGCAGCGCTACAAGTCCTTCAATAGCCAGTCACCGAACGTAATTGGTGGCAGCGCCAACGGTACCGGTGACAATGATGGTCCGAACTCCACAATCGTGCTCGACGCCTTGCCTGACACCTACGACTTTCCGGCCCTGACCTCAAGCATGGAAAAGATTCTGTCCGATCGCGGTCTGAAAGTCACTTCCATCAGTGGCACCGACGACCAGCTCGCCCAGCAGAACAACACCTCCAGTCCGACGCCGCAGCCGGTGTCCATACCGTTCTCGTTCACGGTTAATGACGCTGATTACAGCTCCATCGCCAACTTGGCGAGCGCCCTCGACCACTCCATCCGGCCGATAGCTATCGATACCATCAGCTTGACCGGTGGCGCTCACGATATGACGGCTACCTTTACCGCCCACACCTACTGGGAGCCGGCCAAGAGTTTGAAAGTAACCGAGAAGGTAGTCAAATGAAACAGAAGGATATAGCACTCATCATCTTGGTCATCGCTGTCAGCGCATTCATCTCGGTCTTCGTATCCAAGAAGGTCTTCAATTCGCCAAAGAACCGCAACCAGCAGGCGGAAATTGTCCAACCTATCACAGCCGATCTGCCGGTGCCCGACAAACGCTACTTTAACAACCAGGCCTTCGACCCGACTCAGGTGATCAACATCAGCCAGAGCACAAATCCGGACCCGTTCAGTAGCAGCAACGCCGGCTCGCAGTAAAGGGGCGTCTGAATGAGCGTCCTCTCAGCCGCCACCGGTCAGCAACTTGAAGACACGCTGGTTTCCAGCGGCATGATTCCGCCTGAAAAGCTGGAAGAGGCGCGGGCAGCCGCCGGCAAAGCCAAGGAGCCGTTGATCAGCTATCTGGTCAAGAATAATTACATCACTGACGAGCAACTGACCAAGGCCAATGCTGCCGTTACTAAGGTGCCGTATGTCAACCTGACGGCTGCCCGCGTGGAGCCGAAAGTGCTGGCGCTCCTGCCGAAAGACCTCGCAGAGCGTTATATGGCCGTGCCTCTGGGCGAGATGCAGCACCGTCTGGTCGTGGCCATGCTGGACGCCAATAACGTCCAGGCAGTCGATTTCCTGAGCAAACGTACCGGCCGTCCGCTCAAGGTCTACGCGGCCAGTGAGACTGGCATCCGCCAGGTGCTGCGCCAATATGCGACCAACCTCGATACTCAGATGGACGAGAAGCTCAAGGCCGATCTGAGTACGACAGGCACCGAGCAGGAGATCGCTCCCAAGGATGCCAAGAAGAACGACAAGAACAACGCCATCAAGACCATCGTCCAGGATTCGCCCATCAGCAAAGCACTGTCGGCTATTCTGGAGTTCGCTGCCCGCAACCGCGCCAGCGATGTACACATTGAGCCCCTTGAACACGAGCTGAAGATTCGTTGCCGGATCGACGGTGTGCTGCGCGAGGTCATGCGCCTGCCGAAAAACACCGAGCCGGCCCTCATTTCTCGCATCAAGATTCTCAGTAACCTCAAGATCGACGAGCACCGTATCCCACAGGACGGCCAGTTCACCGTGCTGGTCGATAAGCACCCGATCGATCTGCGTATCGCCATCGCACCCATAGTCTGGGGCGAGCAGGTGGTCATCCGCCTGCTGGACAAGACCGGCACCTCGCTCAAGCTAGAGGATATGGGTTACACCGGCCGCAGCCTTCGTGTGATCCGCAAAGGACTCCTGCGACCGAACGGCATGATTCTGACCAGCGGCCCTACCGGTTCCGGTAAGTCGACCTCACTGTATGCCCTCATGCAGGAGATCGTCCAGAACACCATCAACATCGTCTCGCTGGAGGACCCGGTCGAATACAAGATGGAGGGCATCAACCAGATCCAGGTTAACCCCGACGTCGGCCTGACGTTCGCCAGCGGCCTGCGCAGCATCCTGCGTCAAGACCCGGACGTCGTCATGGTGGGGGAGATCCGCGATAAGGAAACTGCCCAGCTGGCCGTCCAGGCCGCCTTGACCGGCCACCTCGTCTTCAGCACGCTGCACACCAACAGTGCTGCCGGCATTCTGCCACGCCTCTTGGACATGGGCATCGAACCGTTCCTGATCGCCAGCACGGTACATACAGTCATCGGCCAGCGGCTGGTCCGCCGGGTGGCTGATGATGGTAAGCAATCCTACCAGTCTACGCCGCCCGAGACCGAGGCCGTTAAGGCCACTATCGGTCGCTTTCTGCCGCAGACGCCGGACAAAGTCGCTGCCGTTGCTCAGGATTTGGGCTACAAAAGCTTGCCCTTGGGTACGGATAACGCTTATACTTTATTCAAGGGTACCGACACACCTGATACGCCGGGCGGCTATAGGGGCCGTATGGGACTGTACGAGGTGTTTGAAGTAACCGAAGCGATCCAAGCCCTAATCATGAAACGAGCTACCAGCACGGAAATCGAAAAGACCGCCGAGGCCCAAGGAATGATAAACATGCGTCAAGATGGATATTTGAAAGCTCTGGCCGGCCAGACCAGCATTGAGGAAGTCAACCGCGTCGCGGCTGAGGACAACGCATGAGTAAGCAGAGGGTGGGATAATGGCGACACAGGTACGTATCGAAGTATTGCTCGATGAAGTCATCAAGAAAAAGTCTTCGGACCTCCACCTTCAGGTCGGTCTGCCGCCGATGCTGAGGATCGACGGTTCGCTGACCCCCGTCACTGGTGCTGATCCGCTCGACGAGGAAGCCGTCGAACACCTTATCTTTTCAATCCTGGATGAAGACCAGAAACAGATACTGATCAAAGATAAGGAATTCGACTTCAGTTTTGCATTCGGCGATCTGGGTCGTTTCCGCGTCAATGCCTTCCACGAACGGGGCAACATGGCCGCCGCGCTGCGCCTTATTCCCAATGAGATCCTGACCCTTGAGCAGCTCGGGCTGCCGTCCATAGTCAACAAATTCGCCCAATATCCGCGTGGTCTGGTCCTGGTGACCGGCCCGACCGGCTCCGGCAAATCGACCTCGCTGGCTGCCATGATCGACAAGATCAACAACGAGGAAAGCCGTCACATCATCACCATCGAAGACCCCATCGAGTACACGCACAAATCCAAGAAATCGGTCATCGTCCAAAGAGAAGTCCACTATGATACCTATTCCTTCAGCGCCGCCCTGCGCAGTGCGCTCCGTGAAGATCCCGACGTCGTGCTCATCGGTGAGATGCGCGACCTGGAGACCATCGCCAGCGCCATCACCATTGCTGAGACCGGCCACCTCGTGTTCGCCACCCTGCACACCAACAGCGCCTCGCAGAGTATCGACCGCATGATCGACGTCTTCCCACCGCACCAACAACCGCAGATCCGTGCTCAGCTGGCCAACATCCTGATGGCTATTGTGTCGCAACGCCTGATCCCGACCATCGGTGGAGGTCGCATCGCGGCTGCCGAGGTCCTGGTGGCTACCCCGGCCGTCCGTAACATCATCCGAGAAGGCAAGGCCCACCAGCTCGAAGCCGTCATCCAGACCGGCGCCGAGTTCGGTATGCAGGCCATGGACAAGGAGCTGGTTAGGCTCATCCACGAAGGTACCATCACCTACGACGAGGCCCGCAACTTCGCCGTCGATCTGGATGAGCTCGACAGATTGATGCGAGGATAACGAAACGATGCTGACGTTCAACTACGAAGCCAAAAACGCCAAGACTGGTCAGAAGGTCAAAGCCCAGGTCCAGGCCGATAACGAGCAGGCCGCCGCCAAGACCATCCGCGCCGAAGGCCTGACGCCACTTAAGATCGAGCTCGAGAAAGGGCAAGGCAGCTTCCGTTTCCGGCGTATCAAGACCAAGGACAAGGTGCTGTTCAGCCGCCAGCTGTCCACGCTCATCAATGCCGGTCTGCCGCTTGTCCAGAGCCTGCGCAGCGTCGCCACGCAGACCACCAACAAGCCGTTCAAGGTCGTCATCAACGAGATCATCTCCGACGTGGAAGGAGGCAAGTCCTTCAGCATTGCCCTCGAGAAGCACCCGACCGTGTTCAACCGCGTCTATGTCAGCCTGATTGCCGCCGCCGAGACTTCCGGTACCCTCGACAAAGGCTTGGAACGCTTAGCCGATCAGCAAGAGAAGGACGCCGACATCCTGAGCAAGGTCCGGGGCGCCATGATCTACCCCGGCATCGTGTTCTGCGTCATGATCGCCGTGGTCATATTCATGCTTATCAAGGTCCTGCCGCAGGTGCAGACCATCTACGCCGGCCTACCAGGCGTTTCATTGCCTATCTTCACGCGCATTCTACTCGGTGTGTCGCACCTCATCACTCACTTCTGGTGGCTGATGATCATCCTGATTGTCGCCGGCTCCTTCTTCGCTTCCCGCTGGGCCCGCACGCTGGGCGGCCGCTCGGCTATCGATAAGTTCAAGATGAGCGCCTGGCCGGCCAACCATCTGTTCATGAAAATGTACATGGCCCGGTTCGCGCGGACTGGCACCACGCTAGTGGCCGCCGGCGTGCCGCTGATCCAGGTGATGGAGATCACTGCCGACGCCGTCGACAACGTCCATATCGCCGCATCGTTACACAAGGCTGCGGAAAAGGTGAAGGGCGGTAAATCGCTGTCCGAA
>Ga0134125_10006928_pt1 | contig 12809 bp, 7 predicted proteins | sample KB31751_FD_96464 | JGI IMG/M metagenome (GOLD analysis project Ga0134125, IMG submission 96464) | Terrestrial soil microbial communities with excess Nitrogen fertilizer from Kellogg Biological Station, Michigan, USA - KB3-175-1 | ecosystem: Environmental > Terrestrial > Soil > Unclassified ... | reverse complement strand
GTGCGGTGCTGGGCGCGTTCCACAAGCTCAATTGCCGACAACGGTCGGGAGCTACCTCCGAACACGGCCGCAAGCCAGTCGGCCAAGTCGAGAGCCCTGGGGTGAGGCTGCCAGCCTACCGATGACGGAGCGGCGCCGGTTGCGGGAGCGAGACCTTGCATCCTCTTATGGTCGAAGTACGCGGGGCTGCTCGGGATCGGGTACGTCCTGGAGCAGGGACCGATTTAAACGGTAGCACGGTGCAGGCTCGGCAAAAACCCGCGTGCGGAGCAATGCTGCCCCCAAAGGAAGCCGACTACAGGAGTGGTGCGTGGCGCCTACATCGTTCGGCCTATTGGCTTCCTGCAGCCACAGCGCGACCCTTGAGGGCAGGATCCGCGAAAGAATTCCGCCGCCGCCGGCAGTTCGGAGCGCGGAGGCCTAGCCGAAAGCCTCAGCCCATGATGAAGAGGTGGCGCCCGCTCCGTTGTTCCTCGAACGCCATCGGGAAGCAACTGTTGTTCGGATATGCAGTCGTGCGTATCGCAAGCCGCTCCGCAAGACGCTGCCCGGGCTGCGGAGCGCTGCTCTTCCTGCTACTGACCGGCGCCTGCTCCCTTTTCTCTTCGTCCAGGAGCGAATTGCTTGGAGAGAGCTATCTCGACATCCAGCAGAACTACGTTCGGCCGATGCCGGCGGGAGAGCAGGCGCTCGCGGGGATGAGTGAACTTACGATCATCGACCACGATCTGACCTTGGAAATCGCCGACGACCATCTCGTGCTCGAGCGCGGCAAACAGGCCGTGGCTCACTTCACCATGCCGCAGCCAGACGACTGGCGCGGCTGGGGCGATACTTCCGCCGCCGCCGTCGCCGCCGCCGCATCCGGCTCGCCGGCAATCAGTGAAATGTCGGACGACGCGATCGACGCCGCTTTGCTGCACGGAACGCTCTCTCTCCTCGACCGCTACTCGCGCTACGTGCCGCCGAAGGTCCTCGCCACCGACTCCTCGCAGGAGAGCCGCATCCGCTTCGAACCGGAGCTCGCCGGCAATATCCCGAGGCCGGCGCTGGAGCGGCGGTTCACGGTCTCGCAGCCGGGCCCGTCGCCTGTCTCATCCTCGGTGTGGGTCAGTCTGCAAGGCGGCATCGCGCTGGTGCGCATCGAGCGCTTCACTCCGAAGACGGGGAAGCTCCTCCGGCTCGAGCTTGACTCGGCGCCTCTACTCGAAGACACCCGCGGCATCATTCTCGACATGCGCGACAACCCCGGCGGCGACCTGGATGCGGCCATCGCGACGGCGCGGCTCTTCCTGCAGCACGGCATCCTCGTGACCTTGGAAGAGAGAGACCCTTCCGAGCGGCAAGTCGTCCGGGCCCGGGACTCCGCCCGCGTCGACCCCGCCGTTCCGTTGATCGTTCTCATCAACAGCTCCTCTGCCTCGGCGGCCGAGATCGTCGCGGCAGCCTTGCAAGAGAATGGCCGCGCTCTCGTCGTCGGGTCCCCTTCCCGCGGCAAGGGAACCGTGCAAACGGTGTTCGATCTCGCCAACGGCGGCGAACTCTGGGTGACTTCGGCTTTCAGCAGGGCACCGTCCGGGTATCTTCTGCAAGGTCATGGTGTCGTGCCGGATGTCTGCGCAACCCTCTTCGACGGCTCACGGCCGGCGGCGCGTGCTCGCTTTCTGAGCCTTGCGGCAAGGCCACGGCTTTCACTCTCCGAGAGCGACTGGGAGGAGCTGCGGCTCTATTGTCCCGATATGTCGGCTGCGGAAGCCGACGATACCCTGCGGATCGCGCGGTCGTTGTTGCGCGCCCGGCTTGCCGATCTTTCACGGCTGGAAAGCAGGTAACGGAACCACCGGCGAGCCGCACCCGCTTTTTCCGCAGCCTGCCGCTGTCGACGACCGTCAGGGGAAGGCGATCGCGGGTACCCGTGCGGGCGAGGGCGCCGAATGGGCCGCTTGCTCAACCCACCCGCCTCCGAGCGCCTTATAGATGTCGACCAGGCTGGAATAGGCATTTCCGCGAGTCTGGGACTCGGCGATTTCGGCAGAAAAGAGCTGCTCCTGCGCGGTCAGCACCGTCAGATAAGGCTCGAAGCCCTCGCGGTACTGCAGCCATGCGAGCCGCACGTTTTCCCGAAGGGCCGCGACCAGCCGCTGCTCGGCCGCAAGCTGCTCCAAGCCCTTCTGATATCCGATCAGCGCATCGGATACGTCGCCGAAAGCGTTCTGAATCGTCTGCTCATAGGCCGACAAAGCCTGCTTCTGGATCGCTTCCGCCTGAATGACCTGGCCGGTGATGTTTCCGCCGGTGAAGATCGGTCCGGTTACCACCCCGGCAAAGCTCCACACCTTCGCCGGTCCGGTAAAGAGATGCTCGAGCTGTGCGCTCGCCCAGCCGAAGGCGCCCGTCAGCGAGATATCCGGAAAATAGAGCGCCTTCGCCGCGCCGATCTGCGCGTTGGCGGCGATCAGCGCCTGCTCCGCCTGCGCGATGTCCGGGCGGCGCTCGAGGAGATCCGATGGGAGCCCCACCGGGACGGCGGGCAGCTTCAGGGCGTCCAGGGACGCGCCGCGCGCGATCGGTCCCGGATCGCGCCCGACGAGTAGCGAAAGTGCGTCCTCCGCCTGCGCGATCTGTGCCTCCAGCTGCGGGATCGTCGCCGCCGCCGATTCGTACTGCGCACGTGCCTGCTGCACGTTCAGCATCGACACCTCGCCGTATTTGAATTGATTTGTGAACAGGGTCACCCTCTCGCCATAGGTAGAGAGCGTGTGCTGAGTCGATACGAGCTGCGCGTCGAGAGAGCGCAGCTGCAGATAGGAAATCGCGACCGACGAGACCAGACTCAGCACGACGCCTCGCCGCGCCTCCTCGGCTCCAACCAGGCCTGCCTGCGCCGCTTCGGTCTCGCGCCGGATGCGCCCCCAGAGATCGATCTCCCAGCTGGAGCTGAGAACGCTTTGGAAGAGATTCTGCGGATTTCGCGTGCCGGGCGGCAATGCGATTCCCTGCCGCTGGGAAAATCGGTCGCGCTGCGCGGTGAAGGCATAGTCGAGCTGCGGGTAAAATCCCGCCCGCGTGCTCATCAGGACACCGGACGCCTCCTCGATGCGCGCGGCCGCCGCCTTCAGCGTCCAGCTGTTGGAGAGTGCCGCCTGAATCAGACTGTCGAGCTCGGCGTCGTCGAATGCGTGCCACCACTCCGTGTTCGCGGTGTTGCGGACGTCCTTGATCTCGAAGCGGAACGCTGGCGGGATTTCCGATTTTGGCCGCTGATAGTCGGGGCCGACGGTGCAGCCGGCAAGCGCGACAGGGAAGGCGACCATCAGAACGAGGGCGCGCATGCTAGTCCGCACTTGGCCCGGGCTGCGCCACACCATGGGCGCCCGCCGCCGACACCTCGCTCACCTCGGCGGCTGCCCGCCCCTCCCGCCGTTCCTTCAGCCGCTCGAAGAGGTAGAAGAACAGCGGAACGAAGAGGAGCGCGAGGGTGGAGGCGCCGATCATGCCGCCGGTGATGCCGGTGCCGATCGAATGCCGGGCATTGGCCCCAGCGCCGGTGGCGATGACCAGCGGCAAGGTTCCGAAGATAAACGCGAGCGAAGTCATGACGATCGGCCGCAACCGCAGCTCGCCTGCCAGGACCGCGGCGTCGATGATCGACAGCCCGGCATGCCGCTTCTCGACCGCGAATTCAATGATCAGAATAGCGTTCTTGGCCGCCAGCCCGATCATCGTCAGAAGCCCGATCTGGAAATAGACATCGCTTTCGAGGCCGCGCAGCCAGACCGCCGCGGCTGCGCCCAGCACGCCGAAGGGAACCGCCGTCATGACCGCCGCCGGCAGCGCCCAGGATTCGAATTGGGCGGCAAGGATCAGGAAAACGAGCACGATCCCGAAACCGAAGACCACGATTGCCGCGCCGCCGGCCTGCTTTTCGGCAAAGGCCACGCCGGACCATCCGAATCCGTACCCCTGCGGCAAGGTTTCGCGCGCCACCTGCTCCATTGCGGCGATCGCCTGGCCGGAACTGTATCCGGGCGCGGCATCGCCGGTGACCTTCACTGCGGGAAAAGAGTTGAAATGCGGCACCAGCGCCGGCCCCTCGGAATAACTGACTTTGACCAGCGCGGAAAGCGGCACGAGATGCTGGGGATCGGGGCCGACATAGAGCCGCGAGATGTCGCCCGGCGTCCGACGATATCGGGAATCCGCCTGCAGGATGACGTACCAGACGCGGTTGAACTGCGTGAACTGACTGACGAACAGCGAGCCGAACTGCGCCTGGAGCGTGTCGTAAATGCTGCTGATCGGCACACCGAGCAGCGCCGCCTTCTCGCGATCGACCTCGACGTGGAGCTGCTGTCCCGACGCGTCGTAGGTCATACTGAGCTTCGCCAATTCCGGACGCTGCCTGGCCTTCGCGAGAAACTCCCGGGTTGCGCGCTCAAGATCCTGCGCCGTCCCGGTCCCTTGGTTCTGGATCCAGAATTCGAACCCGCCTTGCGCAGCGAGGCCGGGGATCGACGGCGGCGGCACCGCCACGGCGATACCTTCCTTCATCCCCGCCGCATGGCGCATGAAATCCGCGATCATGGCTTTCGCGCTGAGCGCCGGAGATTTGCGCTCGCCGAAGGGTTTCAGAGCGACGAAGAAGGTAACAACGTTGAACATGTACTGGTTGTCTACGATGCTGTAGCCGGACACGTTGATCCGGTAGAGCGTGGCCGGGTTCTGCGCGAGCGCGGCATCCATCTTGCGGGCCAGCGCTGAGGTGCGATCCAGGCTGGCCGCGTCGGGGAGGAATCCGAGGGCGAAGACGTAGCCCTGATCCTCGTCCGGAACGAAGCTGGTGGGCAGCGCGCTCAGCAGCTTCCAGCTCGCCAGGCCGAGCGCAGCGAAGACGAGAAGCGCGATGCCGGTGTGGCGGATCACCATCACGATCGAACGGCCGTAACCCTTCTCGATGCGCTGGAACGCGCGGTTGAACCAGGCGAAGAACCCGCGTTGCGGCCGCTCGGCCTCTTTCAGGAGAAGAGCGCACATCATCGGCGTCACCGTGAGGGCGACGAAGCCGGAGATCGAAATCGACACGGCTATGGTGACGGCGAACTGCTTATAGAGCTGGCCTGTCGGACCGCCGATGAATGCCGCCGGAATGAACACGGCGCAGAGCACGAGCACGATGGCGATGACCGGGCCGGTCACCTCGCTCATCGCGCGGATCACCGCGGCTCTCGGCTCCTGCTTGTGCTCCATCATGTTGCGGTCGGCGTTCTCGATGACGACGATCGCGTCGTCGACCACCAGTCCGATCGCCAGCACCAGTCCGAACAGCGTCAGCAGGTTCAGCGAGAATCCCAGCGCGAGCATCCCCACGAAGGTCCCGACGATGGAGACCAGGATCGCCACCGTGGCAATAATGGTTGCACGGAAGCTCTGCAGGAACAGATACATGATGGCGATCACCAACAGGATCGCCTCGCCGAGCGTGTGCACCACTTCTTCGATCGACAGGCGCACGAAATCGGTGGTGTCGAGCGCGATGACGTAGTCGAGACCGTCGGGAAAGTTCTTCTTCAGATCCTCGAGCGTCGCTCGCACGCCGTTCGAGACCTGTATCGCATTGGCGCCGGGTTGCTGGTAGACGACGATGAGCGGCGTCGGCTGCTCGTTCAGCTCGCTGTCGGAAAGATAGAGCTCGGATCCGATTTCGCTGCGTGCGACGTCACCGACATGGACCAGCGCAGTTCCGTCGGCGTTCGCCCGCAGCAGGATTTGGTTGTATTCCTCCGGCTGGGTGAATTGGCGTTGACCCGTGATCGGGAAAGTCTGCTGCACCGCCTTGTCGTTGGGCGGCTGCCCCAGCTGGCCGGCGCCGACGACCTGATTCTGCCCGGCGACCGCCTGCTTGACCGCGGTGGTGGTGATCCCGAGCGAGGCCATCCTGTCGGGGTCGAGCCAGATGCGCATCGCCTGGTTGGCATTGCCGAACATCGTCGCCTGCCCGGCCCCGGGAACGCGCTGGATGGCACTCAGAACATAGATGTTGGCGTAGTTCGTCACGTAGCGGATCGGATACCGGCCGTTCTTGGCGTAGAGGCCGACGATCATCAGCACGCTCGAGGATTGCTGCTGAACGTTCACGCCATACTGGGTCACCGGTTGCGGCAACTGCGGCACCGCCAGATTCACCCGGTTCTGCACGAGCACCTGATCTATGTCGGGATTGGTCGACAGGTCGAAATAGACGTTGATCGTCAACTGCCCGGAAGCCGAGCTGGTCGAGGTCATGTAGAGCATGTTGGCGACGCCGTTGATTTCGGCCTCGATCGGTGCCGCAACCGATTGGGCGACCGTCTCGGCGTCCGCCCCGGCATAGCTCGTGGTCACCTGGATCTGCACAGGGGCGATCGTCGGATACCAGGCGATCGGCAACTTGATCAGCGATACCGATCCGATCAGCACGATGACCAGGGCGATCACCGTCGTGAAGACAGGATGATCGACAAAGAATTTAGACAACATCGACGCGGCCTTTTCAGTGTTGCGGCGTCTTGGCTGGAACGGATGAGCCGACGCCGGTTGCCGCCTGCTTGGCCGCAAGCGGCGCCGCCTTGACCGGCATTCCGGCCTGCAGCGTGCCAGTGCCGTCGACGATCACGTGGTCGCCGGGGTTCAGCCCCTGCGAGACGAACCAGTCGTCGCCGTGCCAGTCGCCCACCACCACCGGACGGAGTTCCGCATGACCCTCCTTGTCGACCACCCAGACGACATGCCCCTTCGCGGACTGCCGAACGGCGCGTTGCGGAACGAGTATTGCGTTCGGGCGAACGAAGCCGATGACCCGCGAGCGCACAAACTGGTTCGGGCGCAGCAAGCCCTCGGAATTGTCGACCGTCGCGCGGACCAGGAAGGTGCCCGTCTTCGCATCGAAGGAGGGTGAGCGGAAGCTGATCCTACCCTTGTGGGGGAAGAGCGAGCCGTCGGGAAGCAAGATCTCAACCTCATACGTGTCCTCGGCGGGAGCGCGGAGCGTGCCGTCCTTGAGCTGATTGCGAATCGACAGCAGCAGATTTTCAGAAATGCTGTAATTCACCCACATCGGCGAGACGACGGCGACGCTGGTGAGCTTGGTATTGAGCGTGCCGATATAAGTGCCGTCCTGCTGCAACGCGGCTCCGGCCAGCCCGGTGACCGGCGAGGTGATCGTGGTGTAGGAAAGGTTCAATTCTGCCTGGGCCAGGTTGGCTTTGGCTTGATCGACCATCGCCTGCGAGCTCTGCACTTCCCCTACCGCGTTATCGAGGTCCTTCTGCGACAGAGCGTTGAGCTTGGTGAGCGGACGGACGCGCGCGAGCTTGGCCTGGAACGTCGTCAGCCGCGCCTCCTGCTGTGCGAGAGCGGCTTTTGCCGCCGCGACCTGGACCTGGTACGGCTTCGCATCCATCTGGAAGAGCGCCGAACCCGCCTCGACCGTCGCGCCTTCCGTGTACTTACGAGTGTCGAGGAAGCCGGTGACGCGCGCATAGATCTCGACCTGCTGCGAGCTCTGGGTTTGTGCGACGAAATCCATGGATACCGGCACGTCCTGCGGCTCCACGGTGACGGTCGAGACTTCCGGCGGCGGCTTCTCGCTCGTCTTTTGCTCTTTGCCGCAGCCGGCGAGCGCCAAGGACGCGGCGAGCGAAAGGGCGGCGAGCTGAAGGGCGAATGCGGGGCGTTTCACGGCACTTGGGCTCCGTGCCTGGGACCAGCGCGGCGCGGGCGCCGTTCGACACATTCCTGACGGAAAGATCCGTTGCATGAAGTGCTGCCGCTGGTGGCCTTTACCGTCGTCGAGCCTGCGCGCAGGCGCTGCAGGCGAGAATCAGGTTTGCGCCCTACTTCGGTGATCCGCCGCCGGTATACGCGTCGCCGCCGCCGAAAGCACGCCGGCGCCGCGCAGAACCGCGCCTTTCGCAGATCTGCGGTTCAGCCGACGATGTGCAGACCGCCATCGACATAAATCGTATCGCCGGTGATCAGGCGGGCGCCATCCCCCGACAGCGCGGCGGTAGCAATCCCGACATCGTCGATCGTGACCAGCTGCCCGACGGGCGTTCTGGCGGCCGCGTCGGCGAGTATCTCGTCGAAATGGGCAATGCCGGAGGCGGCCCGCGTCTTGAGCGGCCCGGGAGAAATGATGTGTACGCGAATCCCCTTGGGACCGAGCTCGTAGGCGAGATACCGTCCCGTCGCCTCCAGCGCGGCCTTCACCGGTCCCATCAAATTGTAATGCTCGACCACCTTGTTAGCGCCGTAGTAGCTCATGGTGAAGAGCGTTCCTCCCCTGGTCATCAGCGGCTCGGCGAGCCGGGCCATGCGGATGAAGGAATGGCAGGACACGTCCATCGCCATCAGGAATCCCTCGCGCGAGGAATCGACCACCCGTCCGTGCAGGTCCTCTTTGGGCGCGAAGGCGAGCGAATGCACGACGAAGTCGAGGCTTTCCCATTCCTCCTCGATGCGGCGGAAGACGGCCTCCATCGAGCCCTCCTCGCGGACGTCGAGCGGCATGAAGATCTTCGCTTCGAGCTGGCGTGCGAGCGGCTCGACATAGGGCCGCGCCTTCTCGTTCAGGTAGGTGATGGCGACCTCGGCGCCGTGGAGCCGGAAAGCCTTGGCGCAGCCATAGGCGATCGACTGATCATTGGCGATGCCGGTCACCAGGCCGCGCTTGCCGGCGAGGATGCGAGTCGGAGCATCGGGCATGGTTGCCTCCCATTCTGGCGCCACTCACGAGAGCGCCGCGCCGTCGGACTAAAGCGCGAGCTCGAGCGTGTGCCGCGCGATGATCATTTCCTCGTCCGTCGGTATGACCCAGGCCGAAACTGCCGATTCCGGCGTCGTAAGGCGGGGGCCGCCGGCGGCGTTCGCCGCCTCGTCCAGGCGAAGGCCGAGCCAGCCGGCGCGCCGACAGATCCTGGCCCGCAACTCGGCGGAGCGCTCGCCGATGCCGGCGGTGAAGACGATGCCGTCGAGGCCGCCGAGCACCGCGGCCAGCGCGCCCAACTGCCGCGAGACGTGATAGACGAAATAGTCGAGGGCGAGCGCCGCCGCCTCGCTGCGACTTGCGAGCAAATCGCGCACGTCGTTGCTGAGGCCGGACAGACCGCGCAAGCCGCACTCGCTGTAGAGCAGGCGTTCGATCTCCTCGACCGAGCGGCCCTTCTCGCGCATCAGATAGAGGACGACACCCGGGTCGAGCGTGCCGCAGCGCGTCCCCATGGGCAGGCCGTCAAGGGCAGTGAAGCCCATGGTGCTGTCCAGGCTCCGACCCGATTCGATGGCGCACATGCTGGCGCCGCTGCCGAGATGGGCGACGATGAGACGTCCGCGCGCCAGATCCGGTGCCACCACCGGCACGCGCCGCATGATGTACTCATAGGACAAGCCGTGGAAGCCGTAGCGCCGCACGCCCTCGCGGTAGAGCGCGTCCGGCAGCGCGAAGCGGTCCGCGACCTCCGGATGTCCGCGATGAAAGCTGGTGTCGAAGCAGGCGACTTGCGGCACCGCGGGGAAGGCTCGCCGGACGGCGCGGATCCCCGCCAGATTCGCCGGCTGGTGCAGCGGCGCCAGCGGCACCAGCGCCTCCAGCCTGTCGAGCACCGCATCGTCGGCCAGGACGGGACCGGTGAAACCCGGCCCGCCATGGACCACGCGATGCCCTACCGCTGCCAGGCCCCCGCCATCGCTCCGCCCGCGCAACCACGCAGCGATCACCTTGAAGGCCTCGTCATGGCCACGAACCTGCTTCGGGTCGAGCGCCTCTTCCGCCGCCACCCTGCCATCGCCATCGCGCGCCGAAAGGCGCGGATGGACACCGATGCTTTCGAGCTGCCCTCGCAACAGCAGCGCAGGATCCTTGCCGGTTTGCGGCGCGAAGACCGAGAACTTGATGCTTGAGCTGCCGGCGTTGACGACCAGGATTGCAGCCGCGGCCATTTCCGCTACTCCGCTGCCATGGGAACCGATTTTCGCTGCGCATGCGCATAGAGCGCGGCCACCGCGCAGGATGCCATGCGCGCGCGCACGCTGTCGGCCCGGCTGGTCAGAATGACCGGCACACGTGCCCCAAGGACGATACCTGCGCCGTCGGCATCGGCCAGAAAGCTCAGGTTCTTCGCCAGCATGTTGCCAGCTTCGATGCCGGGAACCAGCAAGATGTCGGCTTGACCGGCGACCGATGAAACGATCCCCTTGATCCTCGCCGCCGCCGCACTGATGGCATTGTCGAGCGCAAGGGGACCGTCGACGATTCCGCCGGTGATCTGCCCGCGCTCGGCCATCTTGCAGAGAGCCGCAGCGTCGAGAGTCGACTGGATCTTCGGGTTCACCGTCTCGACCGCCGAGAGGATGGCGACTCGCGGCTGATCGAGACCCAGCGCATGCGCCAGATCGATTGCGTTCTGGAGGATATCGACCTTGTCTGCCAGATCCGGAGCGATATTGATTGCCGCGTCGGTCACGACCAGCGGCTTTGCATAGCTCGGCACATCCATGATGAAGCAGTGGCTGATGCGCCGTGAGGTTCGCAGGCCCGTCTCCTTCCTGACCACGGCACCCATCAGCTCGTCGGTGTGCAAGCTGCCCTTCATCAGCAGCTCGGCTTTGCCGGTGCGGACCAATTCCACGGCCTTCTCGCTTGCCGCCCGGCTGTTCGGTGCCTCGACGATCTCGAAGCCGTCGAGGTCGACATTGGCGCCTGCAGCGGCGGCCCGGATCGCCGAAATCGGGCCGACGAGCCAGGGCCGGATGATTCCTGCCTTGGCCGCATCGGCGACGGCCAACAGCGACGAGCCGTCGCAGGGATAGGCTACGGCGGTGGCCACCGGCGGCAGGCCCTGGCAGCGCGCGATCAGCGTCGCGTATTTCTCGTGGCGGCGCAGCCGCACTTCGGGAATGTCGGCGAGCCGACCGGAAAATTTCTGGGTCGGCGCCTTGACCTCGGCGCGTCCCGACAAAACCTTGGCGCCGGTTTCGTCGTGACACTCACAGTCGAGGACGACCACGCCGGGCGAGGTGAGCTTCCGTCGCACCGTCACGGTCGTCGTCAGCGTATCGCCGGCGACGATCTGCCGGTGAAAGTGCAGCGACTGCCCGGCATAGACGGTCCCGGGCCCGGGCAGTTTCGTGCCCAACACCGCCGAGACGAGGGCCGCGCCCCACATGCTGTGCGCCGTCAGCACGCCGAGCGATCCGGCATGCGTCGGATTGACGTCGCCGGAAATGGCGGCGAAGAGCGCGACATCGTCGCGCGTCAACGTCCTCGTCGCACTCGCGGTGTCGCCGATCCTGATTTCGTCGAATGTATGGTTTTCGATGATCTCGTCGATTGCCATTGCGGTTTCTTCGCTCCCTCGGGGACTTAGGCGTCCTGGGCGGATTTCGCGCCGCGCGCGCGCGGCCTGGCTTCGCCGCGCACCCGCCGGCGTCGCATTTGTGGTGTGCTCGGCGCGGCGGCGACTTTCCAAGGTCCGGCCTCGGAAGGCGGAGAGGACAGGGCCGAGAAGATCGCCTCGACGCGCTCGAGCCTCGCTTTGACTTCACCCTCAACCTCGCCGCCGATCGCAGCGACACTGCGGATGAGATCGAGGGCCATCGCTCTCTCCGACGCCGAGCCGCCGGCCAACAACCGTGGAAGCGCCGCAACCGCGCGCTCTTCGTCCCGCCGAAGGATCAAGAATTGCTCGCGCATCAAGTCCTTGAAGCGTGCAATGCTCATGCGGCTGCTTTCCGGACGGCCGGCGCGGAACTGCTTCAGGAAATTGAAGCTGCGCTCGTCCGCTCCCTTGATCGCGCGGCCGAGGCCGATATAGACGAGGGCGCGGATCGCACCTTCGGCGAGGCCGCCATTCTCCATGCGCGCGTCGAGGTCGGCTGCCGCCCTCGCGGCCGCCGCCTCGCGGGTCATGTCGCGGCCGATCCTCTGGCGGCCAGACGCGGCATCGGAGCGCAAACCCACCAAGGTCTGCAGCAGCGGCGATCCATAGAGGCTCATGAACAGCGACTCACTCCACCAGTCCCGGATATCCCGGTAGCGATCGAGCGCATCGACGATCTGCCGCGACGCCGCCTGCTCGAGCGCCAGGAACGGGTTGTCGCGCTCGACCGGACGCCGCTTACCCCGGACGGTCGCCGCAAGCTGCGCGACCGGCCGCATCAACGGGTTACGATCGGAAAAGCCTTCGAAGCGCAAGCGGTTCGGATGAAGTCGCCGCAGCGCGTCGGCGGACTGGTCGTTCGCCATCAGGCGCAGCGCTGGCCCGACAAAAGTCCGGTAAAGACCCTGGTTTATCTCCGACACGCGGGCGACGGTCGCGAACCGGCGATCATCCTCGGCATCATTGCCGCCCAGCGCACGAATATGATTGAGCGTCCGCTTTTCGAACTGGACCACGTAGTTGCCGCCGACCAGCTCGGCGTGCGGAGTCTCCGCCGTTTTCTGCGTCATCACCGCCTCGTATAGACCCGGCGGCAGCACGTCGATCAGGTCCATCGTCTGCGTGAATTCCTGATGCTCCTTGGTGGCCACCTTGGCGGAGACGAAGATGCCCAGATGACCGATGCTCTGATGCAGCGCGTAGACGATCGTCTGACCGTTGGCGATGATCTCTTCATCATGGTCATAGAGGTCGAGGATCCAGCCGAGCGCTTGCTGCGGCGGGGTGATGTTGTCGCCCCAGGAGGTGAAGACGATGATCGGCGATTTGATGTTCCTGAGATCGACGCGAATGCCCTCCGAGCTGCGCAGTTCCCCCGAGCTGAGCTTGTTGCCG
>Ga0134125_10006927_pt1 | contig 12809 bp, 21 predicted proteins | sample KB31751_FD_96464 | JGI IMG/M metagenome (GOLD analysis project Ga0134125, IMG submission 96464) | Terrestrial soil microbial communities with excess Nitrogen fertilizer from Kellogg Biological Station, Michigan, USA - KB3-175-1 | ecosystem: Environmental > Terrestrial > Soil > Unclassified ... | reverse complement strand
GGCAAGAACAAGCGATAGGAGCCTGGAAACATGCCACGCAGCCTGAAGAAAGGCCCCTTCGTCGATCAGCACCTGTTTGTAAAGGTCGCTGCTGAGAACGAAAAGGGCACCAAAAACGTCATCAAGACGTGGTCCCGCCGTTCGATGATCATCCCCGACATGCTCGGGCACACGATCGCCGTACACGACGGACGCAAGCACATCCCCGTGTTTGTCACCGAGTCGATGGTCGGGCACAAGCTCGGCGAGTTCAGCCCGACCCGGACGTTCCGCAGCCACGTGAAGGACGACAAGAAGGGCAAGCGCCGCTAACCCGCAAGGGTTCAGCGAGTGCTTAGCACTTCTTCGAGAGACGAGAGAAGGAAAGCAATGGAAGCCAAGGCAATTGCGCGCCATATCCGCGTAACGCCTATGAAGGCCCGGCGCGTCGTCGACCTTGTTCGTGGCAAGCAAGCGAATGAGGCTCTGGCGATTCTGAAGTTTGCCCAGCAGGGTGCTTCGGAGCCGGTATTCAAGGTAGTGGCGTCGGCCGTGGCAAATGCCCGGGTCGCCGCAGACCGTGACGGTGTTGCGTTCAACGAGGACGAGCTGTTCATCAGCGAAGCCTTCGTTGACGAAGGTGCGACCATGAAGCGGTTCCAGCCGCGTGCCCAGGGCCGCGCGTACCGCATCAACAAGCGCACCAGCCACATCACCGTGGTTGTTTCAACCCCGGAGAAGGGTGGGGAAAAGTAAATGGGACAGAAGATCAACCCGAACGGGTTCCGTCTCGGCATCACCACGGACCACGTCTCGCACTGGTTCGCCGACAGCAACAAGCCCGGCCAGCGCTACAAGGACTTCGTCCGCGAGGACGTCAAGATCCGCGAGCTCATGACCACGGGCATGGAGCGGGCCGGCATCGCCAAGGTGGAGATCGAGCGCACCCGCGATCGAGTCCGCGTTGACATCCACACCGCCCGTCCGGGCATCGTCATCGGCCGCCGCGGCGCCGAAGCCGATCGCATCCGCGGCGAGCTGGAGAAGCTCACCGGCAAGCAGGTGCAGCTGAACATCCTCGAGGTCAAGAACCCCGAGATCGAAGCGCAGCTGGTCGCCCAGGGCATTGCCGAACAGCTTGCTTCCCGCGTGGCCTTCCGCCGCGCGATGAAGAAGGCCATGCAGTCCGCCATGCGTGCAGGCGCCAAGGGCATCCGTGTCCAGTGTGCCGGCCGCCTGGGCGGGGCAGAAATGTCCCGCAAGGAGTTCTACCGCGAAGGCCGTGTGCCGCTGCACACCCTGCGCGCGAACATCGACTACGGCAAGTTCGAGGCGAAGACCACCTTCGGCCGCATCGGCGTGAAGGTCTGGATCTACAAGGGCGACCTGACCAGCAAGGAACTGGCCGCCCAGAACGCTGCAGCCCCGGCCCGTGGCCGTGGCGAGCGCCCCGGTGGACGCCCGTCCGGCGACCGCCGTCGTCGTAACGACCGCAACACCGGCGCTCCGGCAACCGAGGCTGCCCCGGCAGCCCAGGCTCCGGCGGCCGCAGAAGGAGGACAGGCATAAATGCTTATCCCACGCCGAGTTAAGTTCCGCAAGCAGCACCACCCGTCCCGCACGGGCGCTGCCAGCGGTGGCACCACGGTCTCCTTCGGTGACTACGGAATCCAGGCCCTGACCCCGGCCTACGTGACCAACCGTCAGATCGAAGCAGCCCGTATCGCCATGACCCGCCACATCAAGCGTGGCGGCAAGGTCTGGATCAACATCTATCCGGACCGCCCGCTGACCAAGAAGCCCGCCGAAACCCGCATGGGTTCCGGCAAGGGCTCGCCGGAGTGGTGGGTTGCAAACGTCAAGCCGGGACGGGTTCTCTTCGAACTCTCCGGCGTTACCGATGAGGTAGCTCGCGAGGCCCTGCGCCTGGCGATCCACAAGCTGCCGCTGAAGGCACGCATCGTGCGTCGTGAGGGTGGTGAATAGGAATGGCAATTGGATCCAAGGATCTCGCCACCGAACAGCTGGACGGTTTTGACAACGCCCGACTGGTCGAAGAGCTGAAGAAGGCCAAGGAAGAGCTGTTCAACCTGCGCTTCCAGTCCGCCACCGGACAGCTCGAATCGCACGGCCGCCTGAAGTCGGTCAAGCGCGACATCGCCCGCATCTACACGGTGCTGCGTGAACGCGAACTGGGCATCCGCCCCGAGGTGAGCGCCGTCGTCGAGGAAGCCAAGGCCGACAAGAAGGCCAAGAAGTCCTCGAAGAAGGCAGAAGCCGACGAAGCAACTGAGGAAGCCAAGTAATGAGCGAGAAGGAGAACGCAGTGGCTGAAGCAGCAGAAGCTCGCGGTTACCGCAAAACCCTTCGCGGGTACGTGGTTTCCGACAAGATGGAAAAGACCATCGTCGTCGACGTGGAGGACCGTGTGAAGCACGCCCTCTACGGCAAGGTGATGCGTCGCAACAAGAAGATCAAGGCCCACGACGAGACCAACACCGCCGGCATCGGCGACCTGGTCGTCATCGCGGAGACCCGGCCGCTGTCCAAGGACAAGAACTGGCGCCTGGTCGAGATCGTGGAGAAGGCCAAGTAGCCACCTCCCGATCCCGATCGGATCTCGGCACGACGCCGGTGCAGGCCCCCTGGGGGGAATGCACCGGCGTCGTGCTTTTCCATGCCCGGGGGAGGGGCGGGCCCCATATCATGCGATTGGCCCGCGGCGCACTCTTGGCGTAGACTGATGTGTCTGTGCGCTCTGCGGCGGGGACTATCCACCTTCGTTGCAGGCATTCGTGCGCGGCCCGGTTCGAACCGGGGCCGGCGCTCGGCACGGCTCTGCGGCATCACGCCTCGGCCCGGTCTCCCCAGCAGCAGCAGGATTCCCCGTGAATCCCACCTGTTTGGAGATGGGGGTAAGCGAGCGCCGCAGATGGACCATATCCGTTCCGCAAGGCTCCCTGGGAGAACCGGCGAGACGACAGGAGTTGAAAGTGATTCAGCAGGAGTCGCGACTCAAGGTGGCCGACAACACCGGTGCTAAGGAAATCCTTACCATCCGTGTTCTCGGTGGATCCGGACGTCGCTACGCAGGCATCGGCGACGTGATCGTCGCCACCGTCAAGGATGCAATCCCTGGCGGAAACGTCAAGAAGGGCGATGTGGTCAAGGCCGTCATCGTCCGCACCAAGAAGGAACGTCGCCGCGTCGACGGTTCCTACATCAAGTTCGACGAGAACGCAGCGGTCATCCTCAAGGCGGACACCGAGCCGCGTGGTACCCGTATCTTCGGTCCCGTCGGTCGTGAACTTCGCGACAAGAAGTTCATGAAGATCGTTTCGCTGGCTCCGGAGGTGCTGTAACCATGGGCGCAAAGATCAAGAAGGGCGACCTGGTCCAGGTCATCACCGGCGCCAAGGCCGAACGCGGTGGAGACCGCGGCAAGCAGGGCAAGGTCCTGAAGGTGTTCCCCGAGGCCAACCGCGTGCTCGTCGAGGGCATCAACCGCGTCACCAAGCACACCCGTGCCGGCCAGACCGAGAGCGGTGCCTCCACCGGCGGCATCCAGGTCGTCGAGGCTCCCATCCACGTTTCGAACGTCGCGGTCGTCGACCCCGAGTCGAAGAAGCCGACCCGCGTTGGCTTCCGCGAGGAAACCGTGGAAAAGAACGGCGTGACGAAGACCGTGCGTGTCCGCTACGCCAAGGCTTCCGGAAAGGCACTCTAATGACTGAAGCAGCAGTAAAGGTTCAGCCGCGCCTGAAGGCCAAGTACGCCTCGGAGATCCGCGAAGCCCTGCAGGCCGAGTTCAACTACTCGAACCCCATGCAGGTTCCGAGCCTGGTCAAGGTCGTCGTGAACATGGGTGTCGGCGAGGCCGCCAAGGACTCCAAGCTCATCGAAGGCGCCGTCCGCGACCTCACGGCCATCACCGGCCAGAAGCCGCTCGTGACCAAGGCCCGCAAGTCGATCGCCCAGTTCAAGCTCCGCGAGGGGATGCCGATCGGCACCCACGCAACGCTGCGCAACGACCGCATGTGGGAATTCGTCGACCGCCTGGTGACCCTGGCCCTGCCGCGTATCCGCGACTTCCGCGGTCTGAACGGCAAGCAGTTCGATGGCAACGGCAACTACACCTTCGGTCTGACGGAACAGGCTATGTTCCACGAGATCGACCAGGACAAGATTGACCGCGTCCGCGGCATGGACATCACCGTGGTGACCACCGCCAAGACCGACGAAGAAGGCCGTGCGCTCCTGAAGGCACTGGGCTTCCCGTTCAAGACCGACAACTAGATCAACTACGTTACAGGTCCGCGCGAGCGCGGAAACCGTAGCGAGGAAGGGCCTAAGCCCAAATGACAATGACAGATCCTGTCGCAGACATGCTGACTCGTCTGCGCAACGCGAACTCGGCATACCACGACACCGTGTCCATGCCGTCTTCCAAGCTGAAGGTGCGCGTTGCCCAGATCCTCAAGGCGGAAGGCTACATCGGCGACTTCGTCGAAGAGGCCGCCGAGGTAGGCAAGAAGCTGACCATCAACCTGAAGTTCGGCCCGAGCCGTGAGCGTTCCATCGCTGGCGTGCGCCGCATTTCCAAGCCGGGCCTGCGCGTTTACGCGAAGTCCACCAACCTGCCGCACGTCCTGGGTGGACTCGGCATCGCCATCCTGTCCACGTCCTCGGGTCTCCTGACGGACCGCCAGGCAGCCAAGAAGGGTGTAGGTGGGGAAGTCCTCGCCTACGTCTGGTAACGGGAAGGAAGAAGCACCATGTCACGTATTGGACGTCTTCCAATCACTATCCCTGCCGGCGTCGACCTGAAGGTCAACGGCTCAGAGGTCTCCGTGAAGGGCGCGAAGGGCGAGCTCAGTCTCACCGTTCCCGCACCGATCACGGTCTCACTCGAGGAGAACACCCTCACCGTGTCCCGGCCGAACGACGAGCGCGAATCGCGTTCGCTCCACGGCCTGACCCGCACCCTGATCTCGAACCTGATCACGGGCGTCACCGAGGGCTACTCCAAGCGGCTCGAAATCCACGGCACCGGTTACCGCGTGCTCGCCAAGGGCGCGAACCTGGAGTTCGCCCTGGGCTACTCGCACCCCGTGCTCGTTGAGGCTCCGGCAGGCATCACGCTCGCCGTCGAGGGCAACAACAAGGTGGTCGTCTCGGGCATCAACAAGCAGCAGGTTGGCGAGGTTTCCGCCAACATCCGCAAGCTCCGTCGGCCGGATCCCTACAAGGGCAAGGGCATCCGCTATGAAGGCGAAGTTATCCGCCGCAAGGTCGGAAAGGCTGGTAAGTAAACATGGCTCTTTCAATCAAGGGTAAGAGCAAGGCCGCAGCTCGCGGTCGCCGCCACCTGCGCGTGCGCAAGCGCATCACCGGCACGGGCCTGCGCCCGCGTCTGGTCGTCAACCGCTCGTCACGCCACGTCTTCGTCCAGGTTGTCGATGACAGCAAGGGCATCACCGTGGCTTCGGGCTCGACCATGGAAGCCGACCTGCGCTCCTTCGACGGTGACAAGACCGCCAAGGCCAAGCGCGTGGGCGAGCTCGTCGCCGAGCGTGCCAAGGCAGCCGGCGTCGAGTCCGTGGTCTTCGACCGCGGTGGAAACAAGTACCACGGCCGAGTGGCCGCGGTAGCAGACGGCGCGCGGGAAGGTGGGCTGGCACTGTGAGCGAAGCTACTAACGAGAAGGAAACTCAGGTGTCTGAAGCCACTGAGGCAGCTGCGAGCACCACGGAGAACACCTCCGGCGGTCGCCGCAACGACAACCGCGGTGACAACCGCGGGCGCGGCGAGGGCCGCGGCCGGGGCGAGGGACGTGGCCGTGGCCGCGATTCCCGCGACAGCCGCAATGACGACAAGGACAAGTTCCTTGAGCGCGTGGTGACCATCAATCGCGTGTCGAAGGTCGTCAAGGGCGGTCGCCGCTTCAGCTTCACCGCCCTCGTGGTGGTGGGCGACGGCAACGGCCTGGTCGGCGTCGGCTACGGCAAGGCCAAGGAAGTTCCCGCGGCCATCGCCAAGGGCGTCGAGGAAGCGAAGAAGTCCTTCTTCCGCGTCCCGCGCGTCGGCTCCACCATCCCGCACCTGGTGCAGGGTGAGGCCGCCGCAGGCGTCGTGCTGCTCCGTCCGGCCTCCCCGGGTACCGGCGTTATCGCCGGTGGTCCGGTGCGCGCCGTCCTCGAATGCGCCGGCATCCACGACGTGCTCTCGAAGTCCATGGGCTCGGCCAACCAGATCAACATCGTCCACGGCACCGTGGCGGCTTTGAAGGCGCTTGAAGAGCCCGCGTCCGTCGCGGCTCGCCGCGGCCTGCCGATGGATGAAGTCGTGCCGGCCCAGATGCTGCGTACGATCAACCAGAAGGCAGGTGCGTAGGCTGTGGCGAAGAACATTGTCCCGAGCAACGCAAAGCTGGCAATCACCCAGACCAAGTCCGTCATCGGCGGCAAGCAGAACCAGCGCGACACCCTGCGCTCGCTGGGATTGAAGCGGATCGGCCACACCGTGGTCCGTGAAGCCGATCCCGTGACCGTGGGCATGGTCAACAAGGTTCCGCACCTCGTAAAGGTTGAGGAGGCGAAGTAGGCATGGCCAAGATCGAAAAGGCACTCAAGGTACACCACCTGCGCCCGGCCGAAGGCGCCAAGACCGCCAAGACCCGCGTGGGTCGCGGCGAGGCGTCCAAGGGCAAGACCGCTGGCCGCGGCACCAAGGGCACCAAGGCCCGTTACCAGGTCAAGGCCGGCTTCGCAGGCGGGCAGCTGCCGCTGCACATGCGCCTGCCGAAGCTGCGCGGCTTCAAGAACCCGTTCCGCGTCGAGTACCAGGTCGTGAACCTGGACAAGATCTCGGAACTGTTCCCCGAGGGCGGCGACATCACGGTCGAGAACCTGGTCGAGAAGGGCGCCGTTCGCAAGAACCAGCCCGTCAAGGTCCTGGGTTCCGGCGACATCACCGTCAAGGTCAACGTGAAGGCCGACGCCTTCTCCGCGTCCGCTGCGGAAAAGATCGCCGCTGCCGGCGGTTCGGTGGCCTCGCTCTAGGGTTACCGTGACACCACGGCACAGCTGAAAGGTCCCCAACGTCCGGGCACGTCCCGGAACGGTGGGGACCTTTCGCGTCCCGCCCCAGGGTCGCAGGAGACCCCTGCAGCCGTCCCCGCGGATTCCGGCCCGCCCGCCGGTGTCCGCCATCACACCCACTGCTTCGAAGAGCCCCGACAACCGGTAGACTCTCAGAAGTCCATTCCGGCATCAGGCCGAAACCACACCTTCCAGGAGGACGCTTGCTCAGCGCCATTGCCCGGGTATTCCGGACGCCTGACCTGCGACGAAAGTTGTTGTTCACGCTCGGCATCATTGCCATCTACCGTCTCGGCGTCTACATCCCCGCGCCGGGGGTCGACTACGGCAACGTCCAACAGTGCCTCGCCCTGGGCAACACATCCGGGGGGCTGTACCAGTTCGTGAACCTGTTCAGCGGCGGCGCCCTGCTCCAGGTCTCGGTCTTCGCCCTGGGCATCATGCCCTACATCACGGCGTCGATCATCGTCCAGCTCCTGCGTGTGGTCATTCCCCGGTTCGAGGAGCTGCACAAGGAAGGTGCCTCGGGGCAATCGACCTTGACGCAGTACACGCGCTACCTCACCATCGCCCTGGGCCTGCTCCAGGCCACGACCCTGGTCTCGTTGGCCCGCAGCGGCAACCTCTTCCAGGGCTGTGCACTGCCGATCGTGCCGGACCAGAGCATCGTGCACATCCTGCTGATGGTCATCGTCTTGACCGCCGGGACGGGCCTGATCATGTGGCTGGGCGAACTGGTCACCGAGAAGGGCGTCGGCAACGGCATGTCCATCCTGATCTTCGTCTCCATCGCCTCCGGCTTCCCCGCCTCCATGGGTGCCATTGCCCGCACCCAGGGCTGGGGCGTTTTCACCGGGGTCATCCTGATCGGCCTCTGCGTCGTGGCACTGGTCGTCTTCGTCGAGCTCTCCCAACGCCGCGTCCCGGTCCAGTACGCCAAGCGCATGATCGGCCGGCGGACGGTCGGGGGAAGCTCCACCTACATCCCGATCAAGGTGAACATGGCCGGCGTGATCCCCGTGATCTTCTCCTCCTCGATGCTCGCCCTGCCCCAGATGCTCGTCCAGTTCAACCTGCGACCCGACGGCTCCCTGCCGGGCTGGGCCGTCTGGATCCAGGCCCACTTCAACGGCAGCAGCCCCCTGTACATGGCGGTCTACCTGCTCCTGACCATCTTCTTCACATACTTCTACGTGGCGATCACATTCAACCCGACCGAGGTCGCGGACAACATGAAGAAGTATGGTGGATTCATCCCGGGCATCCGTGCCGGCAAACCCACCGCGGACTACCTGTCCTACGTGTTGAGCCGCATCACGTTCCCCGGGGCCATCTACCTTGGCCTGATCGCCTTGACACCACTGATCGCGTTTGTCCTGATCAAGGCAGACCAGAACTTCCCGTTCGGTGGCGTCTCCGTCCTCATCATGGTCGGTGTGGGACTCGAGACGGTCAAGCAGATCAATGCCCAGATGCAACAGCGACACTACGAAGGACTTCTGCGATGACCAGACTCTTGATCGTTGGCCCGCCCGGTTCGGGCAAGGGAACCCAGGCGGCGCGCATTTCGGAGCGCCTCGGGATCGTGGCGATTTCCACCGGCGACATCTTCCGTGCCAACGTCAAGGGCGGCACGCCGCTGGGCGTGGAGGCCAAGCAGTACATGGACGCCGGCGACTACGTCCCCGACTCCGTCACCAACCGCATGGTCCGCGACCGGCTGAAGCAGGACGACGTCGCGGAGGGCTTCCTGCTCGACGGCTACCCCCGCACGGCCGCCCAGGTCGACGAACTGGACGCGATCCTGGAGGAGAACGGCACCTCGCTCGACGTCGTGCTCCAGCTGACGGCCGACCAGGACGAGCTCGTGGCACGCCTGCTCAAGCGTGCGCAGATCGAGGGCCGGGCCGATGACACCGAGGACGTCATCCGCCACCGCCTCGACGTGTACGAACAGCAGACCCAGGTCGTCGTCGACCGCTACCTGGAGCGCGGCATCGTACGCCACGTCGACGGCCTCGGTGACATCGACGCGGTGACCGAGCGCGTCCTTGGCGCCCTCGAGGGGACCGCAGCGTAACCAGACACCGGGCGTCGACGGCCGTCACCGCGGAAGGCACCGGGTGGCGGCCGTCGTGCCGTTCCCCACCCGGCCATCCGGCCACGAGCAGAACGACCACCGAACAGAAGGAACCCCGCATGGCATTCGGCCAGCCCAAGATCGAGTACAAATCCCCCGCGCAGATCCTCAAAATGCGCGCGGCGGGATTGGTGCTGGCCGAGGCACTGGACGCCGCCGTGGCCGCGGCCCAGATCGGCACGACGACGGCCCAGATCGATGCGGTCTTCGCCGCGGTGCTGGACAAGCATGGTGCCACCTCGAATTTCAAGGGCTACTACGGCTTCCCGGCGACCATCTGCGCCTCGGTGAACGACCAGGTCGTCCACGGCTTCCCCTCCGACTACGTCCTGGCCGACGGCGACGTGCTCAAGATCGACGGCGGTGCCATCGTGGAAGGCTGGCACTCCGACTCGGCCCGCACCGTCCTGGTCGGGGACCCCGATCCCGAGGACGTGCGCCTCTCCGAGACCACCGAAGCAGCCATGTGGCATGGCATCGCGGCCCTGGCCACCGCCCGTTTCGTCGGCGAAATCGGCGAGGCCATCGACGACTTCGTCTCCTCCCGCGACGGCGCCCCGCTGGGCATCCTGGAGGACTACGTCGGCCACGGCATCGGCACCGAAATGCACCAGGCCCCCGACGTCCTGAACTACCGCACGGGCCACCGCGGACCGAGGGTAAAGCCGGGCATGTGCCTGGCCATCGAACCGATGCTGGTCCGCGGCGGGATCGAGACCCGCGTCCTGGACGACGACTGGACCGTCGTCACCACCGACGGCTCACGGGCCTCGCAATGGGAACACACCGTGGCGGTGCACCTGGGCGGCATCTGGGTGCTGTCGGCCCATGACGGCGGCGCCGCCGGCCTGGCGCCGTTCGGCATCACCCCCTCCCCGCTCCAGGCCTAGACTGCTGCCCGGCCGCGACATCCGGCGGATTTCGCTTAACGGGATCCACCGCGTAGGATTGCTTGTTGGTTGTCTCTACGTTTGTGCCCAAAAGAACCACCGGTTGATCCGGCTGCCGGGCACGGGCGCTCGTCAGCCACGAACATACACGCCGGAAGCAGCTGCAACCGGCACAAACGTTAGCGGAGGATATGGCCAAGAAAGAGGGTGTCATCGAGGTAGAAGGCACCGTGTCGGAAGCACTTCCCAACGCGATGTTCCGCGTTGAGCTGCCGAACGGACACGTGGTCCTTGCCACTATCTCGGGCAAGATGCGTCAGCACTACATCCGGATCCTCCCGGAGGACCGCGTAGTGGTGGAACTCAGCCCGTACGACCTCAATCGCGGACGCATCGTCTACCGCTACAAGTAGTGACTTCCGCGCCACCGGTCCGCCGGCGGCGTGAAGGTAGTTACCGTTCCACTGAAACAGCAACCGCAAAGGACCCAAACCGTGAAGGTTAACCCTAGCGTGAAGCCGATCTGCGACAAGTGCAAGGTGATTCGCCGTAACGGGCGGGTCATGGTGATCTGCGAAAATCCACGCCATAAACAGCGTCAGGGCTAAGTCTCCTCCGGGAACCAAAACCTGCGCGTAGTAATCGAATATCGGCAGCACAGCGTCCATTACGCGGGACGCACACCCCCGGGCACGGAGGCCGGGGACCTGGCAACAGGGGCGTGCTGCTCCACACCTCCGCGAATCATGTGAGGAAGACACCAATATGGCTCGTCTCGCAGGCGTAGACATCCCGCGCGAAAAGCGCGTTGTCATCGCGCTTACCTACATCTACGGCGTGGGCAAGACCCGTGCAGAACAAACCATTGCCGAGACCGGGATCGCCCCGGAAACTCGTGTCAAGGACCTCAGTGACGACCAGCTGGTCCAGCTGCGTGACTACGTCGAGGGCAACTTCAAGGTCGAGGGCGACCTCCGCCGTGAAGTCGCAGCCGACATCCGCCGCAAGGTCGAGATCGGATCCTACGAGGGCATCCGCCACCGCAAGGGCCTGCCGGTCCGCGGTCAGCGCACCAAGACCAACGCTCGCACCCGCAAGGGCCCGAAGCGCACCGTCGCCGGTAAGAAGAAGACCCGCTAAGCAGCGGTCCAAGCCAAACATCTCGTAGGAGTTAGCAATGCCCCCAAAGACTCGTGGAGCGGTCCGCAAGCCGCGTCGCAAGGACAAGAAGAACATCGCGCTGGGTCAGGCGCACATCAAGAGCACCTTCAACAACACCATCGTGTCCATCACGGACCCGACCGGTGCCGTCATCTCGTGGGCCTCGGCCGGCGAGGTCGGGTTCAAGGGCTCGCGCAAGTCGACCCCGTACGCTGCCCAGATGGCTGCCGAGTCGGCCGCCAAGCGGGCGCAGGAACACGGCATGAAGAAGGTCGACGTGTTCGTGAAGGGTCCGGGTTCCGGCCGCGAAACCGCCATCCGCTCGCTGCAGGCCGCCGGCCTCGAGGTGGGGTCCATCCAGGACGTTTCCCCGAGCGCCCACAACGGCTGCCGCCCGTCGAAGCGTCGCCGCGTCTAGTTTGACCCGTTGCCTGCGTGTACCGCCGTCGTTCCCGTTTCCCGGGAACGACGGCGGTACGCGCCGCATGCGGCTCACTCGCCCGATCTAGACGGACGCCTGATGGCAGACGTCGTTTCCACCCACATGTGTTGCGTCATATAGCGGATGCTCGCTGAAAGGAAATGTAAGTGCTTATTGCACAGCGCCCCACCCTTACCGAAGAAGTAGTAGCCGCGAACCGCTCGCGGTTCACCATTGAGCCCTTGGAGCCGGGTTTCGGCTACACCCTGGGCAACTCGCTGCGCCGCACGCTGCTGTCCTCGATCCCTGGTGCAGCTGTCACCAGCGTTCGCATCGACGGCGTGCTGCACGAGTTCACCACCGTTCAGGGTGTGAAGGAAGACGTCACCGAACTGATCCTGAACATCAAGAACCTCGCTGTGTCCTCCGAGCACGACGAGCCTGTCGTCGCCTACCTGCGCAAGCAGGGCCCCGGCGTCGTCACGGCCGCGGACATCACCCCGCCGGCCGGCGTCGAGTTCCACAACCCGGACCTGCACATCGCGACCCTGAACGCGAAGGGCAAGTTCGACATGGAGCTCACGATCGAGCGTGGCCGCGGCTACGTCTCCGCGGCGCAGAACAAGAGCATCGATGCCGAGATCGGCCGGATCCCGGTCGACTCCATCTACTCGCCCGTTCTGAAGGTGACCTTCCGCGTGGAGGCCACCCGTGTCGAGCAGCGCACCGACTTCGACAAGCTCATCGTCGACGTCGAGACCAAGGACTCCATCCTGCCGCGCGACGCCGTTGCATCGGCTGGCACGACCCTGGTCGAGCTGTTCGGCCTGGCCCGCGAGCTGAACTCCGCAGCCGAGGGCATCGAGATCGGCCCGTCCCCGACGGACGCCGCGCTCGCTGCCGACATGGCGCTGCCGATCGAGGATCTCGAGCTGACCGTCCGTTCGTACAACTGCCTCAAGCGCGAGGGCATCCACACGGTAGGCGAGCTGGTGGCCCGCTCCGAGGCTGACCTCATGGACATCCGCAACTTCGGTGCCAAGTCCATCGACGAGGTCAAGGCGAAGCTGATCGAACTGGGTCTGTCCCTGAAGGATTCCCCTCCCGGGTTTGACCTG
>Ga0134125_10006926_pt1 | contig 12813 bp, 12 predicted proteins | sample KB31751_FD_96464 | JGI IMG/M metagenome (GOLD analysis project Ga0134125, IMG submission 96464) | Terrestrial soil microbial communities with excess Nitrogen fertilizer from Kellogg Biological Station, Michigan, USA - KB3-175-1 | ecosystem: Environmental > Terrestrial > Soil > Unclassified ... | reverse complement strand
TCCAATCTCTCGAACAATTAGAAGCCGTGAAAACAAGGAGAACCCGATGGCCAAAGGCCAGTCGCTCCAAGATCCCTTCCTGAACGCACTACGCAAGGAACGGGTGCCCGTATCCATCTACCTGGTCAACGGCATCAAGTTGCAGGGTCAGATCGATTCGTTTGACCAGTTCGTGGTGCTGTTGAAGAACAGCGTCAGCCAAATGGTCTACAAGCACGCCATCTCCACCGTCGTACCGGCGCGCAATGTGCGCCTCACCGCGGAGGAGGGTGCTGCCCCGGTGGAGTCGCCCGCCGAGTGATGTGCCGCCGCACGGAGGAGCCGAGTGTTCGAGCGCCCACGTTCCGGTGAGCGCGCGCTCCTGGTGCGCATTGGTCTAGGCGCCCAGGTCGATCCGGAAGATCTCGAGGAGTTCACCCAGCTCGCGGTCGCGGCCGGCGCGGAGCCGGTCGCCACGGTGACCGGTCGCCGTGAGCGGCCCGATCCGCGGTTCTTCGTCGGCAGCGGCAAAGCCGAGGAGCTGAGGCAGGCGGCCGATGCGGGCGCGGCGGATGTGATCCTGGTGGATCATGCGCTCTCGCCGAGCCAGGAGCGCAACCTCGAGAAGCTCACGGGCAAGAGGGTGCTCGACCGCAACGGGCTGATCCTGGATATCTTTGCCCAACGGGCGCGCAGCTTCGAGGGCAAGCTCGAAGTCGAGCTCGCACAACTGCGGCACATCGGCAGCCGCCTGGTGCGCGGCTGGAGCCACCTCGAGCGGCAGAAGGGCGGTATCGGCATGCGCGGACCGGGTGAGACGCAGCTCGAAACCGACCGGCGCCTGATCGCCCAGCGCGTGCGCGTGCTCACGCGGCGGCTGGAGAAGATCAAACAGCAACGCGAGACCGGACGGCAGATGCGCGCCCAGATCCCGGTGCCCTCGCTCGCCCTGGTCGGTTACACCAACGCCGGCAAGTCGACGCTCTTTCGCGCGCTGACCGGCGCCGACGCTTACATCGCCAACCAACTCTTTGCGACCCTCGATCCGACGGTGCGGCGGATCACGCTGCCTGGAGGCACACCGGTCGTTGCGGCCGATACCGTCGGCTTCATTCGCGAATTGCCGCATGAGTTGGTGGCAGCCTTTCAATCCACTCTCACGGAAGCGCGTGAGGCGACGTTGCTGCTGCACGTCATCGATGCGAGTGACCCGCGGCGAGACGCGCACATCGCGCAGGTGAACGAAGTCCTCGCGGAGATCGGCGCAGACTCGATTCCACAGATCATCGTCTACAATAAAATCGATCGCTTGCAGCGTCCGGCCGCCATCGAGCGTGACGAAGCTGCCATGCCGTCCGCAGTGTGGATCTCCGCCGAGAAACGCATCGGCCTCGATCTGCTGACGAGCGCCATTGCGGAGCGGCTGTCCCGGTTCGCGCGCCGTGCGCGGGTGCGTTTGCCCGCGGGTGCCGGCGCGGTGCGCTCCCGGCTCTATGCGGCCAAGTCCGTCCGCGAGGAGCGCACGGCCGAGGACGGCTCCATCGAGCTCACCGTGGAGCTGCCCGATGTCGAGATCCTCGCGCTGGCGCGTACCGCCGGGGTGCAGATCCTCGAGGCGCCGCAGCCCGATATTTCTTGTGCCTCCCGCGACGCGTACCTAGAATCCAAAGCGCCGCGGGCGACTTTGGGCCAATAAACACATATGGGTAAATTCATCGTCGTCATCGGCACCCAGTGGGGCGATGAGGGCAAGGGCAAGGTCGTCGATCTCCTGACGGAGCGCGCTGCCGCAGTGGCACGCTTCCAAGGCGGGCACAACGCCGGGCATACGCTGGTCATCGGCGGCCGCAAGACCATCCTGTCGCTGATTCCTTCGGGCATCCTCCGCGAGGACGTTCGCTGCTTCATCGGCAACGGCGTGGTGCTCTCGCTGCAGGCGCTGCTTGCGGAGAGCCGCTCGCTGATGGACCAGGGCGTGCCCGTATTCGATCGGCTGCGCATCTCGCCTTACTGCCCGCTCATCCTGCCCTCGCACATCCTTCTGGACAAAGCGCGCGAGCAGGCCCGCGGCCCCAACGCCATCGGCACGACTGGCCGCGGGATCGGGCCGGCCTACGAGGACAAAGTAGCGCGCCGCGCCGTGCGCGTGGCGGACCTCTTTCAGCGCGACCGCTTTGCGGCGAAGCTGGGCGAGGTGCTGGACTTCCACAACTTCGTGCTGCAGCACTACTTCCGCCAGTCCGCGGTCGATTTCCAGAAAACGCTCGATGAGCTGCTCGCCCTCAGTGAGACGATCGCGCCGCTCGTCACCGATGTGACGCTGGCGCTGCACGGACTTCGCCGGTCCGGTGCCAACGTTCTTTTCGAAGGCGCACAGGGCGCGATGCTCGACGTCGACCTCGGCACCTATCCGTTCGTCACCTCATCCAACACCACCGCGGGCTTTGCGGGCACCGGTACGGGTCTGGGGCCGCGGGTCTTCGATTACGTGCTCGGGATCGTGAAGGCTTATACGACGCGGGTGGGCGCGGGTCCTTTCCCGACCGAGCTCTTCGACGGCTACGGAGAGCATCTCTCGCGCGTCGGCCACGAGTTCGGCTCGGTCACCGGCCGGCGGCGGCGCTGCGGATGGTTCGACTCCGTGGCTCTCAGGCGCTCCATCGTCCACTCGAGCGTCTCGGGCCTTTGCATCACCAAGCTTGATGTGCTCGACGGTCTCGACACTATCAGAGTGGCCGTCGGCTATCGTGTTGGTGATCAGGTCGTGGCGGAGCCGCCGCTCAGCATCGAAGGCTACGCGGGCCTGGAGCCTGTATACGAGGAACTGCCCGGCTGGCAGGAATCGACCGTGGGGATCACCGACTATGCGGCCCTGCCGCTGAACGCGCGCAAGTACCTGGAGCGCCTGCAGACGCTGGTCGAAGTACCGATCGACGTCATCTCCACGGGACCGGATCGCGAGCAGACGATCATACTGCGACATCCGTTCGATCCGAAGTAACGCCTGGCCGGCCGGCGCTCCGGCGGCGACTCTCAGATCACAAGCTCGAAGGCAGCAGGCGAAAGAGAATGCGGGCGATACCCGGAACGAGACGCGGGCGCTCCAGGCGCGCGTCATACTCGGCCATGCGGCGCTCGTTCTCCACGAGGCAAAGCCCGAGCAGCCGGTGCAGTGTCACCTCGGTCCCGAGCTCCCGGTGCGCCGTCAGCGTGAAGTTCTCGCTGGAGCCGACTTTGGCGGACTGGAGCCGGCCCATGCTGCGCGCCGTCCTCACCCGGGAGGCGACTTGCTTCACGATGATCCAGGCGCAGCGCAGGCGAAACGCCTGGCGGCGCCACCAGGGAAGCTGCGCGCGGCGGTATTTCACCCAGTTGACGAAGAAGAGAATGTGGCGCGCTTCCTCCTGCATGACCGGCTCGAAGACCTTCACCAGTGCCGGCGGGAAGAATCCTGACTGACGCGCCAGCGCGAACAGGCCGAAGGCGAAGAAGGAGTCGAAGCACTCGCCGAAGCCGGCGAAGAGGAAATCGCTCTCGAGCGAGCGCGGCGTGAAGCGCGGCGGCGACTGCACCGGGATGCGGTAATGAGAGGTGAGCGCCACGAGGAGCCGTGCGTGGCGCATCTCTTCGAAGCCCTGCAGCGCGATGGCTTGGCGCACCAGCGGGTCGGCCTCGAGCGTGGCGGCGGCGGCCACGGTGTTGGAAGTCACGTTCTCGGTCGAAACCGCTTCCTGCCAGAAGGGCAGGCTGCGCAGGCGCTCGAGCTCGTCCTGCGCGAGCGCCGGCCACGGCATCTGTTCCGGCACGTACTCGACGTGGGTTTCGAGAAAGAACCGGCCGAGGAGGCGCCGATGCTCGGTCGATCCGACCGCGAGACGCTCCGTCTCAATATTTGCCGGAACCACGGACATGTTGCAGCTCCTTCCGTCCTTCCACCCAATACCAGGACATCAGCGCGGGCACTCCGAAGAGGATCTCCCGCATTCGCTTGGCCAGCGACAGCGCCAGGGCGAGCTCGCCATTGACGCCGAGCAGGGCTCCGAATCCCACCAGGCTCGCTTCCTGCACACCCAGCCCCGCCGGCACGAGGAAAGCGAAATTGCGCACGGTCATCGTCAGGCTCTCGAGCGCGATCGCCGCGCCGAAGTGCACCGGATGCCCGAGCCAGCGCAGCGCGAACCAGGTCTCCAGCGAGCCGGCCACCATGCCCGTCACCTGCCAGGCCATGCTGGTGGCGAGGCGCGGCCGATCGCTGCAGAGCTCGCGAATCGCGGCGTCGAGGCTGGCTGACTGGCCCGCGAGAAAGCTCACCGCCTGCTCACCGAGCAGCCGCACCGCGACCCGCTCCATCCGCTCGAACACAGAGCCGTACTGCAGCAGCGCGCCGAGTAACACCACGAACGGCAAGGTCGCCGCGAGGCCGATGAGCACGTCGTCCGCCAATTGTACCGTGTGCGTGAGTCTGAGCAGGCAGAGCACCCCGATGAGGACGAAGAGGTACTGGCTGAAGACGGTGAGAACCACCTCTGTCGTCACGCTGGCCGCCGCCACGACGCCATCCACACCGCGCTCGGCGAGGAGCCGGATCCCGATGAGCTCCCCGCCGATGTTCGCCGCCGGCAGCAGCCGATTGATGCCCTCGCGGACGGTGGCGATCCAGAACAGGGTCCCGACACGGCTTTCGCGCCAGCGCGCGATGAGCACACGCCAGCCGAGTGAGTCGAGCAGGATCGGCAGGACGTGCAGCGGCACCAGCCAGAGCAGCACGCGGCCGGCCCGGGCGAGGGGGATGAGAATCGCGCTGCCCTCGTGCATGAGCAGGACGATCAGCAGCGCGAGGCCGGCGGCCAGGGCGATGCGGACCGCGAGTCTCATGCTGCGCGCCGCTCCGCTGGGCGCGTAGTCGACAAACGTCTGAAGCCGCCCATCTGCGCGCCGCAGCCCGTGATGGCGGCGCGCACTCTGGGGCTCAGGAGTGCGGCGAGCTCATCCGCGTGGCGATAACCTCTCATGCTGGGCGCGATGGCCGTGCCGGATTCCACCGCCGGATGCAGGTAGATCTCCGTCACGCCGTCGGGCAGGTTCCCGAGAATCTCGAGCAGACGTGCCTCGTCCATCGCGCCGCTGTGCGACATCCCGAAGACGTAGTCATTGTGCGCGATCCCTGCCGCGCGCAGCCGCCGCCGCATGAGCGCCAGCCAGGGGCAGAGGAGTCCCGCGATCGCGCGCCCCGCGATCGGGCGGACCGCGCGGCGTGCCACCCACGCCGGCTCCCGCGGTAGCCGCATGGCCGGCGCGCCAAACTCCGCGCCGATCCGCAGCAGCATCTCGAGCAGTGTCGGATGAAGGTGGAAGTGCTTGTGCGCGTTGACGTGATCCAGCGTCAGCCCGGTGTCGGCGAACGCCTGGAACTGGGCGCGGATCTCCGCCTCGAGCTGGCGGCGCACGGCCGGCAGCGCGAAGAAGCGAACACCGTCCCGCACCATGTTGTTGCCGAACCGGCCCTGGGCGTCGACCAGCGCCGGGATGCTTCGCTGTGGCAACACCGACCAGCCGTCGGCGAGCACGAGGTGCAGACCGACCGAGAGATCAGGCAACTCCCGTGCGCACCGGACGGCGTCGGTGACCGCTGGCGCCCCCATCATCAGACTGGCAGTGGTCAGCACACCCTCTGCGGCAGCCTGTCCCACGGCCCGGTTGACCGCCGCGTGCAGCCCGAAGTCGTCCGCGGTGACGATGAGGAGCTTCAACGACTCGCCCCCCGGGCTGGTCAGGCCTCGTGCGCGTGCAGGAAGCGGAAAAACTCCACGCCCTCTCGCAGCCGCCGCTTGGTCATCTCCCAGCTGCGCAGCATCTCACCGGTGAGCTCCGCGATCTTGCGCGGCCGGAAGTAGAACTTCTTGTAGAAGGTCTCCACCGCATGGTAGATCTCCTTCGCCGGCAGGTGCGGATAGCTGATGGGCGAGAGCTGCACGCCGCGGTCGTTCACCAGATTCAGGTTGTCGTGCGCGGTGATCCAGCCGTTATCGACCGCCTGTTGGTAGAGCTGAGTGCCCGGGTATGGGGCCGCGAGGGACACCTGGATGGTGTGCGGGTTGATGTCGACCGCGAATTGGATCGTCTCGCGGATCGTCTCGACGGTCTCGCCCGGCAGGCCCAGGATGAAAGTGCCATGGATGGTGACGCCGAGCTTGCGGCAGTCGCTGGTGAAGCGACGCGCGATGTCGGTGCGCAGGCCCTTCCGGATGTTGTGCAGGATCTGATCGTTGCCCGATTCGTAGCCGACGAGGAGCAGGCGCAGGCCGTTGTCCTTCATGACCTTCAACGTCTCGTAAGGCACGTTGGCCTTGGCGTTGCAGGACCATGTGACCCCCAGCTTGCCGAGGCCGCGCGCGATCTCTTCCGCCCGCGGGCGAAAGTCGGTGAAGGTATCGTCGTCGAAGAAGATCTCCTTCACCTGCGGCATTTTCTCCTTGATCCAGCGCACTTCCTCGATGACGCTCTGAGCGCTGCGCACCCGGTAACGATGACCACCCACGGTCTGCGGCCAGAGGCAGAAGGTGCACTTCGAGCGGCAGCCGCGCCCCGTGTAGAAGGACACATAGGGATGTTGCAGATAGCCGATGAAGTAATTCTCGATCGTGAGATCGCGCTTGTAGACCGGCGTCACCCAGGGCAGCTCGTCCATGTTCTCGATCATGGGCCGCTCCGGATTGTGCTCGATCCCGCCGTCCGGCCGACGGAAGGAGAGTCCCGGAATGGTGGCGAGCTCGCGCCCCTCGGCCACCTCCTTGCAGGTGTAGTCGAATTCCTCGCGCGCCACGAAGTCGATGGCCGAGGATGCGCCGAGTGAGCCCGCCGGGTCGACCGCGACCTTCGCGCCCACCATACCGATCATGAGGCGCGGATTCTCTTCCTTGAGCAGCTCCGCGACCTTCGCATCCGTGGGGAAGGACGGCGAGCTGGTGTGCATCACGACGAGGTCGTACTGCTTGGCGAGCGGCAGGACCTGCGACATCGGGGTGCCGTCCGCGGGCGCATCGAGCAGCCGGCTGCCGGGCACCAGCGCCGCCGGCTGCGCCAGCCACGTGGGATACCAGAAGGAGCGGATCTCGCGCTTCGCCTGGTAGCGCGAGCCCGCGCCGCCGTCGAAGCCGTCGAATGAGGGAGGATGCAGGAACAGCGTTTTCATCATGATTGGAATCCTCAAGAAATCGACTGCACCGAGCCGTCGCGCGCCACGCGGTAGCGACCCTGCCGCCACTGCACCTCGCGTGTGATGAAGGCGCCGCACCAGAGCGCAAATCCGAGCCCATCGGCAAGCGGGATGGCCCAGAGTTGGGACCAAGGTCGTGGCAGGGCAGACCCGGTCGGATCCGCGGCATGCGTGGCCAGGTGCAAGAGCACGCGCGACAAGACCGTCGCGGCAAATAAGTACAGCGTCAACGGCGTTCCGTCGGCCAGCACGCAGCCGAGAATGGCCATTGGCACGCTAAAGGTAATGGCAGATAACGCGTATCCTCCCGGACGCACGACCCGGATGGTGCGCAACCACCGCAGCCCGTGCTGCACGAGCTGGCGGAAAGTGCGCTCATCGACCCAGGTATCCACCACAACGTCCGATAACACCGTCCGTTGACCGCGGTGGCGCGTCAGCTCGCCGAGCCGGTAGTCGTCCGCCAGCTGGTCGGCAATCGCGCGAAAGCCGCCGATGGCGTCCAGCGCGTCGCGCCGCAAGGCGATCGTGGCACCGAAGGCGAAGGCGCGAGAGCCGAATAGCGCCGCCACCCGCACCGAGGGGATGAACCAATCGTTGATGAAGAGCGCTCCGAGCTGCGACCAGACCCCGGGCCGGGGAATCCCGCGGTAGGGGCAGGTGACGATGCCTACGGTGGGGTCGGCGAGCGGCGCGGCGACCGCCCTGAGGTATCCCGGCGGCACCCGCACGTCGCTGTCGGCCAGCACCAGCCAGTCATGTCGAGCCGCGCGCATCATGTTGATGAGGTTGCTGACTTTCGCGCTCGCGCCGTGCCGGGTCGCATCCACCACGACCGTGAGGTCGAGCCGCGGATAGGCGCGCTTCAGCCGCTCCAGCACCGCGAGGGCCGGATCCGCCGGATGCTGGACGCCGAATACGATCTGCACGCCGCCGGCATAGTCCTGCTCGCAGAAGGTGCGCAGCGACTGCTCGAGGCCAGGCTCAGCGCCGCACAGGGGCTTGAGGAGCGTCACCGCAGGCGGTGACGGCGCCGCAGCGCCGCTGCCCAGCCGCCGCCGCGGGTCCCTGCTGCGCCGGACCCGTACGGCGGCCCAGGCGGCAAGGGCATAGCCGAGCGCGACCACGGCGAGCAGGATGCCGAGCCCGGCCATGACTGCCTGGGCAGTTACAGCGAACGTGGAGCCGGTTATCATGTGCGGAGGAATGCCTACACCGCGGATTGCAATGAGCGAAGAAGTCGGATGGTTTCAAGTCCTTGAATTCCGCACATGGTACACGTTTGGTCCCAGGCCGGGGGTGCCCGTATGACGCATGCAAGCGGCGCCCAGGCCACACTGTGGGGTGGCAGCGACAGTACGGCCGAGGCCGAGTCTCTCATCCTCGTCGACGAGGCGGATAGAGAAGTGGGCTACATGAGCAAGACTCGCTGCCACGAAGGGCGTGGCGTCCTGCATCGCGCTTTCTCGCTGCTCATTTTCAACGACAGCGGCGAGCTGCTGCTGCAGCGTCGCTCGGCCGCCAAGCGACTGTGGCCGCACTACTGGTCGAACAGTTGCTGCAGCCATCCGCGGCGTTCCGAGACCATGGAGGCGGCCATCCACCGGCGGCTCTACGAAGAGCTTGGACTGAAGTGCCCGCTGCACTTCCTGTTCAAGTTTCAGTATCAGGCTCAGTTCGACAATGCCGGGGCGGAGCATGAGCTGTGCTCGGTGTTCATCGGCCACAGTACCGGGCGGGTGCTCATCGACCACAACGAGATCTCGGACTGGCGTTGGGTGAGTCCGGAAAGGCTCGCGATGGAGCTCGAGACGGGCACGGAGCGCTTCACACCCTGGTTCACGATGGAGTGGGAACGGATTTGGCGGGATCACCGGCCGGCGCTGCATGCGTTACAGTCGCAGCGCGCGGAACCTTGAGCTGAACCCGGCCCTCGTAAGGGGGGCCGGATGCCGGTCTACCGCGGCGAGCACCAACATAGGAGCTGATTTTGGGTATTCCACTGATTCAAAAGTACCGCGTGGCGCGCTACATCCTCGGCAAGAAACTCAGCCGCCAGAAGCGCTATCCGCTGGTGCTGATGCTGGAGCCTCTGTTCCAGTGCAATCTGGCCTGCGCGGGCTGCGGGAAGATCGATTATCCGAAGGACATCCTGCAGAAGCGGGTCTCCGTGGAGGATGCGCTGCAAGCGGTCGACGAGTGCGGGGCGCCGATGGTCTCCATTCCCGGCGGAGAGCCGCTCATCCACAAGGAGATGCCGCAGATCGTGGCCGGCATCGTCGCCCGCAAGCGCTTTGTCTATCTCTGCACGAATGCCATCCTGCTCGCGAAGCACATCGACGAGTACCAGGCCTCTCCGTATCTGACCTTCTCGGTGCACCTCGACGGCAACCGCGAGCGGCACGATGAATCGGTGTGTCAGGAAGGCGTGTTCGACAAGGCCGTGGCGGCCATCAAGCTGGCGCGTTCCAAGGGCTTCCGCTGCACCATCAACTGCACGTTGTTCCAGAACGAGAAGCCGGACGAAGTTGCCGATTTCTTCGACATGGCCCAGTCGCTCGGCGTGGAGGGGATCACCGTCTCTCCCGGCTACAGCTATCAGCACGCGCCGCGTCAGGACGTCTTCCTCGGGCGCAGCGCCAGCAAGCAGCTCTTTCGCGAGATCTTCAAGCGCGGCCGCGAGCGCGGTGCGCGTTGGCCGTTCAACCAGTCGTCGCTGTTCCTCGACTTCCTGGCCGGCAACCAGACCTATCAGTGCACGCCGTGGAGCAATCCGACCTACAACGTCTTCGGTTGGCAGCGGCCGTGCTATCTGCTGACGGACGAGGGCTATGCCAAATCCTACCGTTCCCTCATGGAGGAGACCGACTGGGAGCGCTACGGCGTCGGGCGAAACCGCAAGTGCGACAACTGCATGGCGCATTGCGGCTTCGAGGGCACGGCCGTGGATGACACGTTCGCTCATCCGCTGAAGGCGCTGAAGGTGGCGCTGCGCGGCCCGCAGGTCGACGGTCCCATGGCACCGGAGCTGCCGTTCCTCTACGACGATCAGCCGCCACCGCCGGTGGCGACGATCCCGCTCGCCGATATCAAGCGTGCGAGCCGACAGGAGGAAAGCCGGCGTGCCAGTCGTGCCTGATTCGTTCGCCGGTCAGCTCGAGGCATGGCGCGTGCGGATGGAGGGCGCGTTGGCGGCGCGACTGCCCCGCGCGGATCAGACCCCGGAGCGGCTGCATGCGGCGATGCGTTACAGCGTGCTCGGCGGAGGCAAGCGGGTGCGCCCGATCCTGTTCCTCGCCACCGCACGCGCGCTCGGGCTCGCGGAGGACGACGTCGAGGCTGCCGCATGCGCGCTCGAATTGGTGCATGTCTATTCGCTGGTTCACGATGACCTGCCCTCGATGGACGACGATGATCTGCGTCGCGGCCGGCCCACGTGCCACAAGGCCTATGATGAGGCGACGGCCCTGCTGGTGGGCGATGCGCTGCAATCCCTCGCGTTCGAGCTTCTCGTGCGCGACACGGCGCTTCCGTCCGATCCGGCCATCCGCGTGCGCCTGGTGGACCTTCTCGCACGCGCCATCGGGAGTCTCGGCATGGCGGGCGGTCAGGCCATCGACCTGGAGGCCGAGGGCCGAAAGCTCGCCGTCGCGCAGATCGAGGAGATGCATTCCCTGAAGACGGGCGCCCTGATCCGGGCGAGTGTCATGATGGGCGCGGCCTGCGCGCCCCGGCTCGAGCCGCGGCTCGAGCAGGCGCTCGCGGGTTTCGCGGCTCCGATCGGGCTCGCGTTTCAGATCCAGGACGACCTGCTCGATGTGCTCTCGGACACCGCGACTCTCGGCAAGGCCGCAGGCGCCGACCGGGAGCGCGGCAAGCCCACGTACCCCGCCATCGTGGGCGTGAGCGCATCCCAGGAGCAGGTACGTCGTCTGCACGGGCAGGCCATGGAGTCCCTCGCGCCCTTCGGGGAGCGTGCGGACGCGCTGCGCGGCGTGACGGACTGGCTGCTGGCCAGGCGCAATTGACCGGAGGCCCGAAGTGGTGGAACCCGAATCCGGCATGTCCGATGAGGCTTACCAGGACGAAATCCTGCCGCTCGTCTCGCGCACCTTCGCGCTGACGATTCCGCAGCTTCCCGCGGCGCTGCGCACCGCGGTAACGAGCGCCTATCTTCTCTGCCGCATTGCTGACACCATCGAAGACGAGCCTGCGCTTTCGGCGAGCGATACCTACATCTTCCTGGAGCGCTTCACCGCCGTCGTGAAGGGCACGGAGACCGCAGCGGGGCTCGCGCGCGATGTGGTCCCCCGGCTTTCCGAGCGCACGCTGCCCGCGGAGCGCGACCTGGTCGCCAACATGGACCGGGTCATGCGAGTGGTGGGCCGTTTCGATGAGCGTCAGCGCGCCGCCATCCGCCGCTGCATCGAGGTGATGAGCCGCGGCATGCATCAATTCCAGCGCACCGCCAGCCTTCGGGGCCTCGCCCGCTCGAGCGACCTGGACTCCTACTGTTATTATGTGGCCGGGATCGTGGGCGAGACTCTGACAGAGCTCTTTTGCGCCTATTCGCCGGCGATCATGCGTCACTACGCGGCCCTCTACGAGCTTGCGCCTTCCTTTGGACAGGGTCTGCAGATGACCAATATCCTCAAGGATGTCTGGGAGGACCGCAGCCGCGGGGCCTGTTGGCTGCCGCAGGAGGTCTTCAGCCGGTATGGCGTGGATCTCGCCCAGCTTTCCCCGGAACGCAGCGATGGCCGCTTTCACGCGGGCATGCTGGAGCTCATCGGAGTTGCACACCGGCACTTGCGTAATGCGCTCGCCTTCACGCTCCTCATCCCGGGCGAGGAGGCGGGCATCCGACTCTTCTGCCTCTGGGCGCTCGGTCTCGCGGCGCTGACTCTGCGCCGGATCCAGACGACGCCGGGCTTCACGAGTGGCGCGCAGGTGAAAGTATCACGATCGGCGGTGATGATGACTCGGACCCTGACCAGTCTTTCGGTGCGCAACGACCGAGTGCTCCAACAGCTCTTCGAGCGCGCCGCCAGGGGCCTGCCGCTTGCCGACGGGCCGGTACCCATGGAGCCGGCCGCGGCCGTGCGCGCGCCCGCCATCGGTGAGGAGCTCGGTGCTTCGAAGCGCCTCGGAGGGTCACTGCCGTGACCCCGGGCGCGCAGGCCGGGGGGACTGCCGCCCAGTTCGCCGGTGCGCTGGCTGCGCCGGAGGTTGCGCGGGCACGCGCTTCGCGTCCGCTCGAGCGGCTGGGTCAGGCGATCGGCGAGGCGCGGGACGCGCTCATCGGCCTGCAAAAGCCCGATGGACACTGGCTCTTCGAGCTCGAAGCCGATTGCACCATTCCAGCCGAATACATCCTGATGATGCATTATCTGGATGAGATCGAGCCGGAGCTCGAGCGCAAGCTCGCGGTCTACCTGCGCGATCACCAGGCCAACCATGGCGGCTGGCCGCTCTACCATGGAGGTGAGCTCGATCTGAGTTGCACCGTCAAGGTCTATTACGCCTTGAAGCTGGTGGGTGACGACCCCGATGCGCCCCACATGCGTCGGGCCCGCGAAGCGATCCTGGCGCGCGGCGGCGCCGCGCACGTCAACGTG
>Ga0134125_10006924_pt1 | contig 12815 bp, 12 predicted proteins | sample KB31751_FD_96464 | JGI IMG/M metagenome (GOLD analysis project Ga0134125, IMG submission 96464) | Terrestrial soil microbial communities with excess Nitrogen fertilizer from Kellogg Biological Station, Michigan, USA - KB3-175-1 | ecosystem: Environmental > Terrestrial > Soil > Unclassified ... | reverse complement strand
CCGGCATCCGGATATCGAGGAAGACGAGGTCCGGGCGCAGCTTCTCGATCGCCTCGATCGCGGCCGGCCCGCTCGCAGCCTCGCCCACGCAGTCGATCCAGTCGAACTCGGCGAGCATGCGGCGAAGGCCCGCGCGCGCGAACGGCTCGTCGTCGGCGACGACGACGCTCACCCGGGCCTCAGCCATGATCCTCCTGGGGAACGACGAGCAACGCCTCGAATCCTTTCGGTTCCAGCGGTTTGCAGGCGAGGCTCGCGCGATCGCCGTAGAGGCCGCGCAGGCGCTCGCGAAGCCGGCGCAAGCCCGTTCCCCGCTCCGCGGGCGCACCGGCCGGGCCCGCGCCGTCGTCGCTCACGGTGACCGAAAGCGTCGTGCCCTCCGCGAGGGCCGCGATCGTCACGAGCGTGCCGCCCTCGGCCGCCGAAGCGCCGTGGATCACCGCATTCTCGACCAGCGTCTGCAGCGCGAAGGAGGGAAGCCTCGCCTCGAAGGCTTCCTCGTCGATGCGATGCCGCACCACGAGCCGATCGCCGAAGCGCATCGACTCGATCGCCAGGTAGCGCTCGACGAAGGCCCACTCCTCGGCGAGCGTCACGATGTCGCGCTCCTCGTCCACGGTGGTTCGCAGCGCCGCGCCGAGCTCCTCGGCGGCGCGCGCCGCGCCGCGCGGGTCCACGGGAATGAGCTGCACGACCGTGTGCAACGCGTTGAAGAGGAAATGCGGGTGGAGCTGAGCGCGCAGCGCCGCGAGCTGCGCCTTCGCGGCGTGCGCCTCGAGCTCGCCCGCGCGCCGCGCGGCCTCGTTCGCGTAGATCACGCCGGCCACGATGAGGTAGAGCCACACGCCCATCACGAGGAACGGCGTGAGCCCCGGGCCCACCGCGACGACGAGCTGGCCCACCATCGCGCTGCGGATCACGCTCACCACGGCGATCCAGCCGGCCGCGTACAGCGCCGCGCCCGCGACATGCCGCAGCGCGAAGCCGGCCCGAAACGGGTGCGGCCACGGATGGCGGCGCGCGAACCGGTACACGGGATAGGCAAGCAGCGCGGCGGCGACGATGAGCTGCAGCGAGCCGATCGATGCGACACCGAACGCCAGCCCGTGCACGTCCATCATGAGCACCGTGAAGAGCGCCCAGACCGGCAGCCACGCGGCGGCGACCTGCGTCCAGAGCCATGCGCGCGTCACGTTGCCTAGCGAGGAGGCGCGGCGCCGGTGCGCTTCGCCACGATCGTGAGGACCGCCTCGTCCCACGTCTTCCCCTCGTCGAAGGAGCGGTCCTGCTGCATGCGAAAGCCGTTGGGGCCGATGTCCGAGTAGCGCGCGCGCGTGGTCTCGGGACGGCCCTCGGAATCGACGCCGCGGCTCGTCAACACGATGTCCGCGCCGGCGGCCTCACCCAGCGACTCGTGGAAGCGTGCCCGATAGGCGTCGAGCGACGCAGTCCTCCAGCGGCGCTCGGCCTTCGAGTAGATGCGCATCCCATGGGTCAAGGATATCGGATTGCCGGAAGCGTCCACAATGCGAAGCTCGTCCTCGATGGCGAGCCCATCGAGCACGCGCCATGCCTTCCACGCCCCGCTGAGCTTCGGCGCGCCGTGGATCGCGGCGGCGATGCCGCTCACCTTCGGGCGCACCTCCACCTCCCACTGGCCGAGGAGGAAATCGAACTGCTTCTCCTGCGCGAAGGCGCTCGCGCCCCAGGGCAGGGACAGGAACAGGACGGCGGCGGCGAATCGCTTCATGGCTCCTCCGATGCATTACCGAGGATTCCAGCATGCGGGCGGAAAGCGCGCGAAGGGCGCGCAATTCGGTGAACTGTCGATCGAGGCCGTCCAACGGTGCGCCGCCGGGGGATGCAATGCCTAGAGTGGCGCCATGCAGACACTCATCGCATTGCGCGGCATCCGCAAGGAATATCCCACGCCCGCCGGGCGCTTCATGGCCCTCGATGGGATCGACCTCGACATTCCCGCCGGCGAGCTGGTCGCCCTCGTCGGGCGCTCGGGAAGCGGCAAGTCCACGCTGCTGAACGTGCTGGGCGGCATCGACCGCCCGAGCGGCGGGGAAGTCCTGGTGCGTGGAGAAGCCATCCATTCGCTCTCCGAGAGCCGGCTCTCGCGCTGGCGAGGACGAACGGTCGGCATCGTCTTCCAGTTCTTCCAGCTCCTGCCCTCGCTCACCGCGGCGGAGAACGTGATGCTGCCCATGGACTTCGCGGGCCGCGGCTCGGGTGGCGAACGCCGTGCCCGCGCCCTCGCCCTTCTCGCCGAGCTGGGCATCGCAGACCAGGCCGACAAGCTTCCCGCCACGCTCTCGGGCGGCCAGCAGCAACGCGTGGCCGTCGCGCGCGCGCTGGCGAACGACCCGGCCATCGTGCTCGCCGACGAGCCCACGGGGAACCTCGATTCGCGCTCCGCCCGCGACTTGATCGCGTTGCTGGGCGACGTGGTGCGCGATGGGCGCACCGTGATCGTGGCCACGCACGATCGCGCCGCGCTCGCCCATGCATCGCGCACCGTCTCGCTCATCGACGGGCGCATCGAGACGGCGAATGGCTAGCCCGCGCTGGCTCAAGGTGGCGCGCGACGCGTCGCGGCACAAGGGGCGCACGCTCCTCGCGGTGCTCGCGCTCGCCACGGGCCTCACCGGGACCGGCGCCCTCCTCGATACCTGGTCGCTCGTGCGCCGCGCGACCGCCGAGACCTATCTCGCTAGCCTGCCGGTCTCGGCGACGCTTCGCGTGGATCGCCTCGACGATGCGACGCTTGCCGAGATCCGCGCATCGCCGCGAGTGGCGGCCGCGCACGTCCGCCGCGTCGCTTCGGCCTCGCTCGTCGCCGGGACGGGCGAGACGCCGGCGCTCCTCTTCGCCCCGGAGACCTTCGATGCCGACGACATGGCGCGCCTGTCGCTCGCCTCGGGGCGATGGCCGCGCGACGGTGAGGTCGCCATCGAGGGATCGTCGCTGGAGCTTTCGCGCGCGGCGATGGGCGAACGCATCCGCGTGCGCGCCGGCATGGGTGAAGCCGCGCCCCTCGAGGTGGTGGGCGTGGCCCACGACGTGAGCGTTGCGCCCGGATGGATGGACCACGTGGTCTACGGATTCGTGACCGCGGGCACGCTGCAGCGCCTGGGGACCGGCGCGCAGGAGATCCAGTTTCGAGTGCGGGATGCCGCGCCCACGCGCGACGGCGTGCGCGCCGTGGCCGACGACGTTCGTGGCATCGTGGAACGCCATGGGGCACGCGTCCTGGCGGTGAACGTCCCGGTGCCCAACCAGCACGTGCACGCCGCGCAGATGGATTCCCTGCTCTTCACCCAGGGCGGATTCGCCGTGCTCGCGCTCGTTGCCTGCGCGCTGCTGGTCGTGAATCTCATGGCGGCGCTCCTCGCCGGGCAGTCGCGCGAGATCGCCGTCATGAAGTCGCTCGGGGCGAGCCCGCGGCAGCTTCTCGGGATGTATCTTGCCTTCGCCGCCGCCCTGGGCCTTGCGGCGAGCGCGATCGCGCTGCCGCTCGCGGCCGCCATCGCGCGCCCCTATGCGACGCTCAAGGGGCAGATGCTGAATTTCCCGGTCGACGGCTTCGCGATCCCGGCATGGGCCTTTGCCCTCCAGGCGATCGCCGGGATCCTGCTGCCGATCGCCGCCACGGCCTTCACCGTGCGCAGGGCTTGCCGTGCGAGCGTGGCGCAATCACTGCGCGACGGCGCGGCGGGGGGAGATCGCCTCGTGACGAGCCGTCTCGCGATCCCCGGCGTGGGGCGCCCGCTCATGCTCTCGCTCAACAACGCGTTTCGCCGGCGCGGGCGCCTCGCGCTCACGCTCGCCACGCTCGCCGCGGGCGGCGCCGTGTTCGTGGCCGCGCACAACCTGCGCGCTTCCGTCGTGGAATCGGTCGATGCGATGTTCTCGGGTTTCCGGCAGGACTTCCTCCTGCGATTGGCCCAGCCCCGGCCCGCCGCGCAACTCGAAGCGATCGTGCGGGCGACCGGCGGCATCGCGCTCGCGGAGGCCTGGACGGCGGCGAGCGCCAATGCGCCCCGCGGGGGCGTGCCCGGGGACAACTTCACGGTCCTGGGCCTGCCCGTTCCCTCGGGGCTCATGTCCCCTCGATTGGCGGCGGGACGCCGGCTCGCTCCCGGGGACGAGCGCGCGTTGGTGGCCACGCGCGCGCTCGCGGCCAACGATGCGCGCTTCGAGCCCGGCGCCGAGGTCACGCTCGAGATCAATGGCGCCGAGGCGGGCTGGAAGGTGGTGGGGCTCATCGAAGGCCTGGGCCAGCCCATCGCCTACGCGCCGCGCGAGGCGCTGGGCCGCGCCCGCGGCGACCCGGGCGCGGCGCTGGTCGTCGCCGCGGTCTCGCCCGCGGATCGCGGCAATGCCCTGGGCATCGTCCTAAGAACACGCGAGGCCCTGGAGGCCGAGGGCCTGCGCGTTGCCACGAGCGCGCTCGCCGCCGAGGTGCGCCGCGCGCTGGAGGATCACTTGCTGCTGGTCGTGCAGTTCCTCGGCGCCCTGGGATGGGTGATGCTGGCGGTGGGCGGCATGGGGCTCGCCTCGACACTCGGGCTTGCCGTCCTCGAGCGCACGCGCGAGATCGGCGTGATGCGCGCGATCGGCGCGCCGCACCGCTCGATCGTGGGCATGCTGCAGGCCGAGTCGCTCGTGATCGGCCTCATCGCGTGGGCGATCGCGCTGGCCGCCTCCATTCCCGCGAGCCTCGCGCTCGGCGAGGCGTTCGGCGCGGTGATGTTCCCCATACCGATGCACCTCGCGCCCGACCTTGCCGGCTCGCTCCAATGGCTCGCGGCCGTGGTGGGGATCTCGGTCGCCGCCTGCGCGGGGCCTTCGCTTCGCGCCTTGCGCATTCCCGCCGCGCGCGCTCTCGCGGCTTAGGGGCGCTTCAGAGCTTCGCGTAGCGCCACGCCTCGACGAGCGCCGAGACGAGGCAGCCCGCGCCCCATCCCAGGAAGAAGAGCACGGCGATGGCGTCGAACGCGGGGCCGAGAAGCATTCCGAGCTGCCGCGCATCGATCGAGGGGCCGGCCGCCTTCACGGCGCGCATCCCCTCCCCGAGCGTCGCGACCTGCAGCACCGCATCCCAATGCGGCATCGACGCGGTGATCATCACCGCGCCGAGGAGCGCGGTGGCCGAGGCGATGACGAGCGTCGAAGCGCGCGCCATCTCCGGGCGCACCAGCATCGCGGACGCGGCGGCGGCGTTCACCAGCGCGAGGGCCACCACCAGGCGCCACGTCGAATCGAGCATGGCCGACATCGCGGGCCCGGGCAACGCGCCGCCCAGCATGAGGTTCTCGATTCCGGGCAGGAGCAGCGGATAGCGCAGCGCGAAGGAAGCGAACAGGATCGCGAGGATGACGTTGCCGATCGCGACACCCCACGCATGGCAACGGTGCTCTTCGCCGTCCTTGCGCACCCGCGGAAGGCGCCGCGGATCCCATTCGACGGCGAGCTCGGTGTCCTTCGCGTAGCGCTCCAGGATCGCGAAGACCGTGACGACCACGCCCAGCATCGTGAAGACGACCTGCACCGAGGAGAGCAGCGACTCGATGCCCGCTCCGAACGGGTGGGAGCTGCGCAGCGCCGCGAAGACGCAGACGACCGCGAGGACCGGCAGCAGCACGTAGCCCACCGCAATCCTCACCACGAGGCGGAAGATCGGGTAGAGCCGCGGCCCGACGAGCGCATCGCCGGGGCCGAAGCGCGCCGCCACCGCCACCGGGTGGCCGCGCGCCTTGAGGATCGCGACCAGCTCCGGCTCCGGGATCTCGGTGCGATCGCCGCGGCGCTCGTCCACCTCCGAGCGAATGTCCTCGGAGAGCTCGCGAAGGATCTCGTCGCGCGGCGACCCCAGGGGCAGCCACGGCCGGATCGCGTGGAGGTAGCGTTCGATGAGCTCCATGATTCCTCCCTACAGGATCTCGCCCAGGCATTCGGCGATGCGTTTCCACTCGGCGTGCAGCTGCTTCAGCAGCGCGCGCCCCTCGGTCGAGAGCCGGTAGAAGCGCTTGCTGCGCCCTTCCGAATCCCGCCACTCGCTCTCCAGCATTCCCTGCGACTCCAACCGCCGCAGCAGCGGATAGAGCGTTCCCTCGTCGATGTCCAGGCCCTTGTCGGAGAGCGTCTTGCGCAGCGTGTAGCCGTACTTCTCCGAGCGCAGCGCCGCCAGCACGGCGAGCACGAGGCTCCCGCGCCGCAGCTCCATCCGCAATGTCTCGAAGGCATCCATACTGTGTGGCGCATAGTATGCACCGCACAGTGTCGTGTCAAGTGCCCTACAATGGCGCCATGCAGCGTGTCCCGCCCTCCCACCTCGAGACGTGGGCCGTGGCCTGCCTCGAGAAAGTCGGCGTCCCACCTCCCGAAGCGCGCCTCGTCGGATCGTCGCTCGTGCAGACGAGCGCCTGGGGAATCGATTCCCACGGCGTGCTTCGCCTCACCCACTACCTCACGCGCATGACGATCGGCTCGATCAAGGCGGCCGCCGCGCCGGTCGTGATGCGCTCGGGGCCGGTGACCGCGCAGGTTCACGGCGAGGACGGGCTGGGCATCGTGCACGCGGCGCTCGCGATGGAAGTGGCGATCGAGATGGCGAAGGAATCCGGCGCCGGGATCGTGGGAGTCGGCCATTCGTCCCACTGCGGCGCCATGGGCCTGTACACGCGCATGGCGGCCCGCGAGCACCTGGTCGGGATCGCGATGACGCATTCCAGCTCCGTGGTCGTCCCCCACGGCGGCAAGGAGAAGTACTTCGGCACCAACCCGATCTCGTTCGCGTTCGCGCGCCCCAACGGCGAGCCGCTCTGCCTGGACATGGCCACCTCCCAGGTCGCCTGGAACAAGGTGCTGAACGCCCGCATCGAGGGCCGTGCGCTCGAGGAAGGCATCGCGGTGGACGAGCTGGGCGTGCCCACGACCGACGCGAAGAAGGCGCGCGCGGCGATCCCGCTGGGCGGCCCCGCCTACGGCTACAAGGGCTACGGCCTCGCGTTCGCGATCGACCTCCTGTGCGGCGCGCTGAACGGCATGACATTCGGCCGCCACATCAACGGCATGTACGACGAGCTCGATCGCCCGCGCAAGATCGGCCACCTCCTCATCGCCATCGACCCGATGCGCTTCGCGGGCGGCGAGCGGCTCGAGGAGACCGTCGACGCCGTGATCGACGACCTGCGCACCCAGGGCGAGATCCTCTTCCCCGGCGAGCCCGAGCTCCTCGAGGAGAAGAATCGCCTCGCCCACGGAATCCCCGTCGACGCCGAGGCCCTCAAGGACATGCGCGAGTGGTCCGCGAGGCTCGGCGTCCCGTTCTTCCTCGAAGGAACCGCATGAAACACGACCTGCTGATGATCGGGCCGATGTACAAGCCCACGCAATCGGTGCTCGAAAGCACCTATACGATCCACAAGCTCTGGGAGGCGCCCGATCGCGATGCCTTCCTCGCGTCCGTCGCCGACCGGATCACCGCGATCGCTTCCACGGGGACCCGGGGAGTCGACGACGCCACCATGGCGAAGCTTCCGAAGCTGAAGGTCATCGGACACTTCGGCGTCGGCGTGGACTCCGTGGATGTCGCCGCGGCGAAACGGCGCGGCATCGCCGTCACCAACACGCCCGACGTGCTCACCGAGGACGTGGCCGACATCGCGCTGGTGCTGGTCCTTTCCGCGATCCGCCGCGTCCCCCAGGGCGACCGCTACGTGCGCGAGGGCAAATGGCCGAAGGGCCCGATGGCGCTCACCCAGAGCGTGCAGGGAAAGAAGGTCGGGATCGTGGGACTCGGGCGGATCGGCAAGGCGATCGCCAAGCGCTGCGAGGCGTTCAACCTCCCGGTGAGCTACCACGGGCGCAGCCGCCAACCCGTCGCCTACACCTACTACGCCGACGTGGTCTCGCTCGCGCGCGACGTGGACATCCTCGTGGTCGCGGCGCCCGGCGGCGAGGAGACTCGCGGGCTCGTGGGCCGCGCCGCCCTGGAAGCGCTCGGCCCGGAGGGCACGGTCGTGAACATCGCGCGCGGCTCGGTGATCGACGAGGCGGCCATGATCGAGGCGTTGAAATCCGGCAAGCTCGGCGCGGCGGGCCTCGACGTGTTCGACAAGGAGCCCCAGGTGCCGGCGGAGCTCCTCGCGCTGGACAACGTCGTCGTGCAGCCGCACGTGGGAAGCGCTACGCATCCGACGCGCACCGCGATGGGGCAGCTCGTGATCGACAACATCGCCGCGCACTTCGCGGGCAAGGCGCTGCTCACGCCGGTCTGACCGAAAACACGAGGTGGCGCCGAGCCGTGGTAGCCTGCCGCTTACGAGCCAATAGAGCCCGTTAAAAAGGAGGAGTCGCCATGTCGAAGCACTACGGACGCCGCAAGTTCCTCAAAGCGGCGGGTGCCGCATCCGCCGCGCTCGCCTTCCCGTATATCCGCACCTCCCATGCCGCCGGGTCGCTCTCCGTCGGCTTCTGGGACCACTGGGTCCCGGGCGCCAACAACACCCTCACCGAGGTCTGCCAGGCGTGGGCGAAGAAGGAGCATGTAGACCTCAAGATCGACTACATCACCACCCAGGGCAACAAGCTGCAGCTCGCGGGCACCAGCGAGGCACAGGCCAAGGCGGGGCATGACGTCCTCGCGTTCCTTGCCTGGGACCCGCTGGAGAAGGCGAAGGACCTCGAGCCGATGGACGACGTGATCGGCGCCCTCGAGAAGCAGTACGGCAAGATCGTGCCGGCCATGGAGTATCTCGGCAAGAAGGACGGGCACTGGATCGCGGTTCCGTCGCCCACGGGGACGCAGGTGAAGCCACCTTGCACGAGGCTGAGCGTCTGGAAGGAGGCCGCGGGCCTGGACCTGAAGGCGATGTACCCGGCCGGGCAGAAGCCCAGCGCCGACGCCGACCACTGGACGTGGGACACCCTGCTCAAGGCGGCGCCCAAGCTTCAGAAGGCCGGGCACCCCATCGGCCTGGGGCTCGGCCAGACCACCGACTCGATCGACTGGGTGGGCGCCATGTTCCACTCGTTCGGCGCGGACCTGGTGGACGCGAAGGGCAACATCCTGGTGAAGAAGAACGACGCGGTGCGACAGGTGCTCGAGTACATGCAGCAGCTCGTGAAGTACATGCCGCCCGACGTCTTCGCGTGGGACGACGCCTCCAACAACAAGTACCTCATCTCGGGCCAGGGTTCGATGATCATGAACCCGCCCTCGGCGTGGTCGGTCGCCAAGCGCGACAACCCCAAGGTGGCCGAGGACTGCTGGACCATCTCGATGCCCAAGGGACCGAAGGGCCGCTTCTGCCCGTACCTGCCGATCATCCTCGGCACGTGGAAGTTCTCGAAGAACAAGTCCGCGGCCAAGAGCCTGCTGCACGAGCTGTGGCAGCGCTCGAACGTCGAGAAATACGATGTCGCCTCGAACGGCTACGACATCCCGTCGTTCCAGTCGATGCGCGACTTCAAGATCTGGGAAGAGGTGTCGCCTCCCAAGGGCACTGTGTACCACTATCCGCCCCGCGAGGACCAGACGCCGTGGGTCTCCGGAGCCCCTGCCCCCGCCAACGTGGCCAACCAGATGTACGTGCAGTCGATCATGACCAAGATGATCGCCAAGTGCTCGACGGGCGGGGAGTCGATCCCGAAGACGCTCGACTGGGCGGCCTCCGAAATCGAGGGGTACGCCCGCACGTAGGACGGCGATGGCAGCCGCTCTTCCGGGTCAACGGGTCGCGCCGCGCGCCGGCGGCTTGCGCCGCCTCGCGCGGCGCAAGTCGACGGTCGCGTTCCTTCTCGCGCTCCCCCTGATCGTCCTGATCGGGGCGCTCGTCCTCTACCCGGCGCTCTACTCCCTGCACCTCGCCACGCTGAACAAGTCGATGGAGCACTTCGTCGGGCTCGGCAACTTCGACTTCCTGTTCAAGCGCGAGCTCTTCTGGATGGTGGTGAAGCAGTCCTGCATCTTCGCGATCACGGCGGTGATCTTCAAGGCGCTCACCGGCTTCGTGCTGGCGCACTTCGTCCACAACATCCCGACGAAGAAGCAGCGCAAGTGGCGCGGGATGCTGCTCGTCCCGTGGGTGATCCCGCCGGCCATGAGCACGCTCGCCTGGTTCTGGCTCTTCGACCCGTCGTACAGCGCGTTCAACTGGATCCTGCGCGAGCTGGGCATCGGGGACGTGAACTGGCTGGGCGCCCCGAACTGGGCGCGCTTCTCGGTGATCCTGGTGAACGTCTGGTACGGGGCGCCCTTCTTCCTCATCATGTACCTCGCGGCCCTGAAGAGCGTGCCCGAGCAGCTCTACGAGGCCGCCGCGATCGACGGCGCGAACTGGTGGCAGAAGATCTGGTACGTGACGCTGCCGATGATGCGCAACATCATCTCGATCACGGTGCTCTTCTCGCTGATCGTGACCTTCGCCAACTTCGACATCGTGCGCATCCTCACCTCGGGCGGCCCGATCGACCAGACGCACATCTTCGCCACCTGGGCGTTCAAGCTCGGCATCGAGGGCAACGACATCCCGCTCGGCGCGAGCGTCTCGCTCTTCATGTTCCCGATCCTGGGCATCGCGGCGTGGTTCATCCTGAGGGACATCAACAAGCGGGGGAACGAGGCATGAGCGCGGCGCTCGCCGTGCCGCTGGCGAAAAGGGGAAGCATCAGCCGGGACCGCAGGAAGGCGCTCTACTGGTCCTACTTCTTCCTCATCCTCTTCGTGGTCTTCTTCCTCACCCCGCCCCTGTACATGCTGGTGATGTCGCTCAAGACGAGCGGCGAGATCGCCGAGGCGAAATTCCCCTGGTGGGTGTTCCATCCGACGCTCGACAACTACTGGAGCCTCTTCGCCTCGGAAAACTTCCGGGACTTCTTCATCAATTCGGCGCTGGTGTCGGCCGCGACCGTGGTCGTGACGATGCTGATCAGCATTCCCGCGGCCTTCTCGCTCTCGCGCATGAAATTCTGGGGGTCCAGCACGCTCGCAGCCGGCGTCTTCCTCACCTACCTCATCCCGGAGACGCTGCTCTTCATCCCGCTCTTCAAGATCTTCTCCTGGGTGACCGAGCTCACGGGCATCGAGCTCGTGAACCACTGGTGGGTGCTGATCATCATCTATCCCACGCTCACCGTGCCGTTCTGCACGTGGATCATGATCGGCTACTTCGCGAGCATCCCGAAGGAGCTCGACGAGGCTGCGCTCATCGACGGCGCCGGGTGGCTGCAGGTGCTGATCCGCATCTTCATTCCCGTGGCGCTTCCCGGCATCATCGCCGCGACCATCTTCGCCTTCACGGTGTCGTGGGCGGATTTCCTCTACCCCCTGGTATTCACCACCTCGGCCGACCAGCTCGTGCTGCCGGCGGGGATCGTGACGACGCTCATCAAGGGCGACGTCTTCGAGTGGGGCCGGATCATGACCGCGGCCCTGCTGGGCGCCATGCCGCCGCTCCTCATCTACGCGTTCCTGATGGACTACTACATCGCGGGGCTCACCGCGGGCGCGACGAAAGGCTGACGATGGCGCAAGTCACACTCCGCAAGGTCGAGAAGAGGTACGACGAGACGCCCGCCGTCTGCGGGATCGACCTCGACATCCCGGACAAGGAGTTCGTCGTGCTGGTCGGGCCGTCCGGCTGCGGCAAGACCACGACGCTGCGCATGATCGCGGGCCTCGAGGAGATCACTTCCGGCGAGATCGCGATCGGCGGCGAGGTGGTGAACGACATCCCGCCCAAGGACCGCGACATCGCGATGGTGTTCCAGAACTACGCGCTCTACCCGCACATGACGGTGTACGAGAACATGTCGTTCGGCCTGCGCCTCAAGAAGACGGCGAAGGAGGAGATCGACCGGCGGGTGCAAGAGGCCGCGCGCATCCTCAACATAGGGCCGCTCCTGGATCGAAAGCCCAAGCAGCTCTCCGGGGGGCAGCGCCAGCGGGTTGCGATGGGACGGGCGATCGTGCGCCACCCGAAGGTGTTCCTCTTCGACGAGCCGCTCAGCAACCTCGACGCGAAGCTGCGCGTCCACATGCGCACCGAGATCAAGAAGGTGCACCAGCACGTGCGGACGACGACCGTCTACGTGACCCACGACCAGGTCGAGGCGATGACACTCGCCGATCGCATCGTGGTCATGAACGCCGGGCACATCGAGCAGGTCGGCTCCCCGCACGAGCTCTACCACCGGCCCACGACGAAATTCGTCGCCGCCTTCATCGGCTCGCCCGCGATGAACATGATTCCCTGCGGCATCGAGGAGGCGGCCGGCGGCTTGCGCGCGCGGCTTTCGCCGGACCTCGCGTTCTTGCTTCCGCAGGAGCGGACCGCGCGTTACCGGCCGCTCGCCGGCAGGGCGAAGCTCGTGTGCGGCCTGCGTCCCGAGCACATCGTAGAGCAACGCCCTCACCTGGAGCCGGGCCACCAATCCTTCGAGGTGAAGCCCCTCGTCGTCGAGCCGATGGGCAGCGAATCGCTCGTCTTCTTCGCCGTGAACGGCGTGGACGTCTGCGCCCGCGTGAACCCCGACTGCGGTGCGCAGGTCGATGCGCCGATCAACCTCGTCGCGGACCTTCGCCACGTGCACATCATCGACGACGAGACCGGGAAGGTGCTTTAGGGCGTTGTCGGACCGATGGCTTTGGGCGGCGACCGGGGCTGATTTGACCGGCTGCTATCGGCTAGGAGCGGGCATCGTGCGAGACACGGCCTCGCCGTTGACCGGTGCCCGCGGGATCTGCAGAATCTGGCCTTAACGGACGTTCAGTCCTTATCAGATTCCAGCCAATCTACGTT
>Ga0134125_10006923_pt1 | contig 12815 bp, 10 predicted proteins | sample KB31751_FD_96464 | JGI IMG/M metagenome (GOLD analysis project Ga0134125, IMG submission 96464) | Terrestrial soil microbial communities with excess Nitrogen fertilizer from Kellogg Biological Station, Michigan, USA - KB3-175-1 | ecosystem: Environmental > Terrestrial > Soil > Unclassified ... | reverse complement strand
TCTTCCGCACCATGGATGATACGCGGAAGCTAATTGAACGCGCCTCGCGCGGCCGGAAAGCTGTTGTTATAGGTGGCGGCCTCTTGGGACTCGAAGCGGCTCGCGGCCTGCAAGTGCGCGGATGCGATGTCACGGTAGTTCACCGCTCCAGGAATCTGATGAGCCGTCAGCTCGATGCGACCGGCGGTCATTTTCTGCAGCGCGCGATGGAAAATTTGGCACTTCGAGTTTTACTCCATCATCAAACGTCGGCCATTCTGGGCAACGGGCATGTCGAAGGCGTTCGCTTTAGCGATGGTAACGAAATCGAAGCGGAGCTCGTTGTGGTTGCCGCCGGCATCAAACCCAACGCCCATTTAGCCAAGGCAGCCGGGCTGAATGTACGGGAAGGTATTGTCGTTAGCGACTATCTGCAAACTTCCGACCCGCGCATCTTCGCCGTCGGCGAATGTACGGAACACCGAGGCGTCACATTTGGCCTGGTAGCGCCGTTGTACGAACAAGCCAAAGTGCTCGCCGCCAAAATCACGGGGAATCCCGCGCCTCCATTTGAGGGCGCAACTCTTGCCACGCGCCTCAAGATTATGGGCGTGGATGTTTTCTCCGCCGGAGCCTACGAAGCGAAAGATCCCGGAGTCGAGGTCATCCGATATGAAGATGCGGGACTCGGCGTTTATAAAAAACTGCTGCTGAAGGACAACCACTTGTACGGGGTCATCCTCATCGGCGATGCGTCAGACGAGATTCGCTATAAAAATTGGCTGCGCACCGGCGAAGATTTAAGCGGACAGCGCCGCCATCTGCTCTTTGCGCCTCCTGCAACCGATGAAGGCGTTAATGTCGCGGCCATCCCTGACCGCGAAACCATCTGCGGCTGCATGGGCGTGACCAAAGGCGCCATTATTCAGGCCATTCATACGCACGGAATTCGAACTATGGCGGAATTGAAGGAACGTACACGCGCCTCCACAAGCTGCGGCACATGCGCCGCTACCTGCGGCGGTATTTTGAAAGCCGTCTGTCCCGATTTCAGTGAAGAAGGTCCGAAAGTTCTCTGCGCTTGCGTTCCTTTTACGCAAGAACAGCTTCGCGACATCATACGCGGCCAAAAATTGAAATCCGTCCAGGAAGTGCTCGATATCTACGGCAACGGAAAGGGCTGCGAAGTCTGTAAGCCTGCCCTAAGCTGGCTCGTCGATGTCGCTTCCTGCGGCGGTCACAACGAAGACCGCTCCGCTCGCTTCATCAACGATCGCGTCCATGCGAATATCCAAAACGACGGCACATTCAGCGTCATTCCGCGTATGCGCGGCGGCGTCACCTCTCCCGATGAGTTGCGCCGCATTGCCGATGTCGCCGACAAATACAACGTGCGAATGGTGAAGGTCACCGGCAGCCAGAGGATCGATCTGCTCGGCGTGAAGAAATCCGATCTTCCCAAAATGTGGGAAGACCTCGGGATGCCCTCCGGTCAAGCCTACGCCAAAGGTGTGCGCATGGTGAAGACTTGCGTGGGAAGCGATTTCTGCCGGTTCGGGACACAGAACTCCATCAGCACCGGCGTCGAACTAGAACGCCGTTTGGAAAATCTCTTTACACCGCACAAAGTAAAGATGGCTGTGGTCGGCTGCCCGCGCAATTGCGCGGAAGCAACCGTCAAGGATATTGGCCTCATCGGCCAGGAAGGTAGCTGGCAAGTAGTCGTCGGCGGAGCAGCCGGAAAGAGCGTTCGCAAAGCGGACTTGCTCATCACGGTGGAGACCACGGAAGAAGCGCTCGAAGCGTCGATGATTTTCTTCCAGTACTACCGCGAAAATGCCAACTATCTCGAACGCACTTATGATTTTGTCGAGCGGCTGGGCATTGAAAAGGTCCGCAAGGAAACCGTTTATGCACCACAGGACATAAGACGCGCGATACTCGACCGCCTGAAGAAATCGAAAGACCATTCCTACGACGCATGGCTGGAACGAAAAAATCCGCTGCCGTCGCAATTCGTCAATATTCAACCCATGGAGACCGCACTCGTATGAACTGGATTCAAATCACCGAAACGGCAAACATCCCCGAAAAGGAAGGCCGCGCCGTGGAGTTAGGATCGCTATCCATTGCGATCTTCAATTTGGGTGATCGTTTTACCGCGGTCGAGAACCGCTGCCCGCATAAGGGTGGGCCGCTGGCCGACGGCATCGTTGGCGGAACAACGGTCACTTGCCCGCTCCACAACTGGCGGATCTGCCTGGAAACGGGCGCGGTAACCAAGCCCTGCGCGGGTGAGAACAATGGCGCCCGCATGTTCAACGTCAAAGTAGAAAACGGTTTAGTGATGCTCGCCATTGACCCCGCCGAGTGGGACGCGCAGGCCGCCTGACAAAATAGAATAGTCATGCCCTTCGATGGCCTACGTGTTCTGAGTTTGGAAAGCCGCAGATCTACCGAAATCGATCTCCTGATTCGTAGGCAGGGAGGCGCGCCGTTTGTTGCACCGTCTGTCGAAGAACGGCCTCTCGAAGATCATAGCGACGCCTTCCGCCTCCTCGAAGAATTGGAAGCCAGAGCGTTCGACATTCTGGTCCTCATGACCGGAACGGGTCTGACGTTTTGGCGCGACGTGGTTGCTACGCGCTATGGGGCATCGCGCGCCGACGGCGCGTTGCGCCGCGTCAAACTGCTCGCTCGCGGCCCCAAACCTTCTGCCATTCTGCGCCCGCTCGGCATTTCTCCCGATATCACCATCCCCGAGCCGAACACGTGGCGCGAAATCGTAGAGGTGATGCGCAACCGCCCCGAACGCCGCGTTGCCATCCAGGAGTATGGACATCCGAATACGGATCTTGTTGAAGCGCTAACGACACTCGGCATCAAAACTGAAACGTTCGCGTTATATCGCTGGGCCCTGCCTACTGACACGCAGCCGCTTCGCGAAGCGGCGCGGCGCCTGGCTGCCCGCGAGTTCGATGTCGTGCTGTTCACTTCCAGCGTGCAGCTTGAACACCTGTTACAAATTGCGGCGGAAGAAAACGCCCGCGACGAAGTGCTGCAATCTTTGCATGAGGCGGTGGTGGCATCCGTCGGCCCGATCATGAACGCAACCCTGGCCGAATACGGCATTCACCCGGACATCGTCCCCATTTCTCCGAAAATGGGCGCGCTCGTGAAAGCCGCCGCTGATGAGTCGGCCGCCATTCTCTCCGTGAAGCGGAATGGTACCGACGGCACCATCATGCCGACTTGATCTCCGTCCACAACCGGTCTCGCAAACGTTGCGCCGCCGCAGGCATCTCGCGAAACCATTCGCCATTACTCAAAATCTGGTCCGTCGGATATAAGGTCACGTTTTCTCTGTCCTTTGCGGGAAGCAGCCTGCGTGCCGCTTCATTGGCAGTAGCCGTCCGCATTTCGGTGGCGATCGCCGCCGCTACTTCCGGCCGCAGCAGGTAATTCAAAAATTCATGCGCAATTTCCTTGCGTTTGCTCTCTTCGAGCAGCACCCCGTTGTCGCAGTAGAGCGGAAACCCTTCTTCGGGATACGCAAACGCCAAATGCTCACTCTGGTCCATCGCCTGTTGCGCCGTTACCGACCAGGCCTGCGCGGCCAACACATCGCCCGCCACCAATTGGTCGCGTACTTCCGCATTCAAATAGGCTCGCAGCAGCGGCTTTTGCCGCAGGGCCAAATCCTTCGCGGCATTAAGCTCGCCCGGCAGCGTGGAATCTACGGAATGATGCAGGCGCTTCAGACAAGCACCCAGCACTTCGGCGGAATCGTCGAGCATCGTCATGCGCCCCTGATAGTGCGTTGTCCAGAGATCGGCCCATGCCGTCGCCGCCGGGCCCTGTTTCGAATAAACAATGCCCGTTGCTCCGTGCATGTAAGGAATGGAGCAACCGAGTTGCCGATCCCATGGCGGCGATTGAAAGCGCTCGCCCAGATTCACCAGGTTCGGTAGCCGGTGGCGATCGAGCTTTGCCAGCAACCCCATTTGGCGCATGGGAACCACAAAGCTGTTCGATGGAAACGCAACATCCCAGCCGGAGTTGCCGCTCATCACTTTCGCGAGCATCTCCTCGGTTGATTCGTAGGTTCCATACCGCACCCGCACCCGGAACTCACGCTCAAAATTCGGTATAGTCTCGCGCGCTATATAGTCCGACCAGTTATAGACATTCAGCCTCCGCTCGGCGCCGCGCGAACAGCCGGCCAAGGCTCCTGAAACGCCGAGGAGAAACACCCGCCGGTTCATTTGCCCGCCTTCGATCTAGCTTGCAGCCGTTCGGCAATCAGGATCAGAGCTCCAAGCCCAAATGTCACCATCGCCGAAAGCGCGTTTACCGCTGGGCTGATGCCGCGCCGCGCCAGCGCATAGATCACCATCGGCAGCGTTTCCGAATTCACTCCCGCCACCAGGCTTGTAATCACGTAATCATCAAATGAAACGGCGAAACAGAGCAGCGCTGCGGCCACAATCGCCGGAGCGAGAAACGGCAGCGTCACGCGGCGAAACGCCTGCCACTCGTTCGCCCCTAAATCGAGAGCCGCTTCTTCCAATATTGCGTCGAAATTGCGCAAGCGCGCGAGCACGACCACCACCGCATACGCAAGCGAAAAGGAAACGTGAGCCAGTATCACCGTGTGCAGGCCAAGTTGCACATGAAGAAACCGGAAGATCCACTGAAAAAACGCAAGCAGCGAAATGCCGGTAACAATCTCCGGAGTTAATAGCGATAGGTAGAGAGAATTCGTCAGCCACGACGCCCGTCTTTTCCAGATGCCATATGCCGCTAATGTCCCGGCCGCCGTCGCAACTACACTGGCTGTGACGCCAATCACCAACGAATTGAAAATGGCGTCCAGCATCTGCTGGTTGCGAAACGCTTCCGCGTACCAATGGAACGTGAATCCGTGCCAGACGGTAAACCGCGATGCATTAAAACTGAAGGCCGAGAGCACCAGCAACGGCAGGTACAAAAACGCATACGCGGCAACGGCGTAGGCGGGAAGCAGCCGCCTCATAACAGATCCTCGCCTTTGCGGCGCACAGCGAGAAACAAGACCGCGAGCACCGCCGCCATCAACACCAGCGAAACGGCCGAGCCGAAAGGCCAGTCGCGCGCCGTAGTGAATTGGTTCTGAACGAGATTGCCCAACATCACCGTCTTGCCCCCGCCCAGGAGATCCGGCGTCAAATATGCTCCCAGGCACGGGATGAAGACCAGCAGGCATCCGGCCGCGACGCCGCCGCGGCTCAGCGGAACAATCACCTTCCATAGCGTGACAAACGGTTTAGCGCCCAGGTCGTTCGCCGCATCAATCAACGCCGGGTCTAGCTTTTCGAGCGTCGCATAGAGCGGTAGCACCATAAACGGCAGATAACCATATACCAACCCGAGAATCACGGCAAAATCGTTAAAGAGTAGCGGCAGCGGTCTTGAAATTATGTGAGCGGATAGCAGCAGTGAGTTAATCAATCCGGTATCGCGTAGCAGAAACATCCATGCATAGAGCCGGATCAGGAAACTGGTCCAAAACGGTAGCATCACCAGATTTAAAAACAGCATTCGCCGTTTCGATCGCGCGATGAAGAGCGCAAGCGGAAAACCGAGCACCAGACATAAGAGCGTAGATACAACCGATATCCATAACGATCGCCAGAAGATCTCCGCATAAATCGGATCAAACACGCGGAAGAAATTCTCAACCGTTACCGGCTGTCCGGCACCCCCATACGCCCCGCGCGTCAATACGCTATAGGCGCAAACAATCGCGGTCGGCGCAAGAAACAGCAGAATTGTGATGACCGATGCAGGCGCCAAAAACCACCGGCGAAGTGTGTTCATGCGGGAACGGAAGCCAATTGCTCAGCGGGAACAGCCAATTCGTCATCGGCATTCCACGCCGCGTAAACGGAATCACCCGGCGCGAAACCCGTTCCGGCTCCCTGCTGCTGCACGAAGCATGTCGTTTCGCCCTCTAGTTGTAGCTCGATGTTCGTATAATTTCCGAGGCAAGTGTTTCGAACCACGACCGCCTTAACATAGCGAGAAGCGCCTCCCGCCGGCTGGCGGAACAGCGTAATCGATTCTGGTCGCACACCCACGCCATCGATCCAATTCACGTCCCCTAGAAATTCCGCCACAAAACGCGTTTGCGGGTTGCGATAGACCGCCGCGGGCTCGCCAACCTGTTCCAAGCAGCCCCGGTTCATCACGCCGATTCGATCGGAAAGGGACATCGCCTCTTCCTGATCGTGCGTAATAAAGAGGAATGTGATCCCCACGCGGCGCTGCAGACTCTTCAACTCCACCCGCATTTGCTTGCGAAGCTTCGGATCGAGCGCCGACAGCGGCTCATCGAGCAAAAGAACGTCAGGTTCAAGCACCAGTGAGCGTGCCAACGCCACGCGCTGCCGCTCGCCACCGGAAAGCTCAGAGGGCATTCGGGATTGTTTGCCTCCCAGTTGCACTAGGGAGAGAACGCGATCTACTCTCTCGGCAATCTCGGCCCGGCCGAACCCGCCGCGACGCTCCAGACCGAAAGCTACATTCTTGGCTACGGAGAGATGAGGAAATAGCGCATAATTTTGAAAAACCGTACTGACGTTGCGCTCGTAAGCCTTTTTAGCGGCCACATCTGCGCCACTCAGAAAGATTCGCCCCGAAGTCGGCGTCTCCAGTCCGGCTATCATGCGCAGCGTCGTCGTCTTTCCGCAGCCTGATGGTCCCAGCAGCGAAAAAAACTCTCCCTGCTCCACGGCAAGCGAGATCCCATCAACGGCGCGGTGAGTCAAATAATGCTTAGTAAGAGCCTGGAGTTCGAGTACCGTCTTCACTTCGGAAACCATGATGGTAGCGCGATTGGCATCGCTTCGCGAAATCGGTCGCTAACGCTCAATGTCACTTAATCAAGCGACTGCGCCAAAAGTAGCGCCGCCCTTCTTGGCGGCGAGCCGGCTTCTGGCCGGCTTTCTGACGCGGCTTATTCCTTAACTAAGCGACATTGAGCGTAAGCGATTTAATTCGGGCGCTCCGCCCGCCGGAGCACCGCAAGCAACCGACGTGCGTTTCGCGGCGAGCGCAGTAGGTGAGTGGTTTCGATGAGTCCAGCAACATCGTCGGCAGGGATGAGTGCCACGCGCGTGATCCTCTGAGCCTGACAATTACCGTGCTACTCGACAATTTGATCGAGAACGTCGCCCAAATTGGCACGCAGTCGCCTATACGTTATTTCAGTCATTAATCCCTCTTCTACCGCGGCCCGTATAACTTCAAAAAAGCCGCCACCGCTCGTTCCACCCGATCCACTCGCATCTCCGGCGTGAGTGTGTGCAGAAGCCCCAGTTCCGCCGCCCAAACTGTTCCCGCGGTGACGAGGCTTGCAAACTGTTCAGCAGCGAGCGCGGCATCATCCACACGTATTTCTCCCGTCGCCGCCTTCTTTCGCACAAATTCCGCCAGCAGTCCCAGGCACCGGCCCGGGCCCAATTCAAAGAACGTGCGACCCAATTCCGGAAAGCGATGCGTCTCCCCAATGACGAGCCGGCGAAGAGCTTTGGCTTGCGGATCGAGCACAATTTCGAGCAATTGCTCCGCGAACCCCCGCAACCCGCGCTCCAGACTGGCGTCGCCGCTTAAAACTTGGGAGAACTTGCTGAAGAAGGTGTCCGCGCGGCGTCGAAACACGGCGGCAAACAAGTCTCCCTTGGTAGGGTAATGCGCGTAAATCGTCTGTTTCGACGCTCCCGCACGCCGGGCAATCGCCTCCATGCTGGTTTGTTCATAGCCCCGCTCGCTGAACAGGTCTGCCGCGACATCCAGCAGGCATTCCAGCCGGCGGCGCGACTCGCCCGGCGACGGACGGCCGAATTTATAGCCTTTACGAATCGGACCAGCAGGCCTTACTCGAGCGCGGGGCATAGAGACTTACCGGTAGAGACGCCGGTGGGCGGAAAGAATTGGGCTTCCCGCGACAAATTGCTGCGTCTTAGCTTGATGTTGCATAATCGAACCAGCCGGTACACTTATTTTCTCTTAACGAGGCGCCGCTCTTGGCAGAGCAACAAACCGTAACAGCAAATAAGGCCCCACAGCAGGCGTGGCGGCCAAAACACAATAAATGGGCCATCGCGCTAACCGTAACCCTGGCCACATTCATGGAGATACTCGACACCTCCATTGCCAATGTATCTCTTCCGCACATCGCCGGATCGCTCGCGGCAACGCAAGACCAGGCAACCTGGATTTTAACGAGCTACTTGGTATCGAACGCCGTAGTACTCCCAACAAGCGCCTATTTTTCCTCGATCGTTGGGCGCAAGCGCTTTTACATGATCTGTGTGGCGCTATTCGGCATTAGTTCGTTCCTGTGCGGAATCGCCCCATCGCTACCGCTGCTTTTGCTGTTCCGCGTTCTTCAGGGAATCGGCGGTGGCGGCCTTGCCCCGAGCGAACAATCGATTTTGGCGGATACGTTCGAACCCGCAAAGCGAGGCCAGGCATTTGCGCTATACGGGTTGGCGGTCGTGACGGCTCCCGCCATTGGCCCGACGCTGGGCGGCTGGATTACCGACAATTACGACTGGCGATGGATTTTCTTCATTAACATCCCGGTCGCGCTCGTATCGCTATTTCTAACGAACCGCCTGGTAGAAGACCCGCCTCACGTCGTAGAGGACGTGAAGAAGGCGAGGCGCGGTGGATTTCGCATGGACTTCCTCGGATTCGGCCTCGTCGCGCTGGCGTTCGGATCGCTCGAAGTCCTTCTCGATAAGGGACAGGAAGACGACTGGTTCGGCTCGCATTTCATCGTTTTATTCTTTGTGCTGGCCGTAGCCGGCATGGCGGCGCTCCTTTGGTGGGAGATACGAGCGATACGGCAGAAGAAGCGGCCGATTCTCGATTTGACGCTATTCAAGAATCGAACGTTCGCTCTGTCGTTCCTGATGATGTTTGTTATTGGCGTGGTGTTGTATGGCACAGTGGTGCTGATTCCGTTGCTGCTGCAAAACTTGATGGGATATACGGCAGAGAGCGCGGGCATGGCCCTGTCGTTTGGCGGCATCGCCACCATGTGTTGCATGCCGATCGTCGGCATACTGATCGGGAAAGTAGATGCGCGATACCTGACGGCCTTCGGATTTCTGATAACTGCGATTGCCCTCTTCTACACTTCCGGCCTGACGCTCCAAATGAGTTTTGGCTATGCGGCAAAACTACGCGTGTATCAGACCCTCGGGCTGGCGTTCCTTTTCGTGCCCATTAACACCCTGTCTTATACCGGCGTTCCCATGGAAAAGAATAACGACGTATCGGGTTTGATTAACTTAGCCCGCAACATCGGTGGAAGCGCGGGAACGGCAATCTTCACCACTATGCTCGCTCGACGTTCACAAGTGCATCAGAATTTTTTATCCGAACACATTTCCCACATCAATCCTATGCTGCAACCTCGGCTCGACGGCATGGCGCACCAATTCGCGCTAGGCGGATCGAGCCTCGTAGAAGCAAGCAACCAGGCCATTGCGCAAATCTATCGTGCCGTTCAGCAGCAAGCCGCATTGCTGGCGTATCTGGACGTCATCCAGTTTTTTGCGATTGCGGCGTTGTGCATGCTGCCGCTGGTGTTTTTAATGAAGAAACACGTCGGCGGCGCGATGGGACACTAAGCATCTCGCTCGTCGACTTGCACATATATTCGGTAGTGATCGCCGCAAGCGGCCGGAGCCTGAGCGCTCCGCGGCAGACTTGGCCCGCTAGTCTGTTGATCCGGCCGCCGCCCGGAGTTGCTATACGTTCTGGCAGAATTGAATGAACTTAGCAATCTTGGAAAAGGACTTGGAACGATGAAAGTTCCCTATGCGAAGAAATGGCAGAAGGAAACCGATAAGCTACGGCAGATCGCTCTCGATTGCGAGCTAACCGAAGAACTCAAGTGGGGCAAACCGTGCTTCACCCTTCTAAAGAAAAACGTGGCGATCGTAATCCCGCTCAAAGAGTCGTGCGCGTTCTCGTTCTTCAAGGGCGCACTGCTCAAAGATTCGAAGCACATTCTCGAAAGGATTGGAGAGCATACGCAGGCCGGGCGATGGATTAAATTCAGTTCCATTCAAGAGATTGCGGCCATGCGATCAACTCTGAAGGATTACCTCTGTGAAGCCATCGAGTTGGAGAGGTCCGGCAAGAAGTTAGAACTCAAGAAACCTTCAGACTATCCGATTCCGGAGGAGTTGCAGAGAATGCTGGATGACAATGCAGTTCTCAGGTCGGCGTTCGCGACGCTCACGCCAGGCCGGAGAAGGTCATACATCTTCCACGTCTCCTCTGCGAAGCAGGCAAAAACCAGAGCGGCGCGAGCGGAAAAGTGCGTGCCCATGATCCTGAGCGGGCGTGGGTTCAATGAGTTGATCTGAGGCTCGGGTTGTGCGCTGGGAATTGTGCAGATCCAACAGCGGAACAGGGTCTGATTTCTTGCCTTAGCGCGAAGCAAACAGAGTGCAGACGCGCTCGCTGCTCATACCGCTTGTGACGAGGCGCTCCTTGGAATTGCTGAGCAAGCGCTGAGTCCAATCCACGGAGCCGCCGTCGCCTATCTCAATCCATTCACCATCGGGCGTTTGGGCGTGGATCTTCATACACAGATCGCGGTAATAACCACGTCCGTTAGGACGATTAGGATCCAAGCGGCATTCGACATTGAGCGACTCTCGCAAAGGCTGAAGTATCTGCTGTTCGAGATGCGCGCCGCGGTCTGAGGGGCCGAAGTCGGTTAGCGCGACCCGAATCGGCACTTTCGGATCACTGAAGACGCGTAAGAGGCGCACATAAAATGAGGCATGGCGAGAAAGCTCGCGGATCTCAAAGCGCCCGTTGCCCTCGTCCCGCCCTGCGCTTACGAGGGTGAAAACTCGGAAATGCGAGACCTTGTGGGCCCCGGAGAACTTCTGAGGGCGCAGGACTCGGTGGGTGGCGGCAAGGTGAACCGGCGCGGTCGAACTCTTTCTCCGCAGAGCGCACTCAAGCGCCAACACGTTCGTGGGATCGGACACCACTTCTGTATTACGAATGGTGCCGACGCTCCAATCCTGGCCCACAGCGGCGATAGCGGAGCAAGTCGCGAGAGGGCAAACCGGCGAGAGGTCTAATGCTTCAAAATCTGGCGGCAGGTGTTTATGCGCCAGCATCTCCAAACTTGCAAAAGTTCTGGCGCTTCCTTGTGAGGGACGAGTGAACCGGTTACGGGCGTGCTCGGCCAGGATCGCCGCAGGAGTGCGGCGGCCGGCTTTTTGGCGATACACCTCCAGCAGGAGCGATTGTAGATCCGGTGCCGGAAGATTTGCAATGGTTGCTGCGAGGCCGGGTATAGCGGCTTGGCGCTCAATTCGATTGAGGATGGCGTTGCTCTGTGCTGGAAGTACACCGGATTCAAGAGCCATTAATATAATGTCATCCCAAATTCCATCCACATGCCGCGCTTTTCTCCGGCGCCCTTCGATGGTGAATCCATAGCGCTGATACAGTGCGATGGCGGATCGATTGGACGAGAAAACTTCCAGTTCGATCTTCGTCAGCCCCTTGTCGAAAGCCTCACGTACGGTGACGTCGAGAATGCGATGACCAATGCCCTGACCGCGCAATTCGCGGAGTAGCCCCATGCCGAGATGGCCGATATGAGAAGAACCGGGCTGTTGGCGCGGAATAATATCGCACCAACCAACGACGCAACCGTTGTCCTCGGCGACGAAGCGGATTACGCCTTGTTCAACCGCGGTGTAGAAATAGCGTTCTGTTTCGGCGATGGGCGGAGCTTCAAGCAGGGCAAGGTATCTCCGCTCGCGTGCGACGGCGTCGAGCGTTTTATGAAAGGAAGCGAGATCGGCGACCGTAAAGGGGCGAATCAACATACCCACTTCCGATGGTATAGGCAACAGCGGATAGGCTGAACTTACCCATGTCGCTTTCCATCGGAGAAGCCGCGATACGGGACTGTCACCCGATTCAGAAATCGGATGTAGCGCCGCCGCCTCCCGAGTCGCCCCCTTCGAAGCGGACCTCCGGAGCCGCCGCTTGCGGGCTCAGTGTCTCGGAATGCGACGAGGCCAGACCCGATGCGAAGGAAACCATGTTTACCCAGGTTTTGTCCCTGCCCGAGAGCCGCTGCCCCGTAAAGCCGCTGCGAATTCCGCTGGGCCCCTGGGAGAGCCAGCGATGAAGGGATAGCGCGATGCCGATCAACAAGGCACCCAGTAGCATTGGATCCCACGTGTGCCGGTGCCAGCCGAGATAAGGCTTATTGGTGACCAGCGTCAGTATGGCAACGATCCCACCCATTGCGATCACGAACCGGTCTTTCCGGCGCAAGCCGCGGGACAGCGCAGCGACTGGAATGCACCACGTTAGTATCCACGTAGCCCAATAGAACGTGTTTGAGAATTCGGCGGTACTTCTTGTGCCGGCCCACCAGTGCCCTAGCAGGTCGACCGCTGAAAGCTGCAGATTAAAAGCCAGGTAAATCCCCAGCCAGAGAAGCGCTTCGGCAATCGAGTACCCTTCCTCGAGATATCCGAAACTTTGACCGGAGCGGAACACGACCACCGCGACCAGACCGGCCGTGTAAAATACGGCGACAATTAAATGCTGCGCCGGACGGGATGCAGTCCAGCAGTGTGATAGCCAAGGGACAAACATCATCGCGGCTGCAAATGCATATGCGAACCCAAACCGATGCCATACCCAGATCGAAGCGGTTAGGCCTATCGCGGGAATGAAAAATTCGGTCCCGCCCGGCCTCGGCAAACCAGGACTGGTCACCAAAAGGATGT
>Ga0134125_10006919_pt1 | contig 12818 bp, 7 predicted proteins | sample KB31751_FD_96464 | JGI IMG/M metagenome (GOLD analysis project Ga0134125, IMG submission 96464) | Terrestrial soil microbial communities with excess Nitrogen fertilizer from Kellogg Biological Station, Michigan, USA - KB3-175-1 | ecosystem: Environmental > Terrestrial > Soil > Unclassified ... | reverse complement strand
GCAGCTCGTCGAAGGCAAGGCGTGACCAGAACGGACTGTCGGGCAGGACGTCGGTCAGCTCGACCGGCATATGCACGCGAGTCAGCGCTCCCCTGATTGGCGGGAAATGGCAGCGGCGCATCACCTCCGGGCTGATCCATTCCGGCAGGTCGGGAAGTTTTTGCAGCGCCTGCGCGATCGCGCGCCGTAGCGCGCCGAGCGCCAGCCCCTCGGTCAAGGGATAGACGGGGTCGATGCCCGACAATTTTGCGAATGCCGCTTCGTCCACCACGCGATCGGGATGCACGATCTGCGCCATGCCGTCATACATCTGCAGCGTGCCGGAGACGTAGCGCGTGGCCCCGACCGGCAGCAACTTTTCGACATAACCCGGCTTGGCGCGGAAAAATGTGAGGACGACGTCGCCGGTGTCGTCGCTGGCATAGACCAGATACGGCGCGCGCGCATTGCGTGGCGGCGGGGGGCGGTGGCGGTCGACGGTGACTTCCAAAGTCACCACGGTTCCCGGCACCGCATCGCGGATCTTGGGCCGCGCCCTGCGGTCGATCACGCTGCTCGGCAGGTGGAGCAATAGATCGACCAGCCGCGGCGTCTCGTCACGCCCCAGCAAATAGCGCAACAGCTTGTCCTGCTTCGGCCCGACGCCGGCAAGGCCCGTGACCGGCGCAAACAGCGGATTGAGTAGAGAAGGGCGCATGGCACGAATCTAGGACCGTTCGGGCTCTCATGCCCCGCTTTGTGCGGTCGATCCACGGTTTTTTGTCGGGCATGGTTCGGGAACGATAGATGCTGACATCCGTCGTCCCGATGGCTATATGAACCTCGCCCGGCCCGTCCGGGCTTTTGGCGTTGCATTGGATTTTGGAATGACTGGATCGACACGATCGAGCGGAGGTCTCGACGATCGCCGCAAGCGGCTGTTGTTTCGCTGCTGGCATCGCGGCACCCGCGAGATGGACCTCATTCTCGGCCGCTTTGCCGATGCCGAGATTGCGAACCTCTCGGACGGCCAATTGACGGAGCTGGAGCGCCTGATCGAGGTGCCAGATCCCGATCTCTATGCGGCGCTGACCGGGGACAGGCAGCTACCTCCAGCCTCTACGAGCGCGCTGTTCGAGCGCATCAAGGCGTTCCGCGCGTCAGGTTTCGAGCTATGAAGAAGACTGTGACTTCGCCGGCCGAACTGCTTCAGCCGGGTAAGGCGCTGACAGTTGCCAATGTCGCCGAAGGCGCCGAGGGCCTGATCGTCTCGGATCTGGCGCGCGCGATCGCGGCACGGCCGAAGAAATCAGCGATCAGCCTCGTCGTGATCTGCCGCGACGGGCCGCGCATGCAGCAGCTCGCGCGCGCACTGGAGTTCTTCGCGCCGGACCTGCCGGTGATGCAGTTTCCGGCCTGGGATTGCCAGCCCTATGACCGCGTCTCGCCTCATGGCGGCGTCCTGGCGCAGCGCATGACTGCGCTGGCGCGATTGTCGCGCCTCACCGGCAGCGACAAGCCGCTGATCGCGCTTGTCAGCGTGAACGCCGTCGTCCAGCGCGTGCCGCCCCGCGACACGGTGGCGGCGCAGGCGCTCTCGGTCGCGCCCGGCCATGTCGTGCCGATGGATTCCATCGTCGCCTGGCTCGAGCACAACGGCTACACGCGCTCCTCCACTGTGCGCGAGCCGGGCGAATATGCGGTACGCGGCGGCATCCTCGACCTGTTTCCGGCCGGCCTCGACCAGCCGGTGCGGCTCGATTTCTTCGGCGACAGCCTGGAATCGATCCGCTCCTTCGATGCCGAGACCCAGCGCACGCTGCTCGACATGCGCTCGCTCGACCTGGTGCCGATCTCCGAATTCCAACTGGTGACCGAGACCATCCGTCGCTTCCGCATGGGCTATACGGCCGAGTTCGGCGCGCCCGAGCGCGACGACCAGCTCTATGAGGCTGTCAGTGAGGGGCGCCGCCATCCCGGCATGGAGCACTGGCTGCCGCTGTTCCATGAGAAGATGGAGACGCTGTTTGATTATTTCGGCGAAGCGCCTGTTGCGATCGAGCCGCAGGCCGAAGATGCGGTGCGTGAGCGCTTCAAGCAGATCGCCGATTATTACGACGCGCGGCGGGAGGCGTTGAAGCATCCCGGCGGCGCGGTCTACAAGCCCTTGCCGCCCGATCGGCTCTATCTGACCGAGACCGAATGGGGCAGGCGCCTGGAAGAGGCGGCGCTGGCGCGGTTGACGCCATTTGCGGTGCCGGAAGGCGCCGATGTCTTCGACGCCGGCGCCCGCAAGGGCCGCGACTTCGCGCCCGAGCGCAACGATGCCATGGTCAACGTGTTCGAGGCGGTGGTTGGCCATGTGCAGGGCCTGCAGGCCAGCCGCAAGAAGGTGGTGATCGCGCTGTGGAGCGAGGGCTCGCGCGACCGCATGGGAAGCATGCTGCGCGACCACAAGCTCGCCAACGTCACCAGCGTCAACAGCTGGCGAATGGTGCAGGCGACCCCGCGCAACGAAACCATGCTCGCCGTGCTCGGCCTCGACAGCGGTTTTGAGACCGAGCACGTCGCGCTGATCACGGAAGAGGACATTCTCGGCGATCGCCTGGTGCGGCCGCGCAAGGCGAGCCGCAAGGCCGACAATTTCATCGCCGAGGTCACGAGCCTCGCTGCCGGCGATCTCGTCGTTCATGTCGAGCACGGCATCGGCCGCTTCGTCGGCCTGCAGACGCTGGAGGTCGCCGGCGCGCCGCATGACTGCCTCGAACTGCATTATGCCGCCGAAACAAAGCTGTTCCTGCCGGTCGAGAACATCGAGCTGTTGTCGCGCTATGGCTCCGACCAGGCCAATGTCGAACTGGACAGGCTGGGCGGCACCGGCTGGCAGCAGCGCAAGGCCAAGCTGAAGAACCGCATCCGCGAGATCGCCGGCGAATTGATCAAGATCGCCGCCGAGCGGATGCTGCATGAAGCGCCGAAACTACCGGTGCAGCCGGGCCTTTACGACGAATTCTGCGCGCGCTTCCCCTATGACGAGACTGAGGACCAGCTCACCGCGATTCAGACCACGCTGAAGGACCTCGAGGCCGGCCGCCCCATGGACCGCCTGATCTGCGGCGACGTCGGTTTCGGCAAGACCGAGGTCGCGCTGCGCGCGGCGTTTGCGGTTGCGCTCGATGGCAAGCAGGTCGCGGTCGTCGTGCCCACGACGCTGCTCGCGCGCCAGCACTACAAAACCTTCAGCGAACGCTTCCGCGGCTTTCCGGTGAAGGTCGGGCAGGCTTCGCGCCTGGTTTCCACCAAGGAGCTCAGTCAGGTGAAGAAGGGCCTCACCGACGGCGGAATCGACATCGTGGTCGGCACGCATGCGCTGCTCGGCAAGGCGATCAAGTTCCGCGATCTCGGCCTTCTGATCGTCGACGAGGAGCAGCATTTCGGCGTGAGCCACAAGGAGCGGCTGAAGCAGCTGCGCGCCGAAGTGCATGTGCTGACCTTGAGCGCCACGCCCATCCCGCGCACGCTGCAGCTCGCGCTGACCGGCGTCCGCGAGCTTTCGATCATTGCCTCGCCGCCGGTCGATCGCCTTGCCGTGCGCACCTTCGTCGCACCTCATGATCCCCTGATGATCCGCGAGGCGCTGCTCCGCGAGCGCTATCGCGGCGGGCAGGCGTTCTACGTGGTGCCGCGAATCGAGGATCTGGCGGGCGTGAAGGAATTTCTGGACAAGAACGTGCCGGAGATGAAGGTCGCTGTCGCCCATGGCCAAATGGCGCCGACCGTGATCGAGGATATCATATCCGCCTTCTACGACGGCAAGTATGACGTGCTGCTCTCGACGACCATCGTGGAATCCGGTCTCGACATTCCCAACGCCAACACGCTGATCGTGCATCGTGCCGACATGTTCGGTCTCGCCCAGCTCTATCAGCTTCGCGGCCGGGTGGGCCGCTCCAAGCTGCGGGCGTACGCGCTGTTCACGCTGCCGGCGCAGCAGAAGGTCACGGCGCAGGCGGAAAAGCGCCTCACCGTGCTGCAGTCGCTGGAGACGCTGGGCGCCGGCTTCCAGCTTGCGTCCCACGACCTCGACATTCGCGGCGCCGGCAACCTGCTCGGCGAGGAGCAGTCCGGCCACATCAAGGAAGTCGGTTTCGAGCTATATCAGCAGATGCTGGAGGAGGCGATCGTCAACCTCAAGGCCGGCATCACCGAGCCGGTAGCCGAGCGCTGGTCGCCGCAGATCACCGTCGGCATGCCTGTCCTGATTCCGGAGGACTACGTCTCCGATCTTCCGGTGCGGCTGTCCTTGTACCGGCGCCTCGCCGATCTCGAGACCGAGGAGGAGATCGAGAATTTCGCCGCCGAATTGCGGGACCGCTTCGGCGTGCTGCCCGATGAGGCGCGCTATCTGTTCAAGGTGGCCACGATCAAGGGTTATTGCCGCAGGGCCAATGTCGAGAAAGTCGACGCCGGACCCAAGGGCGCCGTCATCACCTTCCGCGAGAACAAATTCGCCCAGCCCGATCGCCTTGTGTTCTTCATCAAGCAGCACGGCAACGCCGCCAAGGTGCGGCCCGACATGAAGGTCGTGTTTTTGCAGAATTGGGAAACGCCCGAAGAGCGGCTGACGGGCACGACGGAGATTTTACGCCAGCTCGCGAATTTGGCGGAGAAGAGGAAGGCGGCGTAGGTCGCGGCGATATTGGGCGGGCAGGCGCGCAACGTCCCCGACGTCGCAACCTCAAGCGACGTGGAAGCGCGCGAGCGCGGCTTTGGCCACCCTGCGCGGCCAATCCGCAGGCTCGGCGCAGGTTGAGCGTCCGGAGCCGGTTTGGCGGATCTGCGGCCATCAGCAATAATTCAGGACGCGTGGTGCATGTGCACCATCGACCTAGTGGGTCAGTTTGTAGCAGTGCCCGCCGCCCCGATGTTTGACGCGCGCGCGACACGCTTCCAGCGTCGAAAATGAGCAGTTGGGTTGTCCTGCGGCGGTCGCTCCTCTTAACTGCGCGCAGAACTTGGCGGCATTGGCAGGGTTTTGAGGATAGAGAACGGCGCCCGTCGAGAGAAGCGTCATCACAGCGATAAGCGCTAACTTTGAACGCGACATATAAAGCCTCCCTGTGAGGTTTTGCCCCCCAGCCTCGAGGCTGCCCGCGCCGCAACTCTTTTCGCGCCGCAACTTGCGCGGGTACGAGCCGTCCACGGACGAAGCCGGGTGAGCCGCACGATTGACATTAACACGGAATGCAAACTCCCGGTAGAGCGGGAGCCGCCTGACATCGTCGGCGCCCATACTCCGCTGTTGCGATCGCCAATTCACAGAACAATAATACTCATACTGTCGGGTGCCGGACCGACCCATCAAACGAAGGGGGCTGTGCCATGACGACTTTGTCGCCGTCGATTCCGACGGCTTCGTACAGGAATCGCTGGGTTCAACTGGTTCTCGGCTTGATCGCCATGATGTCGATCTCGTCGCCGCAATATGTGTGGACCCTGTTCACCGGGCCGCTGAACCAGAAACTAGGAACGACGCTTGCGGAGCTGCAATGGACATTCTCGCTGCTCATCATCCTGCAGACCTGGTGCTCGCCGCTGCAGGCCTATCTCGTCGATAGGTTCGGCCCGCGGCTATTGATCTCGATCGGTGCGCTGATGAGCGGCGGCGGCTGGGTTCTCTCCGCTTATGTCGACAACATCTGGGCGCTGTATTTCACCTACGGCGTCATATGCGGATTTGGCACCGGTATCATTTACGTGGGCATCATCGGTCTGATGGTGCGTTGGTTTCCCGACCGGCGCGGCCTCGCGACCGGGCTTGCTGCCGCGGGTTACGGGTTCGGTGCAATCTTCACCAGTTTCCCGATCGACAGCATGATCAGGAGCGCCGGCTATGCTCACACGCTCATCGTGTGGGGCATCATCCAGGGTGCCATCGGCATCATCGCGGCGCAGGGGCTGCGGATGCCACAGGACGGCTGGCAACCGGAAGGCTATACGCCGGCGACAGCCAGCACGATGCAGTCGAAGCGCAGCTATACGCCGGCGCAAATGCTGCGGAGCCCGACGTTCTGGCTGCTGTTCCTGATGATGAGCATGATGTCGACCAGCGGACTGATGGTCGTGTCCAACGTCGGACCGTTCGCCAAGGAATATAATGTTGCAGGTGCGTTGGTGCTCGGAATGGCGGCGCTGCCGCTCTCGTTGACCCTGTCGCGTTTCACCAACGGATTGACGCGGCCTTTCTTCGGCTGGGTATCCGATCATATCGGCCGGGAGATGACGATGGCGCTGGCTTTCTCTTTGGAGTGCGCCGCGATCCTCGTCTTGTTTGCGTTCATTGACCGGCCAGCCTTGTTCGTCGTCCTGACCGGCCTCGTGTTCTTCGGCTGGGGGGAAATCTTCTCGCTCTTTCCGGCGACCCTCACTGACACCTTCGGGCCGAAATATGCGGTGACGAACTACGGCTTTCTCTATATCGCGCAAGGCGTCGGCTCAATTCTTGGTGGCCCCGCAGCGGCGTTTCTCAGGCAGACGACAGGAAGTTGGGTATCCGTGTTCATGGTCGTGGCCGTCCTCGATGCGCTGACCGCGGTACTTGCCATCACGGCTCTGCGCAAATTGCGCGGCCGGCATCTGCAGGCGAACTGAGGCCACATGGAATTGGTCGCCTCGAGGTCGTTCGGAATGGTCCGGACGGCCTCGAGACTCGCCTGAAGACACAGAATGATCGCGCCTGGCCGGCGGCGCCGTTGCGCTGCTACTTCGTGCCTTTCACCGCGGTCAGATATTCGACGATCGGGCCGACGTCCTTTTCATCGATCGGCGCCTTGTAGACGTTGCGCATCTTGTTGACTTCGGCTGCCCAGCCGGCCTTCGTCATCGTCGGCTGGTTGAACACCATGTCAATGGAGTGGCAAGCGAGGCAATTGCCGTTCACGGTATCGACGTTTGGCCCCGCCGGAAACATCTTGCCGGTAGTCGGCAAGGTGATCTTCTCCGACTTGAGTACGATGTTCTGCCTGGCCGGCGCCGCGAGCGGTATCAGTGCCGCGGCCAGCAATGCGGCGATCGGCAAAAATTTGCGTGTCATTGTCCGATCTCCTCAGGCAGCGGTGACGGGGGTTTGCTCGATGACGTTGCGCATGAAGCCGGCCGGATTCCAGTTGGCCGCATCAGGCTGGACATCGCCTTCGGTGTTCGTGCAGCGCACCATCAAGGTGGAGTTGCCTTGCGGTAGCGTCACGTTTGCCGACCATTGACGGAAGCTGTACTTGCCCTCGTCCTTGCCGAGATGCGCGGCGTGCCAGCTTTTGCCGCCGTCACCGGAAATTTCCACCTTTGTGACGCCGCTGTCGCCGCCGAAGGCGATGCCGCGGAGAAGGGTAGGCTTGCCGGCATGAAGCTTCTCACCCGCTTTGACGTTGGTGATGAAGGAGCGCGGCACCATTTTGCTGATCGGGACGAGTTTCACCCCGGTCTCGCCCGGCTTGACATTGGCATGTGGTGTGTCGGGAATCGTGTAGGCCGTCTTCATCCAGAAATTGGTGTCGGTCTGATCAAGCACTTCAATGTCATTGAGCGTCTTGATCCAATAAGTCGCGAACCAGCCGGGAACGATCAGCCGCACCGGGAAGCCGTTGAGCATTGGCAGCGGCTTGCCATTCATGCCGTAGGCAATCATGACCTCGCCGTCACTTGCGTGCTTGATATCGAGCGATTTCATGAAATCGGGGCCATCCGTCACCGTCGGCTGGTCCATGCCGTTGAAGCGCACCTGTACAGCGTTCGATTTCACACCGGCGCGGTCGAGCACGTCGGCCAGCCGCACGCCGGTCCAGAGCGCGTTGCCCATCGCGCCGTTGCCCCATTCGCCACCCCCAACTCGCGGCTGGAAGAAGCCGCGCGAGTTGCCGGAGCACTGGTTGACCGCCGCGTATTCAATCTGCGGCAATTTTTGCAGTTCGTTCAGCGACAGCGACAATTCCTTGTTCACCGCGCCGTGCACCTTGATGCGGTACGTATCGACGTTGATGTCGGTAGGGATGTCTGCCCAATGCCAGCGCACGAAGAAGAGATCATTCGGCGTGAATACGCCTTTGTCGAAGACGTCGAACGGCGTTTCGAGAAGCGGCGCGCGCGTGCGCTGTAGAACCATGGCACCTTTTTGTGGGAATGCGGTTGTTATCGGCCGGGCACCAGGCCCGCCGGGAAGCGCCAGATTGACCTCTGTTTCCGCGAACGCCGCAGCGCTCATGCCGGTCGCCGCGAAGGCACCGGCGCCTGCCGTCTGCAGCAGGCGACGTCTTGTGATCAACATTGTCTCCTCCCTTGAGTTTTTTTGCTTGCTGCACATACAGCTACGGCATTGGATTCCACTATCCGGTCCAGCGCGAGACGCCGCCGGGTACGCCAGGTGAGAGCGGCGAGGCCGCGCTCTATGCTCGCGCCGCCGAGTGCAGGATCATAGGCCTTCGCTGGCGCCGCCTGCACGATGTCGCGAGCCGCTTCAGCTTCACCGAGCATCACCCGGGCGAAGGCGAAAATACCGTTGGCACCAACGCCTGCAACCCGCGGTCCGGATCTGCGCAACCCATCATGCCCTCGTCGTCGAGGCGAGTTTGGCTTGCACCGACGCGCCGCGCAAGGGAAGACGCGAGAGGCGGATCATGGTCCGCCTGCGCGTCGGCTTTCGTCGCGATGCACCAAATTCGGAAAGGAGCGCAATCCTGACCCGCGCTCATCAAGCATTCCCGTGACCGCGCGACCATGCCGTTCGGTTCTCCAATCCACAAAGCGATCGGCGGATCACAGGGAACAATTTACGGCGGATCGTACCAAGTGGATGGCAGCCGATTTACGGCCACTCTCACCACGCACAGGCACGCGTCCGGGCAGCCGAGCGTCTTCGGTGTCGACGAAGTTGAAATCAGGCTCGTGGGCACCGCGATCGGCAACTTCGCCTTTTGCTCTGGCGAGCTTGAGCGGGTTCCAGGCATGCTGTTCGAGGCAACGCTGATCCCGGTGCAAGAGGAAGGAACGCGCGTAGAACGGAGATTCGATTTCGGCAGACTTCCGGAGAGACTGCCGACGCACAACGTTCGTTAGGGAGCCGCTTGGCTCGGCTTGAGAGCAGATATTGCCAAAGCCAATCGCTCTTTCAATCGCGCGCGTGAGCAAGGAGGTCTGTCGTTTCAAAGAGGCGAGGGCGGTAACCTTAATTTTTCCTTTCGATTGTCGATAAAATTTTATCGAATAGTCTGGACTCAGTTGGGGGGCGTGACGAACCACTCGATCAGAGGCAGCGGGGGACGGCGCGCACCTTCACCGCCTCGCCGAAATTCGACGCAGCATCGGCGCGGGGCCGGTGATGCTTGTTTCTGAGCCGTCCAGCAGTGGCTGGACGGCTCGACGCTCTCACCAGCTGATCTGCTCGCTTTGTGACGACGCGCGCGGCGCTCGGCCCCTCTATTGAAATATGCCGATGGTGCTGCTCGCCTTTGGTCTGATCGCAACAGGTGCTTTGCTGGTTTTGACCGGCATTATTGGAATAGCGTTCCAAAGAAACGCGCTGCATTCGATAGAGCAGCCGTGATACCGGCAATTTCGCGCAAGCCCTCTTCAAGCGGATGGCCGCTCCGCCGGGCGGCCTGGCAGCCGAGCACCTCGCCTTTCATTTACCCCAGGGCGAAGCGTGCTCGGCTGTTTTTGGGCGATGAGTTATCGGAACCGCGGCGCCTAGCCATCCAGCGATGGCCTTTTGCCGAAACGCGCGGTTGCGATTTGAAGATGGCGGGCTGATCCACTCGTCGGTTTGGTGGCGGATTCCGCTTTGCTAATCCGCCCTTCGAGCCCGTTTCGTAAAGAGACACGTGGTATGCTCGGGCTCCTCTGGTGGGAAGACAAAACTCAAACGACTGGAACATGCCGCCGAGATAGGAATGTCCGGCCGAGATTGGCAATCGGGTACACGGCCCCGGCGCGGGGAGGCGAGCGACCGGAGCCGTGTAGGTGGTACCATCCGCGGTCGAGCGAAGGAGGAGGTAATGACCGTGAGATACCATGGCCGAACTTACGCTCCTGGTTGGCGCGCTCATTAAGAGATGTTTTGTTCCCGCCTAACAGGTCGCGCGGCGGCCTCGCTCGCATTTTACGGCGGGTGCGGCAAACAACAGACCGTCCACATCGATCCGGCGCTGGTTCCCTGAAAGCAAGATACGACCGAGGCGTTCACGCGGTCTGACCGTCCTTGTTCGCCTTGGTTTGTGGTGAAGCCACGAACATTCGGTGTTCCAAGCTACATAAACCGACAGCCTGAGGGAACCAACAATGTTCATGGCGATCAGGCAATCAGCTTAAATGCCGTGGAAGCAGCACCGAAGCGGGCTCTCTTATTCCGTTTCTAGGAACGATGTCACAGCGTAGTCGTTTGGTCGGCACCCCGAAAACGAGGAGGTGCTGAAATGAAGCGATATGTTCTGGCACTTGCCACAGCGGCAGCCCTTGCGACGGGTGCCGCAACTGCCGCGAACGCCCAGGATATCGATATTGGTCCGGGCGGGGTGCATGTCGGCCCCCATCACTATCGCTACGACCGCGACCGCGATTACCGCGCCTACGACGAGTATCGCGGCGGCTGCCGTGTCGTGATAACACATGGCACGAACCGCTATGGCGAACCAACCACGGTGCGCAAACGCGTCTGCGATTGACGGTTCGATCTTCACCACTAAAGCCCGCCGACACGGTTTCGGCGGGCTTTTTTTACGCGTCAGCGCGTGAGGCGTAGGGCGAATTAGCGAAGCGTAATCCGCCGCAAGAATAAGCTCGCGATAATGACGTGAGCCGTTGTTCGGATCAGCCTGGAACTCCACGAGACAAAACTATCCTCGGACACTTGCATCACCCGACGCTGATCCACCCGCTGGCATAGCGGCGGATTACGCTTCGCTAACCTGCCCCAGATCCCCGACACTTGATTTGCCCGACAAGTGCGTTGCGCAAAGTCATGTCAAGCCTCGTGCGTCAAAATATTTTGCTTTTCCGAAATTCTGATTATCAGTATAGTGCCGCCATCCCGCCTCGATTGGAGAGGGCGTATCGCGATCGTCACGAAACGCGAGACGGGTTGTGGTGGACGCGGATGGGCCAACGGACGAGCGGCGCATTCGCGGACGGTCAAGTCGTGTGGTCCTGGCGCGCCCATGCAGGCGCTAAGTTAGCCGCGATGCGTTCGTATCGCGCTGACGACGGTGGCAAACAAGCTGGTTCACCGGGGAGAGCCCGAAGTAAGCCGTAAAACCACTGCGCGGGGAAGGCCGGAGTGTTCTCCGCCTACACCTGTGGTCTTCGCGCTCTTGCGCGACTTTTTCGCGCGAGGGCCCACGGGTGCCGGCGGGCACCCGGTCTTCCCTGCGCCCTCTTCCGAAGAGGGTGACAAATGGCAAAAGCTCGGACGCGACATGCGCCGCGAGAATGTGAATCCATGGAAACGTCATTGCGAGGAGCGTCAGCGACGAAGCAATCCAGAGTTGTGTGCGTGGCTCTGGATTTACTTCGCTTCGTCGCAATGACGAATTCCTGGTTGACCTTGTGCGCTAAACCGCTTCGCGACGCACACCTACGTAGAGCCGCGACAGCAGCGATTTCGCCGTGTCCGTCGGCAGGAGGCTTGCGACTGTCACGGTCGGATCGGAGCGCGAGCGGCGGCCGTTGGAGGTGTGTCGCATGACGCTGGAGAGCCGTCGCGCGATCGCATGGGCATCACGCAAATCGGTGTCGCTGAACACCACCAGCACCGAGCCGTCATGATGGGCGGTGCCGAAATCGGTCTGCCGCTTCAGGCGGCTGATGATGCGCGCGCCGTCGAGCTCCGCGCGCTGGTGGTCCGGATCGAAGGCGAAGCGCGCGACCGACAGGCCGCCGCCGTCGGCGAGCGTCTGCGCCACGGCTCTGGCGAAATCGCGGGCGAAGGCCGCGCTCGTCAAGAGGCCGGTCTGCGGATCGAGCAGACCGCCGGCGTCGATCGCCGCGAGCGTGCGGCTCAATTGCGCCGCGAAAGCGTGCTGGCGGATCAACGGCAGCGCGCAAGCGGCGATCTCGGCCGGCTCGCCATAGATCATTTCGAGGTTCGGCAGATCGTACGTGCGCATCAACGAACCGGAGGTGGGCGCGATGGGCAGGTTGCGAAAGCGCGCATCCTCCGACAGCACGGTGAGAAAGGCATCGACCACGCGCGGGGTAAAACCTTCGCCCAGGACGATGCCGTCGATGTCGCGGTTGTTGAGATGGTTGGCCGCGACCTCGATGCTGAGCGCGCCGATCACGCCCATTCGCTCGCCGAGGGCGACCGACAGCGCGGGATAGTTGCCACCCCGGCCGACCAGGAGCGCGGTCGCATCGCGCGCGGGATCGAGCTGCGGCGGGTCGTCTCGTGCCGGGACGTCGGCGAGCCGGCGCAGCACGGTCGCGTGCAAGGCGCGCACCCGCAGCGCGGCGCGCAGGCGGGCCACAAGCCGGTCCGGATTGGCTTCGCCGCGCCAGAGGGGAAGCGCGTTCTCGGGCAGCGACCCCACGGGATTGAGCGCGATCAAGGGAACGTAGGGCTTGCGCGCGGCGACCTCGGCCGCAAGCGCCTCGAATTGCGGCTGGCGCAGGTTGGCCGCCGCGACCACGACCGCGGCGGGCTGCACCTCGCGCACCGCGCGCGACGCCTCCGCGAAATTGGCGTCGACCAGCGGAAACAATTTGGCATCGTCGAGCGCGCCGGCGAAGGAGGGACGCCCCGCACGCGATACGATCAGGATCGGACCTTGCTGGGACATCGACAACCCGGGAAT
>Ga0134125_10006918_pt1 | contig 12818 bp, 6 predicted proteins | sample KB31751_FD_96464 | JGI IMG/M metagenome (GOLD analysis project Ga0134125, IMG submission 96464) | Terrestrial soil microbial communities with excess Nitrogen fertilizer from Kellogg Biological Station, Michigan, USA - KB3-175-1 | ecosystem: Environmental > Terrestrial > Soil > Unclassified ... | reverse complement strand
TTCAGGCCGCTCATCCGGGTCTGCGCCGAAAACGGGATGAACTCCGCCTCATGCGGCGCAATTTCGCGTCCACGCAGTCCATACTTCTGTTTTGCGAGCACGACGATGCTCCGGCCCTCGGGCGTTTCATCGGCAAGGCTGGAGAGTTGCGCGGCCTCGGCCAGTTCGACCTCGCTTTCTCCGTGAGCAGGGATGAACTCAACGGCTTGGCGGTTGCCGAACGTGATGGTGCCCGTCTTATCAAGCAGCAGGGTGTCCACGTCACCTGATGCTTCCACCGCTTTGCCGCTCATCGCCAGCACGTTGTGCTGCATGACGCGGTCCATGCCGGCTATGCCAATGGCCGATAACAGACCACCAATTGTGGTTGGGATGAGGCAGACCAGCAGGGCGACAAGAGCGGCCACACTCGGGACCGAACCCTTTCCCGATGCACCCACCGCATATTGCGCAAATGGAGCAAGCGTTACACATGCGAGCAGAAAGATGAGCGTAAGGCCCGAGATCAGAATGTTCAATGCAATCTCGTTGGGTGTCTTTTTCCGTTGCGCACCTTCTACCAGGGCGATCATGCGATCAAGGAATGTCTCGCCGGGGTTGGATGTGATCTTGACCTTTATGAAGTCGGAGAGCACTTTGGTCCCGCCAGTCACGGCGCTGCGATCTCCGCCTGTTTCGCGGATTACAGGAGCGCTTTCACCAGTTATGACGGATTCATCGACGCTGGCAATTCCTTCGATTACCTCGCCATCTCCGGGAATGATGTCGTCCGGATAGCAAAGGCAAACGTCGCCTTTCCGCAGCGTCGATGCCGGAACAATCTCGACCCCCGAGCCGGTTGATTTCCGAGCAACAGTTTCCGTTTTCGCCTTTCGGAGAGTTTCCGCCTGCGCTTTGCCGCGGCCCTCTGCCATTGACTCGGCGAAATTTGCGAAGAGCACCGTGAACCAAAGCCAAATCGCGATCTGCGCGTTGAAGGCAATGTGGGCCGTATCGCTCCGAAACAGCAGCACTGTCGTCAGCAGAGCGCCAAGCGCGACCACAAACATCACCGGATTTTTTGCAAGCATCCCGGGGTGGAGTTTCCGTACGGAATCGAGCAGGGCCCGGCGCATGATCGGAGGATCGAACAGAGGCCGCGATCGCTTTCCCGCCGGAAGAATTGGATCGGGAGAGGGTGCGAGATTCAGGGGAAAGACATCGGGCAGCTGCTCCAATTCGGCGTTCATGATTTCTCCTATGAGATGAGATGCTCCACAATCGGTCCCAGCGATAAGGCCGGGAGGAACGTAAGAGCACCCACGATGATGATCACGCCAACCAGAAGCGCCACGAACAGCGGCCCATGGGTCGGCAGAGTACCCGCCGAAGCTGGGATTTGCTTCTTTCGGGCGAGTGAGCCCGCTATGGCGAGCAAAGGCAGAAGCATGAAGAAGCGGCCGATCAGCATGGCAAAGCCGGTCGTCATGTTGTACCAGGGCGTGTTGGCGCTCAAGCCCGCAAAGGCACTGCCGTTATTGCCGGTCGCGCTGGTATATGCGTACAGGATTTCGGAGAAGCCATGTGCGCCCGGATTAGCGAGATTCGCCGTCGCGGGGCCAACGGAATTCCAGAATCCGTTCTTCGGGAACGGCGCTACCGACGATAGCGCCGAAAAAATCAGAATGCTGGATGCCAGAATCAGGAGCGCAAGCATCGCCATCTTCACTTCCTTTTGTTCGATCTTCTTGCCGAGATACTCCGGCGTGCGGCCTACCATCAGGCCCGCGATAAAGACGGCCAGGATGGCGAACATCAGCATGCCGTAAAGCCCCGCGCCGACACCCCCGAACACCACCTCGCCCAGCTCGATATTGAAAAGCGGAACCAATCCGCCCAATGGCGTGAAGCTGTCGAGCATGGCATTCACAGCGCCGCAACTTGCATCTGTGGTGACCGTCGCGAACAGAGCGGAATTGGCAATACCGAAGCGTGTTTCCTTGCCCTCCATGTTGCCTCCGGGCTGCTTCGCGGTTGCATGCACTTGAACCCCGGCTTTCTCCAGCACGGGCGTCCCCTTCTGTTCAAAGTGATAAGCCGACGCGGTACCCGCGAACCAGAAAACCGCCATTGCAGCGAATAACGCCCAGCCTTGACGTGTGTCCCGCACCATCTTGCCGAACGTGTACGTGAGGGCAGCGGGGATGATGAAGATGGCGAGCATCTCCAACAGATTTGTAAACGGAGTGGGATTTTCGAATGGGTGAGCGGAATTAGCGTTGAAGAACCCGCCTCCGTTTGTGCCCAGCATCTTGATGGCTTCCTGGGATGCAACCGGTCCTTGCGCGATGGTTTGCGTGACGCCTTCCAATGTTTTGACAGCCGTGTACGGATGCAGATTTTGAATCACCCCCTGCGAACAGAGCGCCAGAGCCAGGACAACTGCGAGCGGAAGCAGGATGTACAGCGTGGATCGGGTGAGATCCACCCAGAAGTTGCCGATGGTTTTCGAGCTGTGCCGCGCGAAACCGCGTACCAGAGCGATGGCGATGGACAGACCTGCTGCCGCTGAAAGGAAATTGTGTACCGTGAGCCCCGCCATCTGCACCAGGTAGCTAACCGTTGTTTCCGGAGTGTAGCTTTGCCAGTTGGTGTTCGTGGTGAAACTGATTGCTGTGTTGAAAGCGAGATCGGGACGAATCGCCTTGGCCCCCAAGTGCATTGGGTTGAATGGAAGCGCGCCCTGGAGACGCTGAATGCCATAGAGCAGTAGCGCGCTGACCGCACTGAATGCCAGCAAGGCGCCGGCGTAGGTGGTCCATCGCGTCTCCTCTGATTCCCGCACTCCGGTTAAGCGGTAAATAAGCAGTTCCAGCCATCGGAGCGCAGGCGAGAGCAACGTGCGCCGCCCCTGGACCACCGCTTCGATGTAGATTCCGAGTGGTTTCGTACACAGCAAAACCAGAAAGGAAAAAACGGCAATCTGAAGCCAGCCATTTGCAGTCACGATTTAGAACCTTTCCGGCCGCAGCAGAGCGTACAGCAGGTATGCTCCAACGAGGGCTGCCAGGACCGCGGCAATTGTGTATTCCATAGTTGCTCTTCGCTACAGGCGATCGCAGGCCAGGGTGAACACCCAGCAGACGCAAAACAGCGCGATCAACAACAGAATCCAGAACAGGTCAAGCATGATGGGCAGCGTCCCTCACTTCGAAACCAAGATAGGGCGAAACCCATAAAGAGGGCGTTAAGAATTACTCAAGAACTTATTCTGGATTAGGCAATACGAACCGGTATCCGACCCACGGCTCAGTAACTAAGTACCGGGGCTTCGACGGCTGCGGCTCAATCTTCTTACGCAGCGAGTTGATAAAAACCCGAAGGTACTCTACTTCATCGCCGTAATCGGGCCCCCAAACCGCCTGCAGCAGTTTTCTGTGCGGGACCGGCTTATGGGCATTGCTTGCTAGGAAACGCAAGGGGTCGAACTCTTTCGGCGTCAGGCGAACGGGGAGTCCGTTCAGAGTAACAAGGCGCGCTGCGAAGTCAATTTCAAGATCGCCTGCCTGGATTAGCTCCGTGCTGCTGTCGCCTGCGGGGCCCCGGCGCATTGCCGCGCGAACGCGCGCGAGTAGTTCCTGAATGCCAAAAGGCTTCGTGACATAATCATCCGCGCCGGCATCAAGGGCGTGTACTTTGTCTATTTCGTTGTTGCGAACCGAAAGAATGATGATGGGAACATCTGAACGCTCGCGAATGGACCGGCAGGTCTCCAGCCCTCCGATTCCCGGCATGTTTAGATCGAGCAAAATCAGATCGGGGCGCAACTCATCCAGCACGGCCAGCGCTTCTTCGCCAGTCTTCACCTCTACGACCGCGTAACCGATGCTGGACAGCGTAGCTTTCATGGCACGCCGCAGTTGCGGTTCATCGTCGATAACCAGAATGGTTGTGCCGTTCATGCCGTCGGAAGTTGAACCACGAAAGCAGCGCCGCCGCCGGGCCTGTTCTCGGCCCAGATCTTTCCGCTATGCGCTTCGATGATACCCTTCGCAATCGCCAGGCCCATGCCGGTCCCCTCCGCCGCCGTTCGCCCGCGCGTCCCGCGATAGAACTTGTCGAAGATACGCTCCAACTCGCGCGGGCTGATCCCAGGACCCCGGTCCGACACCTTTATGCTCACGGTTGCACCATCCCTCTCCGCGGAAATATCAATTGGTTTGCCGGCGGAATATTTTCTGGCGTTCTCAATCAGTTGCCGCAACGCCTGATTCAGAAGATCCACATCGGCACTGATTTCCAAGTCCTGCGGCGCATCGACTAGAAAACGCTGTGCATCGGGGAAAGGCGAGAGGAGGATTTCGAGTTGTCCGGCAATTCGCGTCCTGGTCTTTTGCAATGTCACCTTGTGCGATTCGATCCGCGCAAGCTGGATTGCCTCCGTAATGGTTCGATGCAGATGTTCCGCTTCTTCATCGATGATGTTTAGTAACTCGCGGCGCTTGTCTTCGGTTTGGGGCGGAATCGTTATGAGCGTGCTGACGCAGGTCTTGATGGCGGTAAGTGGCGTCTTCAGATCGTGCGCAAGCCCATCGAGGATGGACGTCTTCAGCCGCTCTCCCTGACGCGCCGCCTCCGCGGATGCAGCCTGCTGCAATGCGCGCGTGCGTTCGTAGCTGATAGCCACCAGATTGGCGATGCTCTCCTGCTCGGGCGTAGTGAGCGGCGGCCCGGCGAGCCCCAGACTGCCCACGACCCTTGCTCCGAGGCGTACCGGAATAATGGTCGCATCCTGCTGCGCCTCCGGTTCGTTTAATTGCGCGCTTCGCTCCAGATCCTTCCGGGTGAGCGGACCGGGATCGGCCGAGTGCACGCGAGCTGTTTCCGACTCATAGAAGGCCACGTGCGTCAATCCGAAGATATCGCGAATAGGAGAGAGGGCGATACGATTCAGGTCCGCTGCTTCGTCCATGAGCAGGGCGCGGCTGAGTTGATACAGGCGCTCGATTTCGCGACGCCGGGCCAAAGCCTCCTCGGCGCGGCTCTTGGCGCGGGCGGAGAGCTGGCTGGCCACAATCGCGCTCACGATAAAGGCAGTCAACGCGACCCAGTTCTGCGGATCGGCAATGGTCAAAGTTCCAAGCGGAGGCAAGAAGAAGTAGTTGAACGCGAAGACGCAAAGCACCGATGTGAAAATTGCCTCGCGCAAACCCCACCGGGTCGCGGTTCCAAGAACAAGCAGCAACATCAGGAGCGCGACGGTAGTGGCATTCAGATGCCCAACTCGTAAGCAGACGAAAATGAGCGAGGCGGTAAGGCAAGTAGCGGCGAGGTATCTGTAGAGTACTCGCATTAAGGCCATTCAATAAGGCTACCCTTTAACGCCGCAAGAGGGGCTGCTCTCTCGCGCTATTCTTTTAGTGAAGCAGTCACCCGGCAAACTGCGCGACAATCATGGCCACCACGCGTTACGAAGAGGCGCTTCGCCAAAGTAGAATCTCTAAGCCCTGCTGATCAAAAACGCCTCCTTGAAGAAATCGAGCACCGGCTCGATGCGCTACCAGAACAGCCAACCAGCATTTTGCAGCTACGCGGTCTTGGAAAGGACATTTGGCGCGACATCAATGCCCAGGAGTACGTTGATCGGGAACGTGCCTCGTGGTTTGCGGAAAGCCGGGACCTACTAGCCGAAGCGCTACTCTGGTCGTAGTGCTCCTGCGGTCTTAATTCGTGCGGCGAATTTGATGTAGCAGCGAGCCCCTCGGATAACAGCACACCGCAAACTAGCTATTGCTCCCAACCCCCGCCGAGCGCATTGTAAACCTGTACCAGCGAGAGCCGCTCATTCAACTCCGCGCGTGCAAGATTAAGTTCGGCAGTAAAGTAAGTGGTCTCGTTCGTAAGTACTTCTAAATAACTAGCCACTCCTCCTTGATAGCGGATCTCGGAAAGGTGAGCGGCATCCTGCGCGGCTGCGGTCAATGCCTGCTGGTGCTGGCGGAATTCGCGGTATTTCTGGTAGGCAATCAGCGAATCGGACACTTCGCGGAAGGCGGTCTGGATGGTCTGCTGGTACGTGAGCAGGAGTTGCTGCTGCTGCGCTTTCGCCAGCCGGACATTCGCGCGGAGGCTGCCGGCATTGAAGATGGGCTGGGTAGCGGTGCCGCTCCAATTCCAGTATCGAGCCGCCCACGTCAGCAGGTTTCCCAGGCCGATGCTCTCCACACCGCCGCTGCCGGTCAATGAAATCTGTGGGAACAGTTGCGCTCGGGCCACTCCGATCTCGGCGTTGGCCGCAATAAGCTGTTGTTCCGCTTGGCGAATATCCGGCCGCCTTTCGAGCAGCCGCGATGGCAGTCCCGCGGGAATTGTTTGCGGAAGGGGCTGTTCGGTAATCGGACGGCCTCGCGGAATGGCTGTAGGGTTCTCGCCCAGTAGAATGCTGATCTGGTTTTCGGTTTGCTGGGCGAGACGCTCGGTATCGGGAATGGTTTCGGCGGCTTCTTCTACAAGCTGCTGGGACTGCCGCACATCCACCATGGATGTAGCACCGCCCTGTTCCAGAGTTGTCGCCAGCTTCAGGGATTGCTGGCGCGAACCAAGCGTGCGCTTGGCAATGCTCAGTTCGAGATCGATCTCGCGCAATTGGAAGTAGGCAGCCGCAAGATTTTCGACCAGAGTGCCGATCACCGCTCGCCGGCCCCACTCGCTGGCGCGCAGCGATGCGCGTGCGGCTTCGGTGGCTCTACGGTATCGTCCCCAGAAATCAATGTTCCACGAACCCGAAAGGGTCAATTCATCGGCCAGATAGGAATAGCTTTTGAAGACTCCCGGAATTCCGGGCGAACGGACGCCGCTAACGCTGGGACCGACGCTCGCGTTCGGGAACTGGCCCGCCCGGGCAATAACCACCTGGGCCTGAGCCTGCAGAATACGAGTGGCGGCAATACGCAGATCGTAGTTCTGTTTCAGCGCCATGCGAATCAGATTCTGCAACTCCGGGTCCTGGAAAACGGTCCACCACTTCTCGTCGCCCAAGGAATTGGCGGCTTGATTGCCTGGTTCAGATGCCGCTTCACCGCGGTACACGGCCGGCACATTAACGACCGGCCGCTTGTAATTCGGTCCGACGGTGCAACTGGCCAGAAGAATCAGCGAGGCGGCCAAACCAATAGCCCAACGCATCAGGCCGGTTCTCCTTCGTCGCGTGGTCGTCCAGGTACAGGTTGGGCGCTCTTCCCTTTGAGGCGATGAGACAACTTCTCCACAACGTAAAACATCACCGGGATCAGGAAAATGGCAAGCAGCGAAGCGAAAAGCATTCCGCCGATCACCGTGGTTCCCAGCACTTTTCTTGAAACCGCGCCCGATCCTGAGGCGGTCCACAAGGGCACGCAGCCCAGGATAAACGCGAACGCAGTCATCAAAATGGGGCGAAGCCGGATGCGAGCTCCAATGAGCGCTGCTTCCCGAATGCTCTTGTTCTCTTTTTCGTATTGATGTTTGGCGTATTCGACAATCAGAATCGCGTTCTTGGCGGCGAGTCCAATCAACATGATGACGCCGATCTGCGCATAGACGTCGTTGTCGAACTTCCGAGCCCATAGAAACAGATACGCGCCGAAGACCGCCACCGGTGTACTCAATAGCACGCTGAGCGGCAGCGACCAACTTTCATACTGTGCGGCGAGGATGAGAAACACAAACAGCAGCGACAGCCCGAAAATAGTGCTGGTTGAGACCCCCTGGGCGGCTTTCTGCTCCTGATACGACATGCCGGTGTAATCGAATCCCATTTCAGACGGCATGGTCTGTGCAAACACCTCTTCCAGAGCCTGCATGGCCTGGCCGGAACTGTATCCGGGCGCGGCCGCCGCATTAATCTGCGCCGCGTGGTACTCGTTGTATCGTAGAGTAAACTCGGGGCCGTTGATGGGTTTGATATTACTTACGGCATTCAGTGGAACCATCGTCCCATTTCGGTTGGCAACGTAAAACTGCCGGAGATCGTCGGCGGTCGTCCGGTAGTTTCCTTCCGCTTCGACATACACCTGCCACTGTCGTCCGAAGCGATTGAAGTAATTCACCAGATACCCGCCCATGAAGGTTTGCAGCGTCTGGTAAACGTCCGCCACGTTTACTCCCTGCCGCACAACTTTGGCGCGGTCCACGTCTACAAAATCCTGCGGAACGTTCGGAAGATTGGTTGTACTTACAGATGCTAATTCTTTGCGCTTCCTGGCAGCCGCAACGAACTTATCCACATTGTTCGCAAGGAAACTGAGACTCCCGCCGGAGCGATCTTCCAGCATAAACTGCACGCCGCCGGAGGTTCCGACGCCGGGAATCGAAGGTGGCGTGAAGGAAAAAGCAATTCCATCCGGTATCTTTGCAAGCTCGCTTGCCATATGGGCTCGAATCGCGGCATTGCTCTCGTTATCGCTCTTACGTTCACCCCATGGCTTCTCGGTAACGAAGAAAAAGGAGTTATAAGTGCTCTGCACAAGACTCAAAAGGCTAAATCCGATAACCGATGTTACGCTCTGGACGCCTGGAGTGTGCATGATGATGTCTTCCACCTGCCGCGCAGCCTCGGAATTCCGCTGCAGTGATGCGGCCTGGGGAAGTTGGAGCGAAACGAATACGTAACCTTGGTCCTCTTCCGGCAAGAAGGAAGAAGGCAGTTTGCCGCGAAGGAAATAGGCCACGACGACGAACGCAATCAGAATGGCGATGCTCAACGCCGCCCTACGAATCAGCAAGCCAGAGAAGCTGACATACTTTTCAGTGGCTCCCTTCAGCACGCGATTAAAGCCGCCGAAGAAACGCGCCAGCCAGCCGCGCGATTTCGTCTTCGGCTTTAGCAGCATGGCCGCGAGCGCCGGACTCAGCGATAGTGCATTGAATGCCGAGAAGGCCACCGAGATTGCGATGGTGACGGCGAATTGCTGATACAAGCGGCCGGTAATGCCGGGTATGAATACGGTGGGAACAAAGACAGCCGCGAGAATCAGGGCAGTGGCAATCACCGGGCCAGACACCTCCTGCATCGCTTGCAGCGCGGCATCTCTTGGATTCATGCCTTCATCGATGTGGCGCTCGACCGCTTCCACCACCACGATGGCGTCGTCGACAACCAGGCCAATCGCCAGCACGAGTCCAAACAGCGAGAGCGTATTGATCGAGAAGCCCAAAAATGGAAAAACGACAAAGGTGCCGATGAGCGAAACCGGAACTGCGGCCAGCGGTATGATGGTCGCGCGCCAGCCCTGCAGAAAAATGTAGACCACCAGTATCACCAGACCCAGCGCGGCAAAGAGCGTGTACATGATCTCCTCCATCCCGGCGGTTACGGCCTGCGTGGTATCAAGGCTGGTCTGATACGCAAGGTCCTGCGGGAAGCTCTTGCCGAGTTTCGCCATCGCCTGCCGGACGTTCTCGGCTGCCTGCACAGCATTCGAACCGGGCAACTGATAGATGGCGAGGATGGCGGAGGGTTTGCCGTTATATCGACCCGTCAGGTTGTAGGTTTGCGCTCCCAATTCAATTCGTGCGACATCCTTCAGCCGTAACGCGGAACCATCGGGGTTGACACGCAGCAGAATGTTTCCAAATTGCTCCGCTGAACTTAGCCTTCCCTGCGCTTGCACGCTGTAGGTAAACTGCTGCCCATTGGGAACCGGCTCTGCGCCGATCTGGCCGGCTGGATTGACGGTGTTCTGGGTCTGCAGCGCCGAAACGATTTGCGGCACTGTCACCTGCAGTTTTGCAAGTTTGTCCGGGTTCACCCAGCATCGCATCGCGTACTGCCCGGCTCCAAAAACATTTACCTGCGAGATGCCCGGCACGCGGGTTAACTGGTCGACTAAATTGATATAAGCGTAATTAGCCAGAAACAAGCTGTTATAACTGCCGTGCGGCGAGTAGAGCGCTATCAGCATCAGCGGAGAGGTGGGTGACTTTCGAATTACGAGCCCGGCGGTGTTTACTTGCGCTGGTAACTGCGATTGCGCTTGCGAGGTGCGAAGCTGGGTTAGCACCTGGTCGATGTTCGGATCGGTAGCAACGTCAAAATCTACAGTAATTCGAGTCTGCCCGTTGTTGGCGTTAATCGAATACATGTAATTCATGTTGTCGACGCCGCTGATCTGCTCTTCAAGCGGTGTCGCCACGGATTGTTCCAGGGTTTCCGCGTTTGCCCCGGGATAGACTGCCTGCACCTGCACTTCAGGCGGCACAATGGACGGAAACTGCGCGATCGGCAGTCGGAGCATCGAGATTAATCCAATAAGCACCATGAAAATCGCGATCACGATTGCGACGATCGGGCGGCCAATGAAGAACTTGGACATCGTCTATTTGGCTTCTCCTTGCGTGGGATAAGGAGATTCGACCTTCAGGGTATCGGCCTGCGGACTTACCAGTTCTCCATCTCTGATTTTCGAAGTGCCTTCGGAAACAACCCGTTCTCCCGGCCTCAAGCCACTGTTAACGATCCACATCTCTCCCACGCGATCGCCCATATTCACGGTGCGAACGGTAACCTTGTTATCGGGACCGACCACCGCGATCTGATCGCGGCCCTGCAGTTCGGAAACTGCCCGCTGCGGAACCAGCAGGGCGTTCTGGTTGAATGCCGTGATCGCGCGAATTCGTCCAAATTGGCCGGGCCGCAGGATGTTGCCCGGGTTTGCGAACGCGCCGACCAGCAGTATGGTTCCGGTCTGGCTGTCCACCTGGCGGTCAGCAAACAGGACCCGGCCCTGCCGCGGGTACACATTCCCGTTCGCCAGAGTAAGTTCAAGCTTTACGGGATTCTTGGCGCGCAGCAGGTCTACATTCTGAATGCCATTTTCGATTTTGCCTGCGAGACTCAGGTATTCCTGCTCGCTAATGGAAAAGTACACTTTGATCGGGTTCATGCGGGAAACCGTAGTGAGCACTGTCGACTGGCTGACAAGATTGCCTATCTGCGTATTCGCGAGTCCTGCTATGCCGTCGAGCAGGGAGCGGACCTTTGTGAATCCGAGATTCAGTTTGGCCGTTTCAATCGCCGCTTCGGCGGATTCGATCGCAGCCTGATTCGCTTTGATGAGAGCTTGCGTCTGGGCTTCCGCCTGAATGTCGTTATCCAGTTGGCTCTGGGCAATAGCATGGGCCTTGGCAAGCGGCGTGTCGCGCTTGACATTGATCTGAGCCAGACCGAATTGCGCCTGCGCCTGCCCGAGCTGACCTTTGGCCTGCGCCAGTTGCGCTGTGGCTTGATCCAATACGGCTTGAAACGGCCGCGGATCAATTTCGAAAAGCACGTCTCCCTTGTGAACGTACGAACCTTCCCGGTAGGTTTGCTTTATAAGGTATCCGGAAACTTGGGGCTGGATGTTTGCGGTCTCATAGCCTTGCAAGGTGGCCACCCAGTTGCCATATATGGGAACGCTCTTCTGCTCTACAGTGGTCACGCCAACCGTGGGCGGCGGAGGGGCGGCGTTTGTTTGACTCTTGCTGCCGCAACCGGAGGAGATCAGCAAAGCGGCCAACAGCGGTCCCGCTATTTTCAGCGTCGATAAAGCTGCCATGGTTTGAGTTACGCCTCGAGTCGATTAGGTTAGATATCAAAGAAGCATCGGTTTGTACTCTTCATTTGAGCGAAGCTATTGCGGGGAATCGAGCGTTTTGTAGGGATCGGGCACGCCGGTCCGATTTCGAAATGGCAGGGACAGCTCACTAATGCAATGTCGCCAGGTAGTTTCCGTAACCGATGATCACGGTAGACCCGATGAGCACGGCCAGTCCGGCAGCCAGAAGCGAGTGGGCTGTGCGTCCGGCGCCTTTCCATTCGCTTAAGCCGATTCCCCAGAGCGAGCTGAAAATAACGATGCTCGCCATATGAATGGTCCAGCTTGAGAATTTGTACGCGCCCATCTGGGTTTCGCCCATGGTGTAAAAGAAAAACTGCATGTACCAGGTGACACCGGCCAAGGCGCACCACAGATAATTCGCAGCGAGCGGCACCCGAACCGTCTGGCGCAGCACTTCCGTCGGGGTAGAGGTCAGGACGCCCGCAGTCGGCCCATTCAAGGCTGTCTCTTCGATCGGCTGAGGTCCTCCGCCATTATGTAACGCTGCCGGGATTTCGGAGGTTACATACTCATGCCCGCTCTTATTCCTGATATTCAGCAAAACGGTCCAGATGAAGTTCGTGGTGAAGCCGCCGATCAGCACCACCACAAGCACCGGCAGACCTTGCCACAGCTCCGGGGTTCCGTAATGGATGGTGAGATTTCGAATGGGGTCTCCGGCGGCCAGCCCGTACGCGAAGCAGGCGCTCATCACCCCAGACAAAATAGCGACCAGAAAACCTTTCTTCAGATCGAATTCCTTGATCGCAGTCTGCCGTTGTTCGGGAGGCATCGCGCGCTCTTTGTAAATGCCAGCCACGCCCGCAATGGCAAGACCCACCAGGCACACGCCGATACCGATCAGAATCACGCGCCCGGAGTTTGTCCCCAGAACCTGCGAAACGAACTGGCCCCTGAAAATCGGCGGCATCAACGTACCGAACGCCGCACACAGACCCATCACGATGGCCATGCCGAGCGAGAGTCCCAGATAGCGCATTGTCAGGCCGAACGTCAGGCCGCCAATGCCCCAGAGCAGTCCGAAGAAAAAGCACCAGAACAGGGTTGCTCCCGGTGTGGCTGCCAGCACCCCGCGTAGGTTGTTAGTGAGCAGCGAGGCCACAATCCACGGAGCAATAATCCAACTGAACACGCCTCCGACCAGCCAGTATGTTTCCCAGGACCAACGCTTGACAAGCCGGTAGGGAACGTAAAAGCTCC
>Ga0134125_10006916_pt1 | contig 12821 bp, 11 predicted proteins | sample KB31751_FD_96464 | JGI IMG/M metagenome (GOLD analysis project Ga0134125, IMG submission 96464) | Terrestrial soil microbial communities with excess Nitrogen fertilizer from Kellogg Biological Station, Michigan, USA - KB3-175-1 | ecosystem: Environmental > Terrestrial > Soil > Unclassified ... | reverse complement strand
TTTGAATACAAAGGCTATTTCAAGCGGAGCAGCGAGCTCATGATGCCGGGGCCGAGGGTTCGAGCCTTTCCACCACAGTTTTGTTGGAGTTTCGTGGGCTCATGGCCCGCTCGGCCGCGCAGCACGACGACGGATGCTGCCGGCAATAGGAAGCGTGTGTCAGGCCTAGCGACAATCACGGCGTGCCGCGGAGGTCCGTCCGGGTCGGTCATCAGGACCCGCACCTAGCGCGCCCGCACGGGTTGACGCGCGAGCTGCACCAGCGCGTTACCCCCGTGCGCATCGTCGATGCGCACGCGTGGAAAAAGTATCCAAGCGCCGTCGGCCGGCTTTCGTTCCGGATCATCGCCGCCGCGCCAGTACTGCACGAGATATTCCGTCGCGTACGGATCGGCCCAGGCGATTCGGATCGCCGACCGGCTCTGTTCGCTCCCCAGATCGAGAATGATCCATTGCGGATGCGCCGCATCGGGGTCACCCGTGAAGCGCTGCGCAAGGTAAGGATTGCTCTTCCAAAACGTGCTCTCGTCGCCATCGGTGAGTCGCGAGTAACCGATGACATCAGTGCCGTCGTCGCGGGTAACGCCCCGGCGAGGCAGGGGATAGCCGTAGGAATGAGTGATGGGGTCATTGCCCGGACGCGCATCCCCCACGAAGTAGCCACGGTTGCCCCCTTTGCTCCAGGTACCGTGGGGATTCCAATGCCACGCCTGGGCGTGCAGCTCCGTATTCTGCCGATAGCTGATGGGCTGCCAGCCCGCGGACAGAATCCGCTCGATCATGGGGCGCGTGAACAGCTTGTCGGAGTCTCCGTACGGCAGGATGTCGACGCCGGCCCCAAGCGCGCGGTCCGGGCGGATAATGTTGGCCACGTGATCTGTGTCGCGTCCACGTGGATCGTGTCCGCGAAGCAAGGGACGATTCCGGGCGTCAATGCTGACCAGAGCGCGAGACAGAGAATCACACGTGCGCGCATCGTGGCTACCTCATTTTAATAGTTCGGACCTATAACGAATTATCAAGGCCTTTGCGACGCGAGTAGTCGAAGAGCGACGAAGGTAAATCGGGCGACAGGGTCAGTCTTCGAGTCCCCAGCGGCGTATTTGATCGAGCTCCGCGGCTGTAAACACTCCTGCTTGGTAGAGGCGCAAGAGCTCCTCGGATACCCCTACCCCGAAGACGATCTGGTCGTCCGTATTGACTGTGACTTTCACTCCAGCATCGAACAGCTTTCGTATTGGATGGTCTTCAAGCCGCTTTACACGGCCCAGCAACAGGTTCGAGGTGGGACAGATATTCAGGCGAATGCGATGGTCCGCTAAGAACCGCATCACATGTGCGGATTCCGCAGCCGAGATGCCTTGCTGCACTTCGTCAAGTTCCAACACCTCTACGGCCCGCTGCACATCATCCGCCGTCCCCCATTCTCCTACATGAGCCTTGAGGCGCATGCCCTTGCTCTTCGCAGCGCGATAGAGAGGTTTGAACACCTCGATTGGCTGGGCGAGCTCGTCCCCGGAAAGGTCGAGCACGGTGTGGAAGCCCAACTCCAGCCACGGCGCCATCCAAGTCTGCAAGGAGGTCAGCGGACAGTGTCGAGAGAGGCTGAGCTGGGGAATCCACTCGACCTCGGGCGCCATGCGGGCGTGAATCTCCTCGATGGAATTCACCAGATCCTGGGGAGAGCCCAGTTCACGGGTAACCATCCAGACATCATCGCCGAATTCGATACGGGTCACTCCATCCTTCAGTGCGCCGACGAAGTTAGCTGCGATTGCAAGCTTTCTGCCTCCTGCTCCTTCGAATAGATCGCCAATGTTGGCTTTGACCCAAGCGTGCATGTCGTCCATCGAGCTTAGAGGTGTCGTGACGGGCACCACGTCACGGCCTGTTTTCTCGCGTACATACGCGCGATCGGCCTTTGCGCATTGATGAGTGTGCAGGTCTGCCTTGGGACAAGCCCTGATCGCTTCGAGGTCGCCACGCGCTATCGCCAAAGCGAAATCCGTAGTTTCCCGACTCGCGCGGGAGTCGATGGTGGGAATGCCTGATTTGCGAGACATGCAATTCCTTTTGGGTCAGATGACGGGTGCGCGGACGCGCCCGCGCGTGGCTATCTCCAGGAGCATATCCAATATGCATATAGCATAGTCCAAGAAGTCAGTGTCTGGCCAACGATGCGGCCAGCAGTCTCGCATGGAGGACTTCGGTTTCATCGTCGGCCGGATAGATGCATTCGACTCGAAGCTCCTGGGCGGCGATGGTTTGGGGAGTCCCGACCGTCGTGACCAGAGAGAAATAATTCATCGGTGCACCTTCCTTGACGAAGCGCATCGGAATCATCGGCAACGCGCTGAGTCCTTCCGGGGCCCTCCAATCAGACGGAACATCCGGATAGGCAAGCAAATCCGTCACCAGATCCGTGGTCTTTTGATCGACCATGTGGCCCACAGCTTCGCGGTGAACACGCTGTATCAGAGTCCTCGCCAGGATCTCCCAATCGGCGATGAACGGTCGCATTCCCTTGGGGTCGAACATGAGGTGCAGCATGTTGCGAGGCGAAGGCCGCGCGGACATATCGATGAAGCAGTCGAAAAATCGCGGAGCGGCATCGTTGGTCCGCAAAACGTTCCAATAGCGGTCCATGACGATGGCCGGATACGGCTCGTGCTGAGCGATCATTCGATCGACCGCTCTGCCGATGCTTTTCATCTCGTCAGAATTCCAGGCCGCCTCCGAATACAGCGGAGCATAGCCCGCGGCCAGCAACAGGGCATTGCGCTCGCGCAACGGAATCTCCAGTGCCTGCGCAATGCCCATCAGGGTTGATCGGGTTGGAACACTCCGGCCGCTCTCGATGAAGCTGATCTGTCTCTGTGAAATCCCGGTATCAACGGAAACGGCGAGCTGGCTCCGACCTCGAATGCTACGCCACCGTTTGAGGAGATCACCCAGGTCATTTTTCTCTGGCAGCTTGTGCATGGAGATCCTCTACGGGACTTCGTGGATTGTCCGGGCGCTTTGTCCAAATGAAAAATGTCCCCGGGGGAGACCCCGGGGCCCTTGCGTCACGCCGCTTGCGACTCACTTGGCGCTCCAAGCATAGGGTTCGAAGTCGCTCTCTACGGGCGGTCGCGTAACATTGCCGGTATAGTTGGTGATCGTGGACGCGGCGACCACGGTGATCACTTCCAGAAGGTGAGCCTTGTCGAACCCCGCTTGCAGGAATCGAGACACGTCCAAGTCCTCGAGCCGGCCCCTTTTTTCAATCAGCGCTCGTGCCAGCGTTGACAGCGCCGAGGATTTTGGGCTCCGCGGAGCCTCGCGGTCGCGGATCGCCTGGACATCCGCGGGCTCCACGCCCGACTTGAGCGCCAATGCAGTATGGAATGCGACGGCCCAGTCGCACCTGTTCGTCACCGCATTCGTGAGCAGAAGAACCTGAATCTCCGCCTCGGAAAAACTCCCGCCGTGAACCTTCTGGAATAGTCCGACCAGGCTGCCGATGAGCACCGGGGATGTGGCCATGGCGCCTGCGATGTTTGGGATCATGCCAAAGACGCCCTGCAGTGTCTGCAGGGACGGCTTGGACTTTTCGGGTGCGGATTCGACAGTATGAACGGGAAAGGTTTGCATTGTTCGACCTCGGTAGGAGTGGAAAGGATCCCATGGGCTGCGCGAGCAGCCTCGGGCCCATGATCGAACAATATGGATGGCCCCAAGGGGCGGCAATTACATGCGATGTAATGGGTAGCGGTACGCACCTGGCCGATATGACGGCACCGCGCTTCCATGCCGATCGCGAGCGCGAGGTGTTGGCCGCGGGGCGCAAGGTGTGCCAGGAACGGTGAGACGCCTCGAGCAATCCGGCCAGCACGGCGAGGTTCCCGGCCTCATGCGATAGCGGCACGTATCGCGGGGTATACTGGCTCGACCGCATAGCCGCAGATGGGGGGCCTTAATGAGTTCAATTCCAACGTCCAGGGTTTCGATCCTCTGCGCGCTCAGCCTGCTCACGACGCTCGCGACTGCGCCCCTTTCGGCCGCCGAACCCACCAAGGCCGCCATTCCCGCGAACGACCCCGTCGCAGTGCTCGTCGCCCGCTTGGACCTCGAGCGCTATAAGGCGACCATCAAGGGACTCACGCGGTTTGGCGACCGGCGCCAAGGGACCGATCGAAATCGTGCGGCGGTTGATTGGATCGAGTCGCAGCTGCGCTCGTACGGCTGCGCAGACGTTGCGAGGCTGCGCTATGAGTACTCGCCCGAGGCGAAAAGGACCCGCAGCGGGCCCCAAGTGGCGCCCGGTGCGGCGCAAGGTGGCGGCCGCTTCCGTGGGCAACGTGCCCCGACCGGCGTGAATAAAGACCCAGGACGCCAGCCCGATGCGAAAATCCGGGCGCTCGATTCACAGCCGAGCACACCCGGGGAGCGGGAAGAGGTCTACTGCACCAAGGTGGGCAGCACGCATCCCGACGAGATGTACATCGTGGGTGGCCACATGGACGGCATCGGCTGGGGTGAGGCGGCGAACGACGACGGCTCGGGCACTGCGCTCGTCATGGAGCTCGCCCGGGTCTTCTCCAGTCCCGATGTCAAGACCGAACGCTCCATTCGCTTCATCCTCTGGAATAACGAAGAGACTGGCCTCAATGGCTCATACGCCTATGTCCAGCAACGGGCACGCCTTCAGGGTATCGAGTCACCTCGCGGATCGGGTCACTATCCGGAACCGCGCTGGCTCGGAATGGTCCAGCATGACATGGAGCTGTTCGATCATGGCATGCCGCGTGCCGACGGCACGTTGAGCCCAACGCAGCGCCCCGAGGCCGACGTCAACATCGAGTTCCAGTCGCAAGCGAAGGAGGCCGAGGGGGCGCAAAAGCTGGCATGGGCGTTCTACGCGGCCAATGAGGCGTACGCCACAGACTATCCTGCGAGCGTCGGGCCGCACATGACTAATACCGACAGCACGCCCTTCATGGATCTCATCCCCGCCATCAGCGTGCGCGAGAACCAGCGCGGTACGCAGATCGGTGCCGGGTGGGACCCGCAGTGGCATCAGCCGACGGATGTCTATACAACTTATACCGATGCCGATTTCCGCCTGGGACTCAACGCAGCGCAAACCACGCTCTGCGCGATCGCCCGACTGACGGGCGCCTCGCTGGCAGCACATCAGGCTCCGCACTAGGAGGGCAAGGCGCGCCGCCGCGATTCGGGGGGAACCATCGCTGTTCCCGGTGGACGGCGGCGAGGATTGCTTTAGTGCCCAGCACGGGCATACGCTTTCTGTAGGATCCTTTTTCGGTCGAGACCTCCCGAAGCACTCCCTTCAGCTGACTCACGACCTGGTCGGGGTATGATGGATGCTCGTGTCCTTCTAACCATCATCCGGCAGGAGAGACGGCATGGCAGAGAATCGGGAGCAGCGGCCTGACCGGTCCGCGAAAGGCGTCATCGCCGAGAAGCACGTACCTGTGAACGCCGACGAAAACACGGCCGTGCCGGGGCCATCTTCTGACAGTCCCCCCCGCTGGCGTGAGCCTCAGGGCATCCAAAAGGGGATCGCCGATGCCGACAAAAAAGCCAGGACGGGCTCAACCGAAGAGCCCGTTCGCAACACACCACCCGCGGGAGCCTGGAACGAGACTTCCGCGGATTGAGGGGCGGACGGGAAGCGGCTCGATTACCGGATGTCGCTGGCGCCGGGAATGAAATGCTCCACGAAGGTCAGTGCGTTCGGCGTACCAACACCCGTCACGTCATCCCAGCCCGGCGCAGTATGTAGGGCGTTTGTGCTCGTGCAGGGCGTACCGCCGGCGTCAATTGCAGGAATCGCCGAGCAATCCGTTCCGAACGAGATCACCTCGGTGGCCGATGAGAACGGCGAGATTGCGCCGTCGTTGCTGAGGAAGCTGGCAACCGCGCTCGTGAACGCACGGGGCGCCCGGGGTCCCAGCACCTGCGCCGGCGTGTAGTGCTTTGTGCCGGTCGCATCCTCGACCGTGCCTGAGACGTTGTGCACGTTGGTGATCGGAGCCACGTCCGTGAGAGCGGCTGCGGGCATCGAGTACAGGTACTGCGCCGCCTGACCCAGCTGTGCGCCCGCGGCCTGATTGGCGATCGCCCAGAGCGCGGAGAACATCGGACATGCGAGGCTCGTGCCTCCCACCACTTCCCAAATCCGTGCGGGCTCCTGCCCGGGGACCGTGATGGCTACGGCCACGCCGGTGAAAGGATCCGCGAGCCACGCGACGTCCGGAACGCGCCGCACGCCTCCAGGCAATTTGCTCTGATATGAGGGCTTGGGGTACCCGGCCAGGCATCTGATCCCGCTCGTCGTGTCGTCCTGCGATGCGCAGGTGCTCGGTCCCCCGCCCGACCCGATGTAGAATCCGAACGCTCCAGAGTTGGGCGGATCGGAGACGATTCCGGCCAGATCGACCATAGTGAGGTCATTCCCCCACCCGGACTGCCAGGCGATCGAGTTGTCGGCGTTCAGGGCCAGACTGACACCGCCTACCGCGGTCGCCCAGGGCGAGTCCGCCGGCGCATTCACGGTCGGTGCCGTGAGGAACGGGACGAAATCGCCGTTGTCGCCCGAGGAGAAATTCGTCGAGATTCCCGTGAGCGCCGCGATCTCCGAAATCAGATTCTCCGTCTCCAAATAGGAGGCGGGTGTCTCGGATTCCGGTGAGCCATAGCTACCGGATATCGAATTGCCAAGCCCATAGTTCACGGCATGAAACTCTGCCTCGTCCACGTCCTGCAGTGAGGCGGAGGGCGGAACAATCAGCGCGATGTCGGCACCGGGCGCGATGGCATGCGCCCACTCGACGTCCAGGTTGATCTCGACCTGATCCTCCTGGATGCATTCACTCGCAGTGGGCGTGTAGATGATCCGGAAGTTGGAGCCATTCAGCTCTGGCAGTCCGAATTTCCCGGCGAATGCATTCGCATCGCTTTCGATGGTCGAAGAGCCGCACCAATCGATGATGGCGATTGTCTGTCCCCGGCCGTTGTATCCCTTGGCATAGAGCTCCTTGAGGTGGTACGCGGTCTGGATAGGAGCCGGCGTGTAAGCGCAGCCCGGATTGGTCAGCGTCTGCAGATTCAGCTTCAGCCCACTATAAGTTGCCGTTGGCAGCTCGCCGTCGCCATTCGTCGAGAGCGTCTCCGTGCCTGTGCCGAAACAATGCGAGGAATAGAAGGTCGACGGCGCAGCCACGGCGGCTGCTAGGGGGGGCGCGCCCGCCGCCAGCGGGGTGTTCGGCGCGGCCCGTACGGGGGCGGCAATTGGACGCACGATGAACGGATGACTGTATACAGCTGCGTCGAGACCCGCGACCGCTCTCACCAGTGATGCCGCCGCTCCGTCGACACGAGGATCACGGTCGTTCGCTCGCACCAGCTTGCCGCGCAAGCGGTAGTCGTTGAGCTGTACCTGGAACGCCTTCTGCACGTCGCCGACCGTGCCGCGTGCACGCACGAAGAAGTTGTCCCTGTCCGTCAGTACCACATGGAGATTGTGCGATGAGAAAAACTGGCGGACGGTTGCGGCTTCGTTGGCGGAAGGCGCAAAGCGCTCCGCAACCTCCTGTCGTGTGAGCCAGTGCCGGTAATTCGGCGAGCGCGTATCGTAGAGCTCCTGCGCAAGCGCATCCATTGTGGCTCGGTCATGCGGCTTCAGCCAGATTGTCACATCAATGACGGTCGCAGGATTCTCCGGCCTGACAGCCGTGCTCGCAGACGCATAAGGCGGCGTGCTGTGCAGGATGACCCGCCCCGTGGGCGCTGCGGCCTGCACGATTTGAGTCATCGCCGCCAGAACCGCGAGCAGGGCGGCCGACCGGATCGACCGGCCTGCTGTCATTCTCGAAGCGATCATGGTTTGTTACTCCCCACCCAATCGACGAATGCCCTTGCATCGCGCGGCGCGCCAACGCCCGTTACCTGATCCCATCCTCTTGCCGCCTTGGCCCGGTAGTCGCCGCCAAAGGAGAGCACCCATGCGGTATTTTCCTCGCCATTGGGGCTCTCCCAGAGTGCGCTGTAAAAGGGACCGAACAACGCAGTGTACGACGGCAGCACCAGCAGCGTCTGTGCCGCGTTGAATTTGGTGCTCGAGGACTTCGTCTCCTGCACCGTGGCGACAACATCTGTCGTAGAGGAATAGGGCACGATGTCCGTCGCGGCCGTAGCGGGCAGCGAATAGAGATAGGGTGCCGCCTGCCCAAGGGCAATGCCTGCCTTTTGATTGGCGATCGCCCACAATCCGGAGAACATCGACGCCGCTACCCCAGTGCCGCCGAAAGCGAACCAGGACTGAGGTGGCTCCTGAGTCGATGTCGTCACTACCGTGATGAGGCCGGTGTAAGGATCGGCAACCCAGGAAAAGTCGGGTACCCCGCGCCGCGTGCCCGTCAGTGCCCTCGCCTGAAAGGAAGGCTTGGCAAAAATGGCGCTGGGTCCTCCGATTCCACCGAAGATGAAACCTGCAAGTGCAAATGCGGGTATGGTGGCGGGGTCGTAGACCGTACCCTGCGCGAGCACCTCGCTCACGTGGTCCTCCCAGGCAGTCTCGAACGCAATCGAGCCACCTGCATCGAGCGCCAGGCTGATGCCACCGATTCCGGTCGCGTAGGGACCGTCGGCCGGCGCTACGACGGGTGAGCCGAAGAAGAGCTCACTCGCGTCCACTCCCGCTGGATAGTTTGCGGCGATGCCCTCGAGTGCAGCCATTTCGGAAATGAGGCTCTCCTTCTGCACCTCCGTCTGCGGGATGAAGCTCTCGGACACTGCATTGTCATCGGAAATCACCGTGCCGAGGCCCTTGTTCACGGCATAAAACAAGGCCTCGTCGGCATCTTCCGAACCACTCGACGCGGCATATATCAATGCGAGTGCGGCGCCGGGTGCAATAGCATGCGCCCACTCCACGTCCGCCTGGATGTTCGGGTAGTAGCCGGCACATACCGAGGGGCCCATGTTGGTGATGGTGAAGTTGGACGAAGAGAGCAGGGGAAGACCAAAGCGCTCAGAGAACGTGTTCGCATCGTCGAGCAGCGTCGGTGATCCGCAATCCTCGATGAGCACGATGGTCTGGCCCTTCCCGTCGTATCCTTCCGCGTAAAGCGCATCCAGGTTGTAAGCGGTGTGAATGTCCGCCGGCGCATATGCGCAGCCGCCGCCGCCTCCGGCATACTGGTTGCCGGTGTAGGTCGCTTTAGGGTAGCCGCCGAAAGTCGTCCGGTGCTCCGTGACGACGCCCGGGAAACACCGCGACTGGAATCCGGAGACCGCAGGCGCCTCGGCCGAAGGAGCGAGTTTCCGGTTTGTCCCTGCCTGCGCCTGGAGAGATACGGCGCTGGGCCGAACCATGCCCGGGCTCTGGAATGCGACGCCATCGAGTCCCGAGACTGCCTGAATCAACTCTGCGGTCTCGCCTTCGATATAGGGGTCGCCGGAATTTGCGCGCACCGTTCGTCCGTCCACGGTGTAATCGTTGATCTTCACCCGGAACGCCTGCTCGACCTGGTCAATGGTTCCGGTGGCACGGACGTAAAAGTTGTCCGGCCCGATACCCGAGACCGTCAACTGGCGGGATTGGAGGAATGCTTTGACGGCCTGCGCCTGTGCGGCGGTCGGGGCGAAGCGCTCGGCGAAGCCCTGGTGCGTGAGCCAATGCCGGTAGTTTGCCGAGCTGGGGTCGTAAAGCTGCCGCGCAAGCGCATCCATCGCCGCTCGATTGCGCGGCTTGAGCCAGAGGCTGATCTTGATCCGCAGCGACGGGTCAGCGGCGCCGAGTTTCCTTGCAGTTGCGACAAACTTTGGCGTGCTGTTCGCGATGAACTGTCCGTCGGAGGCCTGCGCCGGCCCCGACATGGCTGCCATGCACATCGTCGCCAAAGCGGGGATCGATGACCATGGCCACCTCTTCCGCGTATGACCGCTGTGCGCCCGCTCAGGGACCAAACGTTTTCGGGAAGCGTTCATATGTCCTCACCGAATGTGGTGCCAACTGAAGATCGGGTGCGGTGATCTCTGTCCGCGTCTGTAACCGCTCCCTTCAGGCCGCCGCTTATAGTATGGGTGATCGCAGACTGTCTACCGGCTTGCAAACCCGATTCGACAAGGCGAACGGAAATCACGATATCAACGGGGAGCCTGGCTCATTGAGCGAATGCTCGTTACAAAGCGTCAAACTACAACCGAATCCGAGCCAGATGCTGCTCGCGCCGCATCGCGACAAACATGAGAGGTCGCGACATAATTGCTGCAGACCCGGTCGACTTCTGCGGCATCGTGGGGGAAGTCCAATTGCCACGCTCTGGTTTAAGAATTTGCGGGCTTTGAGCGACGCCGACAGTCACGAGACGTCCGAAAAGACTCCGCTCTGACCTTCTTTTCTCTGCGCCGCGGCCGCAAGAGCTGCTGCTGCAGCAAGCTTGTGGTTCGCCTGCCATGGCGGTCCGATCGATCGCCCCATGTGACGGAGAAAAGCCTCGATGTCTTGGCCGGCGATCGCGGCCGATGCTTCGCGCGATACGCGCTTGCGGTCATACCAATTCACATACCAGCCACGTGCTGCTGCGGCAGTGGCCAGCGCCTCGCGATACATGACGGAGTCGGCAATGTTCGCGGCGCGAGTATCCGAAATCCTCTCTTCGGTCGTCTGCGGTAGGCGAGGGCATTCGCGGATTGCGATGCAGCTTATTGGTACCGGCACGGCTGTGGCAAGTGCCTCGAGACTGTCGTGTGCGCCCAGGGCCGCCGCCTGTCGTACACGCTCGACGAGGGCCACAGCCTCAGGAAGTGAAATTGAGTGCGCCCAGGAGCTGTTTAGGTACCGGCCCACCGCCCACGAGCCTTCGTGGTGATACGGGTGCGTCGGCAGGCCGCGAGTCAGGTCGACTCGTCTTCGGTCCAAGAGCTCACCGCGTGGCCCCACCGTGATGAGCACCGCAGAGTTACCGTGTTCGACGACGCCGACCGCGGCGGTATGCCGCTCACGCGCGATGCAGAGCGCTTCCCCGGTGGGCTGCGATGTGATCGGTTTTGTCACTCCTGATCTCGTACTGCGGGTCGTCTTTCGAGGCGTGATGAGTATGGCCTTTGTAGTCGAAATCCCGAGTATGGATCGCAACGACGGTCCCCGAGACACGGCCTGCCTCGGAATTCCAGCTCACATGATCGCCAATTTTGAACCGTCTGGTCATATCGCGCACCTCTGCTATCCAACAGGTGGACTCGGCCTGCCGCGACAGTGTGGCGGACGAGACGGAGAGAGCGTGCCACCCGGCGACAGGGTTGCGATCAAAGTGTTAGCATAGCAGATCACCGTCGTCATCGCGTGCTCAGCATGTTCAAGTCAAATCGCTTTCTCATGGCGCTCTCGAGTGTTGCGTCATTCCTGGTTACACTGACCGCCTCTGCAGCCACGGTTCCGGCCACGCAGCTGACGAACGCGCTGCATTGGCGCAGCGTGGGTCCGTATCTGGGAGGACGCGTGACATCCCTCGCCGGCGTGCCGGCCGAGCCCAGCCTCTTCTACATGGCGACTGCGGGCGGCGGTGTCTGGGAAACGAAGGATTACGGACACAATTGGAAGAATATCTCGGACAGGTATTTCCAGACCGGCAGCATCGGGGCCATCGCAATAGCCCCGTCCGACCCCAAGATCATCTACGCCGGCACGGGTGATCCTGCCATTCGCAACACGTTTCTGACGGGCGATGGGATGTACAAGTCCACGGACGCCGGGAAAACCTGGAGCCGCATCGGGCTGGAGGAGACCGAGGTCATCAGCGGGATCATCGTGGATCCGAATGATCCGGATGTCGTGTACGTGGCGGCGATGGGTCACGTATGGGCGCCCAACCCGGAGCGCGGCGTCTTCAAGACCACCGACGGCGGCAAGACCTGGAAGAAAGTTCTATACGTCAACGAGGATACCGGTGCCATCACCCTGGCAGTCGACCCGAAAAATCCGCAGGTGCTCTACGCCGCCATGTGGCAGGCCTACCGCCGGCACTGGACGTTCTCGAGCGGCGGCCCGGGCAGCGGCATCTACAAGACCACGGACGGTGGCACGCACTGGAGGAACATCAGCCGCGCCCCAGGGTTGCCGGGAGGCGTCTTCGGCAAAGTCGGGCTGGCCGTGGCGCCGTCCGACTCGAAGGTGGTGTATGCCCTGGTTCAGGCGAACTACGAGCCCGGGCATCCGGGCGGATTGTTCCGCTCGGACGATGCAGGGCAGAGCTGGAGGTTGATGAACGACAGCCTGGACATCACGCAACGCGCTTTCTATTACAACACCGTGTATGTCGATCCGAAGGACCCGAACACGATTTATCTGCCGAATGCCGATGTATTCGTGTCGCACGATTCCGGGAAAAAACTCAGCAAGCTTCACCCGCCACACGGCGACAACCACGTCTTCTGGATCAATCCGAATGATCCCAGGACGCTCATCGAAGGCAATGACGGCGGGGCAACGGTTTCGCTGGATGGCGGCAAATCCTGGAGCGCCGAAGACAACCAGCCGACCGGCCAGTTCTATCACGCCAATCTCGATGAGCAGTTTCCGTTTCACATCTACGGCGCGCAGCAGGACCGTGGCTCCGTGGAGGCATCGAACGCGGTACCGACTGAGTGGGCGAGCGTCAGCGGCGGGGAGATGACCTGGGTAGTGCCGACTCCCGGCAAACCCTGGGTGACCTACGGCAGCGGGTACTATAGCCAGGAGTGGAGGGAAGACCGGCGAACGGAGATCTCCACTCAAGTGAGCACTTCGGGCGAATGGAAGTTCGGCTCGG
>Ga0134125_10006915_pt1 | contig 12821 bp, 10 predicted proteins | sample KB31751_FD_96464 | JGI IMG/M metagenome (GOLD analysis project Ga0134125, IMG submission 96464) | Terrestrial soil microbial communities with excess Nitrogen fertilizer from Kellogg Biological Station, Michigan, USA - KB3-175-1 | ecosystem: Environmental > Terrestrial > Soil > Unclassified ... | reverse complement strand
CTCGAAGTCATGGATGGCGTTTTGCGCGTCCTGCATGTCATTCCGGACAAAACCCCGGTTGACCAGCGCTTCCACCATCTTCGGATCTTTCTGCAGGGCACGGGTGAAGTCGTCTATCGCCTGCTGCAGCAACTGGTTCTGGCGATGCACGTGTCCCGCAAGCAGGGGGAAGTTCGGCTCTTTCGGCAACCGGTCTTCGTACTGAGTGGCCAGCGCCAGAACGTCATCGTAACGGCCAAGGTTATACAGGCTGTAGCCGAGGTAAACGGCTGCATCACGATCTCGCGGGAGCTTCTGAATGGCTTGTTCGCCCAGGCGCGCTGCCTCGGCATAGCGTCCCTTCAGAAAGAGGTACCGCTCTGTCTCCCGCATGATATGGGGATCGTTTTTCATGGTCCCCGTTGCGCGCTCAATCCATTTGCCGGCTAAGTCGATCTGCCGCGCTTCAATCGCAGCACTGGAACCGGCGGCTACAATCGTCGGATTGGTAGGAGCGAGGGAATGAGCTTTCTCATACGCGCGCTGTGCCTTGTCGTATTCCTTGGTGGCGGTGTAAAGATCGCCGAGCGCCAGGTGAGGAATGTAATCGTCAGGATAAGCCGCAGCCATGCGGTTGAAGAAGCCTTCCGCTGCCTTCGGATCACCCATGTCACGCGAGAGATAGCCCATGGCTTCCAGCGCGAAACGGTTTTTGGGATCGCGCTGCAGCAGTGTGGTATACAGCTTCTGCGCCTCCGGCTTACGGTCAGCCTTCCACAACAAGCTGGCGTACTGGAGAGTGACGTTGTCGTTCGCAGGATCCAGCTGCATCGCCTGCTTCAGGTCAGCTTCTGCGCCCGTCACATCCCCGCCGATGCCTTTGAAAGAGGCACGCAGCCGCAGGTACTCCACCTGCTGCGTTGCGTCCACCTGAATTCGGGCAAGGTCCTGCATGCCTAGCGCTAGCTGCTGGCGAACCCCGCTCTCATCCTGGAGGTTCTTGTAAACATCAATCAACTGCAACCGCAGCTGCGTGGGATAGAGCACACCCTCAGCGGGTCCTTGCGGCATGGTGTTTAGAGCGGTGATGTACTCTTTGGCAGCGTCGTTATCACGATGCTCCACCACGGCGAGGTCGCCGCGAATCGCGTGTAGGCGGTAGAAATTTGGATCAAGCTGTTCAGCCCGTGCCAGATAGGTGCGGGTCTTGTCGAGGTTGACCACGCGTAGCTGTGACTGCGCCGCAGAAAGCTGCACATTGATGTTTTTCGGCGCCATGGCTGCGGCCTTCTCGTAGGACACAGCCGCTTCCTTCTTCATGCCGGCGAGACTGTAGGTATATCCGAGCTCGGACATCACGTCGGCAGTTTTCCGGGGGGCGCGATTCAGGATGGCAATGGCGTTCTTGTAATCATGAGCTTCGCGGTAGTAGCCTGCTACGGCGCGAAACACATCCACGTTTTTGGGATCGCGTTTCATGGCGCGATCGAGCAGAGCCTTGGCCTTATCGGTCTGTTTCTGCTTCATGTAGTCGATGGCCAGCATGAGCTCAGTATGTGACGCAGGCTGAATGGATTCAGATCGTTCCAGCAGATTGGTGGCCTGACGGAAATCGCCGGATTGCATGAACAATTCGCCGGCCATGGCCAGGTCGACTGGGCGCCGAGGATTGGCGGCGATGACCTGCATGAGAATCTTCTTGGCTTCATCCGCCTTACCCATGCGGATGTAAGTCTGGGCTTTCCCGGAAAGACCCTCGACCGAACTGGGCTGAATGGACAAGCCGTGGTCGTAGGATTTGAGGGAAACGTCGAATTTCCCCGCCAGGCGCGAGGTATAGCCGAGGAGGAACCAGCTACAGGCGTCGTTCGGGGTAACTTCCGTCAAATGCTCGGAATATCTTGTAGCTCCGGCATAATCGCCTTTCTTGAGGGCTGTTTCAGCCGCGCGAGCATAACGCCCGGACTCGATACTTCCTCCCCAGCCTCCCGACTGCATGGCGGCACAGGTTTGCCCAACGGAGGGCTGCCCACCACCGCTCTTCCGGCCCTTTGAAGGGGCCGCAGCGGTGTTCTTACCTTTCTTGCCCTGCTGAGGTTTCTGCGCCTGTGGCGAAGATTGACCGTTGATCTCAAAGGTCTGCGCCCAGCCAGAGCCGGCAAGGAACACGAAACCGAGAAAAGCCAGACCTAAAAGGTTCTTCTTCACGGGACCACCGTAGTCAAAGTGCGGTGCGGACGCGCGGGGGCGCTCAGCCTTTCACCGCCGATTAGAAAACAAGAGCTGCCACACCAGGGTCAGCAGCTCTCATCTCATGTTGAATCGAGATGCTGTTTTTGGGCTGGAGGATTCCTTGTCGATCAAAACCAGCCTGAAAATCGCTTCGGGGTGAGAATCCGGATACCACAAGGCAAACCTTGACACCCCTTTTGGAATCGAATCAGTGCTGAAGCAAAACTGCTGCTCGTTTTACTTTCCCTGGTCAGTCGCAACCGCGGAGGTCGTTTCAAATGAGTTCCCCATCGTATGCCGTTGCCCGGCAAGTCCCATCGCTGAGCCGGCCGGTGCCTTTGAGCTGGATCCTAGTGCTGGCGTTGCTGGTCCATGGACCGCTGCTGCTCATGCAGCTGCCTAATTCCACATATGACGCGAATTTGCATAAGTTCTTCGCGTCTCATTACGCCCAGCATTGGTTTAATCCCTGGAACGAAAAACAGTTCACCGGTTTTTCGCAGACGACGTATCCGCCCATGGAACAGCAGTGGGTGGCTTTGTTCTCTCACCTGATCGGGCTGAATCTGTCATACATGCTGGTGCAGTTTATTGCCATCCTTCTGTTGCCGATCGGCGTATTCCGGTATGCGCGAATATGGGTGGAAGAGCGTGCCGCGAGCTATGCGGCTGTAGGCAGCATCTTCCTGGGGTCGCTCGCCTTTCTTGTCTACAACGCAGGACAGCTGTCCACCACGTGGGCAGCGCCGCTGTACCTGCTGGCTGTGCCTTATTACTACGAATGGGCACGCGAATCCCGTGTGACTTCGCTGATCAAAGGATTGGTGCTGATCTGCGCCGCGGCATCGGCCCACCACGTGACCCTGATCTTCGCCAGCTTCATCTTCGCCTTGCCAGTTGTTGCGATGGCGATCATGGACCGGAAGCGAGAAGGTGCGGATGCAGGCTTGTTCGGCGTGCTGACTGGCTCGTTAATCTTCGCCGTGCTGGCGCTGGTTGGAATAGGGATTGTGCTCTATCCCTTCTGGCGCATCATTCTGGAACACCCCATCAAGCAGATGCCGATTCCGCATGCCAGCCGCAGCAACTACCTGACCCAATTCGGCTACGGCATGAACTACCTGATCGTGCCCTGGGGTGCGATGCTCCTGGCGCTGCCCTACATCTTCATCAAGGGATTGCGAGAGGCCAGGCTTCGCCCGCTGTTTATCGGTTTCTGGATCGCAATGCTGTTTGCCCTTGGCGGAACAACTCCGGTGCCCCGGTGGCTTCTGGGCCGGGCGTACGACATTCTCACGTTCGAACGCTTCACTCTCCTCGCGAACGTAATGGCCCTGCCGATCATCGGTTTGCTGGCTGTTGATCTCATTGACCGTTTCGGCCGCAAAGCCGCTTTCACGCTGGGGAGCCTCGCGGGACTGACCTGCGCCTTTGCTGTAGCGTGGCCGGTCTACTACCAGAATCACGATCCCGATTTCAGCGTTCAGGAGGTGATCTCTTTCCTGAACCGCGACGGACACTATAACTTCCGCTATATCACGCTGGGCTTCGGGTCGCACAAATTCGATGAGGTCAGCACGTACACGACGGCCAGCAGCGTCGACGGTGACTACAACTCAGCTCGTCTCTTGCCGGAACTGACAGAATACGGTTCCGGACAGCTCACCAACGCAAAGTATTTCGGCATTAACGGCATGGAATCATTGCGCGCGGTTCTGAAACATGCCGATCAGTACGGTCTGAAATACATCTTTGTGCATGACACCTATTACGAACCGCTTTTGGCCTTTGCCGGCTGGCGGAAGACCGAGGTTTACGATCGCGGATCGGTGAGCTTATGGGTCAAGGACGGTATTCCGCCTGCGCACCCGATGCCTTACCAGGAGGCGATGAAGCCGACCGCGACGGAAGGTCTGATGTGGGGAATCCTGCCATTCGGCAGCAGCGTTTTGGCGCTCCTGCTGGCGTTCGTGATGCCTGATAAGCGCCGCAGGGCCGAAACCTACGAGTTCCCAATCAGTGAAACTGAACCTGTTCTGAGGGAGGCACGGTAATGGGCCGCATACTTCCCATCATCTTTGCCGTCATTACACTGGGACTGATTGCTGTAGGCACAGTCCACAAGAGCAATAATGCTGCGGCGTCATCCCCCGAAGGGGCAGTCCAGGCGATGCTAACCAATATTCAGGGGCACGACTGGAAAGACGCTTACAGTTATGTGGCCCCATCCAGCAACATCGATCAGGGGACCTTCATCCGTGATATCGCGGGACGTGATGGCAGCCTGCGTACGTACTCGTCACTGGAGAGCTTCAATACGCGTCCGTTGAACGAAGGCGAAAACCAGGCTACGGTGCGCACGGAAATGAAGTATTCAACTGCCGTGGGCGCTTTCTACGATACCCGAGACCTCAAAGTAGTGAAGGACAGTGGGCAGTGGAAAGTCGTGTGGAACGCTGAAAAAGCACCCACGGTCCCACCGCAGGTCATCCCGGTTAACTATCTTCGCTGGGACATTATCTGGCGGGGTAATTCGGATGATTGGGGCGCGCAGAACGTGGAGAATCCCCACGTCCGAATCCTGTCAATGAATCCGGTCCAGCAACCCAGCGGCTTGAGCATCATGGGCGAAGTGGTTAACGAAGACACGGTGCCTGCGTTCGTCTCTGTTGGAGCGGCGCTTGTGGGCAAGAACGGCCAGGACATGGCTCAAGAGTCCAGCTTCGACAAGACCTCGCATGTGCTGCTGCCGAAGGAGATCTCGCCCTATCGTATAGACTTCCCCGGCGTAAAAATCTCTGATGTGAAGTCGGCCCGGATGAAGCCTGACGCGATGCTCGTGCCTGCTTCAGCGGATCCTGTGATCGGAGTTCTGCACCAGCGCATTGAGAAAGACGCAAAAGGACGCACGGTCCTGAAAGGCGAACTGCTCAATGAAAGCGGGCAGACGGTCAACATCCCTCACGTGCTCGCAACTTTTTATGACAATACCGGCAAAGTGATCTGGGTATCGGATGGTTATGGCGATCATGCTCTACTGCCGCAAACACCCCAGCCATTTGCCGTAGACTTGCGCGACGATCTGGCCGACAAGGTCCATAGCTATCGCGTCACCGTGAACCAGTACAGCCTGAACCGCCAGGAGTAGCTCGATGCGAAAGATCGCGTTCTTCATCGCACTGACGATAGTTGCCTGCTGGTTCGCCGCCGATCGCGCGCGGGCCGCTGAATTGCGCATTCCGCAGAATGCTACGGCGGGCCAGCCGCTCTCCATAGGAACCAGCGGCAGTGGAGAAGGGACCTTGTACCTCATCGGCCCAGGCGAGGTGATCAAGCAGAAGATTCAACTTGGTCAAAACATTGAGATCAAACCTGAACAACTTCGCCATGCTGGACGATGGGTAGCCGTTGTTCGCGGCGGCAGCAATCCGCAGTCGCAGGCGTTCTGGGTGAATCCGGGTCCGGCTGAGAACCTCAGTTTCCTGGCGCGGCCCTCCCGTGTGCCAGTCGCCAAGCAGGGGGTCATCAGCGGCGTGGCGTTTGTTTTCGATAAGAACCAGAACCTGGTGTTGCAACCGACTCCGGTCAACTTTTCATTGACTGTGGGCGGATCAGGAGCCTCGCAGTCGGCGACCAGCAGTAACGGTGTCGCCTGGGTCAGGAGTTCGTCAGCCAATAAGGCGGGCGCGGCACAGTTTGTGGCATCAGTGGGAGGAAACTCGGTTCGGCGTGTGGTGCAGCAGGTCGCTTCAGATCCATGTAACCTGCGGATGCACGTAGCGCAGCGCAAGCAGGACCAGGTGGTGCTGGAAACAGACCCCATCCGCGACTGCACTGGAAACCCCGTGCCGGATGGAACGATTGTGACATTCATTGAGACTGACAAGACCGGCCGCAGCGTAGTGGACGCGCGGATCAAGAAGGGGATTGCGCGCGCTGAACTGCCTGCTTCTGATAACGCCAATGTAACGATTGCTGCCGGAGTGGTTCTGGGCAACGAACTGCATCTTGGAGGTGGGAAATGAAGATGAAGTTGAACCTCACCAGAGTCCTCGTTCTCACTTTCGGCGCAGCGCTGGGGTTGAGCGGCGGTATTCCACTCGCGAAACGCGTGGTCTCTGTCTGGGCGGATGCGAAGTCCAGTTCCATCCAGATCAACTTCGATAACGCGAAGCCCCGCGAGGTGGAAGACAGCACGCAGCAGTCGATCATGCGCGACTACTCCGCCGCCTGGAAAGGGCTCAGCAACGCGCTTAGCAAGAATGTAACCGGCCCACTCAACGAGAACTTTACCGGCTTCGCCCTGGACAAACTCACGCAGCGGGTAAAAGACCAGCAGCAGAACGGCATCAGCACACGCATCATTGACCGTGGACACAAAGTAGAAGCACTCTTCTATGCGCCCGACGGATCGTCTATTGAGCTCCGTGATACCGCGACCATCGAGACCCAGGTTCTGGATGGAAGCACGGTTCTTCACTCCGACCAGGCGCAGGTCCATTACTACGCGGTAATGACTGGAGCCGAGGATCGGTGGAAAGTCAGAATTCTGGAGAACACACAGTAGGCCTGAATCCCGGTTCTGCTATCTCCTGAGGATCGGAGGAGCGTCACTGGCTTCAAAGGCTTCACTTTCCTCGTGCTGAGCATTCGGAATCTGCCGCATTAATCGCAGGCAGCGGTTCCACCGCAGTATTGCATCATCGTTCCCCGTCGGACGGATCTTTTCCGCTTCTTCGAAGTACTCCATGGCTCTCTCGAAACTGGCGATCATGCTTTGCGCAAGATGGCCTGCGCGCATCTGCGCCTTTGCGTGGCGCTCGTGCAGAATGCCAAGGTAATACGCTCGCTCGTACGGGCTGGTAAGGTTCTCGAAGCATGATCGAGCCTCGTCGTAGCGGTCGGACACGGCTCCCGAAAAGATGTCAGTGATTGACAGGCCCAGCATTCGCAGGCCCATCTGGTTTTCAGGATCAGAGTCGAGGATATCGCGGCAGATGGATTCTGCCTCTTCTGACTGATTCAGATAACGATAATGCTGTACTTTCGCCAGCGCGCCGGCAATTCCATTTCTTGAAAGCTTCTTGAGTTCGCGTTCCATACTTTGAACCTCACTCGATGTAAGTTGATTCTATTCCTCCGTGGACAAGCCGCGAATCCTTCGCACCAGGTTGCGAATGGGATCGTAAAACTCATCCACTACCCTCTCCTTCAAAGGGATAATGGCGTTGTCCGTGATGTGGATCTCTTCCGGACATACTTCCGTGCAGCACTTGGTAATGTTGCAGAAACCGATCCCGAGTTGGTCCTTGAGCAGTCTGGTGCGATTCAGGCTGTCCAGCGGGTGCATCTCCAGGCCCGCAACGCGCACGAAGAAGCGTGGTCCGCCAAACTCCTCTTTCTTGTCGTGCTCGCGCACCACGTGGCAGACGTTCTGGCACAGAAAACACTCAATACATTTGCGGAATTCCTGCACCCGATCCACGTCCTCCTGATACATCTTCCACTTTACATTCGGGCCGGGCGTAAACGGCGGGATCTTCTTGTTGACGCGATAATTCCATGAAACATCTGTGACCAGGTCTTTGATCACGGGAAAGCTCTTCATGGGATAAACTGTAATGGGCTTATCCAGGGGCAAGGAATCCATTCGCGTCTTGCAGGTAAGACGTGGTCGCCCGTTAACCTCAGCGGAACATGAGCCGCACTTTCCTGCTTTGCAGTTCCAGCGCACCGCCAGGTCAGGCTCAAGATAACCCTGGATGTAGTGGAGCGCATCCAGCACGACCATGCCGGGCGCGATGGGAACCTTATATTGTTTCGCGCCGCCGGATTCTTTATCACCGCGAAAGACCTCCAGGATTGCGTCGGGCATGCGTCCTCTCCGTTTACTTCTCTTCCGCCAGAATCTGTTTTAAGTCGCCAGGCATGGCTGGAACCGGTTCCTGACGCAAGTTCATTCCGTCTGTACCTGCAAAAATGATGTTGTTCTGCTTGCCCCATTGTTCGTCGAAGCCAGGATAGTCAAGGCGACTGTGAGCGCCACGACTCTCTTTTCGCGCCAGAGCACTGCGCGTTACCGCCTCTGAAACCATTAGCATGGACCTCAGGTCGCGCGCCAGATGCCACCCCGGATTGAACATTCGCGAGCCTTCCACACGGACCTTTGCCGCCCGGGCCTTTAGCTTTTTCAGTTCCCCTAGCGCTTTGGTCATATCTTCTTCCGTGCGGAAGATTCCGACCAGGTTCTGCATCACTTCCTGCAAATCGCGATGCACGGCGTATGGGTTCTCTCCGGGGGAACGGTCAAAAGGGGCCAGCATCTCACGTTCAGCATCGGCGATTTGCTGCTGGTTGAGCGCACCCTGAGGCGTTTTCTTCGCATGGTCAGCAGCAGCCAGGCCGGCGCGGCGGCCGAAGACCAGCAGATCAGAGAGTGAATTGCCTCCCAATCGGTTGGCGCCGTGCAATCCGGCGGCGGCTTCACCCGCGGCAAACAATCCCGGTAACGAGGACTGGGCGGTTTCGGCATCGACTCGAATCCCGCCCATCATGTAGTGGCACGTTGGGCCAACTTCCATCGGTCCCGCTGTGATATCGACGTCAGCCAGTTCCTTGAACTGGTGATACATGCTCGGGAGCTTTGACTTTACGTAATCGGCGGGCTTGTGCGATATGTCCAGATAAGCCCCGCCATGCTCGCTGCCGCGGCCCTCTTTCACTTCGATGTAAATGGAGCGGGCCACCACGTCACGGGTGGAGAGTTCCATGCGCTTGGGATCATACTTTTCCATGAAACGCTCGCCGTCCTTATTGCGGAGGATGCCGCCTTCGCCTCGAACTGCCTCAGTAACGAGAATTCCCTGCACTCCGGGCGGCCATACCATTCCCGTGGGATGGAACTGAACGAACTCCATGTCCAGCAGTTCGGCGCCGGCCTCATAGGCCAGAGCCATGCCGTCTCCCGTGTATTCCCAGGAGTTGGAAGTTACACGATAGGCTTTACCGATACCACCGGTGGCCACGACGATGGATTTCGCGCGGAAGAGAATAAATCTCCCCTGCTCGCGCCAGTAGCCGAATGCACCGACGATCTGCCCAGATTCGGTGAGCAGGCGGATGATGGTGCATTCCATGAACACATCGAAGCCCTGCTTTACGCCACGGTCCTGCAGTGTGCGGATCATTTCAAGACCAGTGCGATCCCCCACGTGGCAGAGGCGCTTGAAGGTGTGGCCTCCAAAGGCACGTTGCAGGATGTCGCCATCAGCAGTGCGATCGAACAGCGCGCCCCATTGTTCCAGTTCGAAAACACGATCCGGAGCCTCCTGAGCGTGAAGCTGGGCCATGCGCCAATTATTGAGGCGCTTTCCGCCATTCATGGTGTCGCGGAAATGGGTCTTCCAGTTGTCCGTCTTATCGACGTTGGCCATGGCAGCAGCGATTCCACCTTCTGCCATCACGGTATGCGCCTTGCCGAGAAGCGACTTCGATACCACGGCTACACGCGCGCCCTGGGCCAGTGCTTCAATGGCAGCGCGGAGGCCGGCGCCCCCGGCACCAATGATCAGAACATCATGTTCGTGAGTTTCGTATTTGGCGTCGGTCACAGGATTCTGAAGTCCTTGAAGAGTCCACTTGCAACCATGCGGACATAGAAGTCGGCAAAACCAACCGAGAAGAGGCTGAACCAGGCAAAGAGCTGGTGTCTTTCATTCAGCCAGCTTGCCTTCTTCCAGGCGCCATGACGTGCACGGTTGATTGCGGAACAGGAAAAGCAATCTACGTTACCGCCAACCAGGTGCCGCAATGAGTGGCAGGAGAAAAGATACAGGCTAAGCAGAATGATGTTGGCCAGGAGGACAAGCGTGCCAACTCCAATTCCAAAGTGTCCGTCCCACCAGAAGGCTCGAATGGCGTCGTACCACAAGAAGCAAAGAAAAATAATGCCGGCATACAGGAAATACCGATGAATGTTCTGCCAAACAAAAGGAAAGCCTGTTTCGCCCTTGTAGTTGCGATGCAGCCGCTCACTCACAGCACAGGCTGGAGGATCCATGAAGAATGCACGGTAGTAGGCTTTGCGATAGTAGTAGCAAGTGACTCGGAAGCCTAGCGGAAACACCAGGATCAGAAGTGCTGGCGAAAGCGGCCATACGCGATGCTGAGCATCAATAAGTGGTGAGTAAAAGGGGGAAAGATATGGTCCCCATGAATAGTAGGCACCTTCGAAGGCGCGCACTGTGGCGTAGATACCAAATGCGCCCAGTCCAACGACAACGGGCAGAACTTCCCACCACCATGCGTCGCGTCGCAGCGTACGGCCGAAACCCTGCAAGCCAATCGAGCCCCTGCTCTCAGCCAAGGTACCACCTCCATGGCGCCGAGCCCCACAACCAAGGCCATCCGGCCAGGCCGGGACCCCTGCTCAATCAAAAACCGGATAAGTGTAGCAAATAGGTGCAAGTACTCAATATCGTTTGAACAACTCGCCGTGGTGCGGCCATCAGCCCTCACCCGCAGCCCTCGATTCCTGTCAACCCGAGTGGCGCTAAAAGAACTCTAATTCTAAAAGGAACGAAATCAGCGTCCACGCGTTATTACCTGCTCATTAGCAGGCGTGTGATGCGGGACGACGGGAGCGAGTATGAAGAAGCAATGGTTGATCACGTTAGTTCTTGGCTTGGGCATGGGAATCGTCCAGGCACAGACACCAGGGCCAGTCCCAATGCGGAGCGGACAAGTAGGCGAGAGGGGCGCGCAATCACCTCAATCACCAACGACTGCCGGCGCTCCGACAGCACCAACAGCTACTGCGTCTACCAGTGACGCTCCACAGACATTCAAAGGATGCTTGAGGCAGGCAGCGGGAAGCTGGACTCTGGCCACCGATGACGGAAAGAGCATGCCAGTGAATGGGGCCGACGATAAGCTCGTCCCGCATAACGGCCAGGAAGTCAGCATCAACGGCACACAGGCGAGTGATGGGACGCTAAAGCTCGCATCCATCGACAAAGTTTCCGACTCCTGCGGACAGACGGCATCGAACTCCGACAGCTCGGCCACTCAGTCCTCCACTACTGACCAAAAGAACATGAACAGCCAGTCGTCGACCGCGAACAGTGCGACTCAGAGCGCGACGACCACTACGCCGGCCACCGCCGCGAACAGCACGAGCGCTTCAGCTGCTGATCAGACGCCTGCTCCAGCCAGCACCACGACTCCAAGTTCGGACACCGCTGCCAGCAGCCAATCCAACCCTGCGGCGACCTCATCGAACAATGACCAGAATGCCGGGGTGAATGCGGCCGGCCCGCAGAGCAACCAGAATGCGGGTCAGGGATCAACATCGGCAACGACCCCGAGCAGTGATCAATCCGTTCGCCATATCAGTGATATGGACCAGAACAGCGGGAATACCGCTGGACAGAACGCATCAAACAATGACCAGAACGCGGGCAAGAAGCTTCCGCAAACGGCGTCGCCCCTCCCATTATTGGGTTTAATGGGATTTGGGTCGATCGTCACGGGCCTGTTGACTCGTCGCAAGAAGTAAAAGTAGACCGCCGCCAACTCAACAAAATGCCCGGAGTGGACCTCCGGGCATTTTTTACGTCGATAGTTTCCTTGCGGCGATCACCCTTGGTATGCCCTGCAAGTCTGGCGTAGTCTGCACGTCAGACCAGCCGTTCTCTGAACTTAGCAATTGCTTTACCTGTGGCTCGATCGAGTATCCAATTTCTGTGACGAACCAGCCGCAAGGGCGCAGAATGGCGTGAGCCTGAGGAATAAGCCGGCGATAGACGTCGAGTCCTTCCGGGCCAGAGAAGACGGCGACGCGAGGTTCGAACTCACGCACCTGCCGTTGCACCTTGTCCCACTCCAGTTCCCCCACGTAAGGTGGATTGGAGACAACAAAGTCATATTGCGCAGGCATGTCTTTGGAATCGCCGGTGGTTTGGGAAGGAAGATAAGTCTCCAACAAATCCGATTTGCGGAAAAGAACGTGTCCGCCCAGGCCAAGCCGGGCGGCATTCACACGTGCCATTTCCAGCGCCTCATCAGAAATGTCACAGGCATGGATCTCCGCATTCGAAAGCTCGCTGGCCAGCGCAAGTGCGATGCTTCCGGAGCCGGTTCCAACATCCACGATGCGCATCCGGCCGGAGTCGAGGCGGGCACACTCTTGCGCCTGTTCGGCGGCATGTACCTGATGATCCTGATACTCGCGCTGCACCAGTTCAAGCACGGTTTCGATCAGGTGCTCGGTCTCCGGGCGCGGGATGAGCACCGCCGGAGAAACCAGCAGATCCAGCCCCCAGAACTCCTGGTGCCCTGTAATGTATTGCGTGGGGCATCCGCGGGCACGCTGCTTGACGATTTCGTCGTAACGGGATTGCTCTTCCCGAGTGAGCTCGCGCTCGGGATGAGCGTAAAGGTAGGCTCGATCGCGCCCGAGAACAAACAGTGCCAGCAGCTCGGCGTTCAGGCGTGGGGACGGAACATCCTCAGCGAGAAAAAGCTGATAGGCGGCGTCAACCGCCTGCTTGAGCTGCATAATCGGGAGACTTTATCGCAAAGGCAGTGAGGGAAGCAAAGTGCAGGGTTCT